>Ga0209676_1000411_pt1 | contig 77084 bp, 64 predicted proteins | sample AraplaCvi_mLB_r2_FD_184282 | JGI IMG/M metagenome (GOLD analysis project Ga0209676, IMG submission 184282) | Arabidopsis root microbial communities from North Carolina, USA - plate scrape MF_Cvi_mLB_r2 (SPAdes) (version 2) | ecosystem: Host-associated > Plants > Roots > Endosphere | place: USA...
GCCAAGGCGATGGGCGCCACCGTGGTGATGATCACCACCACCCCGGAAAAGGGTGCCGATGCCAAGCGCCTGGGCGCCGACGAAGTGCTGGTCTCGCGCGACGCGGAGCAGATGAAGGCCCACGCCAACAGCTTCGACTTCCTGCTCAACACGGTGCCGGTCAGCCATGACACCAACCCGTACATGAGCCTGCTCAAGCGCGATGCAACCATGTGCCTGGTCGGCGTCATCACCGAACTGGACCCGCCGCTGATGGGTGGTACGGTCATCTTCGGCCGCAAGCACGTCACCGGCTCGGCCATCGGCGGCATGGCCGAAACCCAGGAAATGATGGACTTCTGTGCCGAGCACGGCATCGTCAGCGATGTGGAAGTGATCAATATCAAGGACGTGAACCAGGCCTGGGAGCGCATGGCGAAGAACGATGTGCGCTATCGCTTCGTGATCGACATGGCCACCATCAAGGCCTGATCGCTGCGCCGATGGAATGAAGAAACCCCGGCATTGCCGGGGTTTCTTCTGCGCGCGCTACCCGCCGGGCCATGCCCGGCGGGCGCACTTCAGTACGCGAATTCCTTGAACACCGGATCGACGTCGCCGTGCCAGCGGCCATGGAACAGCGCCAGCTTGCGCTCGGCCGGGGTCAGGCCCGATTCGACGATCTCCTGCAGCACGTCCAGGAACTTGCTTTCGTCCTGGCCATCGGCATTGCGCGCACCGCGGCGCTTGAGGCCTTCCACGGAAATCTTCACTGCTTCGCGGGCCAGGTCGCGCACGGTGCCGTTGCGGAACGGCAGGCCCATGGCGTACTTCGGCACGCCGTCGCGCAGCGCGTGGCGCTCGGCCAGGCTGAAATCGCGCACCAGGTCCCAGGCGGCATCCAGCGCGGTGTCGTCGTACAGCAGGCCGACCCAGAATGCCGGCAGCGCACACAGGCGGCTCCACGGGCCACCGTCGGCACCGCGCATTTCCAGGTACTTCTTCAGGCGTACTTCCGGGAAGGCGGTGGTCATGTGGTCCGACCAGTCGCGCAGCGTCGGCAGCGCACCCGGCAGCACCGGCAGCTTGCCCTGCATGAAATCGCGGAAGCTCTGCCCGCTGGCGTCGTGGTAGATGCCATCGCGGTAGGAGAAGTACATCGGCACGTCGAGCAGGTAATCGACATAGCGCTCATAGCCGAAGCCATCCTCGAACACGAAGTCAAGCATGCCGGTACGGTCGGCGTCGGTGTCGGTCCAGATATGCGAGCGGTAGCTCAGGTAGCCATTCGGCTTGCCTTCGGTGAACGGCGAATCGGCGAACAGCGCGGTGGCGATCGGCTGCAGCGCCAGCGACACTCGGAACTTCTTCACCATGTCCGCTTCGGTGGCGTAATCCAGGTTGACCTGCACGGTGGAGGTGCGGGTCATCATGTCCAGGCCGAGCGAACCGACCTTGGGCATGTAGGAACGCATGATCCTGTAACGGCCCTTGGGCATCCACGGCATTTCATCGCGCGTCCACTTCGGCTGGAAGCCCATGCCGAGGAAGCCGAGCTGCAGTTCGCCGGCCACCTGCGCCACTTCGTTCAAGTGGGTGCCGGTTTCCACGCAGGTCTGGTGGATGGTTTCCAGCGCCGCGCCGGACAGTTCCAGCTGGCCAGCCGGCTCCAGCGTCACCGAGGCGTTGTCACGCAGCAGGGCGATGGTGTTGCCGTTCTCCTGCACCGGCTCCCAGCCGAAGCGGGTCAGCCCGTTGAGCAGGGCTTCGATGCCGCGCTCGCCTTCGAAAGTCGGCGGGCGAAGGTCGTCCAGGCGGAACCCGAACTTCTCGTGTTCGGTACCAATGCGCCACTGCGCACGGGGCTTTTCGCCGGAGGCAAGCACCTCGACCAGCTCCGAGCGGTCGGTAATGGGCGTATCGGCGACGTGGCTGGGGCTCGACAAGGGGAGGACTCGCTGGACAGTGGCAGGGGATGTGGGGCTGGGGGCCTTCCATCGCAAGGGCGCACTATAGCGTGGCGGCCCTTCACAGCATGCGACGATGACGGGTTTCAGCATCCTACCGACGACCTCTTGACCCCCGTACACTCAGGCCATGAGCCGCCATTCACGACACCCGGAACTGCACCGCGCCGACCGCGTCGGCTGGCTGCGCGCGGCCGTGCTGGGGGCCAACGACGGCATCGTCTCGGTCGCCGGCCTGGTGGTCGGCGTGGCCGCCAGCGGTGCCTCGGCCAGCACGATCCTGGCCACCGGCGTGGCCGGTACCGTGGCCGGTGCGATGTCGATGGCCGCGGGCGAGTACGTTTCCGTGCAGACCCAGGCCGACACCGAAGCGGCCGACCTGGCAATGGAGATGCGCGAGCTGGACGAGGATCCGCACAGCGAGCTGGACGAGCTGACGGCCATCTATCGCCATCGCGGCCTGGAGCCGGCATTGGCCCGGCAGGTGGCTGAGCAACTCACGGCGCATGACGCCCTGGGTGCACACGCCCGCGACGAACTCGGCATCACCGACACCCTGCGCGCGCGCCCGCTGCAGGCAGCGCTCGCCTCGGCCGGTGCGTTTACCTGTGGCGCCGCGCTGCCGGTGCTGACCGCCTTGTTCTCCAGCGCGGAGAAGGTCACCGTAACCACCACCGCCAGCACCCTGATCGGCCTGTGCATGACCGGCGCGATGGCCGCCCGTGCCGGAGGCGCGCCGCCGGTACGCGGTGCTGTGCGGGTGTTGTTCTGGGGCGCGCTGGTGATGGCCGCCGCCGCGGGCATCGGCAAGCTGCTGGGAGCCCACCTGTCATGACCACGATGCTGCCCCCTGACATTGCTCTGCTGGCGGACATGGCCAGCCTGGCCGGCTGCGACCGTGCTGAAGGCTACGCCTGCATCACTGCGCGCCGCGAGCACGGTGCCAGTTCCGTGGAGATACCGCAGCCGCAGTTCGTCATCCTGCTGGAAGGCAGCAAGCAGGTGCGCACCGCGCACCAGTCGCTGACTGCCCACGCGGGTGACATGCTGCTGTTCACCCAGCGCTGCCGGATCGATGTGGTCAACACGCCCGACGCGGGCACCGGCCGCTACCTCGGCGCCATCGTGCCGCTGTGTGCGGAAGTACTGAGCGCAGCGCGCACGCTGTGGAGCGAAGCACTGCCTGCGCCCGGCGATGCGATCGCGCAGCCGCGGCTGATCGACCACGGCACGGTGCTGCGGCGCTGGCGCCAGGCACTGCAGGACGGGCATTACAGCGAAGCGCGACTGGCCTTGGCCGAACTGGTGCTGGCCTGGTGCCGGCAGGGCCACGGCAATCTGCTGCTGCCGCAGGCCCCAAGCCTGGGTGAGCAGATCCGCGACCGCATCGCGGCCGAACCGGCGCGTGACTGGCAGTCGCGCGATGTGGAAGACCAGTTCGCGCTGAGCGGCGCGACCCTGCGCCGCCGCCTCGCCGCCGAACGCACCAGCCTGCGCCAGCTGTTGACCGAGGCACGGCTGGCGCACGGCATGACGCTGCTGTACACGACCGATCTACCACTGAAGACAGTGGCCGCCCGCGCGGGGTATCGCTCGGCGGCGAGTTTCAGCAAGCGGTTTGCGGAGCAGTACGGGCTGGCGCCGACAGACATCTAGGGTGGGTTCGGCAGGGCTTGCAGCCCTGCACCTGCTCAATGCAACGGCCAAAGCCAGAGCGGCATTCCGTGGGATGGCGGGGCGGTGTGGGTGGTCAGGACACGCCGTAAACCCATCCCTGGGGGCTCGATGGCGCCATCCATGGCGCCAACGGTCCTGCCCACCCACACCGCCCCGCCTTCGACAGTTGGCCGGTGGCTGATGGTGGGTGCCGACCGTTGGTCGGCACATCTGTCGGATATCCAAATTCATCTGGGGTCGGAGCCCGTTGCGCAGCAACGGGATCCGACCCCGTGTACCGACAGATCGCGGAGAACTGTCGAAGGCGGGGTGGGTCCGGTTGAGGGGCGTGAGCGCCATGGATGGCGCGACCGAGGCTACATGGACGTATTCACGCCGTCCCCCTCAACCGGACCCACCCCGCCTACCCACGGATACCCAGCTTTTGCCGTTGACGTTGATTGCAGCAGGTGCAGGGCTGCAAGCCCTGCCGAACAAACCCCTTGAGCATTCCACGCAGTGGTTTGAGCGCATCGCGTGCGCGCCACCCGGCACCCTGCACAGCGACGGAATCTCCCGCCTTACCGAGCCCCCCCCCCTCATGACCCTGCGTCACCTGCCCCTGCGCGGCGCCCTGCTGCTGGCCCTGTCCTCCCTGCCGCTGGCCGCCCTGGCCGAAGCCACCTCGCCCCCCCCCACCCAGCAGGTGCCAGGCGTCTACCACCAGCGCGTCGGCGCCCTGCAGGTCACCGCCCTGTTCGATGGCGTGGTCGCGCTCGGCCGCCAGCAAGTGGTCGATGTCTCGCCCACCCTGGTCACCCGCCTGCTCGACGGCCGCTATGTGCCCGAGGACAAGAAGGGCCTGCAGACCGCGGTCAACGCCTTCCTGGTCCGCCAGGGCAACCACCTGACCCTGGTCGATACCGGCACCGCGCAGTGCTTCGGCCCCGGCCTGGGCCAGGTGCTGGGCAACCTGCGGGCCGCCGGCGTCGACCCGGCCGAGGTGGATGACATCCTGCTCACCCACGCCCACCCGGACCACCTGTGCGGCGTGCTCGACGCGCAGGGCCAGCCGGCCTACCCCAATGCCAGGGTGTGGCTGTCCAAGGCCGATGCCGACTACTGGCTGGATCCGGCCAGCGAAGCCAGTGAGCCGGACCGCGTGCGTTTCGCCTTCCCGCTGGCCCGCACTGCGGTGGCGCCGTACCAGGCCCACGGCAGGCTGCGCACCTTCAAGCCCGGCGATGCCCTGCCCGGTGGCGCGGTGGCGATGGACAGCCACGGCCATACCCCAGGCCATGTCTCCTACCGGTTCGACAGCCAGGGCCAGTCGTTGCTGGTGTGGGGCGACGTGCTGCACTTCCACGCGGTGCAGTTCGCGCACCCGGAAGCGGCGTTCGAGGCCGATGCCGACCGCAAGGCGGCCATCGCCAGCCGTCGCGGGCTGCTTGAGCAGGCCACCGCCAAGGGCTGGTGGGTGGCCGGTGCGCACCTGCCGTTCCCCGGCCTGGGCCATGTGCGCGGCGAGGGCGAGGCCTATGCGTGGGTGCCGACGGAGTATTCGCCGTTGAAATGAAAGGTCGCCGGGCATGGCCCGGCGCTACCGGTCCCCGGTCGCGGCAACATGGGGTAGCGCCGGGCCATGCCCGGCGAGCGCAGCGGAGACGCCTTACGCCAGCCCCAGCCAGCCGCCGATCACGCCGCGGGCTTCGTCCACGCCGGTGCGGTCCTCACCGGAGAACACCTGCACGCTGACGCTGTCGCCATAGGCCGAATGCAGTTCCTTGCGGACCTTCTGCAGGGTCTGCATCTGCTGGCTGCGGCTGAGCTTGTCGGCCTTGGTCAGCAGTGCGTGCGCGGGCATGCCACGCTGCACGGCGTAGGACAGCATCTGCCGGTCGTAGTCCTTCAGCGGGTGGCGGATGTCCATCACCACCACCAGGCCCTTGAGGGCTTCGCGGGTGCGGAAATACCGGTCGATGAAGGCCTGCCAGTGCGCCTGCAGGTCCAGCGGCACCTTGGCGTAGCCGTAACCGGGCAGGTCGACCAGGTGCGCTTCCGGGGTGATCTGGAAGAACACCAGCTGCTGGGTTCGGCCGGGGGTCTTGGACACGCGGGCCAGGGAGTTCTGCCGGGTCAGCGCGTTGAGGGCGCTGGATTTGCCGGCGTTGGAGCGGCCGGCGAAGGCCACTTCGGCCCCTTCATCGGGCGGCAGCTGCCGCACGTTGTGGGCCGAGAGGTGGTAACGGGCGCGTTCGATGAGCAATGACATGCGCCTAGGATCGCATGTTGCGGCGCCGCGCGCCCGTTCCCGGGGCCGCAGTCCGGGAAAATGCTGCACTGCTGCGTTGACCGTGCGCGGAAACGGCGTTGATAATCCGGGCGATGCCGGCGGCCACGCCCCGGCCCGGTCCATACGGAGCTTTAGCATGCGCCACGCTCGCGTTCTTGCCGTATCCGCTCTTGCCACTGCCGTCGTCGTTGCCGCCGCTGCGTTCGCGCAGACCACGCTGACCCCGCTGCCCGACAACGGGCCGATCCGCACCGCCTCGCTGGAAGTGGATTTCAGCAAGACCACGTGGGGCGACGCCAAGGCCGGCCAGACCAAGGCTTCGGCCTGCGCGGCCTGCCATGGGGCCGACGGCAATTCCACGGTGGAGATGTACCCGTCCATCGCCGGCCAGAGCGAACGCTACGTGGCCCAGCAGATGGCCCTGATCGCCAACGGCCAGCGCAGTTCCGGCGCGTCGGTGGCGATGGTGCCCTTCGTGCAGAACCTCACCCCGCAGGACATGCGCGATATCGGCGCGTTCTTCGCCACCCAGAAGGCCACCGCCGGCATCGCCGACGACACCGCCGTGGCCGACGGCCCCTACAAGGGCATGAAGTTCTACGAGATCGGCCAGCAGCTGTACCGCGGTGGCGACGGCACGCGCGGCCTGCCGGCCTGCATGGCCTGCCACGGCCCCAGCGGCGCCGGCAACCCCGGCCCGGCCTACCCGCACATCGGCGGCCAGCACGCCAGTTATGTCGCCCGCCGCCTGCAGGAATACCAGGCCGGGCAGACCAACGAGACCGACAAGGCGCACTTCCAGATCATGGCCGCCGTCGCTCAGAAGCTGAGCGAGCAGGAAGTCCAAGCGCTCTCCAGTTACCTCCAGGGCCTGCACAACAAGGCCGATGACATCGCCGCCGAGGCCGTCGCCACGCAACCGGCCGCCGCCCCCTGACCGCCACTGGTCGGCCCAGGTCGCCACGGCGACCCGCGGCTGAGGTATGTTTCCTTCACGCCGGCGGCTGCGCCGGCGTTGTTATTTTCAATGGAGATGCGTGTCGATGAGGTTGATTCCCCGCCTTCTGCTGTCCCTGCTGGTGATGCTGCCGCTGGCCGCCTGCGCCGCCACCCCCGCCAATGCCCCGCTGGTTGAAGGCAAAGACTACGAGCGCATCGCCAAGTCCGGCCCGTTCCAGCCGCTGGCCGGCAAGATCGAAGTCGTTGAAGTGTTCGGCTACACCTGCCCGCACTGCGCCCACTTCGAGCCGCAGCTGGAAGCCTGGGCTGCCAAGCTGCCGGCCGACGTGCGCTTCACCCCGGTCCCGGCTGCCTTCGGCGGTGTCTGGGATGCCTGGGCCCTGGCCTATTACGCGGCCGATGAAGTGGGCGTTGCCAAGCGCAGCCACGCCGCCGTGTTCAAGGCCCTGCATGAGGACGGCTCGCTGCCGATGCAGAACGTCTCCACCGATGAGCTCGCCAACTTCTATACCGCCTATGGCGTGAGCGCCGACCGCTACAAGCAGGCCCTGCGTGGCGATGCGGTGCAGAAAAAGGTCGCCGAAGCCCGTGCCTTCGCCCAGCGCACCCAGGTGCCGGGCACCCCGGCCATCATCATCAACGGCCAGTATCTGGTGCGTGGCAACAGCTTCGAGGACCAGCTGCGCGTGGCCTCCAAGCTGATCTCCGAAGCCCGCGCCCGCGGCGGCCGCTGAACCGATCCCGACCATCGACACGGCGCTGTCGCCGCCGCATGTCATCATTTCCCCCTGGCCGGCGCCCGCCGCTGGCCCCACTTTTCCAGATGCTGGAGACGTTTGAATGAAGACCCGTATCGCTGCTTTCGCACTTGCAGCCCTGCTGCCGATCCTGGCGGCCTGCAAGGCTGACGACGGCACCACCAACACCACCGCCCCGGCTGAAGCCGCCACCACACCGGCTGCCGCCGAGCCTGCCGCGGCCCCCGCCGCCGAGCCCGCTGCCGCCACCGAAGGCGCTGCCCCGGCTGCCACCGAGGCCGCTCCGGCCGCCGCACCGGCCCCGACCACCACCGCGCTGACCGGCCCGGCCCCGGTGGAAGGCAGCGACTACCAGGTCATCAGCAACGGCCAGCCGTTCCAGCCGGCCGCCGGCAAGGTCGAAGTGGTCGAGATCTTCGGCTACGTCTGCCCGGCCTGTGCCGCGTTCCAGCCGCTGGTTGGCCCGTGGAAGGCAGGCCTGCCGAGCGACGTGAACTTCGTCTACGTGCCGGCCATGTTCGGCGGCACCTGGGACAACTACGCCCGTGCCTTCTACGCTGCGCAGACCCTGGGCGTGCAGGAGAAGACCCACGAAGCGCTGTATGCCGCCATCCACTCGCAGCAGACCCTGAAGGGTGAGCGCGGCGCCGACTCGGTCGACGACATCGCCAAGTTCTACGCCGGCTACGGCGTGGATCCGAAGCAGTTCGCCGCCACCATGGGCAGCTTCGCGGTGAACGCCAAGACCAACTCCGCCAAGCAGTTTGCCCAGCGCAGCGCGATCAGCGGCACCCCGTCGATCATCATCAACGGCAAGTATCTGGTGAAGGGCAAGAGCTTCCCGGACATGCTGCGCATCGCCGACCACCTGATCGCCCGCGAACGCGGTGCGGCCCAGGCTCACTGATCCAAGAGGCAGTTTCCCCGGCCGTGACTTCCCCCACCACACGGACCCTGCGCTTGCTGACGGCCAACATCCAGGCCGGCTCAAGCACCCGCCGCTACAGCGACTATGTGACCCGCAGCTGGTCACATGCGCTGCCGGCGGGACGCAAGCGCAGCAGCCTGGACGCGATCGCCACCCTGGCGCGCGGCCATGACATCGTCGGCCTGCAGGAGGCCGACCCGGGCAGCCTGCGGTCGGGCTTCACCAACCAGACCCACTACCTGGCCCAGCGTGCCGGCTTCAATTACTGGAGTCACCAGCCGAACCGGCGCATGGGCGGGGTGGCGTCCAGCGCCAACGGCCTGCTGAGCAAGCTGGAACCGGTGGAAGTACAGGACCATGCCCTGCCCGGCCGCATCGGCGGGCGCGGCGTGCTGCTGGCCAAGTTCGGCGATGGCGAGGACGGCCTGGCCGTGGCCGTGGCCCACCTGTCGCTGGGCGCGGGTTCGCGGATGTCCCAGCTCGGCTTCATCGCCGAGCTGCTGTCCGACCACCCGAACGCGGTGCTGATGGGCGATTTCAACTGCCTGGCCGAGCGCCCGGAAATGCAGGTGCTGTACCAGAAGACCCGGCTGCAGCCGCCGGGCTGCGTGGTGCCGACCTTTCCCAGCTGGCGTCCGGACCGGGCAATCGACCACATCCTGGTCAGCAGCAACCTGCAGACCCGCAGCGTGGAAGCCGTACCGGCCGCGTTCTCCGACCACCTGGCCCTGGCCATGGCCATCGACGTACCGGCTGACGCCCTGCGCTGACCTATCGCACCGGTGGGCGTGCCTTCTGCTGCTCTGGTGGTGCGACCTTTGGTCCGCATGCTCTCCGCCGCGCGGTCATCGTGCTGCCCCGAGCGCCATCATCCGGGCGACATCTGGATCGCGCAGTCGCTACTACCGGCTGTGTAGAGTCGAGCTTGCTCGACTGCAGTTGCCTCTGCCGTCGTAGAGTCGAGCTTGCTCGACTGCTGTTCAATCCAGTCGAGCATGGCTCGACTCTACATTGCGGCCAGTCGAGCAAGCTTGACTCTACCTATGGACCTCATGACCACACCACCCTCCCCTGCCCGACGCCTGCGCCGCTGGCTGCTTTCCGGCGCACTGCTGCTGATCGCCGGCATCGCAGCGCTGTCCCTGTGGAACAGCCCGTGGGCGGCGGCACCGAAGATGCTCTGGTCATTGGCACGCATGCCACCGGCCACCGAGCTGCCCGTACCCGTGGACGGCGTGCGCCCGCGACAGATCGCCGACACCTTCGGTGCCCCGCGCGGCAGTAACCGCACGCATGCCGGCATCGACATCTTCGGCAAACGCGGCACGCCCGTGCGCAGCGTTACCGCAGGCGTAATCGCCGATGTGAGCGAACGCGGGCTCGGCGGGCGCCAGGTATGGGTGATCGGGCCCGGCCGCGAGCGCTACTACTATGCGCATCTGGAAGACTGGGCCGAGGGCCTGGCGCGAGGCCAGGTGGTACAGGCCGGGCAGCTGCTGGGCCATGTCGGCGACAGCGGCAACGCCAAAGGCACACCGCCGCACCTGCACTGGGGCATCTACGGCAAGGACGGCGCCCGCGACCCGTTGCCGCTGCTGCGTTGAGCGTAGTGACGCTGCGGCTGGAAGCCACGACGGCCCCGCCGCATCATCAACCGCAGTGGCAAGGAGAGCACGCCGATGGCCCAGCTTCGCGCCACCCCGCTGTTGATCGCTACCGTGATCCTGGCCACCGGCTGCAGCACCCTGCAGGCACACCGCGACCCGTGGCGCAGGCAACTGGCTGCCTACGCCAACACCGCAAAGGTCGGTGCCCCGCGTTCGATTGAACTGGTGACCGACTGGAGCCGCTGGAGCAAGGGCTGCGAGGACGATGGCAGCGACGCGGGCAAGCAGTTCTGCCAGTGGCTGATCCCCAACACGTCGACCGAATTCGCCTCGGCCAACATCCGCCATGCGCTGGCCTGCCTGGATCCGGAGGCCACCTATGCCGGGCCGCCGCGCGCCACCCCGGTATACATGACCGGCAAGGTGCAGGTGTACGGTGCGTCCATGATCGATGAAGACGTCATGGTCACCCTCGAATATGCCGATGGCATCGAGGACCATTTGCCGCGCATGAAGATCCAGGCCGAACGGACCCCGCTGGATGACTGAGGCGGCGAAGGGACTGGCACGCCCCATCGCCATTTGTGAATAGCAACAATTCGCATTACCATAGTTGCGTTTTCCGGGCAGCCAGGACGGTTCGCCCTCCTCGCATTGCCCAGCCACCGTCCTGCAACGCAGGGCCCCGCCAGCGGCGTGAGACCCCCACCAGCCGCGGCGCCAGACCATCCGGGAAGCCGGTCGGACGCACGCACGTGCCCGTCCAGGAACCTATATGATCCGCTCGACCCCTGCTCTCCTGCCGCATCGCCTGTCCGCGGCGGTGCTCGCCGCCCTGTGCCTGGCCGCCGCGCCGGCCGCCTTCGCCGAAACCGCCGCCGACCCGACCACCCTCGACAAGGTCGTGGTGAAGGGCGAGCGCGCCGAAGGCTATTCGGTGCGCAAGACCTCGGCCGGTACCCGCTTCGACCTGGCCCCGCGCGAGATCCCGCAGTCGGTCAGCATCATCAGCCACCAGCGCATCGAGGACCAGAACCTCGACGACATCATCGACGTGCTGGGCAACACCACCGGCGTGAGCAGCACCCAGTCCGACACCGAGCGCACCGAGTTCTACGCACGCGGTTTCTACATCGACAGCTATCAGTTCGATGGCCTGCCGACGCAGATGGTGCAGAACTGGAGCTATGGTGATTCCGGCCTGGACCTGGCCCTGTACGACCGCGTGGAAGTGGTGCGCGGCGCCACCGGCCTGCTCAGCGGCGCCGGCAACCCGTCGGCGTCGGTGAACCTGATCCGCAAGCACGCCGACAGCGCCGAGCTGGCCGGCAGCGTCTCGGTCAACGTCGGCAGCTGGGGCCGCACCCGCACCACCGTGGACGTGGGCAGCGCGCTGAATGCCAGCGGCACCGTGCGTGGTCGTGTCATCGGCAGCTACCTGGACACCGATGCGCAGATGGACCGCTACAACCAGCACAAGACGCTGGGCTACATGGTCATCGACGCCGACCTGACCCCCGACACGCAGCTGAGCGTGGGCTACGACTACCAGCAGAAGCGCGCCAACGGCGCCACCTGGGGCGGCTTCCCGATGCTGTTCTCCGATGGCACCAGCACCGGCTACGACGAATCGTTCAATGCCAGCCCGAACTGGACCTACTGGGACACCACCAGCAAGCGCGCATTCGCCACCCTGGAACATGGCTTCGCCAACGGCTGGAAGTTCAAGATCGGCGCCACGCATGACGAGACAAAGGCCGACGACAAGCTGTTCTACCCGGCCTACAACGACTGGGTCACCGGCGCCTCGTACTTTGACAAGAACACCGGTGCCGGCATTTCGCCATCGGCCGGCTTCTACAACACCGAGCGCAAGGTCGACGCGATCGATGGCTTCGTCGACGGCCCGTTCCAGCTGTTCGGCCGCGAGCACCAGTTCATGGCAGGCCTGAGCTACAACAAGCGCGACTACGCCAACTACGGCGACTACCAGGTCGGCGGCGCCGGCCTCGCGTGGGATCCCTTCTCCAGCTACCTGAACTGGAACGGCAATATCAGCGAACCGGACTGGAACCCGCTGAGCCTGGCCAGCGAAGGCACCATTACCCAGAAGGCCGGCTATGCCGCCACGCGCCTGTCACTGGCTGATCGGCTGAAGCTGATCATCGGTGCACGCTATACCGACTGGAAGAGTGAAGGCGAAGGCGCCGATCGTTCGCACAAGGTGACCACGCCGTATGCCGGCCTGGTGCTCGACATCAATGACACCTACTCGACCTACGCCTCGTACACCGAAATCTTCCAGCCGCAGATGCTGAAGGACCGCAACGGCAGCTACCTCGACCCGGTCGACGGCAAGAGCTACGAGGTGGGCGTGAAGGGTGCCTGGTTCGACAACCGACTGAATGCTTCGGTGGCCGTGTTCCGCATCGAGCAGGACAACGTGGGCCAGTCAACCGGTGAGCCGGTGATTGGCGGAACCGGCGGCGAAACCGCCTACGTCGCCGCACGCGGCACGGTCAGCCGTGGCTTCGAGTTCGAGCTGAACGGCGAACTGGCACCGGGCTGGAACGCCACCTTCGGCGCCTCGCGCTACGTGGCCAAGGACATCAGCGATGCGGACATCAACACCAACCTGCCGCAGACCACGCTGAAGCTGTTCACCAGCTACACCCCGCAGTCGTTGCAGGACCTGACCGTCGGCGGTGGTGCCAACTGGCAGAACCGCATCTACTACGCGGTGCCGGCGTACGGCCGCATCGAACAGGACGGCTACGCGCTGGTCAGCGCCTTCGTGCGCTACCGCATCTCGCCGGAGTTCAGCGTGCAGGCCAACCTCAACAACCTGCTGGACAAGAAGTACTACTCGCAGATCAACGGCTACGGTGCGTTCGGCGACGGCCGCAATGGCTCGCTGACCTTCACCTGGTCGTTCTGATGCAGACGGCGCCGGGTAGCCCCCGGCGCCGTGGGTCGTTGTAGAGTCGAGCCATGCTCGACTGGCTTTCGCAAAGAGCAGCCGAGCATGGGCTCGGCTCTACAAAGGCATGAAGCAGCCGAGCATGGCTCGGCTCTACATGACCGCGAAAAGCCGCCGGGCATGGCCCGGCGCTACCGGTGAAAAGCAGGTGCCGTTCCCTGGCACCTGCCGGTCAACCTAGAACCGCAGGTCCGCGCGCATGTACCAGTAGCGGCCACGCGGGATGTCGTAGGTCGAGGCGTCGTAGCCGTTCAACGAGCACGACAGGCAGATCGGCGGATCCTTGTCGAACACGTTGTTCAGGCCCGCCGTCAGCTGCAGCCCCTTCATCCAGTCGATTTTGTAGCCCACCTGCAGGTCGTGGTACGTAGTGGCGGCCAGCGTGTTGGTGCCGGCGGCCTGGTTGCTGCACACCGGGAAGGCCACTGCATCACCGCAGTCCTCGGTCAGCTCGGAGATGTGGCGCACCGTCCAGTTGGCGCTCCAGTTGTCCAGCGTCCAGCCGATGCTGGCGTTGCTGGTCCACTCCGGAATCGAGCTGTCGGCCACTTCCACGCCCGGCTTCTGCGGCTGCCGCTGGCCGGCCGCACCGGTCGCCTCGTAGCGGCCGACGAAGGTGTTCTTCCAGCCCAGCTTGAACTGGCCGATGTCGCTCTGCGGCAGCGTCCAGAACAGGTCCACGTCCCAGCCATCGGTCTTGATCGAACCCAGGTTGGTCAGGCGGTTGTTGAAGCTGTTGACCGCACCGGTGCTGGCGCGGGTGATGCCATCGCAGTAGACCGGGTCCAGCGTGTCCACGCACAGGTCCAGCTGCGTCTGCGCATTGATCGCCTGGATCGCGCCGTCGATGTTGTGGCGGTAGAAGGTCACCTCCACGTCGAAGCGTTCGGACCAGGTGGCGTTGTTGCCGAACCACGGGCTCCACACGAAGCCGGCACTGAAGCTGCGCGAACGCTCCGGATCCAGTTCGCGGTTGCCGCCGGTGGTCACCGAGATCTGCGAGTTGGCCTGCTGGAACCCGGCAGGCACGCCCAGCGCGGCGCAGTTGGCAGGATTGCCCCGCGGCGCGGTCCCGCCCAGGCCCACCGAGCAGGGATCGAACAACTGCAGGTCGGCACGCGCGGCCGAGCCGTACAGCTCGCCGATGGACGGTGCACGGAAACCCTCGGCATAGGTGGTGCGCAGCACGAAGTCATCGGTCACCTGCCAGCGCAGACCGTACTTAGGGGTAAATTCGCCACCGAAGGTGGAGTAATCCGAATAGCGCCCGGCCAGGCTCAGGTCCAGCTTCTTGCCCAGCGACGAGTCGGCGAAGATCGGTACGCTCAGCTCCAGGTAGGCCTCGTTGACGTCGTAGGAACCGGATGTCGGCTGCGAAGGCACGCCGTTGTAGTGGCCGATCACCGTCAGCGGGTCGGGCTGGTACCAGCCTTCATAGCGCCGGTGTTCGAGGCCGGTGGCGAAGGACACCGGGCCGGCCGGCAGAGTGAACAGATCGCTGGACAGGTTGGCGGTGACCAGGCTCAGCTCGTTCTGGCTGCGGTCGCGCACCACCGGCTGGATCCAGCGCAGCATGTCCGGGGTGATCGAGCCGACGCCGCCGAAGATGTTCAGCGGCACGCAGCCGGCCGTGGCCGCGCACAGTGCCGGATCGCCCAGCGCCAGGTTCACGTTGTAGATGTTGTAGCTGCCGTAGTTGGTCTGTTCGGCCTTGTTCTTGCTGTACATGCCGTTGACGTCCCAGTACCAGCTGCGGTTCGCCGCCTGGAAGCTGCCCACCAGGCCGGTGGCGAAGTACGTGGTGTTGACCTCCTGTTCGAACACACGCGCGCCACCTTCCACCGGGCGGCGGCCGATCAGGCTCATGTTGCCGCCGGACACCAGGTCGAAGCCGAACGGGTTGTACGGGTTCAGCGCCGACACCACGATGTTGTCGGCCAGCGGATTGCCGGTGGCACCGTCCGGCCCGAAGAACAGCGGTTCCGGGCCCGCCTGGTTGGTCGATTCGCGGCGGTTGCCCAGCGCTTTGACGTACCACTGCACGTCGTCGGTGATGTCGAAGCGGAACTGTCCGAACACGCCTTTGCGCTCGGACGGCGTCAGCACCATGTTGTATTCGGCGAAGTTGAAGCGGTCGGCGCTGGTGAAGCAGTGATAGTCGTCGCTGCGGTTGCAGCCGGCGCTGCCGTCATAGCGTGGGTTGCTCACGCCGGTGTTGGGCACGATGTCCTGTTCGGCGCCGGTGTTGGGGTCGACGAAGGCGAAGCGCCCCTGCGGAATGCCGCCACTGCCGAAGGCCAGGCCGGTGCCGGGAATCGGGAAGCGCGACTGTTCGCGGTCGCGCGCATAGACCGCATCCTGCCTGGTCCAGCTCGCGCCGAGGAACAGGCTGTAGCGCTCGCCGCTGGTGCCCCAGGCCAGGTCCACGCCCTTCTGCGTGCCATCGCCCTTGCTGTACTCGCCGTAGTTCAGGGTCACCTGCCCGCCATCGAAATCGCGGCGGGTGATGATGTTGACCACGCCGGCGATCGCATCGGAGCCGTACAGCGACGAGGCACCGTCTTCCAGCACTTCGATGCGTTCAACAATCGCCAGCGGAATGGTGTTGAGATCGGTGGCCGCGCCCACGCCCGACGCCGAGGATTCATTGACCCAGCGGATGCCATCCACCAGCACCAGCACGCGCTTGGCGCCCAGGTGGCGCAGGTCGACCTGCGCCGAACCGGCACCGACACCACTGCCATCCGGCGGGAAGCCGAAATTGCCGGAGGAATTGAACTTGGCGTTCAACGCCGAACCCGAACCGGTGAGCTGCTGCAGCACTTCACCGATCGAGCTCAGGCCCGTGCGTTCGATGTCGCCCCGGCTCAGCGTCTGGATCGGCACCTGGCCTTCCACTTCAGCACGCTTGATGCGGGTGCCGGTCACTTCGACGGCATCCAGGGTGGTGGCCGTCTGGGCCATTGCCCCCAGCGGTGCCAGGGCCGTCACGCACAGCGCGACAGCGACCGCCAAGGGGCGGTAATGCAGGTGATTCATTCGCTCTCTCTCCAAAGGAATGTCGGGACATGGGCTGCCGCGCTCCCCCCTGCGTGGCGGCAGCGTCTCCTTTGTAAACAAGCTGTAAAAACATTGGCGTGACCAGCGACACTCTTTCACGCCGTTCTGACGAATGAAACGCGCTCATTTCGCCCTGAAGACCAAGACAGGCCGGCGCCCTAGGAACAATCCGAAATTCCTGGGGTTGAGCGCACTCGCGCCGAAATCAAGGCGAAACTGACATTCCGGAACTGTCCAAGGTGTGCGTGATGAAGGGACATCCTGCCGTCCTGGCCGCGACACTGCTCGCGACACTGGCGCTGCTCTTCACGGGCAGCGCCCGTGCCGGCGGCGTGATCGAATGCAACAACTGCGCATCGCCCAGCGATGTGGCACTTCAATCCGGGCCGGGCCTGACGGTCATTGTGGATTTCGGGCGCGCGCAGCTGACGGCTTTCAACGTTGAATTCGATCACGCGCAGGGGCGGTGGCAGGCCAGCGAGACACCGGTTCCAGCCCAGATCCAGATGAATTTCCTGCGGATTGTGGAGTCCACACTGCCTGCCACGGACCTGCTGCATCAGCAGGTACCCGGCGGCCATCGCGAGGCACCGCATCCCTGAGCTCCGCTGAGGGAGCCGCGCTCCCTCAACGAAGCCCAAGCGCTTTCATCGCACGAAGGCGATCCGCTCCATCCCCGTGGCCTCGGCCGCCGCCAGGATCTTCGCCATGCCTTCGTATTCGGCAGACGGATCGGTGGCGATGCGCAGCTCCGGCAGGTTGCCGGCATGCTCGCTGGCCTGGGTACGCAGGCGCGCCTGCAGATCACCGATGGCCATCGGCTGGCCGTTCCAGCTCAGCTGGCTGGACGCATCCAGGCGCAGCTCGATCGGCGGTGGTGGATCCGGACGGTCGACCACTCTGTCCGTCGCCTGTGGCAGCTGCACCGCGATGGGCCGCGACAGCATCGGCGCGGTCACGATGAAGATGATCAACAACACCAGCATCACATCCACCAGCGGCGTGACATTGATCTCCGCCAAGGGGCCGCTTTTTCCTGCGCTACTGAACGCCATGTGCCACTCCTTGCACCCGGGCCGTTCGCCCAAGCCGACAGTACGTCGCCGGTGCAGGCTGGCGGCAGTGTCTGCGCGCGGAGCATTCAGCTGCCGTTGCCCGGTGCGATCCGTGCACGCGATGCGAAACTGAATTCAGCCAGCGCCCGCTATGCTGGGCCCATGACCCGACGCTCTTCGACCGCCCTGTCCCTGCTCCCGCTGTCCGCATCGCTGCTGATCGGCTGCGCCAGCGCCCAGTCACTCGACGCCCAGAGCGGCCAGCTCAAGGCCGCCATCGATGCGGCCGAACGCGGCCAGCTCGACCCGCGCCAGGCCGCCGCGCTCAGCCGCCACCCGGCCTATGGCTGGGTCGAGTTCGCCCAGCTTCGCCGCAACATCGATACGGTCGATAGCGGCCAGGCCCAGGCCTTCCTCAAGCGCTATGACGGCCAAGCCGTTGCCAACAGTTTCCGCAGCGTCTGGCTGCCCTCGGTGGCGCGCCGCCAGGATTGGCCTACCCTGCTGGCCAACTGGGCGCCCACCGACAACCTCGGTCTGCGCTGCGCGCAGCTGACCGCACGCCAGGCGACCGGCAAGGTCGACCCACAGTGGATCAGCGAGGCACAGGACCTGTGGCGCAAGAACGGCAAGTCGCTGCCCGATGCCTGTGACGCGGTGTTCGCCGTACTGCAGGCGCAGGGTGGGATGAGTGATGCGCTGCGCTGGGAACGCATCGATGCCGCTGCCGACGCACAGCAGCCGGCGGTGATGCGCAGCGCCGCGCGGGGCCTGCCGGCGACCGACCTGGCCCTGGCCAGCACCTACGCCGCCTTCGTCGACAAGCCCAACGCCAGCGCGCTGAACTGGCCGCGTAACGAGCGCAGCCGGCGCATCGCCACCGACGGTCTGGAAAAGCTGGCCAAGGCCGACCCCGGTGCCACCGAACAGCAGCTGCCGCAGTACGCGCAGGCACTGGGCCTGAGCGCCGACCAGCAGGCCCAGGTGCGCTACCAGATCGCGCTGTGGACGGTGGCCTCCTACCTGCCCGACTCCGCGCGCAGGCTCAACGCCGTGCCCGAATCGGCATACGACGAGCGCCTGCACGAATGGCGCGTGCGTGAGGCGATGTCGCGCGGTGACTGGGCGGCCGCGCTGACCGCCATCCGCAAGATGGGCAGCAAGCAGCGCAACGATTCGCGCTGGGCGTATTTCGAAGGACGCATGCTGGAAAAGACCGGACAGGCGCAGCAGGCCCAGCCGCTGTTCCGCACGGCCGCGCGCGCCCCGACCTTCCACGGCTTCCTGGCCGCCGACAAGCTGCAGCAGAACTACACGCTGTGCCCGTGGAAGCCCAACGACAGTGCGCAGGCGCAGGCCGCCGTCGCCCGCGACCCGGCCATCCAGCGCGCGATGGCGCTGTACCAGATCGATCGCAACGGCTGGGCCGTGGCCGAATGGAACAGCGCGCTGTCGCGTTTCGATGACACCCAGCGCCGCCTGGCGGTGCGCGTGGCGCAGGACAACGGCTGGTTCGACCGTGCCGTATTCGCACTCGGCAAGCAGCCGCAGGAACAGCGCCTGTATGACCTGCGCTTCCCGCTGCACCACGACAGCACCATCCGCCGCGAATCCTCGCGCAACGCCATCGACCCGGCCTGGGTGGCCGCGGAGATCCGCGCCGAAAGCACCTTCACCCCGCGCGCGCGCTCGCCTGCCAACGCGATGGGCCTGATGCAGGTGCTGCCGACGACCGGCGCGGGCGTGGCGAAGAACATCGGCCTGACCGCCTACGGCGGCGCCGACAGCCTGTACGACCCGGACACCAACATCGCCATCGGCACGGCCTACCTGCGCCAGCTGATGAACAAGTACGACGGCCTGCCCTACGTGACCATTGCCGCCTACAACGCCGGCCCGACCCCGACCGCACGCTGGCAGAGCCAGCGCCCGGGCTTCGACCCGGACCTGTGGATCGAGACGATCAGCTACAAGGAAACGCGCGAGTATGTGGCCCGCGTGCTGGCCTTCAGCGTGATCTACGACTGGCGCCTCAACGGCAATGCACTGCCGCTGAGCGACCGCCTGATGGGCCGCCTGGTGGACAAGCGCAAGGCGTTCACCTGTGCGGCGGACGCTGACCAGGGCGGGGATTGATCGACGCGGGTAGTGCCGTCCGATCCGGTAGCGCCGGGCCAGGCCCGGCGAGCGCGCAGCGCGGCGGCACACGCCCATGCGATCATCACCGGCATGAAGATCTATCTTGTCGGCGGCGCCGTACGCGACCGCCTGCTGCAGCGCCCCGCCGGCGACCGTGACTGGGTGGTGGTCGGCGCCACCCCCGCGCAGATGGAAGCGCAGGGCTACACCGCCGTGGGTCGCGATTTCCCGGTGTTCCTGCACCCCAAGACCGGCGAGGAATACGCGCTGGCACGTACCGAGCGCAAATCCGGCCGCGGCTACCGCGGCTTCGTGGTCGATGCCGATCCTGGGGTCACTCTGGAAGAAGACCTGCAGCGCCGCGATTTCACCATCAATGCCATCGCCTGCGATGAAGCAGACGGCAGCCTGGTCGATCCCTATGGCGGCGCGCGCGACATCCAGCAGCGCGTGCTGCGCCACGTCGGTCCCGCCTTCGTCGAAGACCCGCTGCGCGTGCTGCGTGCGGCGCGCTTCATGGCCCGCTTCGCGCCGCTTGGCTTTACCGTCGCCGAGGAAACCATGGCGCTGATGCGCGAGGTCGCCGCCAGTGGCGAGCTGGACGCGCTGGTGCCCGAACGCGTGTGGCAGGAACTGCGCAAGGCGCTGGTCTGCGAGCGGCCATCGGCCTTCCTGCGCACCCTGCACGACGCGCATGCACTCGGCCCGATCCTGCCGGAACTGGAAGCATTGTATGGCGTCCCGCAGCGCGCCGAATTCCACCCGGAAGTGGATACCGGCATCCACCAGGAGATGGTCAGCGACATGGCCGCCCGGCTGGCACCGGGCGATGACCTGGTTGGCTTCGCCGCGCTCACCCACGACCTCGGCAAGGGCCTGACGCCGCCGGACGAATGGCCGCGCCACATCATGCACGAGCAGCGTGGCCTGAAGCCGCTGAAGGAGCTGTGCGCGCGCCTGAAGATTCCCACCGAGCACCAGCAGCTGGCCGAAGCAGTCTGCCGCGAGCATTTGAACGTGCACCGCATCGACGAGCTGCGTGATGCCACCGTGCTGGACCTGCTGTGCCGTTGCGATGCCCTGCGCCGCCCCGAGCGCGTGGCCCGCATCGCCCTGTGCTGCGAGGCCGACAAGCGCGGCCGGCTGGGCTTTGAGGACGGCGACTACCCTCAGGGTGAAACGCTCAAGCGCCTGCACCAGGCGGCGTTGTCGGTACAGGCGCGGGATCTGGACCTGACCCATCTGAAGGGCCCCGCCGTTGGCGAGGCGCTGGCCAGGGCGCGGGTGAAGGCGATCGCGGCCGCGCGCTGATTGTTACAGGGAGTGCCGGCCGCTGGCCGGCAACCAGAAATCCCCGAAATCAGTGCGCCATCCCACGGGTGATCGCCGCAGCGCGATCCTTCAGCTGGGCCACCGCATCGGGAATCATCTCCATGCCCACGTCAAGGCCCGGGTTCAGCACCAGGCCCACGCCCTCGCCGATCCCCGCCAGAAGCGCGTGCACGGCAATCGGCATGGCATGGGCGAACTGCGGCAGCTGCTCGTGCCAGAGACCGGCGCGCTCGGGCGCGGTGAACACCGCGAACATCGGCTCGCCGCCCTCGCTGGTCAGCACCAGCGGCGAAATGCTCTCGTCCCAGGCGCCATCCTCGCCGATGGCCTTGTCCAGCAGCACGAACACCGGCGCGGTCAGCAGGCCATCAAGGAACTGCGAGGCAGTCAGCGTACCGTCCTGTGCCTGCAGCAGGCGGACCTCCAGGTCGTTGAGGGGTTCGAACGGCGTGTCGTGGTCCATGGTCGGTTCCGGTACGTGATTGCAGGATGCCACTTTAGCAGGCTGGCGGCTCAGGCCATGTGCCCGTGCCGCCACATCCACCCTGCCACCGCCAGCCCAGCCACCACCACCAGCATCACCGGCAGGCCGAAGCGGTGCCGGAACGGGATCGGCACCCCGCCCAGCTGCTGGTCCATGGTGTCGGTATCCAGCACCCAGCCATGCGCGCAGCCGGTACAGGCCAGCTCGTAACGGCGCTGGTAGACGAAGCCGAACAGCAGGTCGATGCGCGCCATGCGGTAGCGCAGCTGCGGGGCGAAGTCGGTTTCGGTCTGGCAGCGCAGGCAGTGGTGGGCCTCGGTCGGGCCGACCACCACCACCCGCTCCTGCTGGCCGATCATCATCACCGGTCAGCCGCCCGTGCAGGCAGGCTGGGCCAGCAACCAGGCCTGCGCGGCGGCGGCGGTGGCTGCATCGCCATCGGTGCGCTGGTCCGGCTCGATCTTCAACCCATCGCCGCCACCCTTGCGGTCCTGCATCACGCTGGTGGTCAGCAGCAGCGCGCTGCCATCGACCAGCGGCCGCATCTCGTTGGCAGTGGACAGCCCTGCAGTGGGTTGGCCAAAACTGCGTGTCTGCGGGCGACCGCGGAAAGCGAGCACGGATGCCTCGCCGGAACTGGCGGAGCGCGGTCCGATCAGCACAGCCACGGGAGCGCCCGGGTGCTTCAACTGATAGCCGGGCGCACCAAGATCGACGCGCACACGCTTGCCCAGGCGCACCGAGGATGGCGTCAGCTGCCAGCGCGATGGCCCTTCGGCCGTGGCAAAGGAACCGACATCCTCAATGGCTCCCGGCGTGGTGCGCAGCAACGGTGCCGCACCCAGCAGCATCGGCCACATGTTGCCACCGGTATTGCCGCGCAGATCCACGATCCAGCCACACCGGCTGCCAGTGTCCTGGTCGCGGATGATCGCCTGCCAGCGCTGCGCACGTTCCTTCATCTGCTGGTCTGCGGCAGGCCCCTGCATGACAGCGTAGCCGCCGATCTCCACGCGACCGATGCGCGGGTCCAGCGCTTCGACTGGCCTGATGGGTCCCGAGGCAGGTCCAGCTGCGCCATTGCTACGTTCCAGGCGTTGCGCCGTGCCATGCAGCTGCGTTGCGCTGATCCAGAGTCCATGTCCCCCCGAGCTCCGGCCGGTGGCCTCCTGCAGTACCTCACGGGCCTTGGCCGGATCAGCCTGTGCCGCTTTCAGGCGCGCACGGATGACCGGCCAGTCGACTCGGTCGCGGTACAGCGATTCCTTCTCCAGCATGTCCAGCAACTGGGCCTGGGCCTCGGGCGCAGGCAGCTCGGTGGTGTTCGGGACGGTGCCATGTGCGGAGATACTGGACACTGCGACCAGTGCAATGGCCATCATGTGGTGATCAAGCGCCATTCGACGTTCCTTCGTCGGGTCGGTGAGGTGCCCAGCATACGCCCTCGGCCATGGCGCAACGTGTCGGAATTCGTACTCAGGGTTGCTGCATGCCGTGGTGGTGATGGCCGATCATGCGGGCGCGTTGGTGGCGCCGGATGCGGCCACAGGGTCATGACGCCGGGGGATGGGTGTCGACCAAGGTCGACACCTACCAGAGCGGGGCATTCCACCGGGCATGGCCCGGCGCTACCAGTCCGCGCGCAGGCCGATGTTGCCTTCGATGATCCGGCGCTTCTCGTTGCGGTCACCGCCCAGCTCACGCGTGTAGTCGGCCACGGCGTACGCGCTGATGCTGCGGTTGAAGCGCGCGACCACGCCTACGCCCGCTTCCAGCGCGCGCGAGCGCTGCGCATTGAGGATCGTGTCACTGTCGAACTGGATGCGGTCCTCGCCCGCGCGGCCGTGCCAGTAGTTCACCTTGAAGTACGGCTGCCAGCCGTTGTCGGCCAACTGGTAATCACCGGCCAGGCGCAGGCCGACGCGGCCGGTCCAGGCGTTGTCACTGTCGAAGCGCACCGCAGAGACTTCGTCGCGCCGGTCATCCAGCGAACTGCGCTGCCAGATCACCTGTACCTGCGGTTCCAGCCACCACGAGGACTGCCCGAACTGCAGCAGCGGCTTGCCCACCTCCAGCGACAATGTGGTGCCATCACCCTTGACGTCGATGCCGAGCCCGCGCGAGGAACGCACACGGCCGTCGTAGCGGCTCTGCAGGGCCACCACGTCGAGGTAGCCGCCCTCGCTGCCGGTCAGGGTCCAGTAGAGGCCCACGTGCTTGTCATCCAGCCGGCTCTGGCCGACCTGCACGTTCTCCCAGCCCAGCGCCATACCGGTGGTCCTGCCCTGCGCGCGGGTGCGGCCGACAAACACGCCCACCTGGTTGCGATGGTTGTCAGCGGCGGCCGCCCACACATCCAGACCGGCCTGCACGCCCATCACATCGCCATTGAAGCCAGGCTGTGAGTCGCCCTTCCAGTGGATCTCGCTGCTCTGTCCCACCAGTCGCCCCCAGGCAGTGCGGAAGGCGCCGTTGCCGTAGAGCAGGCGCTGTTCGCCCTGGCGCTCGTGGAAGGTACCGAGGCTGGCCAGCGAGGTCTCGCGCAGCAGCGGCGGCACCACCGCGTAGGCGGCGGTCTCCAGGCGATACAGCGGCACCACGTCGCCCTGCGCCGGTCGTGCACCCGGGCTGGGCGGGGTCGAACCCGCACCGGGCAGGCTGCTGCCTGCCACCGGCACATCGGGTACGGCCGGGTCGCTGGGCGGTGCCACGGGCGCCGGCTCCGGCGGTGGCGGCGGCGGTGTGGTCTCACCGGCGGTCAGATCGGGATCAATCGGATCCTCCGGCGGCGGTGGCGGTGCCGGCGTGATCGGCGGCGGCGGCGCGACGTCGGGAGTGGGTGGCGGCGGCGTGGCGTTGCCGTTGCCGTTTGGTGCCGGTGTCGGGCCAGCCACCAGGGTCGAACGCAGGTACCAGTTCTCGCCCGTGCCTGCGTTGACGCCGCCCTTGAACAGGAAGTACTCATAGGCACCGGCCGATACCGGTGCGAACAGCGAGAACGCATTCGCCGCGGTGGTGCCGCCATTCAAGGCCTGCACCACCAGGATGCCGTCGGCCAACGTCGCCGCGCCACCGCCGCCGGCATTGAGGATGCCGATGCCGGTGGTGCCGGTGGCACTGCCGCCATCAATCACCAGGCGGTCGCTGCTGGAGCCATCCCCCGCCAGCACCGTGCGCAGGTACAGGCCGCCGCCCTCGCCGCGGTAATTGCCGCGGATGCTGAAGATATCGCCTGCGCCCGAGTCGGTGAGATCGATGCGCCCGGCGTTGACCACGTTGACCAGCGCGCCCGCAGCGGACGGCCGCAGTGCATGCGCGCCGTTGCCCGCATAGAGCGTGCTGGTGTCATCCAGAGTGAGCGTGCCGGTGCCCGTACCGCTGTCGCCGAGCACCAGATCGCCGTCGAAGGTCAGCTCGGTGCTGCTGGCCAGGCTGATCGCCTCCCAGTTCTGGAAGCGGGCCACGCCGGTGGTCTTGACGTTGCTGAAGTTGAGCTGGTCATTGCCGCTGCTACCGTTGAACAGCGGCACTGCACCCAGGTTGGCCTGGTTGAGGTTGCTGAGGTTGGCCACGTCATCGTCCGGTCCGCCGTCGATGGCGCCGTAGACGATGCCACCGCCATTCCAGTTGAAGGTGTCGTTGCCGGTACTGAGCAGCACCTGCCCGCGCACGGTTCCATCGGTGATGGTCACGCTGTCATTGCCGCCGCTGACGCTGATGTTGCCGCCGATGTACGCGGTGCCGGAGATGATGATGGTATCGGTGTCGAAGCCGGTGACCACGTTGCCGTCGACCGTGCCGCCGGACTGGTCCCACAGGTTCTTGTCCAGCTTCATGTTGACCCGGCCGATGCGGCCGCCGGTCATCCACGCCTGGTCGCCATCCTCGAAGGCGCCGATGATGCGGCCGCCGCTCATGCGGAACGTGTCGATGTTGTCGCCCTGCTGCAGCGCGCCGAGGGTGCCGCCGGTCATGACGAAATCATCGCGGCCGCTGCCCTGCGTCACCAGGCCGGTGATGGTGCCGCCGCTGACCGTCATCCGGTCATCGCCGTTGCCCTGGTCAACGCTGTCGAGCGTGCCGCCACTGATCAGCAGCACGTCGTTGCCATCGCCCTGCAGCACGCCGCCGCTGATGCTGCCGTCCAGCATCTCCAGGCGATCATTGCCGGCACCGAACTGCACGCCGGTGCGGCCGCTGATGGTGCCGCGGTTGACCAGCACGCTGTCGCCGGCACCGATGAACTGCAGTGCGGTGGTGTCGCCGGTGCTGATGCTGCCAAGGTTGTCGACACGGCTGCCGCCACCCAGCTGCACCGCGATGCCACCGACCGAACTGATCGCCCCCTGGTTGCCGAGCTGGTGGCCGCCGGCGCCGACCAGGCTGATGGCGCTGCCGCCACCGCTCTGCTGCAGCTGTGCGCCGCTGGTGACGTCGAGGGTGATGCCGGCCTCGCCGTTGGCGCTGACCGGCACGGTCTGCGGGTTGGGCGCTGCGGCACTGCAGGTGACGGTCTGCCCGGCCAGCGGGGCGGCGTTGTCACAGCCCGCCCACGCGATGGGCACGGTGGCAGCCAGTGCAGCGGGGATGGCGAGGGCCTGCAGCAGGCAGCGGCTCAAGCGGCGCGGACGCGGGGCGGCAACGGACATACGGCACTCCTGGATCGGGACGTCAGATACTGCGGATATGCACACTGCTGGCGCCGCAGAGGCGCACTAAGCATTCAGGTCCCACGTTATGCCGGATGCAGCACACGTCGCGCGTGAAGTAATTCATGCATCACACCGAGTGCATGTGCATGAAAGCGTTCATGTTTTTCATGCATCACGGCGAAATGCAGCCACGCGTGGCGTGATTCTACTGACGGCCGCCGTAGGTTCACGCACGAAGCGCGGGTACCACGCATGACGCGTGCGCCGGTAGATCCACGCCATGCGTGGATTACAGCTTGTCCGTGTCGCAGTCAGATCTTCAGGTAGATGCGACGCCGGTCCAGCCACCACGCCACGACCCACCACAGCGCAACGAAGGCGATCGCCTGCAGCATCGAGGCCAGTTCCAGTGCGCCCGGCATCGCCGTGGCCAGCTGCTGCCACACCCGACCCCAGACGCCGGTGGCCAGCAGCACCACCGACATCATCGAGGCGCCCAGGTAGGCGGTGATGGCATTGACGCCGAAGCGGCGGCCGAGCGCGGGCCAGCCCCTGCGGTCGATCAGCAGGTGCCCGAGCCACAGCGCCAGCGCAGCCAGGCCGCCGGTCCACAGCACGTAGCTCGGCGTCCACAGCTGCTTGTTGAGCGGCAGCACCGTGGCCAGCAGCAGACCCAGCACGGCGGTCGCCACGCCCAGCCCGGCCAGTGCGGAAGCGCGCCCGTTGCGCAGCAGGCCACCGGCCAGCAGGCCCAGCACGGTGCTGGCGAGCGCGCCGAGGCTGCTCAACAGGCCTTCCGGATCGTGGCCGAGGCCGGTGTCGGCCTGCCACTGGTAGATGAAGGGCGCGAACAGGCTGGTGTCCAGGCGGCTGGCAGGGTTGGTCCACGGCGCCAGATCGCCGATGCCCAGCAGCAGCACCGTGTAGCCCGCCAGCAGTACGACCAGCAGCGCCACTTGGGTGCGCGGCCGCACGTACACCGCCACCACGCCGACCACGGCCGCACACAGCGCAATGCGCTGCAGGACACCCCAGATGCGGAAATGATGCGTGTGCAGCGCCCACCACACCAGCAGGTGCAGCAGCACGCCGGCGAGGGCGATGCGCAACGCGCGTTGCAGCACGCCACGGGCCAGCGCCGGGCGCGCGGCGGCGGCGTGCGCGCGCGGCGCTACGCTGAACGCCATCGACACGCCGACCAGGAACAGGAAGAACGGGAACACCAGGTCGGTGGGCGTGCAGCCATGCCAGTCCGCATGGCGCAGCGGCGCGAACACCGCGCTCCAGTCACCGGGGTTGTTGACCAGCAGCATCGCCGCCACGGTGAGGCCGCGCAGGGCGTCGATCGAGCCCAGCCGGCGTGGCGGCGCTGCGTCCATCAAGCCGCCTCGTACTGTCCGGCAATCCAGGTGCCGCGCACCTGCAGGGCATCATCGAGCAGCACCAGGTCGGCCTGGTAGCCCTCGGCGATGTGGCCCAGGCGGTCATCCACGTTGAGGAATTCCGCTGGATAGGTGGACGCCATGCGCGCCGCCTCGGCCAGCGGCTGGCCGAGCAGCTGCACGGTGTTGCGCACGGCCGTGGCCATGTCCAGCGCCGAACCGGCCAACGCACCGGCCGCATTGCGCACCACGCCATCGACGGCGGTGATGGTCTCGCCGTACAGCACGTAGCTGGGATCGTCCGCACCAACCGGCGGCATCGCGTCGGTCACCAGCAGCAGGCGGCCGCGCGGCTTGGCGGCCAGCGCCACGCGCAGGCTGGCCGGGTGCACGTGCACGCCATCGACGATGATGCCGATCCAGCTGTCGCGGTCTTCCAGCGCTGCACCCACGGCACCGGGCTCACGCCCCTGCAGCGGCGACATCGCGTTGTACAGATGGGTGAAGCCGCGTACACCGGCATCCAGGCCGTCGCGGATCTCTTCATAGGTACCGGCGGTATGCCCGGCCGCCACGATCACGCCGCGCTCGACCAGCGCGCGGATCGTCTCCAGCGGCACGCGCTCCGGCGCCAGCGTCAGCAGGGTCACGCCGTTGTCCAGCGACGCGGCCAGTGTGATTTCCCCGGCATCGGGCACGCGGAACTTGCTGGCATCGTGGGTGCCCCTGCGCGCCGGCGCGATGTACGGGCCTTCCAGATGGATGCCGATGACGCCCGGCACCTGCTGCGCGATCGCCTCGCGCATCGCACCGATCGCCTCGCGCATCACGTTCACGTCGTCGCTGATCAGGGTCGGCAACATCGCGGTGGTACCGAAGCGCCGGTGGGCCTGCGCGATGGTGCGCAGCGAGGCGACATCCGGCGTGTTGTTGAACAGCGCACCGCCACCGCCGTTGACCTGTACATCGATGAAGCCCGGCAGCAGCCAGCCGCCGCCGAGGTCCACCTGTTCGTCGGCCTCGCCCAGCTGCGGGGCGGCGTCGGGCAGCAGCGCGATGATGCGGCCGTCTTCGATCACCACCGCCAGGTCGTCGCGGAAATCATCGCCGGTGAGGATGCGGGCGTTGCGCAGGACCGTGGCCATCAGACCGTCTCCGTAACCTTGTTCAGGTGCGGCGGCAGGTCGGGATTGAAGCCACGGCGGATCGCCAGTGCGTTGATGGCGCGGTAGAAGCTCTGCACGGTCAGCAGCGGTGCGCACAGCGGGTGCGGCGCGACCGCCACCGGCAGGTTGCCACCGGCGCCGGCCATCCACACCTGGGCGCCGCGCGCACTGAATTCCTCGACCACCGCACGGGTGCCGGCACCGGTTTCATCGGGCTGGGCAAAGGCCAGCACCGGGAAGCCGCGGCCGACCAGCGCCATCGGCCCATGCTTGACCTCGGCCGAGCTGTAGGCCTCGGCATGCAGGCTGCAGGTTTCCTTGAACTTCAACGCGGCTTCCTGCGCGGCGCCGAGACCGAGGCCACGGCCGAGCACGAACAGGTTGGTGGCATTAACCAGGCCATCGGAAACCGCACTCCAGTCGCACTGCCACGCCGCACGCAGCGCATCGGGCAGCAGGTCCAGCGCATTGCGCAGGCTGCTGTCCTGCTTCCAGTAGGCGGCCAGCTGCAGCAGCGCGGCCAGCGAGGCCAGGTAACTCTTGGTCGCGGCCACGCTCTTCTCGGTGCCGGCATGCAGCGGGATGACCGTGTCGGCCAGCTGCGCCAGCGGCGAATCCTCGACGTTGACCAGCGCGACCACGCGCGCACCGGCGGCCTTGGCGGCTTCTGCATTGCGCAGCAGGTCCGGACTCTTGCCCGACTGCGAGATGACGATGAACAACGCACCGCGCAGCTGCAGCGGTGCGGCGTAGACCGAACCCACCGATGGCGACGCCGAGGCGACCACCAGGCCCAGCTGGGTTTCCAGCAGGTACTTGCCGTAGGTGGCGGCATGGTCGGAGCTGCCGCGTGCGCAGGTCACCACGAACGGCGGCGGCGCCGCACGCAGGCTGGCGGCCAGCGTTTCCATCGTGGCGTGGTTGCGTGCGAACTGGCGGGCAACCACGTCGGCCGCTTCAGCAGCCTCGGCGAACATCAGGGTGGCGGTGGGGTCGGACAGCGACATGGCGGACTCAGGCGGGTTCGGAAGGAAGGGGGCGCGCGCCGGCCGGGCGCATCGGTGCGGTGGAGCCGCGCACCACCAGCTGCGGCACGAAGCCCTGGTTATGCAGGGCGGCCGGTGCATCGTCGTAGGCATCGCTGCGCAGCTGCGCGATCAGCAGGCGCGCGGCGTGGCGGGCGATGTCCTCGGTGGCCTGCTTGGCGGTGGTCAGCGGCGGCCACGACTGGCGCGAAAACGGGCTGTCCTCGAAGCCGGCGATGGAGAGGTCGTAGGGCACGTTCATGCCGGCCGACTTCGCGGCCGCCAGCACGCCGGCGGCGATTTCGTCGTTGGAGCCGAAGATGGCCGTGGGCGGCTCACGCAGTGCCAGCAGGCGACGCGCACCACGGAAGCCATCGTCGAAGGTGTAGTCACCCTGCACCACCAGATGCTTGTCCACGGTCATGCCGTAGTCCTTCAGCGCGGCCTCGTAGCCGGCGTAGCGTTCGCCCGAGGAACGGTGCGAGGAACCACCCCAGAGGAAACCGATGCGCTGGTGGCCGAGCTGGATAAGGTGCTCGGTGACTTCGTAGGCGGCCTCGCGGTCGTCGACGAACACGCAGGCACCGTCGGCCGGATCCTCGGTGGCAGCAATGATCCGCACCAGCTTGATGCCGCGCGCGGTCAGCGTCTGGATCAGGTCACGGCGCTCGGACATCGGCGCGGTCAGCACCAGCCCGGCCAGGCGCGAACGCTGCACCCAGTCGGCCAGTTCATCGGCCAGCATCGGCGAGCTCGAATCGCAGGGATGGATCTGCAGGCCGAAGCCGGTTTCGCGGCAGGCGGCGAGCACGCCGTTCTGCACGCCGATGATGTGGTACGGGTTGGGGTTGTCGTACACCAGCCCGATCACGAATGTGGTGCCGCTGCGCAGGTTGCGCGCCGACGGATCGGGTTCGTAGTCGAGCTCGGCGATGGCACGCAGCACCCGCGCGCGGGTGGCCTGCATCACCGAAGGCTCGTTGTTGATGACCCGCGATACCGTCTTCAGCGAGACCTTGGCCTTTTCGGCAACGTCCTTGATGGTCGCTCTGCGCATCGGCTTTTCCTGGGGTTGGCTGCCGTCCATCATCGCCGATCAGGCCTTGTCCTGCGGCAGGCCGGCGCGATGGCCGATCACCGAGTAGAACAGGATGTAGAGGTAGCAGGGCACCATCAGCAGCAGGAACACCAGCTGGAAGTCGATGTGCTGCTTGAGCACGGCGAACAGCTGCGGAATGATCGCGCCGCCAGCGATGCCCATCACCAGCAGGGCCGAGCCGGTTTCGGTGAAACGGCCCAGGCCGCGGATGGCCAACGGGAAAATGGCCGGCCACATCATCGCGTTGGCGAAGCCCAGCAGCGCCACGAACGCCACCGAGACATAGCCGTGGGTGGCCCACGCGCCCAGGCAGAACAGCACGCCCAGCACCGCCGAGACGGTGAGGTAGCGCGACTGCGAGACTACCTTCGGAATCAACGCCAGGCCGACCACGTAGCCGATGAGCATGGCGAACAGGGTCAGCGAGGTGAACATCTTGGTCTGGTCCAGCGGCAGGTCGAAGCCGTGGCCGTAGGTACCGATGGCGTCACCGGCCATCACTTCGACGCCCACGTAGACGAACAGGCACAGCACGCCCAGCCACAGGTGCGGGAACTGGAAGATGCTGCGGCGCTCGGCGGCACCCGCTGCCGTCGGCGTGGCGTTGGCTTCGGACGGCTTGATTTCCGGCAACGGCGAGAACAGCACCGCCACCGCCAGCACCACCAGCACACCGGCCATGGCCAGGTACGGCGCGTGGATCTTGGCGGCGAATTCGTTGAGCAGCTGCGCCTTGGTCGCTTCATCGGCAGCGGCCACGCTGGCCGACAGATCGCCGATGCCGTGCAGCACCAGCGTGCCGATCAGCACCGGCGCCAGCATGCCGGCGATCTTGTTGCAGATGCCCATCAGCGCGATGCGGCGCGCGGCCGTTTCGATCGGGCCGAGGATGGAGATGTAGGGGTTGATGGCGGTCTGCAGCAGGGCCAGGCCGCTGCCGATCACGAACAGGCCGCCGAGCGCGCCCGGATACCAGCGCTGCGTGGCGAACTCGCCGAACAGTGCCGCGCCCGCGGCCATCACCAGCAGGCTCAGGCTGAGGCCCTTCTTCATGCCGGTGCGGCGCAGGATCCACGACGACGGCAGGGCGAGGAAGAAATACGACAGGTAGAACACCATCAGCACCAGGAAGGCACCGACCTCGCTGAGCTCGAATGCCAGCTTGACGAAGGTGATCAACGGGCCGTTGAGCCAGGTGAAGAAGCCGATCAGGAAGAACAGCACCCCGACGATGGCGATGGAGGCGGCAACGTTTGGACGCGCGCTTGCAGCAGTGACGGCGGACATCAGGTGGGCTCCTGCGGCGACGACCGCAGAAGGCGGTGTCGGAGAGTGGCTGGGAACAACGTTGTCACATTCTTTCGGTGGAGCACGACCGTTTGTCAACTTGATTGCACAGGCCCGATGCGGCCATGCTGCACTGCGCAACAGCACTGGCGCACTCTGCGCTGAATGCGCTCTGCGCCTAGAAGCCCATGGCGCAACGGCTTGCGGGTTAACGCCGGGTCAAGACGATGTAAACGTTTACGGTGTCTCTCATTCGTTGCGGCGCAGCAACGAAAGTGTCACGAACTCGTTGACATCGTTGTCAACGCAGTTACAGACTCCGCCCCATCGACGGGCCTTTCGTGGGTCCGCTTCCTACCTGCAGCAGGAGCCCGCGTGACCGCCAGCCACCCCGCCCCGGCCCATGTCCTGTCCCGCGTCGCGCCCTCGTTCCTGGCCGCCGACGTCGGCGGCACCCATGTGCGCGTGGCAAGGGCACAGGCCAGCGGCGACGAGGCCCATCCGGTGCAGCTGCTGGAATACCGCAAGTACCGCAATGCGGACTACGCCGGCCTGAGTGCGATCCTCACCGACTTCCTCGGCGACAGCGCGCGGCCCAGCCAGTGCGTGGTCGCCACCGCCGGCTTCGCCCGCGAGGACGGCACGGTGATCACCGCCAACCTGCCGTGGCCGCTGTCGGCCCGCCAGGTGGAAGCCGAGGTCGGCCTGCAGCACGTGCACATCGTCAACGACTTCGAAGCGGTGGCCTATGCCGCGGCGCAGGTTGACGCAAGCGGCGTGCTGCACCTGTGCGGCCCCGAGACCGCGCCGCGCGGCCCGACCTTGGTGGTCGGCCCCGGTACCGGCCTGGGCGCCGCGCTGTGGATCCCTGCTCCGCACGGCCCGGTGGTGCTCGCCACCGAAGCCGGCCAGCCGACGCTGGCCGCAAGCACTGAAATGGAAATGGCCATCGTCCGCCACATGCAGCGCGACCGCGCGCACGTGTCGATCGAACATGCGCTGTCCGGCCCCGGCCTGATGAACCTGTACCACGCCATCTGCGCACTGCAGGGGCAGGCCCCGGTGCTGGCCAGCCCGGATGCGGTGACCGCCGCAGCGATGGCCGGTACCGATGCCTTCGCCCGCCAGGCGCTGGATGTGTTCTGCGGCCTGCTCGGCAGCACCATCGGCGACATGGCGCTGTTCTACGGCGCGCAGGGTGGTGTCTACCTGGCCGGCGGCATCCTGCCGCAGATCCGTGAATACCTGCATGCCAGCACCTTCGTCGAACGCTATCTGCAGAAGGGGCCGATGGGCGAAGCGCTGGCACGCATCCCGGTGAAGGTGGTCGAGCACGGGCAGCTGGGCGTCATCGGCGCCGCCAGCTGGTTCCTGCTCCACGCCAACGCCTGAACCGCAGTACGCAGCAAGCAGTACGCAGCACCGCAGTACGCACGACGCACTGGAATCGCACCATCGCGCCCGGCAGCCCCTGCTGGCGCCAGGCATGACCTGCCATTCGTTCGCCGCCGACAACGCACATCAGTGATGAGGAGAGACATCATGAACACCCGCAAGACTCTGCTTTCGGCAGCCATCGTCGGCTGCCTCGCCTTCTCGGCGCACGCCCAGCAGGCCACCCCGCAGGACCTGGACACCGTGCAGGTGGTGGGCATCCGCGCCAGCCTGGAAAAATCGCTCGACACCAAGCGCAACAACGTCGGTGTGTCCGAAGCGATCACCGCCGAGGACATCGGCAAGTTCCCCAGCACCAACGTCGCTGAAGCGCTGTCGCAGATCCCGGGCGTTACCCTGGACCGCCGCTTCGGCCAGGGCGAGCGCGTCAGCATCGACGGCACCGACCCCAGCCTCAACCTGTCCTTCCTGGACAACCACCCGGTGGCGCAGGCCATCTGGCTGTACGGCGAACAGCCCAACCGCGGCTTCGACTACACGCTGCTGGCCCCGCAGATCCTGGGCCGCGCGGAGATCATCAAATCGTCCGAAGCGCGACTGACCGAAGGCAGCCTCGGCGGCACCGTGCTGATGCACACCCGCCAGCCGCTGGACCTGAAGCAGAACGAAGTGGCCGCCTCGGTGGGCTACAGCTACAGCCAGCAGGCCAGCGAAGGCAAGCCGAACGCGGCCGTGCTGTACAGCTGGAAGAACAACGACGAAACCTTCGGCGTGGCCGTCTCGGCCCAGCACTACGAAGAAGCCGTCGACCGCCAGGGCAAGGAAGTGTTCGGCTACACCAAGGCCAGCACCTTCCCCAATGCCACCGGCGTGGCTGCCGACGTGGACGTGCCGAACTCGTTCAACGCCGCCTGGTTCCAGCAGGAACGCAAGCGCGACAGCGCGGTGGTCAACCTGCAGTTCAAGCCGACCGATGAGCTCGAGTTCAACCTGAGCGGCATGTACATCAAGGAAAAGTTCGACAACTACAACCAGTCGCTCTATTCCTTCCTGACCTGGAACCCGGGCACCGTCAACGCCGTCGACCAGCTCGGCGACGTGCGCAACGGCGTGGCCACCAGCGGCCACTCCAACGCCAGCGCCATCGCCAACAGCGGCACGCTGATCTATGACAACAACGTGCGCCTGTCCGAAGTGGTCACCAAGGGCGTGGACCTGCGCGGTGCCTGGAAGGGCGAAAGCTGGGGCGTCACCGGCCAGGCCGGCCAGAGCAAGTCCGACAACAAGAACCTGGCCCAGTACTTCATCGAGCCGTTCTATAACGGCGGCTACAGCTGGAACATGGACAAGGGAATCACCTTCGATGACCCGGCAGGCGCCCGCGACCCGGCCAACTGGGGTTCGGCCGGCGGCTGGTTCGGCAACAACGGCGTGTTCTCCACCGAGAGCAAGGACACCTACGCCCAGCTCGACTTCAACGTCCAGTTCGATAGCATCTTCAACCAGCTGCAGTTCGGCGTGCGCCACGGCAAGCACGATGAAGCCTTCACCCTCAACGTGTACGGCGGCGTCACCCCGGGCACGCTGGCCGACGTCGGCACCATCGGCCTGACCGACATCCAGGGCTTCACCCCCGACCAGGGCCGCCACGTGCAGGCCGGCCGCAACAACGTGCTGAACTGGGTGCGCAACAGCCCGATCGACTACAGCAACCCCGATCCGGCCAGCTACCTCAACAACAGCTGGGCGCTGACCCAGACCAACAACGCGGCCTACGCGCAGTTGAACTTCTCCAACGGCCCGCTGCGCGGCAACCTGGGCGTGCGCTACGTCGACTCCAAGACCGAAGGCAGCGGCTTCGTCTACGGCGGCACGCCGACCCTGACCGACCTGGACAGCAAGTGGCAGACCCGCACCAAGAAGGAAGACTTCGTGCTGCCGTCGTTGAACGTCGCGTGGGACACCGACAACGACTGGGTCTTCCGCTTCGCCGCCGCCAAGGTGATCGCCTGGGCGCCGTACAACCAGATGGTCAACAACACCTTCCTCAACGACACCACCCTGACCGGTTCGGGCGGCAACGCCGATCTGTCGCCGTATGAGTCGTGGAACTTCAACGCCTCGGCCGAGTACTACTACGCGCCGCAGGCCGTGGTGGCCTGGTCGGTGTTCTACAAGAAGATCGACAACTACATCGACACCTCGGCCACCATCGAGCGCCAGTACAACTCGATCCGCGATACCTCGCCGGCCACCTGGGCGAACCTCGTCGGTACCAACGGCTGCACCGCCGACGGCTACTGCGATTACAGCATCCAGCGCCCGCGAAACGCCGGCAGCGGCCACGTCAAGGGCTTCAACATCAGCTTCCAGCAGCCCTTCGGCGAAAGCGGCTTCGGCCTGACCGCCAACTACACCTACGCCAACGGTGAGAACAACACCGGCGATCCGCTGCCGTACCAGTCGCGCAATGCCATCGCCTTCAGCCCGTACTACGAGAAGGGCCCGATCAACGCGCGCCTGACCTACAACTGGCGTGACAGCTACCTGGCCGGCGGCTACGTGGCCGGTGCCGCCCCGTCCAGCGTGGACGACTACGCGGAACTGGGTGCCAGCTTCGGCTACACCTTCAACGACAACTGGTCGCTGACGGTGGACGCGCAGAACCTTCTGGACGAGACCTACTTCCAGTACCTGGGCGACAAGGAACACCTGGCTGGCAAGTACAAGAGCGGCCGCCGCTACATGGCCACCCTGCACTTCAAGTTCTAGGGCTGCACCCAGCTGCACATCGCGACGGGCCCGGATTTCCGGGCCCGTCGTACGATGGGATACCGGAATCGCCGCCGGCGCGGCGGCCACGCGCGGCACAGCGAGCCGCCCACCACAGGAGTGAGACGATGCGACCCTTCCCCCTTGCCAGCATGCTGCTGGGCCTGGCAATGCTTCCCGCTGCCGCCCGCGCCGCCGATGCCCCGGCACTGGATACCGGCCCCGGCCCACAGCTGCGCGCCGGCAGCCTGATGCTGATCCCCGCACCGGCCAACGTGCAGCGCGGCAATGGCGCCGGCATCACCGTGTCCGCAGGCACGGCCTTGCGCGCCGACAGCGAAGCCGAGCAGCGCGTGGCGGGCCAGTTCGCCGATCTGCTCGCCCGCAGTGGCGGCCCGCGCCTGGCGCTGGCCACCGGCAAGGCCGCGGCCAAGGCCGGCGGCATCCGCTTCCAGATCATTCCCACCTTCCGCGACACCGGCGAGGGCTACACGCTGGAGAGCACCGCGCAGGGCGTGCTGGTGCAGGCCGGCAACGAGACCGGCCTGTTCTACGGCGCCACCACCCTGGCCCAGCTGGCCACCGGCGGCAGCCAGGGCGCGCTGCCGGCCGTGCAGATCCAGGACGCACCGCGTTTCAGCTGGCGCGGCTTCATGCTCGACTCGGCGCGCCACTTCCAGAGCCTGGACGAGATCAAGCGCGTGCTCGATGCGATGTCCGCGCACAAGCTCAACACCTTCCATTGGCACCTGACCGATGACCAGGGCTGGCGCATGGAGATCAAGCGCTACCCGAAGCTGACCGAGGTCGGCAGCTGCCGCCTGCCGGCCGGCGAGGGCGGCATCGATCCGGTGACGAAGCAGGAATACCCGTACTGCGGTTTCTACACGCAGGACCAGATCCGCGAAGTGATCGCCTATGCGGCCAGGCTGCACATCCAGGTGATCCCGGAAATCGACGTGCCCGGCCACGCCACGGCCGCGATCGCCGCCTACCCGGAACTGGGTTCGATCAGCACGCCGCTGAAGCCGATCAGCGAATGGGGCGTGTTCCCCAACCTGTTCAACGTCGAGGACGGCACCGTCACCTTCCTGGAGAACGTGCTGGAGGAAGTGATCCAGCTGTTCCCGGCGAAGTACGTACACGTGGGGGGCGACGAAGCGGTCAAGGACCAGTGGATCGCCTCCAAGCAGGTGCAGAAGCGCATGCGCGAGTTGGGCATCAAGGATGAGATGGCCATGCAGAGCCACATCATCAAGCGCCTGGAAACCTTCCTGGAAGCGCACGACCGCCGCCTGATCGGCTGGGACGAGATCCTCGAAGGCGGCCTGCCGCCGCAGGCCACGGTGATGTCCTGGCGCGGCACCGAAGGCGGCCTGGCCGCGGCCAGCAGTGGCCATGACGTGGTGATGTCGCCGGTCAGCCACCTGTATCTGGACTACCTGCAGACCGGTTCGCCGAACGAGCCGCCGGGCCGCCCGGCCCAGGTCAACCTGGCCAAGCTGTACAACTTCGAGCCGGTACCGGCCGAGCTGGCCGCCGACAAGCGCGGGCACATCCTCGGCCTGCAGGCGAACATGTTCACCGAGCACACCCGCACCTACGCACGCCTGCAGCACAACCTGTTCCCGCGCCTGGCCGCGGTGGCCGAGACGGGCTGGAGCGCGCCGGAGCATCGCGATTTCCGCGATTTCCTCGCCCGCCTGCCGGCGCAGCTGCAGCGCTACCGCGCCTGGGGCCTGGCCTATGCGCAGACCCCGTTCGAAGTGGGCGTGGGCCATACCGACGACCGCGCCGCGAACACGGTGACGGTGTCGCTGGCCAATCCGCTGGGCTATGAGGTGCGCTACAGCACCGACGGCACGCCGGTGACCGCCAGCTCGCCGCTGTACCAGCAGCCGCTGACCCGGCCGCTGCCGGCCACCGTGCAGGCCGCCGCGTTCTTCCAGGGCCAGCCGCTGGCAGCGGCACCGACGATGGCGTCCTACACCGCGCAGTCGCTGCTCAGCCGCCACAGCGAGGAGCTGCGCAGCTGCGTGGGCGAAAAGGGCCTGGTGCTGCGCCTGGAAGACGATGGCCCGCGCGAAGGTGCGCGCACGGTGTTCACCGTGGACATCTTCCAGCCGTGCTGGCGCTGGCCGGCTGCGCAGCTCGATGGCATCGGCAGCGTGCAGGTTCGTGCCGGACGCATTCCGTACTACTTCCAGCTGGCCCACGACGAGCCGGCGCGCAAGTTCGAGAAGGCCAAGGGCCGCAACGGCGAAATGCTGATCCGTCGTGGCGACTGCACCGGCAAGGTCGTGGCACAGGTGCCGCTGCCGGCCAGCACCGATGCCGATGGCTTCGTCACCCTGCGCGCGGCGCTGCCCAAGGGCGTGTCGGGCACGGACGATCTGTGCATCAACTTCACCGGCGATACGCGTCCGGCGATGTGGGTGCTGGATGAGGTGACGCTGAGGTAGAGCCGAGCCCACGCTCGGCGGCCGTTGCCCCATCCACGCATGGCGTGGATCTACCGGTGAATGCATCCACGCATGGCGTGGATCTACTGACAACGACGTGCTACCTCAGCCGCGCCAGCGCAGCAGGATGTCGCGCAGCGGGGTCAGGGCGGTTGCCAGGCCCGACAACACGCCCAGCGTGTTGGCCAGCGCATCCATCGGGTCGGCGCTGCGGTTGCTGGTCAGTGCACCCTGCGCGAACTCGATGCCCACGCCCATCAGCACCAGGCCCACGCCCGCCCACAGCAGCGGCGTCCCGCGGCGGAACAACTGCACCGCGCTGCCGGACAGGATGAAATAGGCCAGGAAGTGCTCGACCTTGTCGCCGTTCTCGGGCAGGTCGATCGGCGGCGGCGGAATCAGGCAGACCACGATCACCACCAGCACCGCCAGCAGCCACAGCGCGGTCCACAGCCGCGGCCGACGCAGCGGCTTGATCACCGGCAACCCTGCGCTCACAGGCGCCAGCTCAGGTCACCCAGCTCGAAGGCCGGTTCGAAATCCACCTCGCGCTGCAGGCCGATCACCTGGAAACGTTCGCCCATCTCGGTCGGCAGGGTCAGCTTCTTCACCTGGTCGCGCAGCTGGATGCGGCCCACTTCATCGGTGCGCTCCTCGGCCAGCACCAGCACCTGGTCCAGGCCATTGCCGAGCAGGAAACTGGACTGGCTGCAGTAGCCAGCCAGCTCGAAGCCCCCGTGCAGGCCGGCCTCGGCCATGGCGGTGAAATCCACCGACGCGGTGATGTCCTGCAGGCCCGGCCAGCGGTACACCTCGTTGTGCACGTGGTGGCGGTAGAACGCTCGCACGGTGCCGTCGTCGCGGTCGTGCTGGTAGAACTCGCCACGGTTGTAGCCGTAATCGACGAACAGCATCGCGCCGCGCTGCAGGCCACCCGCCACCGCCTGCAGCCAGTACGGCAGCTGCGGCAGCACTTCGGAGCGGTAGCCATCGGCGAAGGGCTTTTCAAGGTAGCGTTCGAGGTGGCGCACCGCGCCGTTGAGCAGCACATCGGCCGGCTGCGCGCCGCGCATGAAGTTGCCCTCGCCATCCAGCTCGACGGTTTCCTCGTAGACCTCGCCGTCCTTGATCAGGAAGCGCGGGGTCGGCAGCGCGTCGATCACCTCGTTGGCGAACACCACGCCGTCCCAGTCGTCATCGAACGGGCGGTCGACCCATTCCACGCGGCTGGCCAGCTCGGGCGGCAGGTTCTGCTGCAGGCGCTGCTGCTGGCGCTGGCGCAGGTCCGCGCTGGGCTCGAGGATGGCGTAGCGTGCCGGCAGCGCGTCCAGTTCGGCCAGGCGCAGCAGCACGGCCTCGGCGAAGGCACCGGTGCCGCCGCCCAGTTCCAGCATGCGCGCGTGCGCGTCCAGCTGGGCGAACACCGGGGCCAGCGCGTTGGCCACGCTGCCGGCGAACAGGCTGCCGAGCTCGGGCGCGGTGGTGAAATCGCCGCTGCCGCCGAACTTGCTCGCGCCGGCGCTGTAATAGCCCCAGCCGGGGGCGTACAGGCACAGCTCCATGAAGCGCGAGAACGGGATCGCCCCGCCCTGCGCAAGGATTTCGGCACGCAGGGCGGCCGCCAGCTGGTCGCTGTGGGCCAGGGCGTCGGCTTCAGGCAGGGGGAAGGTGGGCTGCATGGTGTCTTCGAATGCGGTGACAATGGTGCACAGGATAGCCGAGCCTTGGAGGACCCTCATGAGCGACACCGCCCCCGTGGCCCTGATCACCGGCAGCGCCCGCCGGATCGGTGCGGCCATCGCCCGCCAGTTCCACGCCTGTGGCTGGTCGGTGGTGCTGCACGCCCATACATCCAGCGCCGAGCTGCAGCAGGCCGCGTTCGACCTGGAAAACATCCGCCCGGGCAGCGTGCTGGCCCTGCAGGCCGACCTGCGCGACGCCGATGCCCTGCCCGACCTGGTCGAGCAGGCCGTGGCCCACTTCGGCCGCCTGGATGCGCTGGTCAACAACGCCTCCAACTTCTTCCCCACCCCGTTCGGCCAGGTCACCGCCGAGGCCATGGACGAGCTTTACGCGGTCAACGCCCGCGCGCCGCTGCTGCTGTCACAGGCGGCCGCGCCCTACCTGCGCCGCCAGCAGGGCTGCATCGTCAACCTGACCGACCTGCACGGCACTGACCCGATGCGCGACCACGTCGCCTACACCATGGCCAAGGCCGCGCTGGAAATGGCCACCCGTTCGCTGGCGCTGGAACTGGCGCCGAAGGTGCGGGTGAATGCCGTGGCGCCGGGCGCGATCCTGTGGCCGGAACAGGGCAAGGACGATTTCGCCCGCGAAGCGCTGCTGGCGCGCACGCCGCTGGCCCGCATCGGCACCGTCGAAGAGATCGCCGAGGCGGTGCACTGGCTGGTGGCCGAGGCCAGCTTCGTCACCGGCCACACCCTGCGCGTGGATGGCGGACGTACGGTCAGTTGACCTTCCGCCAGGCATGGCCCGGCGCTACCAGGCCACATGGATCGGTAGCGCCGGGCCATCCCCGGCGAGCGCAGCGGCAACGAACCCGATCATTCCAGCTCCACGACCTCGAACGCTTCGCCATGCTGCCTGTGCGCGCGCCACAGCGTGGCCAGATCCTGGCCACTCACCGGATCGATGAAGTCCGGGGCGATGTCCGCCAGCGGCTTCAGCACGAAGGCATGCTTCAGTTCCGGGCGCGGGATGCGCAGGTGACCGGGCCCTTCCACCACCAGGCCGCCGTAGAACACCACGTCGACATCCAGCGTCCGGTCGGAAAAGCGCGGCCCGCTGCGGTCGCGGCCATGCGCGTCTTCCAGCGCGTGCAGCCAGTCGTCCAGTTCCTGCAGCGGCAGATCGGTCTCGATCGCCACGCCGTTGTTGAGGAAAGCCGGGCCATCGAAGCCGACCGCGGCCGTGCGGTAGGCCGGTGATACCCGCAGCGCGCCGAAACGCTCGCGCAGGGCCATCACCGCGGCGTGGAGGTAGCGGCGGGGCTGGACGTTGCTGCCCAGGCTCAGGAGCACGGTGGTCATGCGGTTCCGGTGACGGCGTTCAGGGGGTGGGGTGGGCATGCCATCGTCACGGCGGCCTGCCTACAATCCGGGACGCACATGATAGGACACCCACATGACCTATTGCGTTGGAATCGAGGTGGACGAAGGCCTGGTCTTCGCCGCCGACACCCGGACCAATGCCGCGCTGGACGATGTCCGCGTGCACCGCAAGCTGCACGTGTTCGAGTACCCCGGCGAGGCGACCTTCGTAGTGATGGCCGCCGGCAACCTGGCCACCACCCAGCTGCTGGTCTCGCGCCTGCAGCGTGATGCCGACGAAGCGCGCACGCCCAACCTGCGGCAGATGCGCCACCTGTTCGAGGCCGCCGCCTACGTGGGCGCGCTGCTGGTGGACAGCCAGGTGAAGTGCCAGCACACCGAACACGGCCACGACGGCGTCAACACGCAGGCCACGCTGATCTTCGGCGGGCAGATCGCCGGCGAGCAGCCGGGCCTGTACATGGTCTACCCGCTGGGCAATGCGATTGCCGCCTCGCCGGAGACGCCCTACCTGCAGATCGGCGAATCCAAGTACGGCAAGCCGATCCTCGACCGCATCCTCGGCCCGGCCACGCGGCTGGAAGACGCCGCGCGCACGGCGCTGCTGTCGCTGGACTCGACCATCCGCTCCAACCTGTCGGTGGGCCTGCCGATCGACATGGTGATGCTGCGCAAGGGCGAACTGCAGGTGGGCCAGCAGATGCGCTTCACCGCCGATTCGCCGCTGTACGCCGACATCCACAACAACTGGTCGCGGCGGCTGGAGCAGGCGGTGGCGAGCCTGCCGCGGTTTCCGTGGGAAGCGCCCGCCACCGACGCATGAAACCCCCGGCCTTGGCCTGGCGCTACCGGATTAAGGTGACGGTAGCGCCGGGCCATGCCCGGCGACCCGGTGTCAACCCAGCGCTTCGGCCACCGCGCGGAACACCTGCTGCATCTGCAGCGGCTTGCGCAGCACGTGCACGTCGATGCCGGGCGGGAAGGCGCTGGTGTCCAGCTCCACCGCGGCCTCTTCCAGCACCAGCGCAGGGCCGGCGTAGCCCAGCGCAGCCATCTCGCCCAGCAGCTGGCTGGCTGGCAACAGCCGCGAGCCGGCATCGGCAATGACCAGCGCCGGCATCGCTTCCTGCTGCATCCAGCGCAGCGCAGCCGGGCCGTCGGAAGCCAGCTGCAGCTGATACCCCTGGCTGGACAGCGCGTTGCCCAGCAGCGACAGCCGCGTGGCTTCGCCATCAACCACCAGGATCGACTGGCCACTGCCCAGCGCCACCAGCTGTTCGACCGGCTCACCGCCCTCGGCCAGCTCATGCATCGGCAGCCTCAGCTCGAACCGCGTGCCTTGCCCCAGCTGGCTGCTGACGTGGATGCTGCCACCGGCACCTTCGACGATGCGCTTGCAGGAGATCAGGCCCAGCCCGGTGCCGTCGGCCTTGGTGGTGAAGAACGGATTGAACAGGTGCGACAGCGTGTCGGCATCCATGCCGATGCCTTCGTCGTCGACCACGATGCGCAGCCAGTCCACGCCCTCGCGTTCGCCGGCATGTTCGGCGGTCAGGCCCAGGCGCCCGCCCTGCGGCATCGCCTGGATCGCGTTGAGCGCCAGGTTCAGCAGCACCTGCTGCAGCTCGGTGTAATTGGCGTCGACCGCCAGCCCTTCGTCCTGCACCTTCAGCTCGAGGTTTACTGCCTCGGGCACGTTGCTGCGCAACAGCAGCGCCACGGCCTGGAACAGATCATCGATGAAGATGCGCTCGCTGGGATTGCGCGAGCCACGCACGAAGGACAGCATCGATTCGGCCATCTCGTGGCCACGGCGGCCGCACTCGGCGATGACGTCGGCCAGGTGATGCAGCTGCGGATCTTCGGTACGTGCCTTCAGCAGGTCCGGCATGATCAGCAGCGGCTGCAGGATGTTGCGCAGGTCGTGGCTGAGCCCGGCGGCAAGCAGCGAGAGGCTCTCCAGCCGCTGCGCGCGCATCAGTTCGGTTTCCACGCGCAGGCGCTCCACCGCGCTGCGCGCATCACGCACCGCACGCGCCACCGCCGACGGCAGGCGCGCCGGGTGGTGCTTGATGATGTAATCGTTGGCGCCCTTCTGCAGGGCCGCCACCGCGTTCTCCTCGCCCATCGTGCCGGAGACGAAGATGAAGGGAACATCCGGTGCGGCCTCACGCACGATGCGCAGCGCTTCGTCACCGGAGAAACCCGGCATGCTCAGGTCCGACAGAACGATGTCCGGCGCGAAGCTGGCCAGCGCCTGGCGCAGCTCGGGACCGCTCTCCACGCGCTCGAAACGGGCGTCCAGGCCCGCGTCGAGCATCTGTTCGGACATCAGCTCGGCATCTTCCGGTGAATCTTCCACCAGCAGGATGCGCAGCGCCCCGAGGGCCGGACCGGTCAAGGGCATGGCCTTACTCGACGTCCGGTGCCTGGTTGATCAGCGCCCAGAACTTGCCCAGGGTCTGCACCGCGCCGAAGAACTGATCCACGTCCACCGGCTTCACCACGTAGGCGTTCACGCCCATGTCCCAGCTGCGCGCCAGGTCGCTTTCCTCGCGCGAAGACGACAGGATGACCACCGGCAGCCGCTTCAGTTCCTCGTGCTCGCGGATCTGCCGCAGCACTTCCAGGCCATCCATGCGCGGCATCTTGATGTCCAGCAGCAGCACGGCCGGCAGGCCCTCTTCGCGGCCGGCCCAGGCACCGCGGCGCAGCAGGTAGTCCATCACTTCCACGCCGTCCTCGACGTGCACGATGGGGTTGGCCAGGCGGGCCTCCTGCAGTGCATCGACGGCCATTTCAGCGTCGGCCGGGCTGTCTTCGGCCAGGAGGATGGTGCGCAGCGTCGTCATGCGGAAGACCCTTGGTTGACTGCATCCAGTGCCGGAGGCAGATAGAAGTGGAAGGTGGCGCCAGCGTCGGGCGCGGCTTCGGCCCAGATGCGGCCACCATGGCGGGTCAGCACGCGGCGTACGCTCGCCAGGCCGATGCCGGTGCCGGGGTAGTCACTAGCCTTGTGCAGGCGCTGGAACACGCCGAACAGCTTGCCGGCGTAGGCCATGTCAAAGCCTGCACCATTGTCGCTGACCGTGAACTGATGGCCGCCATCGGCCTGCTGCTGGTAGTCCACGCGGATCTGCGCCGGATCGCGGTTGCCCGAGTACTTCACCGCGTTGCCGAGCAGGTTCAGCCACACCTGGCGCATCATGTTCTCGTCGGCCACCACGATCGGCAGCGGCGCAATGTTCCACTCCACGTGGTGGGCCACGCCGCTGTTTTCGGCATCGATCTTCAGGTTGGCATCGAGCATGGCCCGCGTGTCGGCCACCAGCGTCTGCATGTCCACCGCCTGCTGGCGCATCGCCGCGCGGCCCAGCCGCGAATAGACCAGGAGGTCGTCGATCAGTGCCGCCATGCGCCGCGCCGACCCGGAGATCACATCCAGGTAGTGATGGCTCTTCTCGTCGGCGCCCTCGCCCAGGTGCCGCGACAGCTTGTCGGAGAAACCGGCGACGTGGCGCAACGGTGCGCGCAGGTCGTGCGACACCGAGTAGCTGAAGGCCTCCAGTTCGCGGTTGACTTCCGAGACCTGGGCCACCTTGCCTTCCAGCTGGCGATTCAGTTCTTCCACGCGCCATTGCACGGCGCGCTGCACGGTCACATCGCTCACCGTCATCAGCACCACTTCATCATCGGTGTCGGGCAGCGGCATGCGCCGCGCGTTGATGAGCATGTAGCGCACCGTGCCGTCGGTGCGCTGTTCGTGTTCGAAGTCCCATAGTTCGCGCCCGCGCAGCAGCACGTCGGACAGGCGCTGCCGCACCACCGGATCCTGCCACGCGCCTTCGCCGACATCGGCCAGCAGTGTGCCGTCGGCCCGCTCGTCCTGCAGCCCGTACAGTTCGGCGAACGCCGGGTTGTGCAGCTGCACGCGCAGGTCGCGGTCGAGCAGCACGATCGGCTCGCGCACGGTCTGCAGCACAGAGGCGGCCCGCGCGGCCGCGCGCAGCGACTGCCGCTCGGCCTGCAGGCGGCGGCCGATCTGCCGCTGCAGCAGCCACAGCACCAGGCCCAGCAGGCACAGCTGCACCACCAGCGAGCTCCACGACACCAGCTCGGTCTGCTTGCGCTGGCGTGCCGCCTTCTCGGCACGCGCCGCCAGCAACGCCTGCTCGCTGGCCTGCAGTTCTTCGACCAAACCGCGGATCGGGTAGCGCGTGCTCAGGTCCTGCACCAGCACGCGCTGGTCAGTGTTGGGTTCCGAGCGCGCCAGCTGGCGGGCCAGCGCCATGCGCCCTTCCAGCATCGATTCGATGCGGCCGATGCGGATCAGCTGGTCGGGATTGTCGCGGGTCATCCGGGCCAGCTCGGTCAGCCGCCCTGGAATGTCGTTGGCCTTGGCCATGCGCCCGCGCAGGCCGGGCGCATCCACGCCCTTGGACAGGGTCAGCGCCGCCGACTCGACGTCGCGAACGTCGGCCTGCAGCTGCTGAAGGGCCACGCCGACCGCCTGCGTGTGGCTGACCCAGGCCATCGCCTGTTCGTTGTCCTGCTGCAGCTGACGCAGGGTCAGCCAGGGGACGATGATGATCGCAGCAGCAGCGAGTGCCAGGGCAGGCAACCGCCAACGATCCCAGATGTCATCACTGAACACCAGCGCCATGATCCATCGTCAACGAAGCGATGGCGCCAATATAGCGCAGCCGTTCACTCCGCGAACACACGACAGGGGCGCCCCCTGCGGGACGCCCCTGTCCACTTCAAGCGAGCGCCGGGATCAGCGCTTGGCGGCGGCGTTGACCTTCAGCGCGGCCGAATCTACGCGGGTCACGCCCTTGATGCCCTTGGCAGTGGTGACGGCCTTGTCCTTCTCGGCCTGGGTGGCAACGGTGCCGCTGAGGCTGACCACACCGTTGACCGTTTCCACCTTCACTTCGGTGCCCGGGACATTGCTGCTGGCCAGCAGGTCAGCCTTCACCTTGGTGGTGATCCAGCTGTCGGTCACCGGCTCGTTGGAGTCGTGGCGATCCGCGTGGGTCATCGCCTTGTGGTCGGCCTTGGCCGGATCCTTCGCCATCGAATCCTGCGCGAACGCTGCGGAGGAAGACAGGGCCAAGCCCAGGGTGAGGGACGAAGCAATCAGGGTGCGGGTCAGGTTGCTCATCGTGCGGTGCTCCTTCTGGATGTGCTGCCAGTGTGGACAGGTGCCTGTGTTGCAGGCGTCGGGCCGGGGTCACGCTGCCGTGAATCCTCGAAACGCAGCGGTAACCGTTCAGTTTTGTCTTGCCCGCAGCCTCGTTCTACGCTTTGTCTCCCCCACCCTGCGAGCGGTCCATGCGCCCCGACCTGCAACTGGCCCTGATCGGCTACGGCCTGGCCGGCCGTGTCTTCCACGCCCCGCTCATCCAGCACACGCCCGGGCTGGCCCTGCACAGCATCGTCAGCTCGCAGCGTGACACCCTGCTGCGCCGTTTCAGCGATGTGCACGTGCGCGCCACCGCGCAGGAGGTGTTCAATGACCCGGCCGTGGACGCGGTGGTGATCGCCACGCCGAACGCGCAGCACGCGCCGCTGGCGATTGCCGCATTGGCCGCCGGCAAGCACGTGCTGGTCGACAAGCCGTTCGCGCTGGACGTGGCCGAAGCGGAAACGGTGCTGGCCGCCGCGCGCGATGCCGGGCGCATCGCCACGGTGTTCCAGAACAGGCGCTTCGATGCGGATTTCCTCACCCTGCAGGCGCTGCTGGCCGAGGACACGCTGGGCGAGGTGGCTGAATGCCATGCGCATTTCGACCGCTACCGGCCGCAGGTGCGCGATCGCTGGCGCGAGCAGGAAGGACCCGGCAGCGGCCTGTGGTACGACCTTGGCCCGCACCTGCTGGACCAGATGCTGGTGCTGTTTGGATGGCCGCAGGCGATCGATGCCGATCTGGCCGTGCAGCGCGAAGGCGGCAGCGGCATCGACTATTTCCATGCGGTGCTGCATTACCCGCAGCACCGCGCGATCGTGCATGCCGGTTCGCTGGTGGCCGCGCCGACGCCGCACTTCGCGGTGCATGGTCGCGACGGCAGCTGGGTCAAGCACGGCCTGGACGTGCAGGAAGCGCAGCTGCGCCGTGGCGTGGCGCCGGGCGCGCCCGGCTGGGGCATCGACCCGCGGCATGGCGAGCTGCTGCGCTGCGATGCGGAGGACAACGTGCAGCGCACGACGGTGGACAACCTGCCGGGTGACTACCGGCGGCTGTACGCGCAGTTCGCGGCGGCGATGCGTGGCGAGGGCGAGCCGACGGTGAGTGGGGGGCAGGCGCTGCAGCTGATGCGGTTGCTGGAGGCGGGGATGGTGAGTGCGCGCGAAGGACGGCGGGTGGTGTTGGGGTGATCGGCAGGGCTGCGCCCTGCACCTGCTCAACGCAACGGCAACGGCAACGTCAAAACCGTGCATTCCGTGGGTTGGCGGGGTGGCTCAGGTTGCGGGGGACGGCGCAAGTGCGTCCCTGTAGCCTCGGTCGCGCCATCCATGGCGCTCACGCCCCCGCAACCTGAGCCACCCCGCCTTCGACAGTTTCCTGCGGGCTGTTGGAACCTGCTGCTGATGGTGGACGCTGTGGGTGGGTGCCGACCGTTGGTCGGCACGGCCTCGGATCTGGCAGGTGTCGACCTTGGTCGATACAGTAGAGCCACGCCATGCGTGGATGGCGTGGAAACGATCGGCTTGGGAAAGCACGGTAGCGCCGGGCCGCGCCCGGCGAGCGCAGCGGTGCTGCCAGGCCCGCCGGGCATGGCCCGGCGCTACCGATCCGTCGTGATGCTTACGACTTCTTGATGGCGTGGCCGCCGAATTCGTTGCGCATCGCCGAGAGCAGGCGGTCGGTGAACGAATTGGATTCGCGCGAGCGCAGGCGTTCCAGCAGCGACAGAGTGATCACCGGTGCGGGCACGTCCAGGGCAATCGCTTCGGCAACGGTCCAGCGGCCTTCGCCGGAATCCTCGACGTATGGGGCGATGCCATCCAGCGACGGATTGCGCTTGAGCGCCTCGGTGCTCAGGTCCAGCAGCCACGAACGCACCACGCTGCCGTGACGCCAGACGTCGGCCACCTGGGCCAGGTCCAGTTCCATCTCCTGCTTGCGCTCCATCAGCGCGAAGCCTTCGGCATAGGCCTGCATCATTCCGTACTCGATGCCGTTATGGACCATCTTGGTGAAGTGGCCGGCACCGGACGGGCCGACACGGCCCCAGCCACGATCTTCGGCCGGGGCCAGGGTGCGCAGCAGCGGCGCGACCTGCTCCACCACCTCGGCGTTGCCACCGACCATCAGGCTGTAGCCTTCCTGCAGGCCCCAGACGCCACCGCTGGTGCCGCAGTCGACGTAGCCCAGGTCATCCTCGGCCAGCGCCTTGGCGCGGCGGATCGAGTCCTGGTAGTTGGAGTTGCCGCCGTCGATGACGATATCGCCTTCGGCCAGGTGCGGGGTCAGCTGGCCCAGAGTCTGGTCGACGGTTTCGCCGGCCGGCACCATCAGCCACACCACGCGCGGCACCGGCAGTGCCGCAACCGCCGCGGCCAGCGAGTCGACGACCTCCAGGCCGGCCTCGGCGGCGCGCTGGCGGGCACTTTCGCCCGGGTCGTAGCCGACCACGCGGTGGCCGCCGCGATGCAGGCGTTGGGCCATGTTGGCGCCCATGCGACCGAGGCCGATCATTGCAATGTCCATTGTTTCACCTTCAGTTGGGGTCTAGGGTCAGGCTGCCTGGCCGGCCGGTCGCCGCGCAGTGGCGCAGCTGCGCCTCGCGCCAACGCCGAAAGAGCGTGGTATGCAGATTGTGCAACGCCAGGTCGATGGAAAACGACGTGCGTGGGTTGCGGTCGAGCAGGCGGATGATGTGGTAATCGATGGGACGTATACCGCGTGGGTGCACATAGATCACGAACTGCTGGTAGAACGGATCGTCCAGCAGCTGGTCCAGCCGTGCCAGCGTGGCCTGGAAACGCGGTTGCAGCTGCGCGCGCAGGCCGGGGTCGCGTTCGTACAACAGGCGTTCGAAATAGCGGCGGCCGAGCCGCGGAATACCCTGCGCAAGCTTCCAGATCTCGGCGTTGCGCTGGTCGTACCAGGCCAGCCCGCCGTGCGCGGCCAATGCCTGTGCGGCGTCTGCGCCCACGTCGACGACGATGAAGTTCTCGGCCTGGTTGCTCAGGTCGTCCAGCGTGGCGACGTCGCCCACGTGTTCAATGAAACCAGGCACTCCGAGGAAGGCCGTACGGCCCATCGCCGCGGTACGCACCGCCTTGCCATCAGCAAAGAACTCACCGGCTTGCGCGCCGAGCAGGATGCTGTCGGTGTCGTGCAGGCCCAGCAACGTGCCGATCGACAGCTCGGCGGGCGCGAATTCGGCATCGAAGGCGGCATCGCCGTACAGCTCGCGCTGGGTGGCCAGCTGCGCGACCTGGCGGCCCACGCCACATTCGGCGCGCACGCTGCCGGTGTAGAACGCGTCCACCGCGCGGCTGTTGCCGGCCAGCGGCGTGTAGCCACGTCCGAAGCTGCGGGTGTTCTGCCAGCCCTGCGCAGGCGCGCCGCGTGCGCCGAAGCCAATCCAGCCCAGTTGCAGGCCACTGAAGCGGAACCCGGGGTTGTCCTGCAGCGCCTGCGCCGCGCGCTGCGCCGCTGCGCCCAGCTCGAAGGTATACGCGCAGAGCGTGGCCGGGTCGTCGAGCAGGCGCTGCAACAGGGCCTGCCGCGCGTCGTCGGTCATCGACGCCGGCCAGCGCACCTGCAGGTCGCCGGCCTGCTGCGCGGCCTGAAGCGACGCGCGCGTGCAGACCGGCCCGCCGTGGATGCTCGGCGCCTCGATCATGGCAGTTTCGAAGCGCCAGCCCAGCCGCTGCAGCAGGCCCTGCGCGCACGCGCCGGTGGCGGCGCTGCCAAGCACGGGCCAACCCAGCAGCAGGGCCAGCCCCAGCGCCCTGCCCTTCATCGTCAGCCCTGGTCGGCTGGAGGTTGCGGGGCGGGCTCGGCGGGCGTGGGGGTGGCCGGTGCCGCGGGCTCAGGGGCCGGTACGGCCGCCGGTGCCGGCTCCTGCACCGCCGCCGGTTGCGGGGCCGCCGCAGGCGTCGGCTTCGCCGCTGCGGCCGCCGGCAGGTACTGGTGCAGGCGGTCAAAGAAGCGGCGATAGAAATCGGAATCGGTGATCGTACTGCTGGCAACCTTCACCAGCGAATCGTCATTGCTGCCGAACGGCAGCGACACCGAGCCCAGCGCACCCACGCCGACACTGGCCGAGGTCGGGCTCTTCTTCAGCGCGTACCGGTCCTGCACGGCGCTGACGAACACCAGCGCCTGCTCGCTGCCGCGGGGTGCGCAGGAAATGCGCAGCACCAGCTGCTCATGGTCGTCCTCGCGCACCTGGAAATTCTTGTTGCCTTCCACCTGCCCATCGTCGGCACGCGCGATCGCATAGCCCTGGCTGAGCAGGGTGCGGCGTGCCGCTTCGCAGGCCTCGGCCGGGCGGCCATCGACAGTGCGCGAGAAGGTGTCGCCCGAATCGAAGGATTCGCGCAGCAGGCTGTTGTCGGCAGCACGGCCACCGCAACCGGCCAGGGCCAGGGTGCTGGCCACGGCCAGCAGGGACAGCGAAAGACGGGAGGCCCGCATGGGTACTCCTGCGAGAACGGAAGCCCCAAGGGTAGACCCGGGGCCGTGTGCGCCAGGTCGAAGCCCCCGCCCCCGTTGCTCCCGGTTCATCGACGTCCACCGAGCATGGGCTGGCGCTGACGGAAAAACAAACGGGGCCGGCAATGCCGGCCCCGTGGGGTACTTCACGTCAGCGGCGGGTCAGTCGGCCCAGCGGCCGGCGCCGGTGGACTGCGGCAGCACCTGGGCCGACAGCGGGCGGTCGGTCTCCAGCAGGTTCACCGCATCGGACAGGATCGACGCCGATTCACGCAGCAGCGGGTCCGGACGCTTCTCGGCGGCCTTCTCGCGGGCGGCATCCTTGACGATGTCGCGCTCGTTACCGGTCAGTCCGTCATCGCTGCTGTCATCGGCCAGCGGGTCCAGGGCCAGGCCCAGTTCCTTGCGGGTGATCTGGCGGTCCTTGCGCTGCTTGTCCTGGCGCTCACGCTCGGCCAGGCGGGTGGCTTCATTGAGCGAGACATACTTCTTGGCCGCCTCGGTGCGGAACTGCTGCACGTCCTCGTTCCACCACTGGAATTCCTTGTCGGTGGCGATACGGGCTTCGTGGAGCGTTTCCAGCTTCGGCAGCAGCGGCGCGAAGTTGCCGTACTGGGTGTGCGCCACGGCGGCGATGCGGGTCCACGGCAACGCGTTGTCGTAGGTGCTTTCGCCGAACTCGGTGGCATCGACGCTGGCCGGGAAAGCCAGGTCCGGCACCACACCCTTGTGCTGGGTGCTGCTGCCGCTGATGCGGAAGAACTGCGCGATGGTCAGCTTCACCTGGCCGAAGCGCTGGGTCTCGCCACTCGGCCAGCGGTCGAGGTCGACGATGTTCTGCACGGTGCCCTTGCCGAAGCTGGTTTCACCGATGACCAGGCCACGGCCGTAGTCCTGGATGGCACCGGCGAAGATCTCCGAGGCCGAGGCCGAGCCACGGTTGATCAGCACGGCCAGCGGGCCGTCCCAGGCAACACCCTGGTTGCGGTCGCTGTTGACGGTGACGCGGCCACCGGATTCGCGCACCTGCACCACCGGGCCCTGCTCGATGAACAGGCCGGTCAGTTCGATGGCTTCATCCAGCGAACCACCACCGTTGTTGCGCAGGTCCAGCACCACGCCGTCCAGCTTGTCGTTCTTGAAGCCGGCCAGCAGCTTGGCCACGTCGCGGGTGGCCGAGGCGTAGTCGGCGGCATTGCGGCGACGGCCTTCGAAATCCTGGTAGAAGGTCGGCAGCTTGATCACGCCCACCTTGCGCTCGGGCTGGCCATCCTTGCCCGGGATGGTCATGGTCTCGCCCTTGGCCGCCTGTTCGGCCAGACGCACCTTCTGACGGGTCAGCAGCAGGGTGTGGTGCTTGCCGTCCACGCCGTCCTCTGCAGAGATGAACTCCAGGCGGACCTGGGTGTCCTTGGCGCCACGGATCTTGGCCACCACGTCATCGATGCGCCAGCCGATCACATCGTCCACCGGCCCGGATTTGCCCTGTCCGACGCCGACGATGCGGTCGCCCGGCTTCAGGGTGCCGTCCACGGCGGCCGGACCACCGGCGATGATCTCGCGGATCACCACCATGTCGTCCTGGCGCTGCAGCTGCGCGCCGATGCCTTCCAGCGACAGCGACATCGCCTGGTTGAAGTTCTCGGCGGTGCGCGGGGTGAAGTAGTCGGTGTGCGGGTCGACGGCGCTGGTGTAGGCGTTCATGAAGAACTGGAAGACGTCCTCGCCCTTCAGCTCGTTGACGGTCTTTTCCAGCGTCGCGTAACGCTTGTCCAGGGTCTTGCGGATGTCGTCGGACTTCTTGCCGGCCAGCTTCAGGCGCAGCCAGTCGTTCTTGACCGACTTGCGCCACAGCTCATCGAGCTCGGCATTGCTGGCCGCCCACGGCACGTCCTTGCGGTCGTACTCAAAGCGCTCGTCGGTGGTGAAGTCCGGTTCCTGCTTCAGCAGCTTGCGCGCGTAACCGACGCGCTCGCCGACGCGCTGCTTGTAGACGGCGAATACTTCAAAGGCAGGCTCCAGCTCGCCGCCGCGGATGGCGTTGGCGATGCCGGCCTGGAACGGCGCGAAACGGGTCACGTCGGCCTGGGTGAAGTACTGCTTGCCGCCGTCGAGGGTTTCCAGGTAACGCTTGAACACGTCCTTGGAGGTGGCCTCGTCCAGCGCGCGCGGCCGGTAGGCGTAGCGGCTGTCGGACAGCAGGCCGTAGACCAGCTTGGAGGTGGTGACCTGGTCGGCGGTCGCGGCCGCCGGCAGCGCCGGCGAGTCGGCCTTGGCCGCCAGCGCCAACGGCGCGACCAGCGCCAGGGCCATCAGGAATGCGGGGGCTTTGAATTTCATGAACGTGCTCGAAGGCGCCTTGCCAAGGGGGAGACTGCAGGGTGTTCAGACACCACGACAGTGCCGAAAGTTGCCGTGGTTGTCACCCGGCCACGTTCGGTGGAAATCCAGCCTAGCCGGGCCGGTGTAGCAAATTGTGAATGCAGGGCAAGGCGTGCGGACCAACGGTCCGCACCCACCGGGGAGCGGGTGACAGCCACCGGTAGCGCCGGGCCATGCCCGGCGAGCGCAGCGGGGAGGAACCGCCGGGCATGGCCCGGCGCTACCGGTCAGGAGACCCCTGCGCCCTTGGCCTGGACGTCGGCGTGGTATGACGAGCGCACCATCGGGCCGGAGGCCACGTGGCTGAAGCCCAGCTCGTAGCCGTAGTCTTCCAGCGCCTTGTAGTCCTCGGGGGTCCAGTACTTCAGCACCGGGTGGTGGTGCGCGGTCGGCTGCAGGTACTGGCCGATGGTGATCATGTCCACGTCATGCGCACGCAGGTCGCGCATGGTGGCCTTGATCTGCTCGAACGCCTCGCCCAGGCCCAGCATGATGCCGCTCTTGGTCGGCACCGACGGGTGCTGCGCCTTGAAGTTCTTCAGCAGGGTCAGCGACCACTGGTAATCCGCACCCGGGCGCACGTTGCGGTACAGGTCCGGTACGGTTTCGATGTTGTGGTTGAACACGTCCGGCGGGTTCTGCGCCAGGATCTCCAGCGCGCGCTCCATGCGGCCCTTGCCACGGAAGTCCGGGGTCAGCACTTCGATGCGGGTGCCCGGCGACTTCTCGCGGATGGCGGTGATGCAGTCGACGAAGTGCTGGGCACCGCCGTCGCGCAGGTCATCGCGGTCGACGCTGGTCACCACCACGTACTTCAGGCCCATGTCGGCCACGGTCTGGCCGAGGGTGGCCGGCTCGTTGGCATCCGGCGGCTTGGGGCGGCCGTGGGCCACGTCGCAGAACGAGCAGCGACGGGTACAGACCTCGCCCAGGATCATGAAGGTGGCGGTGCCGTGGCTGAAACATTCGTGGATGTTCGGGCAGCTGGCCTCTTCGCACACGGTCACCAGGCGGTTCTCGCGCAGCTTGGCCTTCAGGTTCTGCACGGCATTGCCCGAAGGAATGCGCACGCGGATCCAGGACGGCTTGCGCAGCACCGGTGCGTCGGCGAACTGCACCGGCGAACGGTTGATCTTGTCCCCGCCCATCTGCTTGACGCCCACCTGCAGCGGCGCGGCGGACGGAAGCTCGGCCTGCACGATCTGCAGGGGAATGGTGCGGGCGGTGGTCTCAGTCATGGCAGTTCCGGGGGGGCGGTCAGGCGGCCGCAGAAAGATCGGGCAGGTCGGGCGTGGGCTGCAGCAGAAGGCCAAACTGGCGGGCCAGATGGTCCAGCAGCACCGGCTTGACAGCGTCCATCCCGGACGGGCCACCCAAGTCTACCACCGAGGTCACCTGCAGCCCCTGATAGCCACAGGGGTTGATGCGGTGGAAGGGTTCCAGGTCCATCGACACATTGAAGGCCAGGCCGTGGAAGGTGCAGCCGCGACGGACGCGGATGCCGAGGGCGGCGATCTTCGCATCGCCCACGTAGACACCCGGCGCACCGTCACGGCGCTCGGCACCGATGTTCCATTCGCCGAGGGTGTCGATCAGGGCCTGTTCGATGCGGCACACATAATCGCGCACGCCGATGCCCAGCCGCGGCAGGCGCAGCAGCGGGTAGACCACGATCTGGCCGGGGCCGTGGTAAGTCACCTGGCCGCCGCGGTCGACGTGCAGCACCGGAATCTCGCCCGGTGCCAGCACGTGTTCATCCTTGCCGGCCTGGCCGAGGGTGAACACCGGATCGTGTTCGACCACCCACAGTTCGTCGGCGTCGTCATCGGTACGCTGGTCGGTGAAGCGCTGCATGGCGCGCCAGACCGGTTCATAGGCTTGGCGACCGAGGTCGCGCACCACCGCAGGGCGGGCCGGACGCTGCCCGGGGGCAGGCTCGGCCACGCAGCTGGCCGCTACACCGTCCACTTCACTTCCGGGTGGTCACGCAGGGCCTGGTGGGCCACGTCGTACTGCTCGCGGTTCTCGGCCCGGAATACCAGGCGCACCGAGACGTACTTGCCGTTGGACGAATGCTTCCAGCTGATGCGCTCGTTCACCACGTCGACGCCAGCGGAGATCAGCAGGCGGGGGAGTTCCTGTTCCAGACCGCGGTTGGCCGGGCCCATCGCGCTGAGCTCGAACTGACCGGGGAACTGGAAGCCGTGTTCGGGGTTGTCGGACTTGATTTCCATGGCCCCATTATCGGGCCGCAGGGCAACAAACCCAAGAGTATTCATCAACGTCAAACGCCGCACGGGCGGGCTGCTGCGTTGCAGGCTGCGGCCCGGTTCAGCCTGCGCCGGAGCGCCGACCGGTTTTTCCGGCAGGACAAGTGCGGTTTACGGAACAGACAAGTGAAGGCGGACGGCTCGCTCCGTCACGGGGACGGGAGTAGTCTTTTGTTGCATAAATCGACCTTCACATGCCAACGACCTGATGATCATTCCATCCATGCGTACAGCCGCCACCCTCGGCCTGACCGGCCTGCTGGCGGCCGCCGCCCTGCCCCTCACTGCCCGCGCCGCCCAGCAGTGCGGTCCCGATGCGATGAGTGAGCACCCGCCGCAGGTCAATTTCCGTGTCGACAACGACCTGTTCGGCGCCAAGGACCAGGACCAGGGCTACACCAACGGTGCCCAGCTGACGCTGGTCTCGCCCAACCTGGTGGACTACACCGATGACCCCTGCCTGCCGCGCCTGGCCCGCTGGGTGAACCGTCACCTCGAGCGCCTGCACCCGGGTGAATTCGAGCAGCAGAACATGATCTTCAGCCTCGGCCAAGGCATCTATACGCCCACCGACTTCACCCGCAAGGACGTGATCGAGGATGACCGCCCGTATGCCGGCGTGCTGGTGGCCAGCTTCGGCTACAACGCCCGCCGCGGCGACCGCCTGCAGACCACCCTGCTGACCCTGGGCGTGGTCGGCCCGTGGGCGCAGGGCAAGCAGGTGCAGAACGCGGTGCATGACCTGCTGGGCGACGAGAAATTCCAGGGCTGGGACAACCAGCTGCACAACGAGCCGGTGGTGATGTACACCCACGAGCGCATGCGCCGCTGGCCGGGCGATGCCAGCGTCAATGCCGGCGGCTGGGGCTGGGATGCGATCAGCCACTACGGCGGCTCGATCGGCAATCTGGAAACCAAGGCCAATTTCGGCGGTGAAGTGCGCTTCGGCTGGAAGCTGCCCGATGACTTCGGCAGCACCCCGCTGCGCCCGGCGGGTGAAAACACCGCACCGACCCGCGGCGGCAAGCCCAGTGGCTGGTCGTGGCACCTGTTCGCCACCACCGATGCGGCGTGGGTGATCCGCGATATCACCCTGGACGGCAACACCTTCCGCGACAGCCACAGCGTCGACAAGCGCCACGTGGTGGCCTACGGCGGCTACGGCATCGCGGTGATGCGCGGCCGCTGGAAGTTCGCGATGGCGCGTTACCACAGCACCCGCGAGTTCAACGGCCAGCGCGAAGCCCCGGTGTTCGGCAGCTTCACCATCAGCCGCTCGCTGTAACTGCCCCCTGTAGCGTCGAGCCGTGCTCGACTGTCGCTGCGATCAGTCGAGCATGGCTCGACGCTACAAAAAAATGAAAAGGCCGGCTTTCGCCGGCCTTTTCACTCATCACGCCGTGGCGTGGATCATTCCGATTCCCACCACATCCAGAAGCTGTCCCACAGGCGCTTGAAGAAACCCGCCTGTTCGACGGCGGCCACGGCCACCAGCGGAGCTTCGGCAACGACCTTGCCATCCAGGGTCACCTTGACGGTGCCGATCTGCTGGCCGGCGGTGAACGGTGCTTCCAGGGTCTTGGGCACGTCGATGCTCGGCTTCAGGTCGTTGTAGCGACCGCGCGGCACGCTCACCAGCATCGGCTGGGCCACGCCCAGCTGCACCTTGTCGGTGGCGCCCTTCCACACCTTGTGCTCGGCCACGGCCTTGCCGGGCTCGTACAGGCGGTGGGTTTCGAAGAAGCGGAAGCCCCAGTTGAGCAGGGCCAGGCTGTCATCGGCGCGCTGCTTTTCCGACGAACCACCCAGCACCACGGCGATCAGGCGCTGGTCGCCGCGCTGGGCCGAGCTCATCAGGCAGTAGCCGGCTTCGGAGGTGTGGCCGGTCTTGATGCCGTCCACGCTGCCATCCCGCCACAGCAGCAGGTTGCGGTTCGGCTGCTTGATGTTGCCGACCTGGAATTCCTTCACCTTGTTGTAGGCGTAGGTTTCCGGGTAGTCACGCACCATCGCGCGGCCCAGCAGTGCCAGGTCGTAGGCGGTGCTGTGATGGCCTTCGGCGCTCAGGCCGTGGGCGTTGACGAAGTGCGAGTCCTTCATGCCGATCTTGGCGGCGTAGCTGTTCATCAGCGAAGCAAAGGCTTCCTCGCTGCCGGCCACGTGCTCGGCCAGGGCGATCGCGGCATCGTTGCCGGACTGGATCGCCATGCCCTTTTCCATGTCTTCCAGGCGCGCGGTCTGGTTGACCGGGAAGCCGCTGTAGCTGCCGTCGGTGCCGGCGCCGCCTTCGCGCCAGGCGCGCTCGCTCATCATCACCTGGTCGTCGGCGCGGACCTTGCCGTTCTTGACCTCGGCGGCGACCACATAGGAGGTCATCACCTTGGTGATGCTGGCCGGGGCCAGCTGTTCATGGACGTTCTCGCCCGCCAGCATCTGGCCGGTGGCGTAGTCCATCAGGATCCAGGCCTTGGACGTGCTCGGCACCGGGGCCGGCGGCGTGGCGACGACCGCCGGGGCGGCGGCGGCAGCAGCGGGCGTCGGCGTGGCCGGGGTCGGCAGCGGCGTCTGGGCGGAAGCCAGGCCAACCACCAGGGTGGCGGCCAGGGCGGTGGCGGCGGAACGGAAATTCATGGGACTGCAGGCTCCAGGGGACGGCCAGAATGGAGGGTGGTTCGAACGACCATTGTACGGCCGGTGTGACAGGGGCCGGCAGCACCGGCCCGGGCGGATCAATCCTTGACGATCTGCGGCGAACCCAGGCCGAGACCTGCGATGCGGCCGACAAGTTCCGCGGCGTTGGCATGGTCGCTGGCCGGTACGCGCAGGCGGAACAGGGTACGGCCGCCGGCGGCGATGTCGCTGATGGTGGCGCCGACGATGCCGGCGGCGTTGAGCTGGCCCATCGCGCGGGTGGCGTTGTCGCGGCTGGAGAAGCTGGCCACCTGTACCATCACAGCCCCCACCACCTGCTGCGACAGCGTCGGCGACGGGGTGGCGGCCGGTGTGCTGCGGACCGGCGGCGTGCCGGTACGCGGGGTGGCGGCGGCCACAGCCACCGGGGCAGCGGCGGCGCTGCGCACCGGCGCTGCACTGGGCGGCAGGCTGCTGACCGCCACGTCGGGCAGCGCGCTGCTGGCGGCCTGGGTGGTGGCGGGCTGGCCGCGGGCCGGCGTGCCATCGGCGGGCAGACGCTGGACCAGACGGTCGATATCGCTGGGCGCGGCGGCACGCGGGGCGACGGCCGGGCGTGCGGCAGCGACGGTCGTGGCAGCCGCAGCGGCTTCGGCCGCACGGCGCTCGCGGCGCGACGGCTTCTGCGCCAGCAGGTTGCTTTCGCCCGGCTGCAGCGCGCGCACTTCCACGTTGCCGGTGCCGCGCTGGGTGATGCCCAGGCGCACGGCCGCGGCGTAGCTGAGGTCGACCACGCGGCCATCGTGGAACGGGCCACGATCGTTGACGCGCACGATCACCGATTCGCCATTGTCCAGGTTGGTCACGCGGGCGAAGCTGGGCAGCGGCAGCGTCTTGTGCGCGGCGGTGAACTGGTACATGTCGTAGACCTCGCGGTTGGAGGTCAGGCGGCCGTGGAACTTTGCGCCGTAATACGACGCAGTGCCGCGCTCGACATAGTCATGGGTGTCGTCGAGCACGTTGTACGACTTGCCCAGCACCACGTAGGGCGATTTGTTGCCGATGACCGAGCGCTCGACCGCAGTCACTTCCGGCTCGGGAATGCAGGCCACGTTCGGCACGTAGCTGGGCGTGGTGTCCTTCACCCCCGGCTTGTACAGGCCGCCGGCGGTGTAGTTGCCGCGGGTGGCGAGGTCCTCGGTGGCGGCCGCGTACGGCGAACCATCCGGGCAGTGCGCCGGGCGCCCGCTCTTGCCCTGCACCACCGTGCTGGGCACCTTGCCGCCATGGCCGGCACTGGGTTTGTCCGGTGCGCTGCTGCAGGCTGCCAGCGCCAGCACGACGATTCCGGGGACCAGCCATCTGATGTTCATGCCGGGGGCAGCTCCTGTCCGGCAATGGCCTGCGACAACTGGAACACGGCCATCGCGTACATCTTCGAGAGGTTGTAGCGGGTGATCGCGTAGTAGTTCTGGAAGCCCAGCCAGTACTGCTTCCCGGTACTGCCTTCAAGCGTGATCGGCGTGGCGGTGGCACCCTGCTGCACCGGCGCGCTGGGCTCGTAGCCGCGCTGGGCCAGCTCGGCCAGCGACCAGGTGGGCATCCACTCGGTCGGATTGAATTCCTCGCGTCCCGGCGCCAGCGTGGCCGGCACCGCCACCTGGCCGCCGCGCACCCAGCCGCCCTTCTTCACGAAGTAGTTGGCGATGGACGAGAACACGTCGTCGTAGCTGGTGAACAGATCGCGGCGACCGTCGCCATTGCCGTCCACGGCGTAATCCAGATAGCTGGAGGGCATGAACTGGCCCATGCCCATCGCACCGGCGTAGCTGCCCTTGAGCGTGGTGATGTCCAGTTTCTCTTCGCGGCCCAGCTCGAACAACTTGGCCAGTTCATCGCGGAAGAACAGCTCGCGGCGCACTTCGCGTTCCAGCTTGGCCGGGTCGCCGCTGCGCGGGTAATAGAAGGCCAGCGTGTACAGCGCATCGAGCACGCGGTGGTTGCCGGCGTTCTTTCCGTAGCTGGTTTCCACGCCGATGATCGCCACGATTACTTCGGCCGGCACGCCGGTGCGCTGCTGCACGCGGTCCAGTTCGGCGCGGTGCTCGGCCAGGAAGGCGCGGCCGCCATCGATGCGCGCCTTGCTGATGAACATCGGCCGGTATTCGTTCCACGGCTTGACCCGCTCGGCCGGCCGCGACATGGCCGCGATGATCGGCTGGCGCACCTGCGCCTGGTCGAGCACGCGGGCGATCTCGGCCGACGCCAGGCCATAACGCTTGGCGGTATCGGCGATGAAGTTGGCGCGGGCGGTCTCGAACGGCACCGGGGTCAGGTCGACCGGCGGCGCCGTGGCCGCGGTCGCTTCCGGGGCGGCTTCGGCCGGGCCCTGCTGGGGCTTGCCGGCCGGATGGCGCGGCGTGCTGCTGGCCTGGGGTGAAGTCGGCGGGGACGTCGGCTGGGTCGCGCAGGCGACCAGACCGAGGGTGAGCAAGCAGGCCAGGGAGCGTCGAATCATCGTCGCAGGTTAGCAGGTCATGGATGAATTAAAACCCCTAACACCATGAATCACAACGATTTGCCCGTGTTCAGCGGGAAATGTGAAGGCGTCGTGATTACCCTGCCCCATTCAGGCAGAGGTTGCCGGTTGCGCCCCCATCCCCGCAGGCGCAACCGGCGACCGGATCCTGTCGATACCTGCGCGGCTGCCGCTCCCCAGTGACAGTGCCCCGCGCTCCCTGTATCCGTTGGACCAGTGCTGCTTCCCGCCCGACGCCCCTCGCGCTGCATCTGCAGACGGCGCGCCATGCCGAACGGGCCGCCATTGTGCAGGCCGATTGCGACAAGTCCATTGATCCGGATCAACACCACGTCAAAGTGTGAATTGATCCGCATTTTTTTTGGCACTTCGTCGGGGTGGCGGTGGGCATGGGGCGGATGTTCGCTGCCACAGCGCGCGACTACGCCGGCGTTCCGGTCACGCGGCGTGCAGTTGCAGGTCAACGTATTCGGACAAACCACGGCAGGCCAGCAACAGCTCATCGCGCGCACCGTTGCCGATGTGCTGGCTTTCATCACCCTCCACGCGGGCCCGCTCGGCGGCGTGCAGCAGCTCCAGCAGGAAGGTCAGGCCGGCATTGGCGCGGTTGGCGCGGGCCAGCGCCAGGCACTGCCCCGGCGTGTGCCCCTTGCGGGGCCAGGGCTGGCCATCAGCGGCATCCCCCTGGCGGATACGCTGCAGGCAGCCCAGCAGGGTGATGGCACCGGGCGACGGGGTGTCCTGGGTGGCGGTCAGGGTGGTTTCCAACGCCTGGGCGATGTCATCGGGCAGTTCGTTGGCAGCCTCGCCCAGGGTGGCGAACAGGTGTGGATAGCGGGACGTGGTCATGGGTCATCCTTGTGCGGTCGACAAAGAAGCCACCCCGCGAGGATGCGGGGGTGGCGGACGATGCGTGGCTCCAATACCGGTGATAGATGTGTAAGAACGCCGGCGGGCACGAGGCCCTCCACGCACCGCCCGCCAAAGCGCACGGACTGATTGCCAGCCGACGCCGCCCGAACAGGAAAGGGCGACGCCGGCCGGCAAGCGTAAACAACATCTATCAACCGGGATTGGAGTCCCGCGCCACCCGTTGTCGGTGGCCGCCCATGATTTGCATGGACGGCCATGGGTGCCAATGAGAAAAGTTGGAAAGTCGAATTTTTCAGAAGGCGATGCGAGGCGCGCAGCGATAGGCCAAAAGCGTCAGCCAAAGCCACCGGGCGTGGCCCGGCGCTACCCGTTTACCGGCCGGTGCACGCGCACCGCCATCACCAGGCCGATCCCCGCCAGCAGCGAAACGGCCGAGGTGCCGCCGTAGCTGACCAGCGGCATCGGGATGCCCACCACCGGCAACAGGCCGGAAATCATTCCGCCATTCACCAGCACATAGACAAAGAACGCCAGCCCCAGGCTGCCGGCCAGCAACCGCGCATGCGTGTCGCGCGCGTGCACGGCAATCCACAGGCAGCGCCCGACCACGAACAGGTACAGCGCGAACATCGTGGCCACGCCCATCCAGCCGAACTCTTCGCCCAGCACCGAGAACGCGAAGTCGGTGGTGTGCTCGGGCAGGAAATCCAGGGTGGCCTGCGTGCCGTTGCCCCAGCCGCGGCCTTCCCATCCGCCCGAACCGATGGCGATGCGTGACTGCAGGATGTTCCAGCCGGTGCCGAGCGGATCGGCCGCGGGATCGAGGAAGGTCAGCACGCGATCCTTCTGGTACTGCCGCAGCAGGCCGAACCAGGCCAGCGGCGCGGCCATCGAAACGCTGGCCAGCCCGGCCGCCACCCAGCCCCAGTGCAGGCCGGCCAGCAGCAGCGCGAACACGCCGCTGGCGGTGACCAGGGTGGCCGTGCCCAGGTTGGGCTGCAGCAGGATGAGCACGCCCGGCACACCGATCAATGCTGTGGCGGTCAGTACCGTGCGCGGCGACGGTGGCAGCGGCTGGCGGTGCAGGTACCAGGCCATCATCAGCGGCAGGCTGAGTTTGAGCAGCTCGGACGGCTGCAGGTAGAACACACCCAGGTTGAGCCAGCGCTGGCCGTACTTGCCGGTCCCGATCACGTACACCGCCATCAACGGCAGCATCGACAGCGCATACAGGGCCGGGGTCCACGCGCGCAGGCGCAGCAGCGAAACCCGCGACAGCAGCCACATCGCCGCAAGGCCACCGGCAAAGCGCGCGGCCTGCCCGGTGACCGGGCCCGACACGCTGTGCAGCACGGCCAGGCCGGCTGCCATCAGCAGCAGCAACGCAAGCAGCAGCGGCAGGTCGATCGTACGCACCGCCTCGCGGCGGATGCCGGATACACGTTTCCATTCCACGCAGGCAGGGTAGCGAGCGGCGCTTGCGCGAAGCTTTCCCCTGTCGCCGGGCATGGCCCGGCGCTACCGGTTTTCGTTTTCTGCGTCGCCGCAGTTTATCCGTAGCCGCCGTGCACCGGGTTGTGGCTGCGCACGGCCATCACCAGGCCGAAGCCGGCCAGCAGGGATACCGCCGAGGTGCCGCCGTAGCTGATCAGCGGCATCGGCACGCCCACCACCGGCAGCAGGCCGGAAATCATTCCGCCGTTTACCAGCACGTAGACGAAGAACGCCAGGCCGGTGGCACCGGCCAGCAGGCGCGAGTACGAATCGCGCGACTGGCTGGCGATCCACAGACAGCGACCGATCACCACCAGGTACAGGGTCAGCACCAGGGCCACGCCCATCCAACCGAATTCCTCGCTCAGCACCGAGAACGCGAAGTCGGTGGTCTGTTCGGGAATGAAGTTCAGGTGCGACTGCGAGCCTTCGCCCCAGCCCTTGCCATCGAAGCCGCCCGAACCGATCGCGATCTTCGACTGGATGATGTTCCAGCCCGCTCCCAGCGCGTCCATCTCCGGGTCGAGGAACATCATGATGCGGTCCTTCTGGTACGGCCGCAGCAGCCAGAACCAGGCCAGCGGCGCGACCGCGGCCACGCCACCCACGCCCAGGCCCACCCACCACCACGGCAGGCCCGCCAGCAGCAGCACGAACACGCCACTGGCGGCGATCAGCACGCCGGTACCGAAGTCCGGCTGCAGCATCACCAGGCCGGTCGGCACGCCGATGATGACCATCGCCACCAGCACGGTATTGAAGCGCGGCGGCAACGGCATGCGGTGCAGGTACCAGGCCACCATCATCGGCAGGCTGACCTTGAGCAGCTCGGCTGGCTGCAGGTAGAAGAACTTCAGGTCCAGCCATTGCCGGCCGTACTTGCCGGTGCCCAGCACGAACACTGCCAGCAGCGGGATCATCGAGATCGCGTAGATGAGCGGGGTCGCCGAGCGGATGCGCAGGATCGGCACGCGCGAGATGGCCCACAGGGCAGCCAGGCCGACCACGAAACGCGCGCCCTGCGCCATCACCAGGCTGTCGCCGCCGGCGCTCTTCAGCGTGGCCAGGCCGATCACCATCAGCGCACCGAGGGCCAGGCACAGCACCCAGTCCAGGCTGCTGAAGAAGCGGCGCAGCATGTCGCCGGCCCAGCGCAGGAAGTCACTCATCGTGCAGGCTCCGCGGGGGGCGAACGGGGGCTGGCGGGCAACGCGGCGGCGGGTGCGGCAGGCGCGCCCGGGGCCGGGGCGGGCGCCGGTCCCGGGGCGGGCATGCCGACCAGGACCGGATGCTCGCCCAGCTGCGCGGCGGCGGTGTCGCCGGCCGGGCGCGCGTTGGCATCTTCATTGTCGAACGCGGTCATGCCGATGACGGTGGTGCCGCGCTCGGCGTCCAGCGACTGCATGCCCTCGGGCATCTTGCCCAGCAGGTAGGCGTCGAACACCTTGCGGGCGATCGGCGCGGCGGCCGAACCACCGTAGCCACCGCCTTCGACGGCGATGGCCAGGGCGATGACCGGCTGCTCGACCGGCGCGAAGCCGACGAACAGCGCGCGGTGGCGCAGGTGCATCGGCAGGCTCTTCGGGTTCACCGCGGCCGTGCCCTTGCGGCTGACTACCTGCGCGGTACCGGTCTTGCCGGCCATGACGTACGGCGCGCCCGCGGCCATGCGCGCGGCGCTGCCGCCGGGCTGCATGGTGGCCATCATGCCCTCGCGCACGGCCTGCAGGTTGTTCGGGTTGGGGCTGACCGGCTTGCTCGGGCCGGGTTCGGTGGCGACCCAGTCATGGTCGAAACCAGCACGCTGCTGGATGACCAGGTGCGGGGTGCGCAGCTGGCCATTGGCCAGCGCACTGACGCCGCGCGCCAGCTGCAGCGGGGTGACCTTCCAGTCGCCCTGGCCGATGCTGATGTTGACGGTGTCGCCGGGGTACCAGGCTTCCTTGCGGCTTTTGCGCTTGTAGGCCGGCGACGGCAGGATGCCGCCGATCTCGCCGGTCAGGTCGATGCCGGTCGGCTGGCCGAAGCCGTAGTACTCCATGTAATGGTCGAAGCGCTCGATGCCCAGGTCCAGCGCCAGCTTGTAGTAATAGGTGTTGACCGACTGCGCGATGGATTTGCGCAGGTCCGTCCAGCCATGGCCGCCGCGGTGCGAATCGCCCCAGCCGCGCGAGGTGCCCGGCAGGTAGAACATGCCGGTGGACAGCACCTTGTCTTCCGGCCGTCGCACGCCCGAATCCAGGCCGGCCAGGCCGATCAGCGGCTTCAGGGTGGAACCGGGGGCGACGCCACCCAGCACCAGGCGGTTGAACTGCGGCCGCGACGGGTTGTCGTTCAGCGCCTTGAAATCGGCATGCGAGATGCCGTTGACGAACAGGTTGGGGTCGTACGACGGCAGGCTGACCATCGCCAGCACTTCACCGGTGCGCGGGTCCATCGCCACGGCCGAACCTTCCTGGTCACCGAAGGCGGCCACCAGCGCACGCTGCAGATCGGCATCGATGGACAGGCGCAGGTCGGCGCCGGACTGCGCGGCCACCCGGCCGATGGTGCGGATGGCGCGGCCCTGCACGTTGGTCTCGACCTGCTCGTAGCCGACCTTGCCGCGCAGCTGCTGCTCGTAATAGCGCTCCAGCCCCGACTTGCCGATGTGGGTCAGCGCGGCGTTGCCTTCGCCGAGGATCTCCAGGTCCTTCTCGTCCACCCGGCCGACGTAGCCGATGATGTGCGCAAACAGGTCGCCATAGGGATAGCGACGGGTCAGGTAGGGTTCCAGCTCCACGCCCGGGAAACGCCAGCGGTCCACGGCGAAGCGCGCCATTTCCTCATCGGTCATGCGCAGCTTGAGGGTGACCGGCAGGAACTTGCGGCGCGCCTTGCGCGACTTGTTGAACGCTTCCAGCTCTTCGGGGCTGATGCTGATGATTTTCGCCAGCCCGTCCAGGGTGGCGTCCATGTCCTTGACCTTGTCCGGGGTCACGTCCAGGCGGAAAGCCGGCACGTTCTCGGCCAGCAGGCGGCCGTTGCGGTCGTAGATCATGCCGCGCCCGGGCACGACCGGCCGCGGCTTGATGCGGTTGGCCTCCGAGCGCGTGGCGTAGATGTCGTGGTCCAGCACCTGCAGCTTGAAGTACCAGCCGCCCAGGCCCAGCAGGCAGACCAGCACGCCGAGGAAGCCCAGCGCCGCGCGGCGGCGGAACTGTTCGGCTTCGGCGTGCGGGTTCTTGACCTGGCGACGCGGGATCATGGCTCAGCGCCCGCGCTTGCCGAAACGCACGGCGTCGAGCAGCACGAACACCAGCGGCCACAGGCCCATGCCCAGCAGCGGTGCCCACCAGTACGACCACGGCAGGGTCGGCTCACCCACCAGGATGTGCACCAGCGCGCTGACGATGCGGTCATTGAACAGCAGGCCGCCGATAGCCAGCATCTGCTGCGACATCGGGAAGAAGCGGATGCGGGCGCGGAAGCGCTGCAGGATGAAGGCCAGCATGACCAGTCGCATGGCCTGTTCGCCGAGCACGCCGCCATACAGCAGGTCGGCGATGACGCCGCTGGTGAAGGCGATGCCCAGGCCCACGCGCTCGGGGGCCTCGATGACCCAGTACGCCAGCACCAGCGCCAGCCAGTACGGGCGCAGCGGCTGCAGCAGCGCGGGCAGCGGCAGCAGGCCCAGCAGCAGGGCCACGACCAGGCTGGCCGGCAGCACCCAGGGGTTGTCGCGCAGGCGGCTCATCGTGCGGGCTCCTGCGGGAGGGGTTGCTGCGGTTGCGGTTGCCGGCCAGTGGCCGGCACTACCTGGGAACTGGCTGGGGCGGCCGGTTCCTTCGCAGCCGGTGCAGGCGCCGTGGCCGGCGCGGTGCCCGCGGGCAGCGCATCGGTCTCGGCGGGGCCTCCGGCGACGCCGGCTTCGAGGCTCTGGCGCAGCTCCGGCGGAATCCGGATCGCCGCGCCCGGGCGCAGCAGCAGCACGTCGCGGCCGCGGTCGAGCTGGGCGGCAGGCTTCATTTCGCCCACCAGGAAGGCGTGGGTGTCGTCGGGGCGCAGCGCGGTGATGGTGCCGACCGGGAAGCCCGGCGGGAACCGCCCGCCCAGGCCGGAGGTGACGATCTCATCACCTACTTCCACGCCCGCGCTCAACGGAATGTCGCGCAGCTGCAGGGTGTCGCCGCGGCCGTAGACGATCAGGCGCACGCCGTTGCGGGCCACAGTCACCGGCACGGCATGGTCCGGGTCGGTCAGCAGCAGCACGGTGGAGGTACCACCGGTGGTGCTGATCACCTGCCCCATCAGGCCACCGGCATCGATCACCGCCTGCCCCACGTGCACACCATCGCGGCTGCCGGCATCGAGCACCAGGCGCTGCTTGACCGGGTCCAGGTCGATATCGAGGATCGGCGCCAGCTGCACGTCCAGGCCACTGCGCTCGGCCACGTTCAGCAGTTCGCGCAGCTGGGCGTTGTCCAGCGCGGCGGTCTGCAGGCGGGTCAGGCGTGCATTGGCCAGCAGCAGCTGGTTGCGCAGTTCGCGGGTCTCGGCCACCAGCTGGCCATGGCTGGCCGCGTTGTCGCGCACCTGGTTGCTGAGCTTGCCGGGCAGGCCGGCCAGCGCCCACACCGGCTGCACCAGCGCATCGGCCTGGGCGCGCACGCGCGCCAGCCAACCGGCCTGGTCGTCCAGCACGATCAGGATGATGGCCATGGCCAGGTAGGCGAGCAGTCGCAACGGACTGGCGGCGTCACCGGATCGGGAGGCTACGGGAGGACCGGCGTAAGGCGGCACGGCAACAGTTCAACCAGCAAAGGGCGAAGGGGAAACACGGCGGCGCCCACCGGCGCTGGCCCGCAGCAGCGGGCCACACCCCGGAAGGGCGCTGCAGGAACGACCAGGCGGCAGGCCTCAGTCCGGCGCAAAGAACTCGTTGCCGTGCATGTCGACCAGTTCCAGCGCACGACCGCCACCGCGGGCCACGCAGGTCAGCGGATCGTCGGCCACCTGCACGTGCAGGCCGGTTTCCTCGGAGATCAGGCGGTCCAGGTCGCGCAGCAGGGCGCCACCACCGGTCAGCACGATGCCGCGCTCGGCGACGTCGGCGCACAGTTCCGGCGGGGTCTGCTCCAGGGCCAGCTTGACCGCGCTGACGATGCCCGACAGCGGCTCGTGCAGGGCCTCCAGCACTTCATTGGAGCTGATCTTGATCATCTTCGGCACGCCCTCGGCGAGGTTGCGGCCGGAGATTTCCATCTCGATCACTTCCGCCTGCGGGTAGGCACAGCCCAGCTCGACCTTGATGCGCTCGGCGGTGGCTTCACCGATCAGCATGCCGTGGTTGCGGCGCACGTAGTTGGTGATCGACTCGTCGAAGCGGTCGCCACCAATGCGCACCGAGGCCGAATAGACGATGCCGTTCAGCGAGATCACCGCCACTTCGGTGGTGCCGCCGCCGATGTCGATGACCATCGAACCGCGCGCTTCGGTGACCGGCATGCCGGCGCCGATCGCGGCGGCCATGGGCTCTTCGATCAGGAACACGTCGCGGGCACCGGCTTCCTCGGCCGATTCACGGATGGCGCGGCGCTCGACCTGGGTCGAACCGGCCGGCACGCAGACCAGCACGCGCGGGCTCGGGCGCAGCACGCGCGACTTGTGCACCTTCTTGATGAAGTGCTTGAGCATCGCCTCGGTGTAGGTGAAGTCGGCGATGACGCCGTCCTTCATCGGGCGGATGGTGGTGATGTGGCCCGGGGTACGGCCCAGCATCTGCTTGGCTTCGGCGCCTACGGCTGCCACCGAGCGGGTGCCACCGATGGCACGGTCCTGGCGCACGGCCACGACCGACGGCTCATTCAGAACGATACCCTGCCCACGCACGTAAATAAGGGTGTTGGCCGTGCCCAGGTCGATGGACAGGTCGTTGGAGAACATGCCACGGAGTTTCTTGAACATCTGAGGAAGGAGTCCTGAGGGGTGTCGTGCCCGCCGCGGGATGGCGAAAAAATGGGCAGAATTCGAGGCCGACAAGCCTAGCAACCCGCTCCCCGGCGAGCAAGGAAAAAACTAGCTGAACCCGCGACTTGGCTGGGTTTCGGCCTGATCGGGCATCACCGGTTCTGGCCCTGAGCGGCACCAGCAGGTAACCTTTGCGCCGTCGGGCGCCCAAGGGCGCCATTTGCTTGCTGGCCGATGCCGGCTGGCCACCCCCAAAATTCACCGCATAGGCTTACATCGATGTCCGCTCTGATCTGTGGTTCTCTTGCCTTCGACACCATCATGGTGTTCCCGGACCAGTTCAAGAATCACATCCTGCCGGACAAGGTGCACATCCTGAACGTGTCGTTCCTGGTCCCGCGCATGCGTCGCGAACTGGGCGGCTGCGCCGGCAACATCGCCTACAACCTGAAGCTGCTGGGCGGCAGCCCGATCCCGATGGGCACCGTCGGCCAGGATTTCGCTCCGTACCGTGAGCACTTCGAGCGCATGGACATCGACCTGAGCCAGGTCCGCGTGCTGGAAGACATGTTCACCCCGCAGTGCTTCATCACCACCGACCACGACAACAACCAGATCACCGCGTTCCATCCGGGCGCGATGATGCGTTCGCACGAGAACCACGTGAAGGACGTGCCGGGCGTCACCTTCGGCATCGTTGCGCCGGACGGCCGTGACGGCATGATCCAGAACGCGGCCGAGTTCCTGGAATGCGGCATCCCCTTCATCTTCGACCCGGGCCAGGCGCTGCCGCTGTTCAACGGCCCGGAGCTGCGCGATTTCATCGAGCAGGCCGACTACGTGGTGGTCAACGACTACGAGTCGAACCTGCTGCAGGAACGCACCGGCTGGGACGAGAAGCAGATCGTCAGCCGGGTGAAGGCCTACATCACCACCCGTGGCCCGAAGGGCGCGGTCATCCACACCCCGGAAAAGAGCTACGACATCCCGCCGGCGCACGAGCGCCGCGTGGTCGACCCGACCGGTTGTGGCGACGCCTTCCGCGCCGGCCTGATCTACGGCATCGAGAAGGGCTACGACTGGCTGACCATCGGACGCATGGCCAACCTGATGGGCGCGCTGAAGGTCGAGCACCCGGGCACGCAGAACCAGCGCTTCACGTTTGAAGAGTTCCACGACCAGTTCAAGCAGCAATTTGGCTACGCGCTGGGCGCGTAACCAAATTGCCCGCGCATCAACGCAAACGGTAGCGCCGGGCATGGCCCGGCGCTACCGTAGATCGCTCTGGTAGCTGTCGACCTTGGTCGACACTGCCGGCCAGCGGCCGGCACTAGCTGAAGCAGCCGAGCGTGGGCTCGGCTCTACACGGTCATGCGCCCTGCCAGGCCGCCATCAGCGCGCGGCAATCGGCGAAATGCCAATCCGCGCGGCCCGGCCACGGGTTGTCGGGCAGGTTGACCAGCACGGTGCGCGCACCGGCGGCGCGGCCGCAGTCCAGGTCGTAGGCGTGGTCACCCACCATCACCGCCGCGTCGGCACCGATGCCCCACCGCCGCAGATGCTGCTGCACGCCGTCGGGTGATGGCTTGGGCACCGCTTCATCGCGGCCGATGATGCCGCCATCGTCAAACAGATCCCCTACCCCGATCGCATCCAGCGTCAGCTTCGCCAGCGCATGGTCGTTGCGGGTCAGGATGCCCAGCTGGCAACCGGCCGCGGCCAGCGCGCGCAGCAGCTCGACCGCGCCGGGCGCCGGAAGCGCGCCTTCGGCCAGCCCGCGCTCGTGGGCCAGCAGCCAGGCGTGCTTCCGCGCCGCCTCCGCACCCGGCAGGCCCGCCAGGTGCACGAGGATGTCCGCGCTGGGCGGGATGCCCAACTCGCGCTTGATGCGCTCGAAATCATGCATGGCCACGGTCAGCGTGCCATCCATGTCGAACACCCAGTGGCGCACGGCCGACAGTGCCGGCGCGTCCACGGCGGTGGCCGTCACTTCCACCACTGCGGCATGCGGCTGGTGTCCACGCCGCCGGTCTCGAACACGGCCGTGCGGGTGCCACCGGCCTTCACCGGGAACTCGATGCTGATCGACTTGCCCTTCTGCGCCAGCTTCCACAGCGCCTTCTGGTCGGTGATGAACATGGCGATGGCCTCATCGGTCTTCGGCCGCCAGGCTGCCATCGAGATCGGCTTGCCACCGTCCACGGTCACCTTCACCGTGCACTGCGGGCAGCGGAAATCACCGGCCTGCAGCACCAGGTAGGCGTGCCGCTTCCATTCGGGATGGTCGCGGAACACCAGCTGCACCGGCTTGGCGCCGCTGCCGTCCACGTCCACCCGTTCCTTGCTGTAGAGGGTGGCCGAGACCTGCTTGCCCTTGCTGCCGACCGGCATCTCGTTGTACTGCCACAGCGCCTGCATGCGGCGCAGGTCGCGCGCGGCATCGCCCTTGGCCTTCACTTCATCGAAGCCGGCGGCGATGCGCTCGGCCGCGGCGGTGTCCTTGTACTGGTCCAGCAGCGAACCGCCATGGATGCGCGCACGTTCCCAGTCCTGCGCGGCCACGGCCGCGTCGTACTGCTTGGCGACGTCCTCGGCCTTGGCTTCCTTCTGCGCCTGGGCGGCGGCAGCGGCGGCTTCCTGCGCCTTGCGCTCTTCCTCGGGGTTGCTGCAGGCGGCCAGGGCCAGGGCGCAGGCAGTGATCAGGATCAGTCGTTTCATTCGGAAGTCCTTTGCGGGTGCCCTCTGATTCTATCGGCGGCGGATGGCGGATACAGCAACGGCGGGTTTCCCCGCCGTTGCCGGTGACGCAGTGCCTGGTTGCCGGCCAGCGGCCGGCATTGCCGCTTACTTGGCTTCAGCCTTGGCCAGCAGATCCTGCACCGAGGCGGTGGTGATCGGGTGGTAGCCCGGCTTGGCCTTTTCGAAGGCCTGCTTGGCCAGCTCCAGACCCTTCGGGGTCTTCACCAGTTCGGCGTAGATCGGCATGATCAGCTTGCGACGGCCGACGCGCTCGATGAACGCCGCGGCCGCATCATTGGCCTGCTCGTAGCCGCTGCGGATGGCCAGCGGGTACCAGCGCATGGCGATTTCGCCATTGGCGGTGCCGGTGAAGTGGTACGCCTTGTCCAGCGCGGCCAGCTTGTCCAGCGGCAGGGTGGTGCCCAGGCCGTCGATGAAGCGGACCCACTCCTGGGTGCCCCACTCGGCGGTGACCTGGTTGGCCGGCAGGCTGCCCGCACCGGAGAACGCGATGCGCGCGGCATCGACGCTGCTGAAGTTGCGCGACTGTGCCTTGGTAGCGAACGACGGGATGCCCGGCTCGTCCAGCCATGCCTTCAGCTCGGCCTCGCTGACCGCCGAGGGGTTCTTCGGCAGCAGGTTCTTCTTCAGGTAGTCGACGAACTGGTCGGTGTTGGCGCTCTGGAAGGCGTGGTCATCGAACCAGCCACGCAGGAACGGATCGAAGGTCTCGCGGCCGAAGCGCTGTTCCAGGAACTCCAGGAACCACGAGCCCTTCACGTAGGCGACCTGGCTCAGGGCCTCGTCGGGGTCACGCTCGTTCAGCGGCGGCAGCGCCAGGGCCTGGTCGGCCGGGCTCATGTCCTTCACTTCGGCCAGCAGGTCGGTCTGGTCGATCTGCTTCTCCATCTCGGCCATCTCCTTGCCGTACAGGGCTTCGGTGATGCGGCCCTGGACGTAGGTGGTGAAGCCTTCATTGAGCCAGATGTCCTTCCAGCTGGCGTTGGTCACCAGGTTGCCCGACCAGCTGTGCGCCAGTTCGTGGGCAACCAGCGAGACCAGCGACTTGTCGCCGACGATCACGGTCGGGGTGGCGAAGGTCAGGCGCGGGTTTTCCATGCCGCCGAACGGGAACGACGGCGGCAGCACCAGCATGTCGTAGCGGCCCCAGCGGTATTCGCCGTACAGCTTTTCGGCGGCACCGATCATCTTCTCGGTGTCTTCGAATTCCTTGGCGGCCTTGTTGACCATGGTCGGCTCGGCCCAGACGCCGGAGCGGCCGGAAATCGGCTCGAACACCAGGTCACCGGCGGCGATGGCCAGCAGGTAGGACGGGATCGGCTGCGGCATCTTGAAGGTGTAGTCACCGTCACGCGCGGCCTTCGGGTCGTTGTCGGCGCTCATCAGCACCATCACGTCCGGGCGCGAGGTCACGTGCGCGCTGTAGGTGAAGCGCACGCTCGGGGTGTCCTGCAGCGGCACCCAGGAACGGGCATGGATGGCCTGCGACTGGCTGAACATGAAGGGCAGCTTCTTGCCCTCGGTCATCGACGGCGCCAGCCACTGCAGGCCCGAGGCGGTCGGTGCGGTGTGGTAGGTCACTTCGACCTTGGCCGGCTGTTCCGGCGCTTCGATGGTCAGCTTGCTGCCGAACACCTTGTCGACCGGGGCCAGGGCGAACTTCAGTTCGCTGCGCGCGCCATCGGCGCCGATGGCCTCGACCTTGGAGACGTTCAGCTCACGGGTGTCGAGCACCAGCTGCTGGGCGTCCTTCTGCTTCCATTCCAGAGTGTAGGTGGCGGTGCCGCCGATCTGCTTCTGGTCGAAGTCCAGCTTCAGATCCAGCGCGATGTCCTTGATGACGACCTTGTCCGGCTCGGCATACGAGCTTTCGTCGTGGCTGCGGTTCTCGGCGTTCACGGGGGCGGCGGGGGCCTTTTCGGCAGTCGGGGCGGCGGCGGGCGCGGCCGCCTCCTGGGAGCAGCCGGCGGCCAGGGCCACGGCCAGCGGAAGGAGCATCAGCGGATTACGCATGAATCGGGACCGTTACGAGGATCAAACCCCAATGGTACCTCTCCCTCGCCCCGGACGCGTTGCGCGATGCGGGGTAAGGCCGGCCGGGGGCCGGCCCTGCGCCATGGGGCGCCCGGCGCGGGCGTGTGCCAACCAGGGTTGGCACCTGCCGGAACTGGTAGAGCCGCGCCATGCCCGGCGGCCCCATACGCTTTACAGCTTGTAGCCGGAGTGGATCGAGACGATGCCGCCGGTCAGGTTCTTGTAGTGGCAGCGCTCGAAACCGGCCTGCCCCATCATTGCCTTCAGCTCTTCCTGCGGCGGGTGCTTGCGGATGCTCTCGGCCAGGTACTGGTAGCTGTCCGAATCGTTGGCGAACAGCTTGCCCAGCTTCGGCAGGATCCTGAACGAATGGAAGTCGTAGATCGGCTTGAACCAGTCGGCAGTGACTTCGGAGAACTCCAGCACGCGGGCCTGGCCGCCCACCTTCAGCACGCGGTACATCTCGCGCAGGCCGGCGTCCTTGTCGGTCACGTTGCGCAGGCCGAAGGCAATCGTCACCAGGTCGAAGCTGTTGTCCGGGAACGGCAGGGCTTCGGCGTTGCACTGCACGTAGTCCAGGCCGAGCACCAGGCCGCGGTTGGTCAGGCGGTCACGGCCGACCGACAGCATGCCGGCGTTGATGTCGCCCAGCACCACCGACCCTTCCGCACCCACGCGCTCCTTCAGCAGGGCGGCGATGTCGCCGGTGCCGCCGGCCAGGTCGAGCACGCGGTCACCCGGCTTCACCTGCGCGGTGGCCACGTAGTAGCGCTTCCAGGCCCGGTGCACGCCGAGGCTCATCAGGTCGTTCATCAGGTCGTAGCTGCGCGCGACCGAGGTGAACACCTCACCGACAAGCTTCTGCTTGTCCTTGGCGGCCACGTCGCGGAACCCGAAATGGGTGGTACCGGATTTGTAGGGGGATTCGCTCATGCCGCTGATTATCGCACCGCCGGAGCCGCTGCGGGGTAACCGGGCCTTATCATGGCGGCCCATGACCCACCGGAGGCCCACATGATCACCACGCCCGACTACCAGGCCCTGCTGCAGACCGCCATCGCCGAAGCCCGACAGGGCCTGGCCGAGGGCGGCGTGCCGATCGGCGCGGCGCTGTACCACAACGACGGCCGCCTGCTCGGCTGCGGCCACAACCGCCGCGTACAGGAAGGCGACCCGTCCGTGCACGGTGAAACCGATGCCTTCCGCAAGGCCGGCCGCCAGCGCCGCTACCAGGACACCATCATGGTCACCACCCTGGCCCCGTGCTGGTACTGCTCTGGCCTGGTGCGCCAGTTCAACATCGGCACGGTGGTGGTGGGTGAATCGCGCACCTTCCAGGGCGGCATCGACTGGCTGCGCGGGAACGGCGTCAACGTGATCGACCTGGACAGCCAGGAATGCGTCGACCTGCTCGGCGGCTTCATTGCGCAACATCCGGACATCTGGAACGAAGACATCGGCGAATAAGCGCCGCGTTTCCACTCTGCGCACAGCTGCATGAACGCTTCAGAGCCGGCACAGCCTTGTGCCGGCAGTGCCTTGTGGCACATCCAACCCAGCTATTCCCCATGAATGCGCTGGTCGCTCCGCGCACTGCTGACATGCTCATCACAGGCCGGGGGTAACGTGTGGCCTTGCCCGGCACATAAGGAAGTCCGCAGTGCGGACTGCCTGCATCCACATGCGATGCCTGCCGTCTCTCCAGCCGAGCGGCTCCTGCCTTCAACGCTAATCCGCCCATCCATTGCCACCGCGCGGTGGCAACACCGACTGCACGTCGCGCTGACGCAGCTTGCACTGACTGTTACGCGACACTGCGGTTCCGACGCTTCATCCAACCCAACCGAATTGGAATGACATGCACGCTGAAGTCCCCACCATCCCGCCGGTCATCGACGTAGACGCCGAACTGGATCATTGGCGCCGGCAGCACGCTGACGGTGCCTTGCCGCACAACTCGTTCGGCTCATATGTGCCGTGGATCAAGTTCGCCTGTGATTCGCTGATCACCCAGCCGCGCGCCAGCAATGCCGAGCGCGACGAAGCATTCCAGACCCAGTACGCCCTGCAGATCATGCCGCGCCTCACCGAATCGCAGGCCCGCGAGTTCGTCGACCGCTGCTGGCAGCACGTCTATCAGACCAGCCGCGTGCGCCTGCAGGACGCCCCACGCCTGCGCGCCTGACCTGAGTGCTCCTGCGGCTGCACGGCCCGTGCACGGGCAGCTGCCGATCATCGTCGTCACCTGGGTGGAACGACGACGATGAAAGCAAGGACCCTGTTCAATGCGATCGCCAAGAAGGCCGCAGCCGCCACCGGCTCGCCGTGGACCTTCCTGGCCGCGGTGGCGATCGTGGTGATATGGGGCATCAGCGGCCCCGTGTTCGGCTTCAACGATACCTGGCAGCTGGTGATCAACACCGGCACCACCATCATCACCTTCCTGATGGTGTTCCTGATCCAGCACACGCAGAACTCGGATACAGCGGCGATGCAGATCAAGCTGGACGAGCTGATCCGCGCCACGGCCGAGGCCAACAACGAACTGCTGGACCTGGAAGAAATGGACGAAGAGCGGCTGGAGGAAATCCGCGCCGAGTACGAGCGCATGGCCCGCGAAGCCGGGGACGCGTTGGCCCGGGTACGTTCCTGCCGCGCGGCGCCGCGCGATGATGAGGCGGTTTGATCAAGTCCGGTAGCGCCGGGCCATGCCCGGCGAGCGCGACGCGCGGCCTGTGTCCGACGCCATGAACGCCCACGCTCTGGTAGCGCCGGGCCATGCCCGGCGAGCGCGACGCGCGGCCTGTGTCCGATCCCATGAACGCCCACGCTCTGGTGGCGCGGGCCCTGCCCTGCCCGGCGAGCGCGACGCGCGGCCTGTGTCCGACGCCATGAACGCCCACGCTCTGGTAGCGCCGGGCCATGCCCGGCGGGCGCGCAGCGCGGCCTGTGTCCGATCCCATGAACGCC
>Ga0209676_1000412_pt1 | contig 77067 bp, 57 predicted proteins | sample AraplaCvi_mLB_r2_FD_184282 | JGI IMG/M metagenome (GOLD analysis project Ga0209676, IMG submission 184282) | Arabidopsis root microbial communities from North Carolina, USA - plate scrape MF_Cvi_mLB_r2 (SPAdes) (version 2) | ecosystem: Host-associated > Plants > Roots > Endosphere | place: USA...
ATTTGCCGCCGACGGCAGAACGCCCTGCCCCTCGAGCACCGACAGCCAGCTGTCGCGCGAGAAAAGGCCAAGCCGATATTCGGGCGCCGCCGCGCTTTCGCGGAACAGCGCCATCTTGTGCGCGAGACTGTCAGGCAGCGTCATGTTGCGCACATGGTCCCACATCGGCTCGCCGATACGTTCGTTGGCGGTATAGTGGAGGACGAGGAAATCGCGCGTCCGGTCATAGTGGACCGCGAACAGGCGGTTGAACTCGCGCACCATGCGCGGATCGACCTTTTCGCCGCGCCTCGGGATCAGGCCGGCAAGGTCGATCGTCGCCGCCTGGATCAGGAAGATGCTCGTCGACTCCAGCGGTTCGAGGAACCCGCTCGCCAGCCCGACGGCGATGCAATTGCCCGCCCAGCCCACCTGCCGACGCCCCGCCTGAAAGCGGAGCAGGCGCGGTTCGTCGAGCGCCTCGCCATCGATCGCGCCGAGTAATGTCTGCCGCGCCTCCTCCTCGCCGCAAAAGCGGCTCGAAAAGACATAGCCATTGCCCGTCCGGTGCTGGAGCGGAATGCGCCACGTCCAGCCGCCCTTTTGCGCAGTCGCGCGCGTGTAAGGTGTCAGCGGTTCGATATTGGTGCAGGGCACCGCGAACGCGCGGTCGCACGGCAGCCAATCGCTCCAGTCGACCCACGGCACCTCCATCGTCTGCCCCAGCAGCAACGAGCGGAAGCCCGAGCAGTCGATGAACAGGTCGCCCGAAACCTCCGCGCCCGACGCGAGCGTCAGGCTTGCGACATCGCCGCTTTCGGCGTCGCGGACGACATCAACGACCTTGCCTTCCATGCGCCGGATCCCGCGCGCGGTCGCCCATTTGCGCAGATATGCGGCGTACAGCCCGGCATCGAAGTGATAGGCGTAGCTGTAGGTCGAGCGGATCGATTTCGGATCGCTGTTCGGATGCTCGAAACCATTCGCAAGCGCCGCCGCGACCGCGAAACTATAATCCTGCAACGACCGGCTGTCGGTTCCCGCCAGCCGCGCGCGCGCCCAGTGGTGCTGGAAATCGGCATTGGTCCAGCGATCGCCAAATGTGCCGAACGGGTGGATATAGCGCACCCCGGGGCGCAGCCAGTCGACAAATTCGATCCCCAGCTTGATGGTGCCGGCGGTCTCGCGCATGAATTCGGCTTCGTCGATGCCGATCATGTCGTTGAAGGTCTTGATATGTGGCAGCGTCGCTTCGCCGACGCCGACCGTCGCAATCTCGTCGGACTCGATCAGCGTGATGTCGTAATCGGCGGCGGCGAGCAGCCCCGCCAGCCCCGATGCGCACATCCAGCCCGCAGTGCCGCCGCCCAATATGACGATCCGATAGGGTCCGTGCGCGGTCATGACCGGTTCCTTACTCCCTTTGAAAACGAAGACGCGGCCGCCGCAAGGGAACGACCGCGTCCCAGTGGAAGATCAGAACTTCACGCGCGCGCCGAACTGGAAGCGGCGGTCGACGCGGCTCCACGCCGAGTCGAAATATTTGGCCGCCGCGCCCGGGGTCTGCGGGGAGTCGCCGAACACCTGCTGTTCATAGACCGTCGTCGTGTTGAGCAGGTTGGTGCCATCGACCGAAAGCTCCAGCCACTTGGTCGGCGAGAAGCGCAGCGACGCATCGAGGAAGCCCGCCGCCTTCTGGAAAACCGGAAGGCCGATGCAGCAGTCGAGGTTCTGCGTCAGGTAACGCGACCGCCAATTATAGGCGACACGCAGCCCGACCGGCCCCTTTTCATACAGTCCGACAAGGTTGAACGTGTGCTTCGATATCCCGGCCAGCTTGTGCGAGTCGAGAACATAGCCGGTGCCGCCCAGCGACTGCTGGCCCGCGCCGAACGCCCCTACGTCACCACTCGACGAAGCGGTGAACAGGTTTGAATTGTTGATCCCCGATTGATGCACATAGGTGTAGTTGGTCTGCATGCCGAGCCCACTAAGCAGGCCGGGCAGGAAGTCGAAGAAGGTCTGGTAGGCGAGTTCGCCGCCCCAGATTTCGCCGCCCTTCCGGACGTTGCTCGGCCCGCTGATCTGGACCGTCTGGGTCGATGCGCCGTTGGGCACGTCGCGCCCGAATTGGCCAAAGGAGATCGCATTGGTCAGCTTCTTGTAGAAGACACCCGCGGTTATCGAACTGTTCGATCCCATATAGCGTTCGAACGTCAGGTCGAACTGGTCGGCGCGCAGCGGCTTCAGCGCCGCATTGCCCGAATTGGCGAGGAACACGAAGTTATAACCGGTGATGGCCCCGGCCGCGTTGCGGACGATGTAGGGCGAGTCGGCCGTCGTGTTGATGATCGGCGCATTGATCGCGAGCGTGTTGCGCAGGAAGCCCATCTGCGGTCGCGAGATCGCCCGCGAATAGGCGAAGCGCACAAAGGTCTTGTCGTCGAATCCGAAGCGCAGGTTGAGGCTGGGAAGCCAGTCGGTGCGCGTCGTCTTATATTTGTCCTCCGTCGCGGCGCCGTTGGCAAACGCGATGATCTCGGGCGTCAGATAGCAACGCGGGTTGACGACATTATTGCCCGTCAAAGGCGTATTGCACGGCACCAGATTGTCGAAGATGTTCGTGGCGGGAAAGGCGACGCTGCCCGTACTCGCGATCTTCGTGCGCACGACGCGCAGGCCGACATTGCCCTGCAGGTTGACACTTCCGAGCATCAGCTTGTCGTCGCCGCCGAATTTGACCATCGCATAGGCCGCCTGGGTCTGTTCGCGAACGCGAAACTTTTCGCCGGGCGTGAAGCATTCGTCGACGGTCGCATCGGGGCGGTCGCAAATCGCGGTATAGCCCGAGCCGAGCGGCGAACTGGTGGTCGCACCGCTCAGCGAGTCGATCAGGCGCGGAAAATCGCGCAGCGTATCGCGGTTCAAGAAGACGAGCGGCCCGTTGGGATAGGCGCTGCCGTTATAGAAATCGCCGAGGCTCTGCGATTCCCAGATGCCCTCGCCATAGCCCTGGAAGGGCGCGTGACCGGCATTGCCGCCGCAATTTCCGCTATTGGTCGGATAGGCGCCGCCCGTCGTATTGTCGGCGTTGAAGCCCGGGCCATTGCAGTTCCAGCTGGCCGCGATCGGCGTCCAGTTGAACGTCGAATAGCGCACCGTCTGCTTGCGGTCGGCATAGCGCACACCGACCTTCAGCGAGTCGAGCCAGTCGCTGTCGGGGAAATCATATTCGGCGTCGCCGCGCAGCGCGAGTTCGTTCGCGTCATTGTCCTCGACATGGCCCTGAATGAACGGGATCCAATAGTTATGCGCGTTGGCGAGGCCGCCCTGGGCGTAATTGACGTTCGATCCGGGAAGCAACGTCACCTGCGGGGTGCCATCGCCGTTCACACTATAATCGTAATTGGCCATCGATCCGGTCGCGACCAATATGTCGTTATTATAGGTCGACGCGTCGATATATTGTGCGTCGAGGTTGAAATGCAGCCGGTCGCTCGCATCCCATTTGATATTCGCCGACAGATCGCGAGTTCCCTCGCGATGGTCGAAATTGCGCGCTTCGTTCTGGAAATAGAGGCCGTCGCGCTGCGTCGTGCAGGCGCCGCCGGGGCCGGGGCCGCAATAGTTGACGAACGGCTGGCCCGGCACCGCCGAACCCGCGTTGATCGCGGCCTGCACACTCTCGGTCGTGCCGCTGAAGCTGCCGTGCGGCTGAGTCAGTATCCCGCCGGTCAGCATGCCGTCAGGACCAAAGGTCAGGCCGCTGCTTCCAGCGAGAACCGATCCCGTACGCGGATTGTAGGCGCGCGTGCCGAAATAATTGCCGTCGAGGACGGCGTGGCTGGCGCGTTCGAGCCAGGCATTGGTGTAATGCGAGTCGATATATTGGATCGTCGCGCGGAGGCTGCCCGAGTTGTTTTCATATTGCAGCGCGCCGGCGATGCCGCGCCGCTTGCGGTCATAATCGACCTGCGAATAGCGGATGCCGTCGGGCGCATAGGCCCAGCCCGTGCCGCCGAACGGATTGGCGGTACAGCCCAGACTTCCATCGGAGCCCGGCGTGGCGCGGACGACGCCGTCGGGTCCGGTCGTGCCGAAGCCCGCCGAACAATAGGTGTCGATCTTGTCCATGATCACGCTTTCGGTTCGCGTGACGACATGGCTTTGCGCATAGCTGGCGAGGATGCCGAAGCGCCCTATCGCGGTATCCCAGGTGTTGCTGATCAGTCCCGAGAACTCGGGCGTCCAGCGGCCCGAGCGGTCGCCATAATTGATCCGGACGGTGCCGGTGACGACCAGCCCCTTCTGGTCGAATGGCACGCGCGTCCGCAGATCGACCGAGCCGGCGATGCCGCCCTCGATCATGTCGGCGGTCTGGTTCTTGTAGACGTCGATGCCGGCGAGCAGTTCGGGCGCAATGTCGTTGAACTGGAGCCCGCGCGCGGCGTCGGCGGAGAAGCTGTCGCGGCCGTTGATTTCGGTGCGAACGTTGGTCAGGCCGCGGATGAGCACGTCGGTGGGCTCACCAGACGGGTGCGTCGAGTCATCGGCCGATTGCAGGCGATTGACCGTGATGCCGGGAATACGCTGCAGCGCCTCGGCGGCCGACTTGTCAGGGAAGGCCCCGATGTCGGTCGCGGTCACCGAATCGACGACGGTCAGCGCGTCGCGCTTGCGGCCTGCGGCATCTTCCAGCGCGGCGCGCACGCCGGTGACCACAATTTCGTCATTGGCCGAAGCGCCTTCGGGCGCGTCCTGCGCCATTGCCGGCGACGTCATCAACAGGCCGACGGCCAGTACCGACAGCGAGGCGCCGCCCGACAACATGCGCCCACGACAATTCGCGAATCCCTTGAGCCTCATCGCTCTCCCCTTCCCACGGACGCCCCTTTTTCGGGGCTTTCCTTTTAACGGTGCAAAGCGGAAATGCCCGCCGACCATTTGCATGGTTTTGCGTATTGTTGCACAAATGGCAAGCCTCTTTTGAATGACTCGAAATTCTCATTAAAATGCTTTTTTATTAGTATTTTATGTAGGGATTACCGCCCGCGCGGCAGCGATGCCTCAATCATTCGCATACGTTTGCATCTCGATTAGATTGTGCAAATATTTGCATAATCGGTAGTGGGGAATGCGCTTTTGCTGCCCGTGTCCGCTGCCGTCAGGGCTGCGCGCGAGGTATAAGGAGCGCGGAGAGCGCGGCCAATGCGAGGAAAAACGCCGCCAGTGCCAACGCCAGCGCCGGATCGCCTCCGAACAGATGCTGCACGATGGGGCCGAGGCAGATCGCCGCGACGAGCTGGGGAATCACGAGGAATATATTGTGGATGCCCAGATAGACGCCGACCTTGCCCGCCGGAACGGCGTTGACGATGATCGCATAGGGCAGCGACAGGATAGCGGCCCAGGCGACGCCGATCCCGGTGGCCGCGACCCACAGCCATTCCGGCTCCGGCGCGAGTACAAAACCCGCCATGCCCGCAGCGCCACCGATCAGGCACAGCGCATAGGTCGCGCGCTCGCCGATCCGCGCCGATATCGCAGGCAAGGCGAGGGCGCCGATCGCGGCCACACCATTATAGGTTGCAAACAATATGCCGACCCAATCGGCAGCCGCGGCATAGGGTGCCGATACCGGATCACTGGTTCCGAAATGCCGCTGCGCAACGGCGGGCGCCGTGTAAATCCACATCGCGAACAGGCCGAACCAGGTGAAGAATTGCACGGCCGCCAACCGGCGCAGCGCCGCGGGCATGCGCAGGAAATCCTCACCGATCTGGAGCAGGCCCAGCGAGCGGTCGCCGCGCGCGCGCCGCCGCCCGGCCGCGAGCTGGGCGGCGCCCCCCAGCAGCGCCGCCGATGCGAGCACGATCCCCTCCCACTGCCAGCGCAGCAACAGCGCGAGCATCAGCAGCGCCGCGCCGGCCAGCGCCGGCGTCCAGCCACCAAGGCTGAAGCGGACGATCCGCCCCGGCGCGGCCACCGGCCGGTCATCCACCATCAACGCCCCCGTCGCGGGCCGCTCGCGCGTCGACAGGGCGGTCCAGAACACCGACAGCAACAGGCAGGCGCTGCCGATATAATAGGCATAGCGCACCGACGGCGGCAACGAGCCGCCGCCCGCCGTTCCCGCGACCCCGAACCAGTTCACCAGCATCCAGGGCAGCGACGAGGCAAAGACCGCGCCCGTGCCGATGAAAAAGACTTGCACGGCATAGCCCTTGGCGCGGTGAGCGTGCGGAAGATTGTCGGCCACCAGCGCACGCGAGGGGTCCATCGCGATGTTGATCGACGCGGTGAGCAGCCATAACGCCGCGATCGCCGCCCACAATGTCGTCGCATTGGGCATGACGAACAGCGCGATCGCGGTGAGCATCCCGCCGGTGATTAGAAAGGGGCGCCGCCGGCCAAAGCGCGAGCGCGAATGGTCGCTGAGATGCCCGACGATCGGCTGGACGATCAGCCCGGTGATCGGCCCCGCGATCCACAGCACGGGCAACGCCGCGACATCGGCGCCCAGCGTCTGAAAGATGCGCGTCGTGTTCGCATTCTGCAGCGCCCAGACGATCTGGATGCCGAACAATGCAAAACACATGTTCCAAATATGCAAATTCGTCGCGGCAAAGCCGCGCGGCCGCGCACCTGCCCCGCTCTTTGGCGGAGCATCGGAATGCAAATCTTGCATTACCTCCCCCTTCTTGTGCTATCGCATCCCGACTTCAGGCACGGACGGCATCATTATGAGCACCAACAATACGAGATTGGAAGACTTGGCAAGGATGGCCGGTGTGTCGATCTCGACCGTGTCCCGTGCACTCAACGACCATCCGCTGATCAGCCTGAAAACCAAGAAGAAAGTCTGGGCCCTCGCGCGCGAGCATAATTATCCGTTCCGCAGCTATATGCCCGCCGCGCCGCTCGGGTCCGAAGGGTCGATCGTCGTCGTCACCCCGCACATGCACGGCCGCCCGCTGCCACTGTCGCATCCCTTCTTCCTCGAATTGCTCGCCAGCATCGGCGAAGCGGCGCGCGCGCGCGACTGCGATTTCACCGTCAGCCACACGGCGCCGCGCGACATCGACGACCTCGCGACGGTCATGAACAGCAGCCGCGCCAATGGCGTAATCTTCCTCGGGCAGAGCATGCTCCACGACGGCTTCAACCAGCTCGCCGAGGCGAACAGCAATTTCGTCGTCTGGGGCGCGCATCTGCCGGGACAGAAATATCGCTCAGTCGGGTCGGACAATGTGCTCGGCGGTCGCCGCGCGACGCTCCACCTCGCGCGCCTGGGGCGCAAGGCCATCGCCTTCCTCGGCAGTAGCGACCCAGAGGCGATGCAGCGCCGTCAAGGCTATCTCGAAGCGCTCGAGGCGAACGGGCTTGAAGCCGATCCGGCGCTCGACATCCGCGTCGACTTCGGTTTCGAATCGGCCGAACGCGCGCTCAGCCAACTCCTCGCGCGCGGGCGGAAGTTCGACGGCATCATCGCATCGAGCGACCTGATCGCGCTCGGCGCCATCCGCGCGCTGCGCAAGGCGAACCTGTCGGTACCCAAAGACGTTTCGGTGGTCGGCTACGACGACATGCTGCTCGCTCGGCTCAGCACCCCCGCGCTGACGACGATCCAGCAGGACACGCTCGAGGCGGGCCGCCGTCTCGTGTCGCAGGTGATGGACGCGCATTCCGAACAATTTCTCGACTATCTGCCGACCCACCTGATCGTCCGCGAATCCTGCGGCGCCTGATCGTGCTATCGTAGATTCCGCTATGCGCACCCGACGTCGGAGAGGGGCCAGAGCGATCATTCCGCCATGGCTGGCCGCTAACATCGGGTAATGCGCTGGCAATTTTCCAGCGCAACGACCAAAACTCCGATTCCCCGTAGGGGTCGGTTATAAGTCATCGAAAATGGGAAAACTGGAGCGGGCGAAGGGATTCGAACCCTCGACCCCAACCTTGGCAAGGTTGCAAAAATCCGTTTTTGGCTGATTGCCGTTGATTGCCTTCGACTTCAAATTTCCTAATATTCCGACATTTATCGCAAAAATAAACAGTAGCAGACAGCGACGAATATTCGCTCGGTGGTAGCCCGGTGGTAGCCCAGAAGGCAAAATCTTGCTATAAGTTCGGTCATGAAGACCAAACTTTCCAAGACTGCCGCAGACATCGCTGAGCCGAAATCCGCGCGGTACACCATCTGGGATTCCGAGCTTACCGGGTTCGCCCTGCGGGTGACCCCCGCTGGCGCGAAATCGTGGGCAGTGAAGTATCGCGTAGGCGAAGGCGGCCGGACCGCCGCCGTGCGCTGGTATACGATCGGAACCTATCCCGAGACGCCTGCTACAGACGCACGAAAGGCTGCGGAAATTGCTCTGGCGCGTGTGCGGCTAGGCGAAGATCCCAGCGGCGAACGCATTACGAAGCGGGCTGAAATGACCGTGGCGCAGGCTATCGATTTCTACGAGCAGGAGGGCTGCTTCGTGCAGCGGGGCATTCGGCAGGGGGAGCCGATGAAGCCGATGACAAAGGACTATACTCTCGCCCGTCTGCGCCATCACGTCGTTCGGCTGCTGGGCAAAAGGCGCATCACCGAAATCGACGAAGGCGATATCACCACGTTTGTGCGAGATGTGAGCGCCGGAAAGACCGCGCGTGACGAGTGGATCGTCGATTCCGAAACCGGCAAGCGTAAGCGCGTTATCGTCCGCGGCGGCGAAGGCGCCGCGCGAAAGGTCGTGCGCGACCTGTCCGCGGTCTATTCCTTCCTAAAGACGCATAAAAGGAAGACACGGGTCACCCACAATCCGGTCGAAGACGCAAGCGTCCGAAAGACCGACAATAAGCGCACGCGCTTTCTCTCGATAGAAGAGGTAAAGCGGCTAGGCGAAGCTCTCAATGCATTGGAAGCCCAAGGCGTAAACGCAAAGGCAGTGAATATTGCCCGGCTCTGGGCGTTGTCCGGCTGCCGCCGAAACGAAATCGCGGGTCTGAAATGGTCGGAAGTCGATTTTGATCGCGGCTTGCTCGTTTTCAATGAGACCAAAACTGGCAGAAGCGTCCGCCCGCTCGGCGCTGGGGCCATAGCGCTACTCGAAGCTTTGAAACCCGAAGAGGCCGAAGGCTATGTCTTTCCGGCGGAGCGTGGCGACGGGTTCTACCAAGGCACGAAGACGGTGTGGCAGGCTGCAATCAAAAAGGCTGCGCTTCCCGGCGTGACGCCCCACGTTCTCCGCCACACTCTCGGCAGCGCGGCCGCATCTGCGGGCGAGGCCCTGCTGATGGTGGGATCGCTTCTGGGACATGCAAATGCGCGTTCGACAGCGATCTACGCTCACATCTCTCATGATCCGGCACGGCTGGCAGCCGATCGTGTCACCGCCCCTCTTGCTGAAGCATTGGGCTGCCCTCTGCCAAGGCAGACGAAGGAAACGACCCCCGCCTGATTCTCGGGAAAATGCCGGCCCGGCGCACGGAACGGGCATTTCCGATTGTCAGTCAATCGCCGGTGAAGGGAATCGAATAATCGCAAAAACTGAAGGGAAGCCTAGGATCATGCTGGCTACTGGCTCGTCTCAAAGGGCGCGCGCAATGACCATACGCTGGAAGTCAGACGTACCTTCGAAATCTGACACCCCCGTACATCGCTGTAGATTTTCGCGACGCCATATTCTTCCAGATAGCCGTAGCCGCCTAGCGTCTGGATCGCGTCCGAGACGACCGCCTCGGCCGTTTCGGAGGCGATCAGCTTGGCCATCGACGCTTCCTTGAGGCAGGGTAGGCCGGCATCCTTCATCGCCGCGGCATGCAGCACCAGGCGGCCTGCCGCCTCCAGTGTGGAGCATCGCCTCGGCCAGAAGCTTCTTCAGCTTCGCATTCTCGTCCTTGAGAGCCCGAAGACGCCGCGCCTCCGACACGTCCAGACCCCCGAACTTCGACTTATACTTGTAGAAGGTCGCCGATCTGATCCCTTGCCGGCGGCATACATCCGCCATCGGCATCCCCGCCTCATGCTCCTTCAATATCGCGATGATCTGCTCTTCGCTGAACCTGCTTCGCGTCATTACGTCCGACTCCTTAGCGTCGGACTCTACTCAAAATCGGTCACATTTCAGGGGAACACGTCACAGGTCATTTATCGTTCAGCCACAGCGTGACTGAGCGGACGCGCTCTCGGCTTTCGGAGCAATAAAAAGCACACCGACGCGATGAGGTAGGATGGCATGGCACCCGCCATGAAGACGCTGTAGGTTCCAAAAATGTCGAAAACGATCCCCGCGATCAATGGTCCTACGCCAACAGCGAGAGTGAAGATCGCGCTCATGATTCCGAACAGGAACCCGAAGTGTCGATGGCCGAACAGCTGTGGAATCATATAGGCTAACACGCCAAACTCAGCTCCCGCGGAGAGGCCCAGCAAGGAGGCGGCGAGACCAGCCCAAATCTTGCCGTGGGCGGCAAGCAATATCACGCAAGCCAGCAAAGCCGCGATACAGGACCCGACGCCTATCCAGACAGGTTGGACCCGGTCCATCACAGCTCCGGCTGCAAGGCGCCCGACCACGGTGAAGATTCCAACAAATCCGGCGACAAACGCCGCAGTGCGTGCGGCAATGTCTTGTTCGGCAAGGATCGGAACAAAGTGAACCACTAACGCTCCGGATGGGAGCGCAGATAACAGGCACGCCAGGCCCATCAGCAGGAATGCCGGAGAAAAAATAATCTGCGTTCGAGACTCGGCTGCGGGATAATTTGCGGATTTCACCGCCACACTTTGAGAGCCGCCATCAGTGTCCAGGCGGTCGTGGAAGAAGGCGAACACGAGGGGCAATGTAAGGATTGCGCATCCAGCCGCCATCCACGCATATGTCGCACGCCAGCCAACCATCTCGCTAAGAATGGTAGCGCCAAGAGGCGATAGGGCGGAACCAATGCCAGTTCCGGATAAAACAAGGCCAAGAGCCAAACCACGGCTTTGTTCAAACCGTTTGACCACCGCCGCCGCCCAAACCGTCGGCTTGACAGCAACATAGCCGATCGCGATCAGGCACCAGCCAACCAGCCAGCCGGTCAAACTGGATCCGAGCAAGGATATGCTGGCGAGCGCAGCACAGTAGAAGGCCAAGCCAGCGAGAGCGATCGTTCGCGAGCCGTTTTGGTCTACCAACGCGCCGACGGCTGGCCCGAATAGGACCGCTCCGACGGTCAAGAAAGCAGGTCCGGCGGATATCTCCGAACGCGACCAGCCCGTTGCGGCTTGAATAGGCGAGAGCAGCGCACCCAAGGAGTATAAAGCAGTGACGGAAACCGCGATGCCGAGCGCGGAGACAAAGGCCAATGGCCAACCGCTTGCCCACTCCTCCCTAGCGCCTGAATCCCGCCTAGAAGCCGGCATATTCACAACCCCTCTCGATGACTTATGTGGTCGACAATCCAGAGATTCGCTAAGATTACCCGAAGGCTGGGTCTTTTGCGGACCAACAAAATTCCTATCCGCAAGCGTCGGATCGCGCGAACAATGCACGCGTCTTCGCGCCGCGTCCCATTCGCTTTCGGCACATCTATGACAGGAATTCATGCCTGACGGGGCGACCGTCGTGACCGCATCGAAGCCATGCGACCAGGACAAATTGATATGGATTGATCGATCCTAATCGGTGAAGGCTGTACGCGACATCCTGGGTGTTACGCCGAAAGTGCGCCTGAATGCGGTCGCGAAATTGCTCGGATGCTCATACCCTGCATCATAAGCTATTTCGGTAATGGAACGATCGGTGTTTCTAAGCTCGGCCAGCGCTCGCTCCATACGTAGGCGATTACGGAAATTGGAGATCGTCGTTCCGGTCACATTGCGAAAGCTCTCCATCATCTGCGTTTCGTTCCAAGCCACCGCGCGTGATAGCTGGGCGATGCTCATCGACATTCCCTCGGCGGTAGCCAGCAGTTCGCACAGCGACTGAACCTTGAGCCGGCTCCGGGGCTTCAATTGATCGGCGCTGCTGGCCGGCGACAATTCCCGCAGAGACAGGCAGAGGAGCTCGAGCGCCTTCGCCTCAAACATCAGTTCCGATCTTTGGTCTGTTCTGAGCGCAAGCAGTTCTTCGGCTGCCGTCCGCATGACAAGCGGAAGGGGGGCATCCCGGAAACAGAAACGAGATACAGGCCCGGCCAGATAGTCATGGATCGGCGTCGGCATCGCGTCGCCTTCCAGGATAAGATCGTACAGAAAATCCCGCGCGCATATCAAGGTGACGGTGCGGCTGCGAGCATTTGCCGATACCGCCTCTCGCTTAGCCGAGCCGGGCGGCTGGACGAGAAACGAAAGACGATTTGCCTGCGAGACCAGCATATCGTCGCCGCTCGATACGTGGCTAGACCCTTCAAGCCTGATGTGAAGCTTCAGCTGGTCGCCGCTCGTGAAGTCGAGGGACCGCGGGTATCGATAGAAATAATCTGCGGCAAATACAGAAAAACCCTTCCGGACGGTTCGCCCGCGCGACCACCCCTCGCCCGCACCCGCCAAAGCCGAACCGGGCGCGGCTGGTGACAGCGAGCCTTCGGAAATATCAGCTAACGCATCTGAAATATCACGCCCCATCGCTGCGGGCGCCGCTTCTTCACCATAAAGGTTCTCAAAACTTGACACCGACATCAACCGTCCCGTTGATCAGACCGACCAGCCCCAGTGGCATTTGTAAGAGGCTGTGTCGGAACTGCAAGCATTAGGTGACGGATGGCAAAGGCGCACGCTCGAAGATGAGCTCTCAAGATTGCTGAACGCAGCCTCGTTCGGAAGCAGACGGCACGACCGGGATGACAACCGGTCAACAAGTTCACCGCTTCGGCCGAAGCCGCTACCATTTTGAATCCGCAAGTATCAAGTCGGACGCTTTCTCGCCGATCATCACAGCCGGAGCATTGGTGTTTCCGCTCGTCATGCGCGGCATCACGGATGCGTCCGCCACCCGAAGACCGGTTAGGCCGTTCACTCTCAGGCGCTCGTCGACCACCGCGGCGCTGTCCGTGCCCATCCTGCATGTCCCGACGGGATGATAGGCCGGCGCGCTTGTGGCACGGATATATTCGCCCAACGCCTCATCCGAAAAGCTGGCCGGATCGGGAGCGACGCTTCCCTGATAGAAGGGCGCGAAGGCCTTGGATTCGAAGATGCGACGGCAAATCTGCAAGCCAGCGATCGCTGTCGCCATGTCTTCATCTGCGCTCAGCAAATTTCCAAAGATACGCGGTGGGTCTGACGGATTAGCCGAACGCACCTCCAGCCGCCCCCGGCTCTCAGGGCGACATTTCACCACGAGAATCTGCACGGCCGGCCTTTGCATCAGGACGGCCTTGCCCCCAATAACCGAATAGCCGAACGGAATGAAGCAAAGCTGCAGATCCGGAGACGCAAGCCCGTGCCGGGTCTTTACAAATGCACATGCGGGCGAGATCGGGTTGGCAGCTGGGCCACGGCCCCACATCGCCCATCGGAACCCATGAATGAGCGTGTCGAGCATCCCCATCTGCGTGTTGTAGGTCGGCACCGATACATAGGCGGTATAAGGGACCGCGACATGCTCCTGAAGATTGGCGCCGACTCCGGGAGCGTCGCGGAAAATCTCGATTCCGGCTTCCCGCAGACTGTCCGCCGGGCCAATCCCCGAGCGCATCAGCACGCATGGCGACGCCAGCGAACCGGCGCTCAGCACGATTTCCCGGCGAGATTTGGCCTCGTGCGACACGCCGTCCGGTGTAGCGTACACGACGCCTGCCGCCCTGCAACTCTCGATGAGCACCCGATCGACCGATGCGCCGGTCACGATCGTCAAATTATCGCGCTTCCGGATCGGATCGAGATAGGCGGTCGCAGCACTCACGCGCCGTCCGCGACGGATGTTCCCGAAAATCGGACCGACGCCCTCCTGTTGCTCGCCGTTAAAATCGGCGTTGTAGGGCATGCCCAGTTCCATCCCCGCCTCGGTGAACACCGCTGCCAAGGGATGAGGCGAAGCGACTTCAGAGATCGTGATCGGCCCGTCCGAGGCATGATGCACGGGATCCGGAATTTCGCATGCCTCGGATCGCTTAAAATATGGCAGCACGTCGTCATATGACCAACCGCGCGCGCCGAGCTGCGCCCAGCCGTCATAATCTTCACGCTGGCCACGAACCCACATCATTCCGTTGATCGACGAGCTGCCGCCCAAGACCTTGCCGCGCGGCCAACCGGAGACACGGTCGTTCAACGTCGGATCGGGCTCCGCCATGAAGCGCCAGTCATATCGATCGGAGCCGACCACTTTAACCTGCCCGGCAGGCATCGAGACGAGCGGAGAGCGATGTGAGCCGCCGGCCTCGAGGAGGAGGACGCTGTTTCGCGGATCTGCGCTCAAGCGATTTGCGAGGACGCAGCCTGCGGAACCGGCACCGACGATGATGTAATCGTACACCGATCAAAATCCTCGCTTCACGAACGCACCGTCCTGGATGATGCCTGCTATCCCTTCTCCCTCGGGCCGCGCAAGGACCGCGATGTCCGCGAGGGGGTCGCCATCCACCAAAAGGATGTCGGCGACGGCGCCCGGGGCGATGCACCCGAGCCGCCCCTCTTCGCCGAGCAGCGCCGCGTTTACGGAACAGGCGGAACGGAGGATATCAAGGTTCGAGAGCACGCGAGCCCTGAGCGTAAATTCGGTCCCCTGCTTCTTGTAGAGCGGGCCAAGCAAGTCGGTTCCGAAGCCCATCTGCACGCCCGCGTCCCGCATAAGCTGGAGACCGGATAAGGCCTGCTCGGCGACGACCTGCAGCTTGTCGTAGCTCGCAGGCGACATCCCCAGCGTAGGGCCGTCGTCGAGAAGGGCAAAGATCGTTGCCATTGTCGGGACGATGAAAGCATTTTGCTGGACGGAGAGATCCGCGCCTTCCCGATCGATCAGAGTTCCATGCTCGACTGAGCGTACCCCAAGCCGCAGCAGGCGCTTGATGCCTTCTGCGGGGTGACAATGCGCAGCCACGTAATGGCCCCATCGATTTGCCTCTTCCACCGCTGCAGACACTTCCGCGTCGCTGAACTGGCATCTGTCGATCGGATCGTTGGGCGACGATACCCCGCCCGATCCCATAATCTTGATAAAGCTCGCGCCTCTCCGAAACTCCTCCCGCACCGCGGCCATTACCCGGTCCGCTCCGTCAACCACCACGCTCAAGTGATTGACATGCCCGAAGCCGCAGCCGCAGCATTCTGTCAGGCCTTCCTTGAAGGCCGACCGGGGGTCACCGTGTCCGCCAGTCTGGCTGATGATGTGACCGCTATAGAAGAGGCGCGGCCCCTCGATCAGCTTTTCCTTGAGCGCCGTGGCTATGCCGACATCCGCCCCGCCCGCGTCGCGCACGGTGGTGAAGCCGCAGCGCAAGATATGCCGCAAAAACACCGCGCCATGCTGGGCGTGATAACTCATGGGTCGATCGAACGTGCTCAGCCCGATTCCCGAAACATAGGCGTGGACATGGGCATCGATCATGCCGGGCATTGCGACCCGTCCACCGCAGTCGATGACTTCGGCGCCTGGATCGTCAGGCACCGCCTCGGCCAGGGGCTCTATCGATGCGATCGTGTCGCCATCGATGCAAATCTGCTGTCCCTCGATGAGCTTATCCGAATATCCGTCAAAGATGCGGATGTTGCGCAGAACCAGTCGAGCCATGTCTTTATCCTCGGTAAGGGCGACCCGGTCATCGCCATTGCGGCCGGTCTAGCGGAAGGAAATCGCTTGCGGGGCAGTGTAGGCGCGCAGTCCGGCAAGGCCGCCTTCCACGCCGTAGCCGGACTGTTTCTGGGGCTCGAATGTACCTGCTCCCCCCAGCAGCGTATTCGCGCTGGGCGATGTCAGAACGGTCAGCAGCCCCGCCTGGATCTGATCGGCGATACGTTCAGCGACGCGGTGATCCGACGTCCACAGGCTTGCCGCCAATCCGTAGTCCGTTGCGTTCGCCAGTCGAACGGCCTCATCCAGGTCTGCATATTCATGGATAGTCAAAAGCGGTCCGAAGACTTCTTCCTGGACGACGGCTGAGTTCATCGGTGGCCGGATCACAACTTCCGGCGTGACGTAAAAGCCGTTCGCATCGACGTCGCCGCGAGGGCACGGCAACGCAATCACCTCCGCGATTTCGCGGGCTCTCGCCTGATAATGTTCGACCTGATGGAGTTGCCTGCGGCTTGCGATGGGCCCAAGATAGGTCGCATGATCACTTGGGCGGCCGACGCGAAATGAGACGGCGGCTTCCGCCAACCCTTCGACGGCCTTGCTCAGACGCCCTTTGGGCACCAGCAGCCGCGACTTCGCGGCGCACCACTGACCTGTGTTCCAGAATGCCGCGGTGAAGACGCCTGCCCACAGTGATGGATCGTCGATCATGTCGGGCAGGACGATCTGCGGCGACTTGCCGCCGCACTCCATCATCAACGGCTTTAACGAGGCTACCGAAGCCTCGCGCGCGATGGCTTGTCCGGTTTTCGTCGAGCCGGTGAACGTCACCATCGCCACGTCGCGATGCGCCGCCAGGGGCGCGCCGGCGGACAGGCCCGTACCCAGAACGACGTTGAAAACGCCAGGGGGCACGCCGGCATTCGTGGCGAGCTGCGCCAACAGAACCGCGGATCGGGGAGAGAGCTCGGAGGGTTTCAGGACCAGGGTATTCCCCGTCGCGAGCGATGGCGCAGCACGCAAGATAACGTTCAACACCGGGGCGTTCCACGGTGTTATAGCCGCGACCACGCCTCTGGGCCGGTAAATGGTCCCGTCGGACGATTGTGAAAGCGTTTCGGCCAAGCGGCCGCATTCTTCAATGAAGAGAGGCGCTAATCCGTTGATCGCCCGGGCATCCGTGACTGGCCGGCCGACCTCAAGTCCTTCAAGTCGCGCGAGTTGGTCTGTGACCTCGGCGACCTGGGCTGCCCAAGCCGACAGCAGCTCACGCCTGCGTCCCGCGCCCATTGTTCGCCAAGGCCCATCGAGGGCGCGCGAGGCGGCGGCCACGGCGTCGTCGACGCCCTCTCGTCCCCCGTCGTTAACCGAGCCGAAGACCGCGCCCGTTGAAGGATCGATGCTGTCGATTTGTTCGCTCGAGCATGAACTTCCTTTGCCATTGATCCAGCTCTCGCAAAGATTGTGGTCTGCAACGTCAAATCTGCCAGACACGTTCGTCTCCAGTTTCTCCTTATGGAAATCGATCGCTAGAAGAGTTGGCGGTCGCGTGCCTTTGCCATCACACACATTTATTATGATTATCGCAGCTAAATGACCGGCGACAAATAGTGGGCGCCCGACAAGGAAAAATCGTCGGTCGCCCACCTCATGGGCCCAACTCCTCGAGCAGGAGCTCAGCAAGTGTATCGGGCGCATCGATCATCATATCGTGGCCACAGTCGATCGCCTTGATTCTCCAGCCGCCGTCGGCTTGCAGCCTCTCGCATGTCGGATAGTTGAGGGAATGAAAGCGATCTGCGCGAATGTAGGTTCGGCGGGCGACCTCTCCCTCCCGGTGGGTGCGGTTCAGCTTCTGTATGAAGCAGGCGATCGGATGGGGCGTGCAAAGCCGATCCACCCGATCAATTTCCGCGTGGCTTGCCTGTTGCAAAAAGGCTGCCGCCGGAGGCGCAGACATCAGAATGCCGTTTTCGCCCGCCAGTCGAATAAAATCCAGCGCGCGTTCGACGCCGATCGTATCGCGGACAATATCGAGCAGTGATTGCCCATCCTCAGGAACGCAGCCGTCGAGATAAACGAGCGAAGCGATCTTCGATGCTCGGCAGTCTGCCACGCCCGTAATCACCATTCCGCCGTAGGAGTGCCCGCAAAGAATGACATCTTCGAGGTTGTACATATCGATCATGGAAACGATGTCTTCGACATGGGTGGACAGGTTGATGGCGCCTATGGCGAGATGAGCGCGGTCGCCTACACCACTCAGCGTTGGCGCATGAACTTCGTGTCCGGCACTGCGGAGGCTTGAAGCAACACGGTCATAGCACCACCCGCCATGACAGCCTCCATGGACGAGAATAAAGACAGCCACCGAGCAGATACCTCAATCGAAATGCGGCTCATGCCACGTTGGAAAGACATCCGGAATCCCGTTCGAAACCTTGTCAGGCCAGACCGCCGGACGCTTCTCCAGAAATGACGCGACGCCCTCGCGCGCGTCGGCAGAGGCGCCGCGCGACTGGATTGCCCGGCTATCGGCGCGATGGGCGTCCATCGGGTGGCTCGCAGCGAGCATACGCCAGATCATTCTGCGCGAGAGCGCGACAGAGACCGGCGCGCTGTTCACGGCGATCTCGAGTGCGAGTGCCCGTGCAGCCGGGAGGAGATCGGCTGGCTCATGAACGGACCTTATGAGACCACCCTGAAGCGCTTCATCGGCCTCGAAGATGCGTCCGCTGAAAATCCATTCGAGCGACTGCTGCGGTCCGACCAGGCGTGGCAGAAACCATGACGAGCAGGCTTCGGGCGCAATGCCACGCCGGGCAAAAACGAAGCCGAAGCGGGCGTTCGCCGAAGCAACACGAATATCCATCGGCAGCAACATGGTCGCGCCTACGCCGACCGCCGGACCGTTCACCGCGGCGATCACAGGCTTGAGGCTGTTGAAGATCCGCAACGCGAGCCGGCCACCGCCATCACGGCGGACGGCGCCCGGAAGCTCGCGCCCCGTCGCATCCGATCCGTCCATGCTGTCGAAACTCGCCTCCCCCCTCGAGAGATCGGCGCCGGCGCAAAAGGCGCGGCCAGAGCCTGTCACGATCACGCAGCGCACCGCGTCGTCGGAGTCCGTCCGGTCGAAGGCGGCCATCAGATCGGCCATCATCCGCGGCGTGAAGGCGTTGAGCTTTTCCGGCCGATGAAGGTGAATGGTCGCAACGCCCGAATCGATATCGAAGCGAAGAGTGTCGAACTCGGGCTTGGTCATGGGCATCGGCGCTATTGTTGCGGAACGGCAGCGCGAAGCGGCTGTCGTGGTGAACGCAGCGCCTGGTCGAGGCGTGCCCGCCAATCGGAGCCGACCGCAAAGCTGGCGAATTCGCCGGCAAGCCGGTTCACAACTTCATCGACCGTCGGCGTATCGTCGATCAGCCCGACGGTATGGCCAGCGCTCCAAAGCGTGCGCCAAGGCCGGACATGGGCCGGCAGATCGAGCGCATAGCCCCCTTTTGAAGCAGCCAAGTTCTTGGGATCGAGACCGTTTGCGACCAGCGATCGCGTCAAGAAATTGCCGGGAATGCCTCCGATCGCATCCGTGTAGAGGATTTCGTCGGTACCGCTTTCGACGAGCATCGCGCGATAATCGTCGGAGGCTGCCGACTCCTTGGTCGCGATAAACCTGGTTCCCATGCACACCAGGTCGGCACCGAGCAGAAGCGCTGCCGCCATCGTCCTCCCGTCGGCGATGCCGCCGGCCAGGATGATGACACCGTCAAACATTTGCCGGGCTTGCGCGACGAAGGCGAGCGGATTGAGCGCCCCTGACAGCCCTCCACTCCCCCCGGACACAAGCATGAGCCCGTCGACACCGGCGGCGATCGCGCGTTCGACATGCTTGATCGTGGTGCAATCATGGAAAACGCGCCCGCCCCAGTCATGCGCCTGTTCGACGATGCCCTTTGGATTGCCGGCCGCACTCAGGATGAAGGGTACCCGGCGGCGCCGACAGATATCCAGGCGGGCCTGGTGGGCCTCCTGGTCGTGGCCTGCGGTCGCGTAGAGATTGACGACGAATGGCGCGAAGGGCTCGCCGCGATCCCTTGCATCCATTTCTGCCGCCCCGATGGTATCGAGCCACGCCTCGAGACCCGCTGCGTCCGAGGCGTTCATGGGCTGCAATCCGCCCATAACGCCCGCCCGGCACGACGCGATGATCAACTCTGTCGAAGAAACACGCGACATGGGGGCAACCATCAGCGGCAGCCGCAAGGCATCCAGATTGGCAGAAGTCAATGTCATCCTCCGAACTTGTAGCTGAGCTGCACCATGATTTCCCGCCCGCGGCTGACCGTGCCGAAGCGCGCCGCAGGGGTCCCGGCCGCGGTCCCTGTGCCACTGCCGGTGAACGGAACGGCCGGGTTTGAGACCAAGAAATATTTGTTTGTCAGGTTGCGTCCGAAAACGCCGATTTCCCAACCTGCACGCTCGTTTCCGAACCGTGCAGAGGCATCGACAAGCGCGTAGTGGGACTGACGGCTATTGGGGTCGGCTGTCACGTCGGCCCAATAGCTCGCGCTGTAGTTCACGTCGGCCGAGAGCCGAAGTTTCAGTTCGGAGCCCAGCTCGCTTTCATAGCTCGCGCCGCCGCCAAGCGTCCACTTTGGCGCGCGCACAAGTTCCGTTCCGCCAAGATATTGGTACGCCGCCGTGGTACCCGCGACGGTCCGAATACTGCAGCCTTGCGCCGGAGTTTGCCCGACATAGCAAGGCGCGTTGTCGAACGCCCCATATCGCGCACGGTTGTAGGCCGCAGACGCGTGCAGATCGAGGCTGGTGCCGGGAACCGTGATAGATGCGTCGGCTTCGACGCCTCTCAGCCTCGTCGAGGTCGCGTTCCTGGTTTGGGTGAGACTGTTTACGAAGTTACTCAGCTGAAGTCCGAGGATCTTGTAATCATAAACGGCCAGATTCAGGCGGAGTGCGCGATTGAAGACCCGCGCCTTCATCCCGGCCTCGAACCCCCGAACTTCTTCCGGATCATAGCTCAAATCCGTGAGGTTTGCCGCGGTCGCCCCCGGAATATTGTACCCGCCCGACAGAAAGCCGCGCTTATAGGACGCGAAAAGCGTCAGGTCGGTATTCGGGCGATAGGATATCGTCGCTTCGGGCGAAAAATCGTCGAAGGCGATGCGCGGCCGACCTGGTACGAATACCGCTCCGGGGAGCGTCAGGTCGAGCGAGCCACCTGGCGGTGCCCGCCGTGCAAACGGGACCCGCTTGACTTCATGGGAGTATCGGCCGCCGAGATCGATTTCGAACTGATCGGTTGGCTTCACGATGAGCTGCGCGAACAGCGAGAAGGATTTCCCCTTCTGAATTATGTTATAATTTTGCGTCGGCGTGAACGCAGCCAGGTTTGCCGCGGTCTGGATGACATTGATACTGTAGGCGCGGTCATGGCTCTTGCTGTAATAGGCTCCTGCGACGAAGTCGATGGCGCCGCCGAAGTCGCTGGCCAGTCGTGTCTCCTGGCTGAACTGGTGATTTCGCATTCCATTGCAGGAGGGGCCCGCGCGGACATAATCGTTGGTGAAGTTGGTGCACTGGTTGACGTATACCTGATAATATCCCGTGAGCGACGTCAGACTCAGCTTGTCGCTCAAATCATAATTCAGCTCGAGGCTGGCGAGATATTGCCGCTGGCGCTGGAACGCCCGGCCATCCGATCGGAAATAATTGTTGCTGTCGGTTTGCGGCAACAGGCTGCCCAGCAGCGGCCCATATCCCGTATTGATGTTGCTGCCGCCAAGCGTGCATTGACCATCCGGCGCAAACCCGGCTGGTCGCACGCCCCCGGGACAAAAATTATACTGAACGCCGGCCGCCGCGCCGTTCCCGCTGACGCTCCCGTAGTTGACCTTCAACCTGGCCTGAAATGCGGCGCTGGGTTCCCATTTCACGGTGCCTCTCACGCTTGCTTCGTCGACCTTGGGATTGCGATCGCCCATTTTGAGCGCCGCGTTCGCCGGCGTGCTGTCTTCGAGATATCCTCCAAGATGGGAAATATAGCCCGCAACGCGCAGGCCGAGTGTGTCGCTCAGCGGACCCGAGACATAGCCGTCTCCGCGAAATTCCCGGCCGACGATCTCGTAGCCGGCGTTGATCTTGGCCTCGAACTGGTCGGACGGATCAGCGGTCCTGATCGAGATGACGCCGCCCGGGCTGTTCTTTCCGTAAAACAGGGCTTGGGGGCCCTTCAGGACCTCGACCTGGCTGAGATCGATCGTACTGAGCCGGCGCACATTCGCCTTCGAAATCGCAATGCCATCGATGTTGAAGGCGACGGCCTGATCGGCAAGAATGAGGGCGTCCGGGCCGGAAACGCCGCGGATGGCAACATTGCCGCCCTGAATACTGGCGGCCTGATTGGCCACGATCAGCTGGGGCGTGATCCGCGCTATGCCATCCAAATTGGTGATGCCGCGGCGCGCAAGATCCTCACCGCTGAATGCCGTCACGACGACCGGCACCGACATCGAAGTTTCGTTGCGCTTGCGCGCCGTGACGACGATGTCGCCGCCGGCGTCCGAAACCTCTTCTTCGGCAGAATCGATGGAAGATTGCGACTGAGCGGTCTCAGTATATTCAAGCGGCGTCTGCGCGCGCGCATCACTATCCGGAATTATCAGAAAGGTTACTACTGCGAGGGCTGTGCCGCTCCGCAATGTCAAACGAAAACAGTTCTGCCACCGCATCGATAACTCCCCCATCTATTTCAGTTTTTTGTTGTTGAGAGCTTGCGAAGTCACGGGATGAGTGTCCAATGCCAAATCTGCCGTGGCATTCATAAAATGAATTGGTACTCGCGAGCAGTTCTCGACCTTCACACCAAGGCGCCTCCCGCCCCCCCCCAATAGAGAGCAGGAGTCTTCCCGTTTCGGGGTGCCCCGCTTCTATCGGCGCAGGCGGCTGCGAAACTCCTCGCTGGTGAGGAGCTCCGCCTGGGCATTGGCGCCATTGACCAAAATGTCTTCGAAAGGCTCGCTCTCGCCGGCGATCATGAGGGCCTTTGCCTTCCTGAAGGCGCTGGCACTAAGCGCCCCCAACTCCTCGGCGAACTGCTTCGCTACCGCGCGCAAGTCCGCGCTCGCCACGCAGCGGGTCGACAGACCGATCGCCTGCGCTTCCGTTCCGTAAACTCTTTCGCCGAGCAAGATCATTCGCTTCGCGTGAGCTTGCCCCACAAGCAAGGGCAGAAGCTTGAGACCGCCGAGTGCCGGGATAACCCCCATACGAACCCATTTTTCTTCAAAATATGTCTCGGGGGTCACGATCCGGAAATCGCACAGCAGCGAGAACTCGCATCCCATCGTCACAACCGCGCCTTGCATCGCGGCGATCGTCGGCTTGGGGCAGCCACGGAGCGCTTTCGAAATGCGATGCGGAAGCGCATAGATCGTCTCGGCGATCTGGGCGTTGTCCATCTCTCCCGAACTGACCGCGGCAAGGGACGAAATATCCATGCCGGACTGAAAGTTCGGACCCTCGCCGGCGAGTATGATCGCACGAACCGCGTCGTCCGCGATGGCGCCGTCCAGCGCATCCGCAAGCTGCTCGAGCATTGGCGTGTTGAAGGCGTTGCTCGACCCTGGACGATTGAGGATGATCCAGCAAATCCCCTCCGCGCGTTCAACCTTGATCAGATCATTGCTGTCCATCTTGCCTCTCCCTCCATGTGATCAATTGTCCGAGGCCCCGGCCGTAAACGTGGAGCGGACCCGACGTTGTTTTGGTCTGACGAGGGTGCCGACCAATTGCCCGCCTGCCTCGACAGGCCTGCGATAAAGATCAGCCGGCAACCTCTTCGAGCCGAAGGCTAGCCCCGCTTACCGGCAGCCACTTATGCGGCCGCACGACACTCTTATGCATGCCGCCGAATATCGCTTCGGCGGCCATGAGAGGGATGAATGTCGCGCAATTTTAGGAATATGACCTTCGCCGAAAGATCACTTAGTCCGCCACGTACATGTGATCGAGACAATATTAAAAGCGGGAGATTAGAGGATGAAAAGCGAACTTGCGGATGCTCCGACCGGACCGTTGCGGGGCGTTCGCGTCATTGATCACACGTCCGTCATCTTCGGCCCCTTCGGTGCGCAGACGCTTGGCGACCTTGGCGCCGATGTCGTCAAGATCGAACCCAGCGGCCCAAATGGCGCGCGTGATGGTGACCCGACGCGCGGCAACGGGCCGCGCGTTCCGGGTACCGATGACCTGACACCTCTTTTTATCGGGGTTAACCGCAACAAGCGCGCCGTCGCTCTCAATCTTCGCGAGCCTGATGAGCGCAAGACGCTGATCGAGCTTATCAGGACCGCCGATGTGTTCGTGTCGAACTCGCGGCTTGCCGGGCTCAAGAAGCTGGGTCTCACCTACGAGGATGTGATCTCCATCAAGCCGGATATCATATATGTCCACGCAACCGGATTCGGCAGCAGCGGACCATATGCGGGCCGCGCAGCTTATGACGATGTGATCCAGGCGGCTGCAGGCGTAAGCTATCTGCTCACACACAAGAATGAAGACGCCGCCCCGCGCTTTATTCCCGGATCGATTGCCGACAAGGTCTCTGGAATGTTCCTGACCCAGGCCGTGACCGCGGCACTCTATAATCGCGCGATCCACGGCGAGGGACAGTTCGTCGAGGTTCCCATGTTCGAGTGCATGGTAGCCTTCAACATGATCGAGCACATCCACGGCCACGCGGTTTCTCCGGCGATCGCCGACACCGGCTATCCGCGCGTCTTCGAACCATGGAGTCGGCCGCTACGGACCGCCGACGGCTATATCGCCACCCTTGTCTACAATATGGAGCAATGGAAGCGCCTGATCGGCGTGGTGGGCATCGATCCCGCGATTTTCGACGACGCGAGCTATTTCGGTCCGTCGGGACCGAACCGCGACAGGCTCGTGCCCCTTCTCGAGGACACCATGAAGCATCTTACGACGTCGGAGTGGGAGGCGAAATTGCATGAAGCCGACGTCGCCTACTCCCGGCAGAACAGCTTCGTCGACGTCTTGAACGATCCGCATCTGACCGATGTCGGCCTTTTCGAGGAGATTGATCATGCGAGCGCGGGAACCGTGCGCATGATCCGGCATCCCGTGCTCTATGCCAAGACACCCGCGAACATCCGGCGGCATGCGCCGGGCTTTGCCGAGCATAATGATGAGCTCAAAGGCGAACTGAGAGCGCGCGAGCAGCGTGACGCCGAAGCCTGATAGTCCAGTACGGCAACAAGGGATTTTTGCGGGCATGCCCAGATAGCGGCAACTGAACGGCTCGGGCGGGCGACATGTCCGCCCGGGCCCGGCGGCTCGTCGCATTTGGCGCAGCTATGCGGTGGCCGCCCAAGTCCGCTTCATCACCGCGATAAACGCCCGGGTCGCCGCCTTGGGCTCCCATCGTGCCCGGACAGCGCAGCAGATTGCGGCGGGCGGGAAAATATCCACCCCTTTGAGCAGAGTGAAACGGCGATCGAAGCCCGCCGTCCTTGCAAGCGCGGTCGTAACAATTCCGATCGCGTCGGAGTGAGCGACCAATCGCCTCACGGCCGGGAAGAAATCGATGCGGTGCACATGCGCCTGCCAGTCCCTTCCCGCCTGCTCGTAGAGATTGTGAATGATTTCGCCGTAGGGCTTTGACTCGGACGGAGACACGAAGTCGAAGCACGCCAGGTCGCGCTCCGAAATTACGCTCCGATCGAGGATCGGGTGGCCCTTGCGGACGAACAGCCCGGCATCGAAGCTGCCGAGCGGTTCGATCTGCAGGTCCGCCCAATCGGTGAAAGCGGCGCGGAAGCCGATCGCCACATCGAGGACACCATATTGCAGCTGCCGCACGATCGTTTCGAATGAGGAACTGGTGACGTCGAACCTTATCCCCGGGTGCCGTTGCAGCATCTGGATTTCACAGTCGGTCAACACCCATTCGAGCGAGGAGGGACAGACCCCGACACGAAGAATGCCAGTGTAAGGATCGCCATTCAGGGCATCGCCCTTGAGCAATTCGCGCGCGTCTTCCAGCAAACGGGACGCGCGCTTGACGAACTCGCCGCCGCGTTCCGTCAGCGCTACCCCCCGCGATTCCCTATAGAAGACGGTGTAGCCGATTTCACTTTCGAGGTCGGCGATGCTCCGGGTAATGGCGGATTGCGTGACTCCAACTGCGTTTGCGGCTCTCGTGAAAGACCCGCTCTTCGCGACCGCTACGACGTACACAAGACGGGAATCCAGCATCACGCATTCATGCCGATTACAGGGAAAGGTCTTGCCGACGCGCGCAGCGGAAGCTCCGCGCCACCGGCAATTCGAAAACCGCTCGTCAGAAATGCCGGCGCAGCTCGATTCCGAACGTGCGCGGCCGGATCGTCGTCGCGAAGTCGCTTCCGCCGTTCACCACATAATCGACGATCGGACGTGCGTCGAAAAGATTGTTCGCAAACAGCCGGATTTCGGTCGTGCCATCTGCGAGCGACGCGGACGCGTTCACGACGTCAAAGGCCTCGCGAAACTCGGCGGCATTCGGCGCAATTCCGCGCGTGCCGCCGGGGTAGACGAACGGCCGCGTGCGGTTGAAGTCGCGCCGCGCTCGGCCTTGATACTGATATTCGCCGCGCAGATTGAAGCGCCATGTGTCATCGACGTCGGTCGAATAGCTGACGAACGCCGTCGCCATCCACTTCGGCACCGCCAGGGTCCGGTCACCCGCCTGAGCGGGTGTACCCGGGACGGTCTCCTTCAGCGTCGCATCGGTATAGGTTGCCGTGCCGCCAATCTGCAATTCGTCCGTCAAATTGTAGCGGCTTTCAATCTCAGCGCCCTTCACCTTCGCCGAGCCGGCGTTTGCGGTGAACTCGAACCCGCAACCGGGAAGAGACACGCGCTGCTGGATCTTGCTCCAGTCGGTGTAGAATGCCGCAGCGTTGACGGTCGCACGATTGCCGGCAAATTTGTTCTTGGTTCCGATCTCGTAGGACCAGACATTGTCGGCATCGAAAGTTTCGGGTGCGGTCGTGCGTCCGAGAGCTGACAGATCGGCTGCGCAAAGCGATGTCGGGACGAACTGCCGATTTGGCCCGCCGGGTCGGAATCCCTTTGTCGCGGATGCGTAGAGCAGGTTGTCGGGTGCCACCTTGTAGGACAGGCCGACCTTGGGGTTCACGCCGCTCTCTCCGCTCTTGCGCCCGGTCACATTGGCAGGCGTGGCCAAAGGCCCGCGAGCAAGAATATCGACGCTCTGGTCAATCTTGAAGACGCGCATGCCGCCGATGAGATCGAGATTGTCGATCAGTCGAAGGGTCACCTCTCCGAATATCGCATATTGTTTCGTCGCGGTGCGGGTGTCGCCGAAATAGGCTTCCTCCGTGCCGAGAATCGGGGCGAAGCCCGGTATCGTGACAGTCTGCTGCAGACCGTCCTTTTGATCGGAGAAATAGAGTCCCGCAGTCCAGCGAAGCGCGCCGCGGGGATCGGTCGAGCCGATCCGCAGCTCCTGGCTGAAGGTCTTCGTGCGGCTGATCGACAGGTTGGGAATGTCGGCGTTCTGATAGACGAAATTATAAGATGCAGGGCCGAGCAGATTCGGCACAAAATAGCTATAGTCGCGCGCATAGCTGAGATCTCGATCGAAATAGGCCGTGAGCGATGTGAGCCGAACAGTCCCGAGGTCCTTTTCGATGTTCAGGCTGTAGATGCCGCCTTTGTCGTGGGTCGGTTGGGACAGCCGCCACGAGGAGCGAAGCCTGGCTTGGTTCGGGAAGAAAGTACCGGGATTACCCAGCCTATAATCCTGATAGAAGATCATCGGCTGGATCGACCAGTTCGAATCCGGCTGCCAGACGGCGGACAGCCGGAGCGCATAAGTCTTGCCGTCGTTGTGATTATCATCCACGCGCGTGCTTAGCGAGTCCTGCACCCGCGGCGTGTAGGTCGGAGAGGGCGTGCTGGAGTAACCGGAGTTTACGAGCTCTCCTGGGCCATTATCGACATAGCCGCCATCATGGCGATAGAAAACGCCCATGCGCACCGCGAGCTTGTCCTCGACGACAGGAAGGTTGACCACCAATTCGCCATTGTAGGTGAGCGCGCCGCTCTTCGTGGTCGCGATCCCGGCCGCGGCGTCCACCCCGAAGCGGGAAAGATTGGGCTTCGCGCTCACATATTTGATCGCCCCCCCCATGGCGCTCCCGCCGTAAAGCGTGCCCTGGGGCCCTTTCAGGACTTCGAGCCGTTCCATGTCGAAGAATACCGGGTCGAAGCCGCCGGAGAAGTTCGACGCCACGGTTATCAGCGATATATCGTCGAGGTAAATGCCGACGGTCGGCGATGCGGCGACGGTGCTGATGCCCCGAATGTTGTAATTCGACTGGCCTCGCTCCGTTCCGGAGAATGAGAGGCCGGGGATGGCGCGCAACACATCCTTGACGTCTGCCGCGCCCCGGTCGCGGAGCTGATCGCCCGAAACAGCGTTCACCGAAATCGGGACATCCTGCAGCCGCTCGCCCTGCTTCCGCGCTGTCACGACAATCTCGCCCGCCGTGTCGGCCTCAGCTTCGCTCGGCAACGTATCGTCCGGTTCGGCGGACGTGGAAGGCGCGGCGCTCGGCTCGTCGACGGGTGCGGTTTGGGCCACGGCGGCCGCGGCGTGCAAGGCCAAATAAGAAGCGCCAACAGCCAACCAAATCCGTACGCCCGAGGAATTTTTCCTACGCAAATTACGCATATATAGTCCCCCTTTTAGGATCGACCTCCGCCATGCAAGACGACGTTGTTTACTAACTATGCGCCGTGGCTCGCAGGAAAACCTTTTCACCTTCCCGAGGTTGTTTTGCGTTTTCCAATTTGTGAACGTCTGATGACGTGTCGCAGGCAGTCCCAAGTAATTGGGACACCTCGCCCGAGCCGTAGCTGGTTAACCTCATCCGGGAGGCCGCACATGGGCAGCCGGCGACCTAGGGTCAGGGCCCATTGATTTGCGTTAGCGATTATGATTCAGGCGACCGCGAAGGAGCCTGAATTTGAGCGATTTATTCTGGCTGACGGACGAGCAGATGGCCCGCCTTCAGCCCTACTTCCCGGCGGTCATGAAGAAGCTGATCCACACCAAATCAATAGGTCCTGACCCTGGGTTTGGCGGCGGGAGGCGTGGCCCGCGTCTGCCTCAGCCCTTAGGCTTCGGAAGTTCGTCGCCGCGCGCGGCACGGCGGAAATTCTGTTCGGCGGTGATGATCGATCCCGCGCGGCGCGCCGCAGCGGCCCAGCCCGACAGCGGAACCTCGGACGCAAAGCCAAGATCGCGCTCGATGCCCAGACCGAAGGGCAGTCGCACCGACGCCAGTTCGGACAGGCTGAACGAACCGAGTTCGGGGCAGCCGAAACCAAGGTCAGCCAGCCCGAACAGCGTATCGCCATCCTCGCCCAATTCGGTCGCGAGCCATGTGGCCGCGCCGACCGGTGAGAAGAATTTGGCAATCGGCACAAAGTCCGGCTCCACCGCACCAGCCATCACGGCGGCACGCCGCGCCTCGTCATTTGCGCTCAATGTAGCATGCAATTCAGTGGACAGGAGCTTTCCCCCATCGCGGCGCTCTTTGGTCTTTCCCATGTGATCCTCCATTCGCGACCCCTAACCATCAGGCCCCCGGCGGAGCGGGGGTGGGCGGCGAGAACGACCTGCCGGGCGCGGCTAGGAAGGCGGCCCGCACCCGAAGGGCTGAAACGAAGAGGAAGAGCCGCGCAGCGGCTTGTGGGGCGCCGGGACGCGCCCAGAGGGGAGAGCCGGCCAACCCAGCGACAGACGGGAGGCCGATCGACAACGCCGCCGCGCGCCGCGCGGCGCCGACATGATCGTCAGCGACGAGGACTTATTCGCCGTTCCGGCGGATTTAGAGAAGAGACGCGCTCTCGGAACGGCCGCGGGCGGTTCGGCGTGCGTGCGCAGATGTGCTTAGCCGCCGCACCGCCAAGATAGCCGGACCGAGTGCGCAGCGCGGTCAGGACAGACGCGCGATCCCTGTCGGCGCCTGAAGCCGGCAGCGAGCGCTCATTTTCAACCGCGCACAATATCGGGGGCGTCGCGGGGGCGGCCAGCTCCTGCGGAAGGGGTGCGGACGGACATAAGACCGGCTGCCAGGGGAAGGCCTTCCCCACCTACTCTTCTAACTGACGCCGCGATTTTGTTGGCAATCTCAGAACTTCAAGCGGTTCAAGCGATGCGCCGCCGTCAAGATCGCCCCGTCGTCGCTAACAACGACATAGCTGTCGAGCGCCCGCTCTAACTTCGAGTAGCGCTCGCGCCCGAATGCGCCAGCCAGCCGCCGCCGCGATTTCTTGTCGAGATAATAAATGTCCGCGCCGCGGTGCCGGCGGCGCATGCCATAAGCGAGGATCGCATCCACCGCTTCAGTGGGAATTCCACGCTGCTGGATGCGCTGCCTCGCATGTTTTGTCAGTCCCATGTCGTCCTCCCAATGGTTGCCGAGCATCCAAAATAGGAGATCAGGACGACAAAAACTGTCACCCTCTGAGACTTAGGTCAAATTAGCCCTGGCCCCTTACGGCAGGGCCTCAAACTCGCGCTGGTGTCCATGTACCATCTCGCGAAGCCGAGCGGGCTGCAGCACCTCGACCGACTTCCCCCATGAATAGAGGTGCCAGCACATTTCGAGGTGTCCCGACGCTTTGAAGCGCACGAGCAAGGAGCCGTCGGGCTCTTCCTCGACACTCTGCGTGGGGTGGAACACGAACCGCCGGGCATGGGGCGCCGCGTCGGGCGAGAAGCGCCAAATGACGTCGCCATGTTCGGCAGCATTCTCGAACGAGCCAAAACCCTTTTCGGAATGTTCGCGGATATTGAAGCCGGGATCGATCTCGAAGCTCGTGTCGAGTACCTCGGCCGAGTAGATTTCCTCGACCCGGTAATGGCGCAGCGGTGCCGTTGCCGGCTTTGCCGTGTCGCGCGCGACTAGATAGCGGCGCACACCCAATAGGAGGCCGTGCGGTGCCACCACACGCTCGGTCGGCTTGTCTTGCGTCCGGCGCCGATACGAAATGCGGAGCAGAAAAGGCCCCTTCAGGCTCTCCGATATCGCGCTGTCGACTTCGCTTGTTCCGGCCGGTCGCGGCCCCGGACGCGCGGCATGCCCCAGTGCTTCGAGCAGGGCTTCCTCATCGACAGCCAATCTTGTGCCCGCATGAGCGGGAATCAGCGCCCTCACCTTCCGTTCCATCTGGCGGACCGTTGCAGCCTCGGCCGCCATGCCGGCCGCGTCGAACTGGCGAATCGCCGTCGTCATCGCGGCGAGTTCCTCGGCCGACGGCAACAACAAGGGTGCGATCGCGCGCGCGGGGATGCGCCATCGCCGTTTGCGATCATCACCATCTTCGGGCTCGGCCTGAGGGAAAGCCGCCTCAAGCGCGACCGTCATGCGCTGCGCCGATCGGTGAACACAGCCGAACTCCTCGACAATCTCTTCGAGCGACACCCCGCTACGGCGCGTCGCCATCATCGCCAGCTTGAGAAGGTCCTGGGCCTTTGCAAACGACATCCGATTCTCCATGACAGCTTTTGTCGTCCCGACCTGCCATAGCGGAATAAAGGGGATTGTGTATGCGGATGATCGACGACGCTCTCAGGCTTTCGGCCTCGGACCTGATGCGGTTCAAGGGGTGCAGGCACGCGACGACGCTCGATCTGAGGCTGATCGAGTCCCGCGATATCGCTCCGTGCGAGGATGGCGACGAAGCCGAACTTCTTCAGAAGCAGGGCGACGCCCACGAACTTGCATTCCTCGAAGCGCTCAAGGCGCAGGGCAAAAATGTCGTCGAAATTCCCAAGGACGGGATCACGCTGGAAGAGTCGGTCCGGCTCACACGAGAAGCGATGGCGGCCGGTCCGGACATCATCTTTCAGGGCGCCCTGCTCGGCGGTGCATGGGGCGGCTATTCCGACTTTCTCGAACGGGTGGAACGCCCCTCCGATCTCGGAAGCTGGTCCTATGAGGTTGTCGATACGAAGCTGAAACGAAAGCCCGATCCCAAACATATTCTCCAGCTCTCGCTCTATTCCGATCTGATTGCCGACCTTCAGGGCATCTGGCCGGAATCCGCACATCTCCAGCTCGGCGACGGCTCGCGTTTCACCGTGCGGCTCGCCGATGTGGCATCTTACGCGCGCCATGCACGGGCGGTGTTCGAAACCTTTCTGACCGACCGGCCGGAAACGCGGCCCGAGCCTGTTTCAAGCTGCGGCCTCTGTCGCTGGAAGGAACATTGCCGCGACGAATGGGACAAGGCCGACAGCCTTGCCCTGGTCGCCGGCATGACAAGGTCGCAGCGTGGGAAAGTCGAGGCCGCAGGCATCGCAACGCTCGGCGGTCTCGCGGTCCATGACCAGCGCATCCCGAAGCTCGCTCCCGAGACGCAGCAGCGGCTTCAGACGCAGGCGCGGCTCCAGGCCGCGCGCCGCGCCGGCGGTCCCCCGGGATTTGCGCTTCGCGACTATGAACCCGGCAAGGGTTTCGGGCTGCTGCCCGAAGCCGACGATGGCGACCTCTTCTACGATATCGAGGGCGATCCCTATTATGAGGGCGGCCTCGAATATCTCCACGGCATCTGGTTTCGCGAGGCCGGCGAATGGAGCTTCCGCGCCTTCTGGGCGCATGACCGTGCCGCCGAGGGCGAAGCGGTGGCGGAGCTACTGCAATTCTTCACGGCCCATCTGCAACGTCATCCGAAGGCGCACATCTATCATTATGCGAATTACGAGATTGCGGCGCTTCGCCGCCTGACCGCGGAACATCGCGTCGGCGAGGCTGTCATGGACCAGCTCCAGCGTGAACGGCGGTTCGTCGACCTGTTCCGCGTCGTGTCGGGATCGCTGATCGCTTCCGAGAAAGGCTATTCGATCAAGGATCTCGAAGCCTTTTATATGGAGAAGCGCGAGGCCGATGTCGCAACCGCGGGCGCGAGCGTCGTCTTCTACGAGCGCTGGCGCGAGACGCAGGACGGCGAACTGCTCGACAAGATTTACGACTACAACCGCACCGACTGCATCTCGACGCAGCTGCTGCGCGACTGGCTGATCCGCGACGTTCGCCCCGCAGGCCTGCCTTGGCCAAAACTCGGCGACGTGCCCGACGCGGGTCCGCTCGCGAATGTCGAGGCCGAGGATGAAGAAATGGCGGCGCTGCGCGAGCGGCTCCTTCCGGTTCGTGACCGGCTCGGCGAGGACATCGCCGATCTGCTGCTCGACCTCAACTTCTTCCACAAGCGTGAAGACAAGCCTGCGTGGTGGGCGATCTTCGATCGGCTCGCGCAGGAGAGCGAGGAACTCGTCGATGACCTTGAATGCGTCCAGGGCCTTGAGGCGGTCGGTGATCCCGTCAGAGTAACGGCAAGGTCGTTCGAGCGAACCTATCGCTTCCTGCCGCAGGAGACCAAATTGAGGGCGGGCCGCAAGCCTTGCATCAAACCCGCCGCGATGCCCGAGGATGTCGATCTGCGCGAGATCGACCACGAGAAAAATCTGCTCGTGCTGCGCCGCTCGACGGCGAAAGGCGAGCTGCCCGAGCGGCTCGATCTCATTCCGGCAAAGCCGATCGGCAACGCGACGCTGCGCGCCGCCGTCGCAGCAGTGACCGATGCCATTATTGACAGTCCCGGCTCGGCCAAGGCGATAGAACAATTGCTCATGCGCGCAGCGCCGACGTTCCGCGACGGCGCGCGGCCGGAGGGCATCATCGACGCCGAAGGCGATCTACCGGCACAGACCAGCGCCGCAATTGCCGCCATGGATCAAACGGCCCTGGCGATCCAGGGACCGCCCGGCACCGGCAAGACCTATGTCAGCGCGCTATCGATCATCGATCTCGTCCGTGCGGGCAAGCGCGTTGCGGTTTCGTCGAACAGCCACAAGGCGATTACCAATCTCCTCGAAGCGGTCGCGGACCGGAGCGCGACCGACGGGGTCCGATGCAATGTGGTCCAGAAGGCAGCCGACGATGACGATGAAAATGCCCATCCCGGCATTGTCCTCGTCAGCGAGAATGACGCGCCTGAAATCGGGACCGCCGATGTCGTCGGCGCTACGGCGTGGCATTTCGCCCGATATGACGCGCCGGCCTATGACTATCTCTTCGTTGACGAAGCGGGACAGGTCTCGCTTGCCAACATCATCGCCATGTCGCGCGCGGCCCGCAATCTCGTCCTCGTCGGCGATCCGATGCAGCTGCCGCAGCCGCTTCAAGGTACGCACCCCGGACGGAGCGGCGATTCCTGTCTCGAATATCTGATCGACGGACGCCGGGTCGTTCCCGCCGAGCGTGGCATCTTCATGCCGGTAAGCCGCCGAATGCATCCCGCGGTCTGCGACTATATCTCGGTCGCCGTCTATGAGGGCAAGCTGCATTCGGACGATGCTGCCGGCAGTCAATCACTGCTCGCTACCGACGGGCGATCGCTCGTCGGCGCGGGCGTGCGCGCGATCGAACATTTCGGGCGCTCGCAGGTCAGTCCCGAAGAGATCGACGCCATCAAGGCGCAGATCGACGCTGTGTCCGGTGCAACCTATCGCGCGCGCGATGGCAGCGAGCGCGGCATCGGCCACACCGATATTCTGGTCGTCGCACCCTATAATGCCCAAGTGAACGCGCTGCGCGCCGCGCTACCACCGGCTGTCCGTGTTGGCACGGTCGACCGCTTCCAAGGGCAGGAGGCCCCGGTGTGCCTCGTCTCTATGACGACATCGAGCGGTGAGGAGCTGCCGCGCGACATCGACTTCCTCTTCTCGCTGAACAGGATCAATGTCGCCGTCTCTCGCGCGCAGACGTCGGCGGTCGTCTTCGCAAGTCCCCTCCTCCTCGAAACACCCTGCCGAACCGTCGAGGAAATGATGCTCGTAAATGCACTTTGTTTGCTTCGCGAGCATGGGGGTGACAGCTTCTGACATGCTGAGGTGCGAATCTGCTTTCATCGAACGAAAGGAGATTCGCTCATGGCCTACTGGGATATCGGACTTCGCCACATCGTCGACGTTGACGGGCAGCTGCTGGCAATCGACGCTGAGGTGATCGACACGGCTTCGCTTCTCGCGAAGGCCAATCTTCCGACCGACCGCCAGCTCTGGCTGGTCCGCGCCGGCGAATATTTCGCGCTCGGTGCGAAGCAGCTTCTCCGCCTCTCGCAGGACGAAGTGCTCTTCTTCGAAACCGCCGAGCGCGTGCAGGCGCCGATATTTCACAAACGGGCCGCCTGAGGCCCGGCGCCCCCTAAGCAGATTTGGAAAGGAAAAGCTCATGGCAGACGTGCAAGTAACGTGCATCAATAAGCAGCCGCGCAACGATCCTTATGAATGGATCACCCACCTCGGCGGAGCGACCTGGCACTGGACGCGCCAGCAGGTCATCGATTCGATCGAGGCGAAGACCAACACCTTCTACACCCTTGTCGGAAACAATCGCGGCAACATCGGCGTCGTGAATGGGCCGAACGGCAAATATCTTCGAACCTTCGCCGACGGAAAATGGAACGACAATCTCCTCGCGCTGCCAGAATGCAGACGTTAGGCGGCGCTGGCAAGTTTCAAGGATAGGGTTGCCGTCATCGTAACTGACACTTGCTCCGCTGCGAAGATGTGGTGTGCCAAACGTTCAAATCATCAATCAGCTGAGTGCGGCGATCATGGAAGGGATGAAAAGAGCTATTTGTTGTTTCATTCATCTGAATGATCAGGGCTTGATATGGGAATCAGTCAACAGTGGCGCCCTCGTCACGGACTATAAGACTGGGGCATAAGTTTTCTCAAGCCATCGCAACGCAAATCGCTGCAGCTCTGCCCCCCCCGTCACAAGAGGTAACCGCATGATGAGGGTGGATCGGTCGCCGAAATGAACTCCATCGAGGGATCGTTTGGCACCGAATGTCGGGGCAATCGCTACAGCAAGGAAACGCGCAGAGCCCAAGTTTTCTCTATACCCCAGCATTTTGTACGCAATTTCTGAATTGCTGCTTTCAGATCTATTTTTCGCATCCAAAATCACCACAGTGCTTTGGTCGCCTTCCTGCAGCTCAAGCGAAAAATCCGGAATTGCGCGCAGGTTTCGGCCAGATTTACGCCAGACGTAGCGTGCAGAGGCGCTAAGATATCCCGCCTGATAGTGTAGGCTAGCCCTCAAGCCGCCGCGGCTACCAACAAAAATTGGACCCGAACTGCGTAAATGATGCGGGAAGATTCTTCCTGATGGGTCCCAATTTGACAGCGCACCGAGCAGCCAGCCCAAACTCACAAGTTCGAACATCCTGTCTTCAAAACGGCGATCTTGAGATACCAAGAATGCGATCAAGCCAGCCGCGTCGCTAACCGAATTTGCGCCGTCCAAAACTAACCTCGCCAACCGATCCAATGGGCCGTCAAGCGGATGCCAGCCCGCGACCGCGCGGCTACTTACCGCGGAAGCGAGCGAACGCAGCGCCGGACGAGACCTAGCGCGTAATGAAGACCAAGGTTGCCTAGCCTCAATAACGGCAAGCCGCCGTAGCATGCCGTCACTTAGGATTCCCTCTGCCCCGCCGCGATCTCGCCAAGTCGACGCTACTCTTGCAGAAACCCGTAAGCTTTCGCTAATTAAAAGGGCTTCAGGTGTTTCAGAAAATCGGGAAGCGCGGAGAACTGGAATGCGGGTGCGCCCGGCCGATCTTTCACGAATCAAGCGGGGTATCAGAAGGGCACCATCTATTCTGTCATCACAATACTTCACGTCATGCCGATATGTGTGCGGCAGATCATCTCCAATTTCGTCAACTATTTCAATGACTGCGGCTGCTCGCGCTAAATCGATTCGCCGTTCAATTTCCGTCCTGAACGCATCGTCTGCATCATGTTTCGCTTCTAAGCTAACGCTTGAAAGCCCAAAGTTCTCTGGGGTGAGAAAAGCTGAGAGGGGACCAAGCGCGTCCTTTATTGCCGTGCGCCATAACGCCCCTTCAGCGTCCAGTCGGCTAATCGAGGCCATTTAAGAAGGCTTCCATCCTTTCCCGAAACCGTGGAAGCGCGGGGAAAAGTTCCTGTAGGCTCGCAATATATCCTGAATGGAGTCGGCTACGCGTGCTGTCAGTCTCCAAGCCGGGCAGAAGTCGCGCTACCAACGCGCGATCAATTAAAGGCCAATGATCGGCTGTTTCTGAGGAACTGACGAGGCTGGTCAATGTCATAAAATATTCTGCGACGTCGATGATTTGTGCTGTGCCAACCGGTACCGCTCCGTCAGCCGCACTGCGGACAAAACCGAATAATCTTCGAAAATCGCCAGCCGCGTTGCTCAGTAGGGTTGTCGAAGCGGTCGATGGCGCAGAACCCAGAGTGAAGGTTGTCCGGTCTATTGCCGCCGACGATGCCACCTCCCATTCCTCGGCTGAGGATCGGCTGTCGGATTCATTCGGTGGCGGGAGAATCACCACTTTAGAGAAGCGACGCCTCAAAGCCCCTGACATCGCGTTCACAAAGCGTGTGTCATATTCATTGACAGTGGCGATGATCCGAAATCGCGCGGGCAATGCCACATGCGGCCGCCCATCCATGTAGTCTAGAACCATGCCTGCCGTGTGTCCGCCGGCTAGCGCGGTAAAAAGGGGACCAAAGGCTCGATCAATGTCAGCGCGATTCATTTCGTCGATCAGTAGCCATTTAGCCTGCGGCCCCTCGCCGGTGTCGAAATTGCTCACCATCGTGCTTGCGCATTGCAACACGGCATTGGTCACAAGGCCATGACGCGGAGCGGCGCCGCCGCCGACCTCGAGAGTTTGAGTTCCGATCGTATCGTAAACCGACCATTCAGGGTTGGCGGTTTCAGTTATGAGTTCGGCGTTGAATGCAGCCGCCAATGCTTTTGCTAAGCTAGTCTTTCCCGTGCCAGGCGGGCCTGCTAGAATGAGGTGTCCCATGCACAAGGAAGTTATTGCTTCTTCCAATGCGTCTGCAGCAAAGAAACCCGTGGACTCCACGCTATCAAGTGCGCTTGCCAACGATGATGGCAGGTCTAGGGGGATGTGGGCGATTTCTGCCACGCGGTTAGGCGCTTCCTGAAAGCTTTTCGGTGGCAATGCGCCTGCAGTAGCAAGCCCACTCAAAGTACCGTCACCCATTTCCATTCTCCAGCGCGGCCTTCAGCACCGCCAAATTGACGATTGGCCGACCCAGCCCCATCCTTAACAAAATCGAGCTACCAGTCTGTTGCTTCGCATCGATCCTTAGCAATCGATGCGGGGAATCAGGATGAAAACACGGCATCAGAATCTTTAAATGACAAAGCTCTGGCCCGCCCGCCAGCGTCAGGCTGTCAAGACTATAGCCGCTAAGATCGGCAAGCGTCTGACCTTCAAATGTAGTGAGTGTCGGGGCCCCAGTAGCGAGGAAGGGCGGACACGCCGCGCCAGCGACGTTCATGAAGTAATCGTCAGCGTCAGCCCAAGGTGCCGCGCCGAGCACAGCCTGCATATCAGCTGCGCAACCGGCTTGAAATTGCAGCGCCGCCTTAACGATATCCCAGTTTTCCGGCACGATGGTTAACTTCAAATTCTTTTGGTCCCAGCGCAAGACTTGCTCCGCAAGAGACAAGTGGGAGCGCCAATAGATGCGGTAATTCATCAAGGTTCGACCGCCCAGGTCATTTTCCGAAGCCAGTTGCTGTCCGGACGCACGAGCTGCCTCAATTCGCTCGATTACGCTGGGATATTGCTCATGTTTTTGAAGGTGTCGCAACGCGCCCATAAATTCATCTAAGCTCAATTCTCCAGCGAGGTCGGAAATCGCTTGCCACGCCGCAGCATACGGTCGGACGCTACAAGCCTTCCATTCGAAGTCGGCAAGCTGTGGCACGCCCCGAGATTGCGGCCGGTTGATCTGGCTGCGGCACATTGCCCAGACAATCAGCGCAGTCGCCTGCCGCGTAACGTCACTTGAAAGGTTCGCGAGGTCGGCGCCGTAGAGCAGGTCGAAAAGCTGACGACCTAAAGGAGTCAGGATAATCCTATTCGAGCGATAAGGCACATAAAGCAGCGCCAATTCCTCATAAAACGATTTCCTCGTTTCCGCTTGGTTCTTGCTAACAGCTAGGAGCGTTTTGGCATCCTTGTAACTCACGCCAGCTTCTGAGGCTTCGGCATAAATAAGGAAGTCCTTGGCCATGTTGCGCGCTTTTATGTCACCGGCGGGATGCATCATTCCCATGTGACTGGTCGGCCAGACAAACACGACGCGGCGACCTAAAAATCTGAGCTAATGCGCGACAGCTGCCGGTGGCAGTTGCAAGTCGACATGCGGCAACTGAGTAGGCACGCCATGAATTTTTTCCCCCTTGCGCAGCGTGATGACCCAATCGGTGAGAATGATCCCCCCCCGCCCTTTCCTCGGGAACTTCATATAGTGCCGCCGAATCCGATAGCCAAATGCATGCTCTATGTGGAGGCCGGCAGCCGACGCAAGGGCAATCAATGCATCGTGAAGGCGCAACATCTCGTTCTGCGTTCTACTATTGCCAATAACAAGAACGTACCTTCCGCCCGGCTTGATAACACGATGGGCCTCATGAAAATGCTTCGACATCTCTGCGAAATATGGTCCAAGTGTCTCTCGGCGATATGCAGCAATGCCTTCAGGGTTGAAGAGATGCCGGATGCCATCGGGAATTTCATGCACCTGCAGCGGGCTTTTTGCACCAATATGTTTACGTCGAAGCGCATTGAAATTCTTGCGAGAATTGACGCCTATTTCTGTTCCTAACCAGAAATATTCCAGCATCAAGTTATACATATAGTCCACAGAATCGAGATAGGGGGGGCTTGTAACGACAAGATCCACCGACTCATCCTTGATCGGGAGATCTGTTGCGGAGGCATTGTGGATGGTGCCTTCGCAACCCGATCGGCGGACGTTTAAGGCCTCCATGCCCTTTATTGCCTTTACGAAATGCTTTTCGAAGGTCGGCAAAACCGATGGCGGCTCTTTTCGGAGAGTACCGGAAACGTATGTCTTTTGAGATTGATCGTCGGCGTTGCTCACCGCGCGAATTATCGAGCTGAATATCGCCAGCAGAAATCTACGTTCAGCACGTGATGTCGCTACAGCGTCAATATTGTGCCGGAGAGCTTGGAGATCGCGCCACGCGTCCTCCGAAAACCAATGGCCGAAATTTTGGATGTCGGGCAGAGGCACTGCCAACGGGGTGCGGAAAGCATGGGCTAGTAATTTTGGGAGATACCCTCTCAGTTTTCCAGGATTCAGCGCGGCCGACTTCGCCTCCGCGATGAGACAAGCAAGCGGGTCCAAGTCGACCCCGATCCCCGTACGCCCTTCTGCAAGTGCCTCCACGACTGTCGTACCCGAGCCCGAAAACGGATCCAGAACGATGTCACCCTCCCGGCTGAACTCGCGTATCGCCCAGCGCGGGACCTGCGGAATATACTTTGCAGGATAACGATGCAGGCCGTGAGTAAGGTCGTTCGTTGACGCGCTCAGACTTATTGCAAGCAGCTCTCCGAAAGGGATGAACTCAATGGGCGGGAAGTCTGCGTAGGAACTGGCTGGCTCAATCGGCTGGTGCATATCTAAGGTTTCAAGACGACGACGGACTCGCGCATATATCGCTCGTACCCAGATAGTCGAGAACGCTGTTGCGGGGAAACGGTCAGGTGTCGAGCCACCCAGATTTCGGCGCGATCAAATCCAGCTAGCTTCCCAGCCATCGCGGTGAGAGTGTCAGAAGGAATGACAACCCCCCCAAATGCCGAGTTCCCGACGACAACGTAACATGACCCGTTGCGCAGCCGCCCTCGGCACTGTCTCAGCACTTCCACTATATCAGAGAAGTAGCCTCGCAAGAGTTCCGGAACCCCCATCCGCCAGCTACTGGAGTCCCGATCCATTTGAGATATCAGCATTTCGAGCGGCTCAAACTCGGTTTTTGGGCGCGCCATATCGGCGGACAGATGCGAGCGAAGCGACGCCTTCCGGAGGGAACGGATGTCGGAAACGCTCTCCACAAAACCGCCAAACCAAAGCTCCACCTTCATCGATTCGAAGTAATCGAAGCGATTGGCGTACGGCGGACTAAACACAATTGAATCGTATTCACCATTGGTAAGCGCAGCCAGGTCAAGGGCGTTACCCTCGATTACCTCCGCCTCGCCCCATCCATTGTGCCATAGGGCGCAATCGGCGATCATAGTTCGCAGGTGTGAGCCGAATGCCTTAAACACGAAGGCTTCTTGATCCTCGCCGAAGCGCTGACGCTGCCAGCTGCCTTCCGGTCGACGAACGTACTTCCCCGGCCGACGCTGTATATTCCTGTACTTTATGCCGTTCCCTTCTTTGAAATAGCTGCCCACGGACTCTAGGATTGCAATCCAGCAAAGCTTCAAAAAGTCAGTGCTTGGCTGCTCCAGCTTGGAGTGCTCGATAGCGAACCGAATTCTAAGCAGAGTTTTCAAGATCGCTGGCTCAAAAACTTTATGGGCTATAGACAGCTCTGGAAACCATGGGCCCGGATCACTGGGGATGATGTGAGGCAGCGCCGCGCAAAAGCGTCGCACCTCTTCCAACTGGCTTTGCGTCAGCGGGCGAGTTTTCACTTTCGCCGTAAATGCAGCCAGTGGGTTGATATCGATTCCTGTGGCGGCATGGCCTCTCAAAGCCGAGCCGACGAGCATGGAACCGCAGCCGCAAAATGGGTCCAGAATCCGTTCGCCCAACTGCAGAGCTTCAATCAGATCGGCGGAGTATGCCTCGCGATAGCGTATCCAGCGATGAATGGGATCGTGACGAGTCGAGGACCAATTTACGAGTTGTGCGAGATGAGGCTTATCGATGAATCTCCAAGGCTCGTCGATATGCTCCAGCATTTTAGCAAGATCTGGAAGCGGCGATCGCGGCGAAGGCTCCAGAGCCGGACTCATTGAAAATGCTGTCGATTGCATCGAAATCCTCAATCGCTCTAAAAACCGAAAAAAGGGGAGGAGCACCGACCCTAACAGATCGAGATTCGATCGTGAATCGACATTATGGCGCCCTCGCCAATTTGATGCCTTTTCCGGGCTTCCTGTCGACCAATGCGCGCACTTCCGCGGCCATTCACGTCTACCCCGAATGTCGCGAGGCCGCATTCTGACAGCGCCGCAACGCCCGCATCATGTGATACTCGACGCCTTTATCGCTGATGAGAAGCCGCTCAGCGATTTCTCGATAAGTCATGCCCTTCAGCCGGTGCATGAGGAATATGCGCCTGGTTCTCTTCGGCAAAGCGAGAAGTGCGCGTCGATATCCCGCTCGAAGCTCCCGACCTTCGATCCGATATTCCTGTTCGGGAGCGAACGGAGCATCGCGAGCCTCGTCCAGCGGATACAACATGCACCCTTTCCGGTACCACGTCCGCGCCCGGTTGATCACCAGATTACGAGCCGTCCGCGTCAAATAGCCATTGGGATTTTCGAGCCTATCGAAAGCCCCGCTTCGCAGCACGCAGGTAAATGCCTCCTGCACGAGGTCCGGAGCTTCATCACGCCCAACTTTCCTACGGAAGAAGTGGAACATCCGACCATGCTCCGCCCGGTAGAATGCTTCGAACGTGGGGTAGGGCCCTGCGGCGGTCATGGCCGGTCTCCCCCGCTCTCGCCGACAGGCAGCGGCGCATCGCGCGACGCACGATAAAGGGCGATCCCGCTCTCGATCCGATCGAGAATGAAGGTGTCGCGCTCGGCCCTCGCGGCACGAATGTCCGACTTAGAATAAATCTCGACATCGACTGCACAGCGATTGCCAAGTTCGCGGTCGATCGTCGCGCGCGCGCGCCGCCAACAACGCTCATCGGTGAAGAGCGGATGATTGACGATGACCCAGAATTCGTAATCGGAAAATTCGATCGTCCGACGGTCTTCATACCAAGTTCGCCGGGCATAGGGTCCGATCAGGATGATGCGTTTGATCCGTCCCCGCTCGGGCGCCTGAACCTGCGAGGGGTCGAACAGGCCGCGCAATATGCGGGTGATGCGTTCGATTTCGCGTTGCTTGCGCCGGATAAGATGGCCGACGCGCGCCATCACGACTTCGCGCGCGTAAACGTCGGTGGTTGGGGGTGTCATTTGCAGCTCGCACCGCGGCGGTCCGCGCGATTGGGCGCGGATGGGCAAGCGGTGTTCGCTGTAGTGCCGCCGGGGCGGCGATCAGCAACCGTCCGACACGCGGCCGGACCTACATGATGCCTGGCAGGATAATCCCCGGAATGGCCGCCAGTCGTTCCATTCCGTGAGACGGATTATGTCAGAATCCGGGAGTCCCCGCAAGCGTCCCGGGGCCAGCGCCTATCGGCGCGCCGCCGCCTCGAGCTCGGCGATCTTGTCCGAACAGACCTGATGGACCACGCGGCCGAGTTCCTCGACCCGCTGGCCGAGCCAGGTCAATTCTTCTTCACTAATCCGATAATGTTTTGAGTACCTTGCCTTCGTGTAAGCTTCTTTAAGCTTCTGGAACATCGACCGCTCGCGATGGGTCTCCTCAGGCCAGATGCCGTAAAGTCGACGGTCAAGCCCTTCAGCAAGTGACCGCAAGAAAGCAATATTGTGGTTGTAGGGCGTGTACAGCGTCAGGGTCAAAAGTAGTCCCTGGTACAAGCTCTCGGTCGCTTGGTGCAGAAGAAACGCCGCGCGCTTCCGGTCACCCTCGGACAGATAGAAACGAAAGCCTTTGAGAAAGGCCGCGCCGTTCGGCATCCATTCCTCAAAGTACTCCCGCGCAGCATCTAGCGCCTGCTGTGGCGTTTTGGGCTTCGGCGTGGCGAGTTCGCTATCATCCGCCTCGTAAAGCGCGATCCCGTCCTTAGCGACCTCCATAAAGAAGACACGGCCATGTGAGAGCCCGTCATTCACCTCATGCAGGCTGTGCACGATGAAGTTAACCGGCGTGTGGAGCGTTTTCTCGATCGTGTAGGCGCGGATCAGCCTTTCCTCGGCATTCGCCCAATAGGCCGCACGATCCGTCAGCTGCTTCTGGCTGACGATGATCAAGATGTCATAGTCGGATTTATACTGGTTCGCCGAAAGCGGCGCATCGACCCAATCGCCACGGGCGTGACTGCCGAAGAGGATGACCTTGAGGATGCGCGCGCCCTTGCGCGGTCCCGTCGCATTCTCGGTCGCGCCGCGAAACTCGTCGAAGATTGTCTCGACGACGCGTTCAAGTTCGCGCTGCTTGGCGGCTGGAAGGTGATCGACGTCTGTTCGCATGCTCATAGAATCTTCGAGAAACTGTAGTGGTTTGGCAAGGACAATCGGGTAGCCGGTGTACCGCTCTGCCGAAGACCGCTTTTCGGAGAGGCAATTGGCAAGACCATGAAACCTGGACGGCCTCAGCAAACTGACCTCTAAGCAATGGGCGAGGAAAATACATGGGCAGACCACCGAAACACGACCTTTCGACTTGGAATGTGGTCGACAATTGGCCCGATCCGGTTCCCGTCACGGAGGTGGAGATTGCCGTGTTCGAACGCTGGTTCGGCGACGTGTTTGAGGAACTATTTGACCCGCCCGCTCCGCCTTCGATCGCACCGGAAACGAGCGCGCATGTAGAAGGGATGGATGCTGAGCCCCTGTGGTCTTGGCCCGACCTGCCATGAATTCGCCAGTAAGGACGAAATTCCATTGGATGTGACATTCAACCAGATGAGCGGCGCGATAGGGTCGCTGCTGTTGCTCTGGTCCGGGATCGAGAAAGCGGCCCGCGATGAGGTCACCCGCTTCTATGGATTTTTGCCGCCCAAGGCGCACGGCATCAAAGCTGTTTTGCGGACATGGGAAAGCACCGTCGTCGAGGCTCAGCCCGCCGAAACGCTCTGCTCCTTGCTGGCGGCCACTCTCCGGTCCCGGCTCGAAGTGCCGCTCGATGTTCGCAACGGGATTTGCCACGGGCTGATAGGAATCTCAGCGGCGGTTGATGACGCGCCTGCCAAGTTGCGCTGGGAGATGAACGACCGGAAGCATTCGATCACTTGGGACGAACTGCAGACGTCGCTTCGGTGGCTTTCAAAAATTCGCTTCGCGTTCTCGATGATCTCGAATCCGGCTTTGGGTCGCCTCGACTGCAGGGTGGTCGACAATATCGAGAACCGAGAATGGTGGCGGACCGAGTTTGGTCTGGAACTGCCGTAACCGTGACATTCTAAGAACGCTCTCGATCAGCTATCCCCGGGCTGAGAGGTCAAAGGCCGAATGCGGCCAGGGATCTGGCTAATGCCGAGCCCGCTGCTTTTTGAGCGTCGGCCGCCGGCATCGCACTATTTGAGATTGCCGTTTGCACGGCTCCGGCCCGCTCATTGATCGCCGAGACAAGGTTCGCGCGATCATTGGTGACGACAATCGCCGATTCCTTCGCGCGCGAGATGCCGACATAGAAGCTTTTCTGGTCGACCAAGTTGGTAGCCTTGCTGTCGGCATGGATGATGACATGATCGGCTGTGCGACCCTGCGCGGCGAAGGCCGTGTCGACATAGGCGTGGGCGATATGCCGGTCGCGCGCGGCGTCGAGGTCGAGAGTCTGCCTCTGACCGCGAGCGCCAAGCACCGTCGCGGTCCGTGCCTGTTCGTCGATGGCCGTGACTTCCGCGCGCGCGCCATTGATCCGTCCCGCGTCGCGATCATTGCGGGTAAAGCGGATGCTGTCGCCGGTCCTGAGGTCCATAGTCTGAGGCGCGAACACCTGCACCTTGCCAGCGCCCCATTGACGGAGCCGCCAATCGACCTCGCGTCCATCCTCGGACCTCAGCGCAATGGCGGCCTTGGCAGGATCGACCGCTTCGACACGATAGGCCTCACCGCGCGCGACACCCTTGTCGGCATAATCGCGCGTGAACCGCACGACATCGCCTCTGTCAAAACTCAGCGGATCGCGCGCCTCGGCGCGGGTGAGCCCCTTGTTCACTAGGCTCTCCACGGCGACGGCGGGACCGGAAAGCGAGCCTGACCTGACCAGCGCCGCCCTTATGTCAGCTGTCAGCACATCTCGCCCCTCGCGCGAGGGTTCGATGACGAGCGTTCGCGCCCGCGCCGCCTTGTCGAGCCCGGCATAGCGTTCGGCGATCGCGGCGAAGCGGCCGACGCGATCGGCATGTTCGACGATCTGGCCGCCGCCGCGATCGAGCGCGGCGAGCGCTTTTTTTGCATTGCCCTCGATCGACGCGAGCACAGCCTCCTTCGTGGCCGCATTGCTCTGCCGAACGATCTCGCCGAGCTTGGCGGTTTCCATGCCGGCGCTCTGGAGCTGCGCGAACGCCGCGCCCGCCTCGACCGATCCGAGCTGCTTCACGTCGCCGACGAGAATGATCCGGGCATCATGCTGCTCGGCCAACGCGAACAGCCGCGCGGTATCGCGCGCCGACAGCAGCGAAGCTTCATCGACGATCCATGCGATCTGCTGACCGGGCGCCGAACCTTCGGGCGCGAGCAAATGGCGCGCGACGGTATCACCGCGCGTGCCGAGCGCTTCGCCGAGCACCATTGCCGCCGATGCGGTCGGCGCCAGCGCGACCACGGACACGCCGCGTGCTTCGACTTGGCGCGCGAACGTAGAAAGCACCGTCGTCGTCTTGGCCGTCCCGGCATAACCCTGCACCGCGGTGATCCGATTACGGCTTGTGAGAAGCTGCTCTGTCGCCGCGCGCTGGTCGGCGTTCCAGCCAAAGCCGGACCGATCCGCCTGCGCTGCCGCACCCGCGACCGCCTTGGCGGCGGCCAAAGGCGAGGCGATCGGCGCGAGCGCGCCGCGTCCGTGCGCTTCGATCCGAAGTAGCGTCTTCTCGGCCGTGATATTCTGCCGCGTCGTGAATCCTGCGAAGGCGGCACCGCGCTGATCGAGGAAAGTACGGTCGACCAACTCGCCCTCCTTCGTCGCCCGCCCGATCGCGTCGCCAATCTCGGCATAGCTGACTTTCCCAAGGCCAACCCGCCCCGCTTCCTCATGAAGCGCCGCGACCGAGAACACCGACTGCCGCTCGCCAAGCTTGTCGGCGGCATGGGCGACGGCGCGATCGGCGACCGATGGATCGGGAAGGTGAAGGCCGCTCCCCGCCCTGGCCTCTGCCTCGCGCACCAACGCCAAGCGCGCGTCGGCGTCGAACGCTGCCCGGTCGGCGGTCCCCCGCCAGTCGGCGACGAGCGCGCGATGATCAGCCGTCCCCTTCGCCTGCCTCGTATCGAGCGCGGCGACCTGCTTCTCGGCCGCGCTTGCCTCCTCGCGCGTCGTTCCGCGTTCAGCCAGCGCCGCCTCGATCTCGGCGCTGCGGGTGCTGAACGCCGCCGTCACGTCGACCGAGACGCCCTTGATCTCGAACATCGACTCCTTGCCCGGCACAATCTCATAGCCCAGTTCGCGGACCTTCAAGGCCAGCTCCTGCCGGTAGATCGCGCCGATCTGCTTCTGGAGTTGATAGATGGCGCGCGGCTCCAGGCTGCGCCATGAGCCGTCGTCGCCCAGCGTTGCATTCATGATGACATTATGGGTATGAAGCTGCGGGTCCTGCGCCCGGCTCGTCCCATGCTGGAAACTCGCGACAACGAGATTGCTGGTCGCCTCTCGGGTCACGCTGCCGCCATGCCGGACGCGGGTTGCGGCTATATGCGCCTCAACATGCGCGAGCGCGGTCTTCACCGCCTGCCCATGTGCCTCGATCAACCGCCGGTCGCCCGCGACCTCGGCCATAATCGACACCGACTTCGGCGCGCTCAGCGTCACATCCCAGCCGGGGCGATGCTCGAGCTGACCATCGCGAACCGTGCCGAGCTGCTGACCCGCGACCTTGCCGTCGAGAAGTTCGTGAAAGGCGTCGCGATCGACGTCACCCGACAGCCCAAGCTCCTCGGCGCCCTTGCCGTGCCATTCGGACGGCGACAGCCCGCCATCGGCGTAATAATCGTCGGCCTCATAATAGCTGCTAGCCTGCGCTGAGCTGGTCAGCGCCGATACCGACGCAACCATCAGATTGGCCCACCATCGTCCGCGGGCGGGGATGCCGGCGGCTTTTTCTTTGGTTTCGGCTTTTCGGCCGCTGGAGGAGCAGCCGGGGCCGCATCCTCGGAGTTCTCCAGCGCAGGCGTCTCTATCGACCGGTGCCAGAGCGTCGTCTCCGGATTCGCGGCGACGAAGGCGGGCTGGCGCGGCTCGCTGCGCTTCTCGATATGATCGGCGGTGAGCGCGATGCGCGCGACCGGGAGGCCATCGGGGAACAGCAAATAGCCCTCATGGCGCGCGAGGCGGAGTTCGCTTTCGAACACGGCGGGCCGCGTTTTTCGCTGACGGCCGAGCGTCATTCGCGGCTTGTCGTCGCCATCGCCAAGCGCGCCGGTCATGGTCTGGACCTCGACCTCGCAGGTGCCGATCGTGTCGCTTGCCCAGCGCCGGGATTCGCCATCGCCCATCTGCAGGAACAGCTTGGTGTTGCAGCAACCGAGCATGGATTCGGCGAGGTCGTCGCCGTAGCGATGTCGCATCTGCCCGACGCCCTGGAAGGTGAGCACCACCGCCGCCCCGAACTTGCGGCCCTCGGGCAGAAGGCGGGTCAGATTGTCGACGCGCGGCAGGTCGGCAAGCTCGTCGAGCAGGAACCAGACGCGCCGGTCGGATGACGGAGCAAGACCCAACATGGCGCTCGCGGCGCATTCGAGCCAGCAGGCGAGCAAGGGCTTGAGCGCGGCAAATTGCTCTTCCTTCCGCGGCACGAAGATCCAGGGCTTGGCGCCCTTCGTCTCGTCAAGCCCGGCGATGAAGTCGCGGAATGAAAAGACCTTCTCGCCTTCCTCTGGCATCCGAAGGAACTGGATCAGGTTCGCGGCCTTCGCGAGCATGAAGAGCACGCTGCCGGTGGCCCTGTCGGCGTCGTCGGAGAAGGTGCGCGCCGACGACGTGTCCTTGAGCCAGGTCTTGAGCTTGTCCTTGTCCATCTTCTGCAGCGCTTCGAGCAGATCGGGCAGCGTGCATTTCTTCTCCTTCCACAGTTCCCGGATCATGTTGGCAACGAGGATGCGGCTCGTTTCCAGCCAGACGTCATCGTCCTGCTTCCCGGTCTCGGTAACGAGTTGCTGCGCGATGCGGTCGGCATCGGCGGGATGCGCGATCTCGGCGAAGGGCGACCAATAGACGCAGCGGGCATCGAACGGATTGAGGATGATGTCGCCGCACTCGGGCCGGAAGTAATGGGCGATGAACTCGCCGCTGGTGTCATAAACCAGCGCGGCTTCACCCCGCGCCGCGATCCCGTCGAGCATTTGACGCAGTACCGTGGTCTTGCCGCTGCCGGTCGTGCCGACCATCGCCATGTGGCGAGTTTCGAGGCGGCGGGGAAAGGGGACCGGACCGATTGCCAGCGGATGCGAACCGGCTTCGGCTCGCGCCAGCCTCACAAGCTCCTTCTCGCTCGTCACCCTGGTGCCGTCGATCACGCGATCGCGCAGCGCGCGTTCGCGCCTGCGCTCGGCGACATCGCGGAGCAGGAACAGACCCGACAGCCACGCGGCAAACCCCAGCATGGCGCCGCGCATGACAAACGACTTCGCGATGTTTGCCCGGCGGACAAAATAGGGATCGGTCGCGACCGTGCGGGCGGGGTTCAGATAGTCTCTCCCCTCATAGCGGATCACTATCCCGGGATCGCCGCCGTGGCCTGCAAACCATGACAGCATCTTCGCGTGATAATAGGTGCCGGTGTCCCGAAGGATGCTCGGGTCGAGCATTAGATAGGGCGCCGCCAAACCGCCGAGCGCGATCGACGAGACCATGATCGCGAACTGTCGTTTGAACCGCCGCGTCTGGCTGTAGCGAAGATGACGCCTCAGCGTTTCGGCGTGGAGCCGCAGATCGTGAGGCTCGCTCATGGCCGTTCTTCCGCTGTCGCACGTTGCCGGTCATAGGCCCGGTTCGTCTCGGCGGTAATGACCTCATCACTCTTGCCGCCGCCCATCGCTGCGCTGCGCGCATAGCAATAGGCAGCGCAGGCCGTGTGCAAGGTCCGGTCGAGAATGCGCTCGACGTCGGCGAGGCGCGTGCTGATCGACGCCACCTCGGCGACCAGTTCGCGATCGTCTGAGCTGCTTACGGCGGGATTTACCTGACCGTCGATCCCAGTCTTCACGCAGCGGCGGAGCATCGCATAAACCGTCTTGCCCTGCCGCTCAGCGAGCGCGCGCAGCGCCGTGTCGAGCGCCGCGGGCAGGCGAATGGAATGTTGGACGGTCTTCATCGCGCCGCCTCCCTGAGGGTGCGGATCGCACCCTCGGATTTTGGCGAAATTGCGTCGTTTCGGCGGAGCGACGACAGAGCGCACTCTGATCGCACCCTCGAAAAGTGGCGGAAAAGCTGGATGCACCCGTGCGTGAGGTGTGTATCCAAATTACGGGTCCGATGCGAAGCATCGCGGCCCCGCGACCTTGCCTCAAAAGCAGTCATCTCAGACAAGATCCGAACCCTCCTTGCCGGGAGCTGCGACCATGCGATCCTGATCGAAGATGTCGCCTCTTGCCGCGATCATCGTCTTGGCCTTGCGATCAGCAGCCTCGCGATCAAACGCAACCGGCGTCATCGGACATTCGCGCAATCCATTATCGGCGACCCACGCTTGAATGGCCCGCTCGATTGCGGCCCGCATTTGGAAATGAAGATCGCTCGCCTGATAAGGATCGAGGTGGGCCGTGACGCCGGAGCTGAGAACGAGACCACCCAGCGGGAAAACATGGTTGCCCGCCCTCTGGTACGGACCATCGATTCGGCAGAAGCTGGTTTCGCCGTCATAGAGGGCAAGAGGCGGGCGCTCTGCCCGGTTCCACGCAGCTAGCGCAGACCGGTAGGTATCTCCGTCTTCACCGTCAGCGATCAGCTTCTCTATGAGCGGAACGACATAGGGTGCGTTGTATCGGTCGACGGCGAAACGCAGGGTGACTTTATGGTCAAAGCGGAAGAAATTGGTGAGCCGGTCAACGGCCTTGCCCAGAATGGACATGCGGCGTCCTTTCAACAAAATGGGATGTGTCGGTGGAATGGTGGGCGACGTGACGCCCTCGCTGGGATCAGGCCTAAGCCTGCGTCTGGGTCAGTCGCCTGATCGACTCGGCGGTGACCAGCGTCCGCGTTCCGATCTTGAGGGCATCGACTTGGCCCGTCTTGATGAGCTTGTAGATCGTGCTGCGACCGACGCCGAGCGCCTTCGCTGTGCGGTTAATCGAGTATGCGAGTTCATCCATTGTCGCCTCCGTTGGAGTGCCGCGATGCGGCGGGCGACAGGATCATTTGCAGCTAAGCGCGGGCAGTTCGAACGGTGTGCGTTTTCATCAGAAATCCGCCGTTCGTGGCCGTTCCCCGGTAATTGGCCCCGATTGGACACCGCGCAATTGCGTGGTTTCTCGGTAATTCAGGCTAGGATTTAGACGAGCGATTTTTCGCGATCGTCTCCAGAATCTGCTTTGCATAAGAGGAAAGCTGCGTTCTGCTTGGGGTTTCACGGCGGCGGCTGTCATACCAATCTTCCAGCAGCTCGATAATACGGGTCTGATTTCCGCGCTTCTTGGTGATGTCGATCGCCTGCACCTCGGGATGCTCGATCAATGAGATGACCGCGTCGGTATAATCATATTTCTTGGGCGCTCCGGCGCGATTTGGCTCGGCCTTGGCGTCAGCAATAAGCTTGTCGACATCCGCCTCGAGGAATAGCTCGCGGTCGAACCAGAGTCCGACTGGACCGAAGAATGCGCTGCGGATCGTGTTGTCCTTGGCTACATGCGCGGCGCGAAGCTTTCCGAAGAAGTAGCGGTGGTCAACATATCGGCGCGCGCCATTGCGGGAGTAGTAGAAGGGGCGTGAGGTCGATTCGAGCTGGAGAATGGCGAACAGGCGTTCCAGATTGCGAACGGCCAAGTCAGACTGGTCCGCGTAAACGGGGCTCTGGGGCGATCTCGCTTTCATCCCGCCATACTGAAACACGCGCCACGATGCTCCAATCGCGATCATCAACGCGGCGCCGCCAAGTCCAATCAGCGTGGCCAAATCCGCGCCCGGCGCCTTGCCAACCGTAAGGGCGCCACCAATGAGAACAGCGCCGACTGTTAATAATGCCGTCGTCATAAACGAGGACGTCCAGATCCAGTATCGTTTCCGGATCGCGCTCGACGCATCCTCGGTGATGCGGTCAAGCTCGGCAAGTCCGATCTTCTCATCGGTGTTGATGAAGCGAGCCGCCACGATGCGGAGCGGCAATACTTCCTTCCGGTCGTCCACCATCTTCTCCTAGCGAGAGATGGCTACATGCCCTGATTGCATTGCTGATACAAATGCTAGCGCAACCATTGGGGAGCGCCAGCGGATGTCGGCAACTAGCCTCTATACGTGGTAGCCCGGTGGTAGCCCAGCCGAAATCTAGAAGGCAGACGTCGCGCTTACTGCAACGCAAGCAATTGAGAATGTTAGGAAAACTGGAGCGGGCGAAGGGATTCGAACCCTCGACCCCAACCTTGGCAAGGTTGTGCTCTACCCCTGAGCTACGCCCGCTCTGGCGGCTGGAAACCGGTCGGTTCCAGCGGGTGAGGCGGGCGATTAGCACCGGCTTTTTGACTCGGCAACCCCTGATTGTGCATTTTCTCCGAAGGGTTGGCATATCGCCCGTAAATCCCACATAAGCAGGGAAAGAGTCTTTTCCGCTGGCGCGGAAGCAACGCCAAATCAAAACAGGAGCAATATTGCGTGGCCACGCTCGGTCTGAACCCCACCGAAAAGGAAGCCGTTGAAGCTTTCCGCCGCGACGTCGTCGAACCGTCGATGACCAGCCTCGTCATCCTCGATTTCTGGGCCGAATGGTGCGGCCCGTGCAAACAGCTTGGTCCCGTACTCGAAAAGGTCGCCGAGGATTATGCCGACAAGGGCGTCGTGCTGGTCAAGGTCGATGTCGATGCGAATCGCTTTATCGCCGGCCAGTTTCAGGTCCAATCGATCCCGACCGTCTATGCGATCTTTCAGGGCCAGCCGGTCGCGAACCTGACCAACGCACGTACAGAAAGCCAGCTCAAGGCGATTCTCGACCAGCTCCTTGCACAGCTCCCGATCGAGAGCGAGGCGACCGCGCGCGCAATCGAAATCGCGCCGCTCATTGAAATGGGCGAAGGCGTCCTGGCCGAAGGCGACGGCCCGCGCGCCGCGAGCGTCTTTGCGCAGATTCTCGACATCGCGCCCGACAATGCCGCAGCGCATGGCGGGCTGATTCGCGCATTTGTGCTTGCGGGCGATATCGAAGGCGCGCAGGCCGCGCTCGACGTCGTTCCCGCCGAGATCGGTGAAGACCCTGCGATCGCGCAGGCGAAAAGCGCGCTCGCGCTCGCCGCCGATGCGCCCGATGCGGGCGAGCTCGCCGCATTCGAAGCCGCTGTGACGGCGAACCCCGACGACCATCAGGCCCGATTCGATTTGGCCAGTGCGCAGATCGGCGCGGGGCAACGCGATGCGGCGGCCGACAATCTGCTCCACATCGTCGCCGCCGATCGCGAGTGGAATGAAGACGCTGCGCGCGCCAAATTGCTCTCGCTGTTCGAAGCCGTCGGGCTCGAAGATGCGTGGGTCGCGGCACAGCGCCGCCGCCTGTCGCTCATCCTGTTCGGCTGATGGGCGAGACCGCGCCCCTGACTATCCAGCGGATCGCGATCTTTCCGCTCACCGGCGCGGTGCTGTTCCCCGGGCTGCACCTGCCACTCCACATCTTCGAGCCGCGCTATTCGGCGATGGTTCAGGAGGTGCTGGCGCGCGACCGCCAGATCGGGATGATCCAGCCGCGCCAGCTTCCGGGCGAAGAAGATCGCGAACCCCCAGCGCTCTATGAGGTCGGCTGCGTCGGGCGCATCGTCGATGTCGAAGCGCTCGACGAGGGGCGCTTCAATCTCGTCCTCGAAGGCGTCGCGCGCTTTCGCGTCCGCCGCGAGCTCGACGTCACGACGCCATTTCGGCAGGTCGAAGCCGAGATCGAACTCGAAGCCGAGGACGATGCCGTGCTGGCGAGCATCGAGCGCGCGAGCCTCGAACGCGAGGCCAAGCGCTTTGCCGCGCGGCAGGGCTATGTGGTCGACTGGGATTCGGTTGGCCAGCTCGACGATGCCACGTTGGTGAATGGCATCGCGCAGGTCGCGCCGTTCGATGCGGCGGCGAAGCAGGCGCTGCTCGAAGCTTCGCCGATCGACGCGCGCGCCGAACTGGTGGTCCAGCTGATGCAGTTTTTTGGGCGCTTCGACGGCGACGACGGACGCGCCACGCTGCAATAGGCGGGCAATCCGCCGGTCAGTGCGGCTTTTTCAGCCCCGCGTGGCGAACCATGTCGGCCAGCGCTCGCCGCACGATATGGCGGTCGCTTTCGCGCAGTCGCTCGACGGCGTCATTCATCATCAGTTGATCGCGGACAAGCGCCTGCTCGGCGATGACGCGTGCTTCGATCCGGTCGTCATCGGCGCGGTACGCGCGCGACAGCCCGACACGGCGGCGCGCCGCCCACTCGGCGACCAACCGTTCGGCGACAAGGCCGGCGAGGCCGTCCGCCGCCCCTTGCTCGGTCTCGGACTCGGCCGCGGGATCAACTAGCCAATCTGCGGCGCCTTTATCCTCCAATGCATCGAGCGACAGCATCGCGGTGACGTCACGCCGCCCGGCACAGCGCTGGTCGCCGTGGAGGCGGTGCCGCAATGCCTGCAGCTCGGCACGCAGCTGCCAATTGATATAGGTGGTGAAACGCGCGCGCGCCGGATCATAGCGTTCGGCGGCGCGGTGGAGCGCGATAGCGCACACTTGCGCGGCATCGTCGGCGACGTCGGCCAAGCCATAAGTACGGGTGAAATAGCGGATGCGCGGCGCCGCGAGCGCGGCGAGCCGGGCGAACGCGCGGTCGGCCAAAGCCCGTGTCCGCGCGCCCGGCGCGGCGTCGAGCGCGGTCCGCGCCTGTATATAATCGGTCACCGCCAGTTCGAGCGCATCGCTTTTTGCCGACATGGTCCTGTCCCCCATCGTGCCGCGGCTTGGTTGCCGCATCGAGAGGGATAGAATGTCATGCTTAGCGTCGGGCTGCGGGCGCCCTAGGTAGTAATACCTAGATTTCGGCGCCTGCGAGCAGGCGCGGCAGATCGCCCGCCTCGCCGCGCGCCTCGTCCATGAAGAAGCGTTTGAGCAGCGGCAGGCGCTGCACCGCGCCAAGCCCGGTGCGGCGGACGGCCGCAGCAGTGCGTCCCGGAATCCCGAACAGCCGCGTCAGCCCGTCGGTCGCGAGGCTGACCATCATATTGTCGAGGCCGCGCCAACGCTGATAGCGCGCGAGCAGCGCCGCATCGCCAAGATCGAGCCCGAGCCGCGCACCCTCGACAAGCACTTCGGTCAGCGCCGCGACATCGCGCAGGCCAAGGTTGAGCCCCTGCCCCGCGATCGGGTGGATACCGTGCGCGGCGTCACCGACGAGCGCGATGCGGTCGGCGACGATCGACGCGCTGTGATGAAAACCGAGCGGATAGGTCATGCGCGGCGCGACCAGTTCCATCGCGCCGAGCACACCGCCGGCGCGCTTCTGCAGTTCGGCGACGAAACCGCGTGTCCCGAGCTTGGCGAAACCCGGTCCGTCCTTTTCCGACACCGTCCAGACGAAGGCCGAGCGATGCCGGCCCTCTGCGTCGTCGACGAGCGGCAGCAGCGCGAACGGCCCCGACGGATAGAAGATTTCGTGCGCGACATTGCCATGCGGCGTTTCGTGCGCGACCGCGCCGATCATCGCGTGATGATGGTAGGACCAATTCGCGATGCTGAACCCCGCAGCGTCGCGCGTTGGCGAACGGCGCCCCTCGGCGACGATCAGCAGTGGCGCGGCGAGCTTTGTGCCGTCGGCGAGTGTCAGCGTGACGCCATGCGCGTCGATCTCGCGCACTACGACCGCGGCGGGCATCAGCAGCCGCACCAGTGGCGCCTCGGCGAGCCCGGCGGCAAGCGCGAGGCGGAGCTGGCGATTCTCGACCATCGTGCCGAGCGGCGGATCGCCGTCGGCGGTAACGAAATCGAGTTCGCCGCCGCGATCGCTGTCGGGCACGCCGTCGCCCACTTTAATGGCGCGGATCGGACAGCCGTGACCAGCGAGGCGATCGGCGAGCCCCAGCACCTCGAACATCTGCCAAGTCGCGCTCGCAATCGCCGAGGCGCGACCGTCGAAACCCGGCGCGATCGTTGTCACCGGGTCGGCGGGGTCGACGATCTGGACCGACAGGCCATGGTGGGCGAGGGCCAAGGCGAGCGCTTGGCCGACAAGGCCGCCACCCGAAATCAGAACATCGCTGCGCAGCGTTTCACTCATGGCTTCGCCCTAGCGTGCGGCAGGACGGTTGGAAAGGCTGTGGGCGGGGACAGGGCCGCGCTTGACGGCGAGTCCGCCCCATGCGCATATCGCCGTGGTTAATTGACAGGGACCGGACAAGAGCATGGCTAGCCGCAAGGCCGCACCCGTAAAGGCCGATTGGCGCACGGTTTTCCGCCAAAGCATCGCGCGATCGCTGGTGATCGCGGCGGCAGTGGCGCTTGGGCTTTTCACGCTGTTCCTGACCCTCGCGCTCGTCACCTATGACAGCACCGACGCAGCGCTAAACACCGCCGCGCACGGCACCGCGGCCAACTGGATGGGGAGCGCAGGCGCGTGGTTCGCCGACCTTGGCTTGTCGATCGGCGGCGCGGGCATCGCGCTGTTGCTGCCGCTGCTCGGGATCATGGCGTGGCGGCTGTGGACCGGCGAGGCGCAGCCCTATTGGCCGCGCCAACTTGCCTATTGCTTCATCGGCATCCTGCTCGTCGGCCTCGGCACCGAACTCTGGTCACCCGCGACCAACGCCCCGATGCCCGCGGGCTGGGGCGGGATCATCGCTCTGCTGATCGGCGGCGCGATTGCCCCGTTGTTTGCGCAGGCCGGAGAGCCCGCCGCGGCGCTGATCCGTTTTGCCACGATATTGCTGCTGGTTATCGCCGGCCTCTGGCTCGCATGGCGCGCGCTGCGGCTCGAAAAGGGCTGGGCGGCCCGCTTCAAGCTCCCCGCCGCCGAGGGCAGCCGCATTGCCGAACCCGCGCGAGTGCCAAATGACGAGACCAAGGCGCCGAACCTGATGGAGCGCGTCGTCCGGCCGCGCGCGGTCGCCGAGCCGAGCGACCGCGCCCCGCCCGAAATTGCCGACCCCGCCGAGCGTAGCGCGCCGTCGAAACCCAAAGCGAAGCCGCAGACCGAGCTGTTCACCAACTATCAGCTGCCGTCGATCGACCTGCTCGCGCCGCCGCCGCCGGGTCCGACCGGACAGATCGACAAGGCGGGGCTCGAACGCAACGCGCGCCTGCTCGAATCGGTGCTCGAGGATTTCCAGGTCAAAGGCGTTGTCACCGCGGTGCGCCCCGGTCCGGTCGTCACCATGTACGAACTCGAGCCCGCGCCGGGCACGAAGGCGAGCCGCGTGTCGAACCTCGCCGACGATATCGCGCGCAACATGTCGGCGCTGTCGGCGCGCATCGCGCCGATCCCGGGCCGCACCGTGATCGGTATCGAACTGCCCAACGCGAACCGCGAATCGGTCGTGCTGCACGAAATTATCGGCAGCGCGCTGTTCCAAGACCAGACCGGCGCGCTGCCGATCATCCTCGGCAAGAATATCAGCGGCGACCCGATGATCGCCGACCTCGCCCCGATGCCGCACCTGCTGATCGCGGGTACGACGGGCTCGGGTAAGTCGGTCGGCCTCAACGCGATGATCCTGTCGCTTCTCTATCGCCTTGGCCCCGATCAGGTGAAGATGATCATGATCGATCCCAAGATGCTGGAACTCAGCGTCTATGACGATATTCCGCATCTGCTCGCCCCCGTGGTGACCGAACCCAAGAAGGCGATCCGCGCCCTCAAATGGGCGGTCGAACAGATGGAGGACCGCTACCGGATGATGTCGTCGCTGTCGGTGCGAAACCTCGCATCCTACAACGACAAGGTGCGCGGCGCGCTCGCCAAGGGCAAGTCGCTCGGGCGCCGCGTCCAGACGGGCTATGATCCCGACACCGGCCAGCCTGTCTATGAAGAAGAGACGCTCGATTATGCGCCGCTGCCGCAGATCGTCGTCGTCGTCGACGAGCTCGCCGATTTGATGATGACCGCGGGTAAGGAGGTCGAATTCCTCATCCAGCGGCTCGCGCAAAAGGCACGCGCGGCGGGCATCCACCTGATCCTTGCGACGCAGCGCCCGTCGGTCGACGTCATCACCGGCGTGATCAAGGCGAACCTGCCGACGCGCATCAGCTTCAACGTGACGTCGAAGATCGACAGCCGCACGATCCTCGGCGAAGCGGGCGCCGAGCAGCTGCTCGGAAAGGGCGATATGCTCTACGTCCCCGGCGGCAAGCAGATCACGCGTATCCACGGGCCCTTCGTGTCGGACGACGAGGTGCGCGCGGTTGCCGACCATTGGCGCGGTCAGGGCCGTCCCGACTATATCGAAAGCGTCACCGAGGACCCCGAGGATGGCGGCTTTGCGATGGAGGGCGCCCCTGCGGGCGGCGACAGCGCCGAGGACCGCATGTATGCCAAGGCCTGCCAGATCGTCGTCGAGAGCCAGAAGGCGTCGACCAGCTGGCTGCAACGGCAGCTGCGAATAGGGTATAACAGCGCGGCGCGCCTGATCGAGCGGATGGAGGAGGAAGGGCTGGTCAGTCCGCCCAACCATGTCGGCCGCCGCGACGTGCTCACCGACCAATATGGCCAGCAAAGGTGAGGAACCTTTGCTGGCTTCATGACTTGAACAGCGTCTGACAAGAGGTTCAGCGCGGGTTCAATGCCCAGCTGCGATGGACCGGTTCCCTATCCAAAGATGAGAGTCCGATGATCTTCAAGACGAACATGACCCGCCTCGCCGCCTGGACACTCGCGCCGATCGCCGCTGCAGGCCTTGCAGTCGGCGTGCCGGCCGTCGCTCAGTCGTCGACGACGCTGGCGTCGGTGCAGTCGCACCTTAAGGCAACAACGTCGATGACCGCCGATTTCGTCCAGACCGATCGCAACGGTCAGCGACTGAGCGGCAAACTGACGCTCAAACGTCCGGGCAAGATCCGCTTCCAGTATCAAAAAGACGTCCCGCTGCTGATCGTCGGCGACGGCAGTTCGCTGACGATGATCGACTATGAAGTGCGGCAGGTCCAGCGCTGGCCGGTCAAGAATTCGCCGCTCGGCGCGCTGCTCGATCCCGACCGCGACCTGACCAAATATGCCAAGGTCCTGCCCACCGGCAGCGGCGACGTGCTGAGCGTCGAGGTCAAAGATCCCAGGCGCCCCGAATATGGCACGATCACCATGGTGTTCGTGCGCGACGGGTCGGCGCCCGCCGGCCTGCGCCTGCGCGGCTGGGTCGCGCTCGATTCGCAGAACAACCGGACGCGGATCGACCTCACCAACCAGAAATTCAACGTCGCGGTCGCCGACTCGGCATTCAAATGGACCGACCCGCGGCCCAAGCAGCGCGGCCGTGCGGGCTAACCCTATCGGGCCCCAGATTCCAAAATCATGACGTCGAATCTGTAAAACGGATTCGACGTCATTTTTTCCAGACCAACGGACGTCTCGCATCGACGAACTGCAAGAATGGCGCCGGAGCGCCGATTTTGTTCAGCTTGGCGACAGGGAAGACGGTCTATTTCAACTCTCGAAGGCGCCAACACGGCCCCCGGATTTGGGTTTCCCCCTGTTGCCCCACCCGGACTGCCAGGCACCTTCATTCAAGAGCGTGACGAACGCTGACCTTGAACCCCCGTTCCACCGCCCCTGGAACGGGGGTTTAATTTGTCCGGCGTTTGGGACATTGCGCCCCCCGGCCCGCGCCGATAGAGCCACCGCATGACTCGCACCAGCATCGCTTCGTGGAACATCAACAGCGTTCGCGCCCGCATCGGCATCGTCGAAAAATTCCTGCGCGAAGAGGCACCCGACATCCTCTGCCTGCAGGAGACGAAGGTCGAATGCACCCTGTTTCCGCCCGAGATGTTCAAGCGGCTGGGCTATCAACATATCGTCACCCACGGCCAGCGCATGCACCACGGCGTCGCGATCGTCAGCAAGGTGCCGCTGACCGATGTGCGCAAATATGACTGGCAGGCGAATGGCGAGGCGCGCCACGTCGGCGTCACGCTGCCGTCGGGCGTGCGGCTCGACAATGTCTATATTCCTGCGGGCGGCGATATTCCCGACCGCGAACTCAATCCCAAATTCGGGCAGAAGCTCGATTTCTTCGGTCGCATGACCGAATGGTCGGGCGCGCTGAACGGAACACCAACGGTGCTCACCGGCGATTTCAACGTCGCGCCGCTCGAAAGCGATGTCTGGAACCACAAGGCGCTGCTCGACGTCGTCAGCCACACGCCGATCGAGGTCGAAACGCTCGCGCGGCTGCAGGCGGCATCGAATTGGGTTGACCTCGGTCGCCACTTCGTCCCGGCGCCGGAGCGGCTCTACACCTGGTGGAGTTACCGCGCGAAGGATTGGGAGGCGTCGAACCGTGGTCGCCGGCTCGACCATATGTGGGTGACCCCCGACCTGATGCCCAAGGCAGTGTCGCACCGCATCGTCCAACCGGCGCGCAGCTGGGAACGGCCGTCGGATCACATCCCGCTGATCACCGAGTTCGATTTTTGAGCGATTTCGGCGCCCGTCGGGCGGCACGCGCCATCGACGCGCTGCGGCGCGGCTGGGCGTTTCGTGTCGAGGGCGCGGACGGCTCGCTCGACCTGCTCTCGGTCGAAAGCGCGCGCGATGCGGCGCTGGCGGAATTTTTGGGCCACGATCTGCTGCTTTCGGGCGAACGCGCAGTCACGCTCAAGCTGACCAATCAGCGCGTTGCCGCGACGCCGGGTCCGGTCCGGCTGGCGAACGCGGCCGATAGCGTCGCTGCCGCGCTCGCGATCGCCGACCCCGCGCTCGATCTGGCGAACCCGCTCAAGGGCCCCTTTCGCACCATCGCAACCGGGGGCGAAGCGGCAGCCACCGCCGCAATGACGATGGCACGCCACGCCGGGCTGCTCCCTGCCTTCTTCGTACGCGAAGCTGCGGGAGAGGCGGAGACCGCGTGTAGCGTGGACGATGTCGCCGCGCTGCTCGACCCGACACGTCTCCAGATCGCAGCACGCGCGCGACTTCCCGTCGAAGCCAGCGAAAGCGCCGAGATCGTCGCCTTCCGCTCGCCCGAGGAAGCGTCGGACCATGTCGCGCTTGTCGTCGGCAAACGCGACGGCAATCCGCCCGTCGTCCGCCTCCACAGCGAGTGCCTGACCGGCGACGTGCTCGGCAGCCTCAAATGCGATTGCGGCCCGCAGCTCCATGCGGCGCTGCACACCATGGCCGACGCGCCGTGGGGCGTGTTACTGTACCTGCGGCAGGAAGGGCGCGGTATCGGCCTCGTCAACAAGCTGCGCGCCTATGCGCTGCAGGATCAGGGTTATGACACGGTCGATGCGAACCTGCGGCTGGGCTTTCCGGTCGAGGCGCGCGATTTCGCGATCGCGGGACGGATGCTCGAACTCCTGAACATCCCGCGCATCCGGCTGATGACGAACAATCCGGAGAAGGTCGCGCGGCTGGAAAAGGAAGGCGTCGAGGTCGTCGAGCGCATCCCGCTCGCGCTGCCGACGAACAAATATAACGAGCAATATCTCGCGACGAAGCGCGATCGCACGGGACACCAGCTCTAACGAAAAAGGCGCCGAACGAGGCCGGCGCCTTGATCAAATCAATGCACGAAGCGCGCGACGACGTCGCGATAACTTCGGCTGACCTTTACCTGCGCGCCCGATCCGAGCACGAGGAAACATTCGCCGTTGGTGTGCGGCTTGACCTGCTTGACCTGTGACAGGTTCACGATCGTCGAGCGGTGCACGCGCTGGAAGTTGCGCGGGTCGAGCCGCTTTTCCAGATCTTTCATCGTCTCGCGCAGGATCAGGCTGTTGTCGGCGGTGTAGATACACATATAATCGCCCGCAGCGTCGATGCGTTCGATGCTATCGACGTCGACGCGGAAGATCTGGCCGCGATCCTTGATATTGATCATCTTTTCATAGCGATCGGCGGCGTGCGTATCGGGGGCGACCTCTGCGTCATAGTCCTCGACCGCTTCGGGCGCGACTTCGGCGAGCACGGTCTTGAGGCGCTCGACTTCTGCGACGCCGCGCTTTTCGGCGAGGCGCTGGCGCACGCGGTCGAGCGCATCGGCAAGCCTTTCAGGCTCGACCGGCTTGACCAGATAATCGACCGCCTGCGCCTCGAACGCGCGGATGGCGTGGTCCGAATAAGCAGTGACGAACACCACGAGCGGCGGTTCGACCTCCATCAGTCCCTGAATCACAGAAAAGCCGTCGAAACCCGGCATCTGGATGTCGAGGAAAACCAGATCAGGTTTGTGGGTCTTGATCTTTCTGATGGCTTCGCGGCCATTTTGGGCGGTGTCGACGATTTCGACGTCCGTATGCGGTTCCAGCCGCAGTTGCAGGCCTTGGGTGGCCAATTTTTCATCATCCACCAGGATGGTTCTGATCGTCATGTTCTCTCGGTTCCAATCGTCATTTGCCCGTCGGGCTGGAACGGAAACTCGATTACTACCGTGAAACCGCCATCAGCGCCCATCTGGACATCGAACCGGTGCTGGTCGCCAAAAGCCTGCGCCAGACGGTCCCTGATATTGGCTAAACCCACGCCGGTCGATTCCGTTGCAATGCCTGTGGTGGGGTCGGTGCGGTCGGCTGACAATCCCGGGCCGGTGTCGGACACGGTAATCCGAACATTTTGACCGGCCAACTGTGCGGACAGCGTGATATCGGCGCCGTCTTCCTGCGGCGTTACCGCATATTTGATCGCATTTTCGATGAGCGGCTGGAGCAGAAGCGAGGGCAAACGCGCCCGCGCGACCGCCGGATCGATCGCGAAATGCGGGCGCAGCCGTTCCTCGAAGCGCATTTTCTCGATTTCGAGATAGAGCTTCAGCGTCTCGATCTCCTGCGCCAGCGTCACCTGCGCAGTGGGCTCATTCGCGAGCGTGTAGCGGAGGAACGCTGACAGCCGCGACAGCATCGCATTGGCGGGCTCGGCCTGTTTCAGCAGCACGAGCGTCGAAATGCTGTTCAGCGTGTTAAACAGGAAATGCGGATTGAGCTGGTATCGCAGCATCGCGAGCTGCGCCGACGCCGCCTGCGCCTCGAGCCGGATGACGCGGTCATTCTGTTCCTCTAGCTGGAGGAAATAGTTGATCGCGAAATAGAGCGCCGACCACGCCGCGAGCGAGGTCGCGTCGATATACATCGCGCCGAGCAGCAGGCTGGTGAACCCCGCCTCGCTCGCCGGATTCTGGATCTGTGCGACCCATGCGTCGATAAAGGCCCACAGCGCGGTCGCGATGCCCGCCAACCCGAAACTGACGCCCCACATCAAGAGCGGACGGCGGCTGATCAGCGCGCGATAGCAGGCCGACAGGATAAGGGTCAGCGAAAAGCCGGTGATCGCCGAAATCGTCTGTGGGATCAGGAAGGTGAAGGCTTGACCATTGGCGAGCCCCGACACGCCGCGCAGGCCGAGCCATGCGGCCCAGCCCAATATCTGCAGGTTCCAGAAGGCCCGAACCTTGTTGTCGAAAAAGGGGCCCGGCGAAGACAGTCGGAAAAGCGGCATGGGAGTCCGTGCGATAGCGATGGTCAGTCGCCGCGAGGGCGATATCGGAAACCGGCGCGGCCGATCATTCGGCGGCGACCGGCGCCATCGCAGCCTCGCCGCGCACGCGCGCCTGACCGAGCGGCTGGAGTTCGGCGCGATGCTTCCACAGCAATTCCTTGTACCCGATCACCCGGCCATCGTGCGCGGTCAGCGTCACCGGGCCGATCGGCTGTTCGTCGCGAGCATCGACGAGAACGGGGGTCGACGGGACGCCGGCACCCCATTTTTCGCCCCATTGGCGCAGCGCGATCATCGCGGGGAGCAGTTCGATGCCCTTTTCGGTCAGCTGATACTGAACCTTGCGGCGATCCTCGGCCATCACTTCGCGCGCCATAATGCCATGGTCGACCAGCCGCGACAGGCGGTTCGACAAGATGTTGCGTGCGATGTTCAGTTCCTGCTGGAACTCCTCGAAATGATGGACGCCGTTAAAGGCGGCGCGAAGGATCATGAACGACCATCGCTCGCCCATCGCTTCCAGCGCCAGCGGCAAGGCGCAATTGCCCCCATCCATGTCGTTTAGCAGTTCGCGTAATTTTCCCATGACCCAAGCCCTAACGTAAAATCGGCATATGCGCCAAAAAAATATAAGGCCTCCGTTGCATTTCGCAACTCAAATGCTAGGTGGCGCTTCGCAGCCTTCTGGTTGCGCAAAAACAGGAGGTCCAAATGGCCATTTTCAAGCTTTCTCCCCTCACTCAGTCCTTCACGCTGGCAGGCGCCGCACTGATCGGCGGCCTCGCATTCGCATCCACCGCCGCAACCGCCGCGGGCGGTAACTATTATCGCGCCGAACTCGCCAGCCCGGCACCCGAGGCGCGCTTTGTTGCGCGCGACGTTGTCTGGGCGTGCAAGGACGCCAGCTGCAATGCCGGTCAGGGCACGAGCCGCCCGCTGATCATGTGTTCGGCGCTCGCCAAAAAGGCCGGACCGGTGGCGAGCTTTACCGCCGGCGGCAAGGCGCTTGAAGCCGACGAACTCGCGCGCTGCAACGCCGCGAAGTAATCAGCCAAGACCACCGCGCTGCGAAAGCGGTGCGGTGGCCTTCTTCCCCGTCGATCATGGCGACGCTTTCGGCCACGACGAACAATGTTTTCACGTGCCTTTATCAAAGTTGCGGACGTCAGGCAGTTCCGCGCAAGCAAATTTCGCATTGCAATTGCGCCTACATGAACGACATTGGACGCGATGCTAAGGCAATATGAACTTGTCGAGCGCGTGCGCGCTTATGATCCCGACGTCGACGAGGCGCTGCTCAATCGCGCCTATGTGTTTACCGTCCAGAAGCACGGTAGCCAGAAGCGCGCGTCGGGCGATCCCTATTTTAGCCATCCGGTCGAAGTCGCGGGAATTTTAACCGACCTGCACCTCGACGCCGAGACGATCGTCACCGCGCTGCTCCACGATACGCTCGAGGACACGCTGACGACCCCCGAAGAAATCGAACGCCTGTTTGGTGCCGACGTCGGCCGGCTCGTCGATGGCGTCACCAAGCTTTCGAAGATCGAGGCGCAGACCGAGAATGAGCGCGCCGCCGAAAATCTGCGCAAATTCCTGCTCGCGATGTCGGACGATATCCGTGTGCTGCTCGTGAAGCTCGCCGACCGGCTGCACAATATGCGGACGCTCCATTTCATCAAGAATCCCGAGAAGCGCCGCCGCATCGCCAAGGAGACGATGGACATCTATGCCCCGCTCGCCGAGCGAATCGGCATGTATGAATATATGCGCGAGATGCAGCTGCTCGCGTTCAGCGAACTCGAACCCGAGGCCTATGCGACGATCACCGGGCGCCTCGCCAAGCTGAGCGCCGGCGGCAAGGACAAGGTCGTGGGGATCAGCCGCGAGTTCAAGGAATTGCTCGCGAAGAACGGGATCGAAGCCGATGTCTCTGGGCGCGAGAAGCATCCCTATTCGATCTGGCGCAAGATGCAGGAACGGCACGTCAGCTTCGAGCAGGTGACCGACATCATCGCCTTCCGCATCATCACCCCGACCGATGCCGATTGTTATGCCGCGCTCGGCATTCTTCACCGCAAGTGGAAGATGGTCCCCGGCCGGTTCAAGGATTATATCTCAACGCCGAAGCGTAACGGATACAAGTCGCTGCATACGACGATCATGCATCAGCAGAATATGCGGATCGAAATCCAGATCCGCAGCCTCGGCATGCACCAGCAGTCCGAATTCGGTTTCGCCGCGCACTGGGCGTATAAACAGGGCGGCGCCGTCCCCGACGGGCAGGCGGGGTGGATCCGCGACCTGATCGAAATCCTCGAACAGACGCACGATCCCGAAGAGTTTCTCGAAAACACGCGCATCGCGATGTATCAGGACCGCATCTTCGCCTTTACCCCGAAAGGCAGTCTGCACCAGCTGCCCAAGGGCGCGACCCCGGTCGATTTCGCCTATGCCGTCCACACCGGGCTCGGCGACCGCACCGTCGGCGCGAAGGTCAATGGGCGGCTGGTGCCGCTGCGCACCCAGCTCAACAACGGCGATACGGTCGAGATCCTCTCCTCCGACAAACAAACGCCGCAGCCTGCCTGGCTCGGCTTCGCGGTCACCGGCAAGGCGCGTGCAGCCATCCGCCGCCATGTCCGGTCCAAGGAAAAGGTCGAACTCGCGGCGCTCGGCCGCAAGATGTACGACGAGATCGCGCTGCGCCTGCCGAACAAGGTTGGCGACAAGGCGCGGATCGCGGCGCGCGAACGATTGAAGCTCGACGACGACACGGCGCTCTATGTCGCGATCGCCAAGCAGCGAATCACCGACAATGCGCTGCTCGAGGCGCTCGTTCCCGGCATCACCGCCGAGATGAAGACCAAGCCCGGCAAGCTCGTGCAGGGCGCCGCCGTGTCGATCGCGGGGCTGACCCCCGGTGTCGCCTATCAGCTTGCTGATTGCTGCCATCCCGTCCCCGGCGACCGCATCGTCGGCCTGTCGCGGCCGGGCGAAGGCATTGAGGTGCACGTCATCGACTGCCCGAAGCTTGCCGACGGCATCGACGCCGACTGGATCGACCTTCGGTGGCAGGAGGACAGCGAGGGCGGCAACGCACGGTTGTGCATCGTCATCCTCAACGAACCCGGCACGCTCGCCGAAATGTCGGGCATCCTCGCCGCCAATTCGGCGAACATCACCAATTTGCGGCTGTCGAACCGCGAGGGCGGTTTCCACACCTATGATGTCGTCGTCGAGGTTCGCGACGTCCAGCATGTGATGCGCATCCTGTCGGCGCTGCGCGCGTCGGACACGGTGGTTCAGGCCGAGCGGCAGTAAGCTTCTAGTTCGCGTAGAGCAACGGCGGCCGCCAAGCATTCTGGTCGACCTCGTCGCTGACCTTGTAGACCATGCCCCTGCTGTTCAGGAACAGTCTCTCCATCTCGGGCCGCGTGAAGGGCCGCGAGCCGACACGCCCGAATACCGCCATCTGGCCACCCGTCTCGTCGACGGCACGGTCACGGTCGAGGCCCTTCGACAGCGCGAGCGCGGGTGACGGCGTCTTCGCCCAGGCGATCAGCTCGGGGGTCGGCTTCGGTGAGAAGCCGTAGAGGCCCGGATTGTCGGGGCTGGTCAGCTGCAGCACCTTGATGCCGTTCCGCCCGTCGGCGACATAGCCGAAGAGCGATGCATTGGTCGACGCAACGATCACATCCTCGGCATCGTTGAGCATTCCGCCGAAGGTCAACCTCGGCCAGACGATCGGCGCCGCGGGGCGCGTCACATCGACGATCACCAAGCCGTCCTGCTTCGCGGCGACATACATATAGGTCCGCGCGAGATAGATTTTCCGTGCGTTGGCGAGCCGTACCGTGCCCGCGGGCACTGCGACCGGCTGCGCGAGGTTGGTGACGTCGAACAGCTTCACGCCCTCGGCATCGGTGACCCAGAGGTAGCGGAACTGCACCGCACTGGCGCGCGCATCGGTCAGCGGTAACTGCGCCGTCACCTTGGGCTGAAGCGGCGTCGTCAGATCGAGCACGACGAGCCCCGCATCGGTCGTGATATAGGCCATGCTGCCCGCGAGCGTCACATGCCGCGCGCCCGCCAGTACATTGCCCTCGTTCCACGTCAGCGCGCGCTTGAACTTGTTATTGCGGAATTCGGCGTCAGCCAGCGTGTCGATGTCGACGAGGATGAGACCCTCGACGCTGTCGGTGATGACGGCATAGCGATAGATATCGTGCATCACCTGTTCGTGGTTCTCGGGGAAATTCTTCACGATATTCTCGTTGCGCGACACGCTGATCGGTTGCGTCGTCGCGATCGCCATGCAGGTCGCGTTCTTCGTCTTCACATGCGTGTCTTGCCCGAGCGCCGAGAAGGGCGCGCGGATGATGCGTTCGGAGAAGCCCTTGTTGCCGATCGACGCAATGTCATAGACGCGAAAACCACCCTTGCCCTCGGCCACGAACATATATTCGCCGCGCTGTTGCAAGCAGTTGACCCGGCCGCTGGTACCCTGAACGATATTGGCGAATTCCTCGAGCGCGTGCGTTTCGCCCGAGCCCTTCTTGTCGAAGGTCTTGCCGCGCACCCAATTCTTCAGCTCGCGGCCATTCTGGTCGACGTGCAGCTTCCAATAATCGGGATAGGCATATTTCTGGAGGTAGCTGCCGATCACTGCCTGCGGCTCGTCCCATTCGGTAACGCGCGTCGCCTGGAAGCTGTTTTCCTGACCCGACCAGACGTTCAAACCGACGAAATTGACGAAGTTGGTACCGAGCAGATTGAGCTGCGCCATGATCGCATTGTTATCGTCGGCCGCCGACAAATGGCAGTCGCTGCACTGCTTCGTTTCGGAGCGGCGGACCGTATGCGGGAAGTGCGGCGCGAAGGCCTGACTCGAATAGCCCGCCGAGCTGATCGGCGGTTGCTGCACATAGATGCGCTCGCGGTTGATGTTCGTCGACGACAGCACCAGCGCTGAGGTCGAACGCACCGGCGTGATGATCCCGCGCGCCTCGCCGTTCGGGCCGGGTTCGCCGGGCTTGGTGAGCTGGTGTCGGCCGAGCTGGAACATTTCGTCGCGCGCCACCTGCGGGTTGTAGGTCGCGAAGTTGCGCGTCTCCTCACCCTCGAAATGGTGCATCTTGGTCTTCCAGTTTGCCTCGATCGGCAAATGGCAGCCACCACAACTCGTCGTCCACGACAGGTGACAGGTGAAGCAGGTCATTTTGTCTTCGCCGTGCGCCCGGTCTTCTTTCGCAACCCCGGGCCCCCATTCGAACTTGCCGTCCTCACTGCCTGCCCGCGCCATCAGCTTCGCACGCGCCGCCTTGGCATTGAAATGCGGTCCCGGGGTCACTGCCTGCTTGACGAGGCTGACCTGCCATTCGAGCTTGGGGTCGACGATCGAGCGCTGGATCAGGCCGATCACCTCGGCATCGTCATTATACTGGAATTCAAAGCGGCGGCGCCCGTCAGGATTGCGGAGCAACGCGAGATTATTGCCCTGCGGCCGCGCCGCGACGTTCGAGGTGAGCAGGTTCGGGAAGGCGTCGGCGGTGCCGTGGCAATCCTTGCAGCTGATCTCGACCGCGTTCGCGACTTCGCCCTGGATATAGCCGTTGCCGTGGCTGTCCTGCGCGAAGTGGCAGTCGGCGCATTGCATGCCCTTTTCGGCGTGGATGTCCATCATATGGACCGCCTTGCCGGGATTGATCCCGGGCGGCACGAACTTTCCCTCTATCCCCGGACGGCCCGGATCGGCGCTCGACAGGCAGATGTCGCGCTCCTTGGAATCGGTGTAATGGCTGCAGCTCTTGCGCCACTTTTCGGGGTCCTTGGGGTCGATGATGTTCGCGGTGTCGGTGCCATAGGTCGCCATATTGCCGTCGGCGGTCAGCAGATTGCCGCTCCGGTCGCGCTTGAAGATGCCGCGGAAGTTCCAGCCATGGCCGTGATAGTCGGCGAACTGCGTGTCCTTGTTGCTGTCGTTGACGTCATAGACGTCGCGCAGGAATTCGACGTCGGCCCACAGCCCGCGCGTCGCCGCGCCCTCGGGGTTGCGTTCGAGCACCTGATGCACCTCGGCGGCGGTCGGATAGCGCTGCTGCTTGTATGTCTTCCGATAGTCTTCGTCGCTCATCCCCGGCGGACGCGGCGCCGTGTTGCCCGGCCCCGGCCACATCTGCGGCGCGTCGGATTCATAGTCCCACATCGTGTAGCCGAGGTACGAGTTCAGGAAGATGTTCGGCTGGTGCATGTGGCACGACATGCACTGCGACGTCGGGATCGCGCGGGTGAAGCTGTGGCTGATCGGATGGCCCGATTCGCGCCGCGGTTGCTGTTCGGGGCGTGCCGGAACATCGGGATCGGCGGGGTCGATGAGCGCGCCATGACCACCGCCGGCCTGATGGCCGTCGTCGGCCCCATGCGCTTCGCCGCCGTGCCCGCCCTCGGGCTTCCATTTCTTCTCGGCAATCGTCGGATCGACCGTCGCCGTCTCGCCGTCGCGGCCGAACTTGGCATAGGTCAGGCTGTGCCGTGGCTCGCGGTCGTTCGCGTAGATGACGTGGCAGCCCGAACAGCCCGAATGGCGATAGTCGCCGGGCTGGTCGTTCGTCCCCATGAACCACGACAGCGGGTCGTTGAGGCGCGTCTTGTGGATGTTGAGCACGGGGATCGACACGCGGAGGCCCGTCCCGGGACCGCGGTTCGATTGCTTGAGATCGGGGCGGCCCGGCTCCTCGAGCCGCTGGATGCTGCCCGTCGGGTTCGGCAGGCCGATTTCGGGGAATTGCGTGTTGATGTTGCGCCCGCCGCGTTCGAACACGCGGAACACGTCGCCCGGCGGCAGGACGCTCCAGCGCGGCAGCGGATACATTTTCGCGAGCGCGCCGCGCTTTTTTTCTTCGTCGGTCAGGATCTTGTCGAAGCCGAAGCTCGGCTTGCACGCGTCCTTATATTCCTCGGCGGTCAGCCGCGACGAGGGCGACAGGATGCACGCGGGTTCGCCTTTGCGCGTATAAGCCTCGCCGAAGATGTAGTTTTTATAGGGGACGATGCCGTTGTTATACGCCGCGCCGCCCCACAGCATGGCGCCGGTCGACATCATCGACCGCTCGGTCGCCTCGATCACCTCGAGGTGGCACGCACCGCACGCCTCGCGCGCGACGCGGTAATCGCTGGGGTTCACGAAGCGGATGAATTCGGGCGATTCCTTGTTGAGCAAGGTGTAGCTGCGCTGCGGGTTGGCCGAGCTGTCGTGCCACGCGCCGGGCAGCGTCGGCTGCGGGTGCGCGAGCGCCATCACCGCCTTGTTCGTCGGATGCTGGTAGCCAAGGCTGGGCGTGCCGCGCTGGCTCGCATCGCCGCCGTGGCAGTCGGTACAGCCGAGCCGCACCGCGGGGGTCGCGTGCATCGACGGCTGGTCGGTGCGCGTGTGACAGCTGTAGCAACCCTCGGATTTCTGGACGACCTCGGCCTCGCTCTGCTCGCGCGGCGCCGGCGGGGTGAAGCGATATTCGATCTTGAGCGGTTTCTCTTCCTCCGCCGCGCGCACGACGCTCGCGCCGAACGCCGCGCACATCGTCACGAACGCGAGCAGGGCGAAGAGTTTGCGCGCCACCATCAGAAACTCACGATCACATTGGCGAGGATCGACACATAGGCGTCGTTCTTCTTCTTGTTGTCGAACAGATCCTTGAACCCCTTGCCCGGGAGCAGCACCGCGGCGCTGAGGCGCCCGACGATATTCTGCGTCGCCTTCGGCCGCCAGATCGTCGCGACCGACAGGTCGAAACCGATATCCTTGGGGATCGACCCTTCGGTGCGCAGCGCCTGCAGGCTCGACGTATTTTCGAACCAAAGATGGTTGAAATTGGTGCTGACGCGGAACTCGGGTGTCAGGTCGAAATCGGCGCCCGCGCCGATGAAGACGGTGCCGGGATTGTTGAAATTCGACTGCCCCTCTTCCTTCGACGATCGCAGCGAGTTCAATATGCCGTTACGCCCGCTGATCGCGATGACGCGCCCACCACCCGCAAAGGGTATCGTCTGGCGAATCCAGTAGCTGGTGTCGGCGCCGCCGAAGATCGGATTTTCGAAAATCGCGTCGTACCCGCCCTCGGTCTTGTTGTACGGATCGCCGTCGCCGGTCGCGTAAAGCCCCGACAGGCGGAAACGCATCCAGTCGTGATCGTAGCTAAGCTCGACCGCGCCAAAGCCCGCGCGGATTTCGGCCTTTTTGCTCGTGAAGAAACTGTTCCGGTCCTCACCGAGCGCGGCATAGAAACTCGCCGTGACGTTGATCCGCCCGATCCGCCCGTCGGCGCTGTAGCCCAGATAGACCACATCATATTCGCGCCCGCGCAGATCGCCGAGCAGCACCGGGCGAACCGGAAAGCCGTTGTGGTCGATCTGCACGTCATTCTTTTCGCGGTTCATATTGTAGGTGACGCTGATCTGGCTGGTCAGCCCGACGACCGGGAAATCCTGGCGGTAAAGATTGCCGGTGAAGATGAAGTCGCTGCGCGGGGTCTGCGTGATGTCGTTGAGGCCGCTGTTGGTATCCTTTTCGAGCCGCCAGAAGGCCGCGAGATTATATTGGAAGCGGTTGTTGTCGCGGTTGCCGAACAGGCGGATGCCAAGCTGGCTGTCGTTGAACAGGAAACCGCGGAAGTCGCTCTGGAACGGCTGGATGCCGAGGCGGACCGAATAGAAGTCGAACCGGTCGGACGTGTTGCCGAGATGCTTGTCGACGAACAATTCCTGCACGCCAAGGAATGAGTCATAGCGATGGCTCGCCTTCGACGGGCGCACGTCGAGCACGCGCCGTTCGGGCACGTCGACATAGTTGGCCTGATAGGCGAGCGTGACGCGATATTCGATGTCGGGCGGCTTGAACGCGGTCGATCCCTTGATCAGCGCGGCGCCGGCGATGAAGGTCTGCGCGAAGACGAAGCTGCGGTCCTTGCCGAACACGTCGAGGCTGCCCGGCCGCTCGGTCGTCTGGACGCCAACGGGGATCGGGAAGGTGCGCGGTTCGAACACGGTGTCGGACACGGCATTGGCGACGAAGAACCAGTCGTCGCCCTTGATCGGCAGCCATTTTACCTTGTCGGGATTGATCGCGCGGTCGCCCTTGTAGGTGTTCTGGTGATAGGGGTCGAACCAGCGTTCCTTGACCACGCCGAGCGTTTCGATGAGGCGCCAACGGTCGGGGACCGGCAGCTGGTCCTCCATCCCCGGGAAGGCCTGCGGCGGCGGCGGACGCAGCGCGCCGACATTATCCTGGCTGAGCGCGTCGGGAAGGTCAGGGCGATAGCCCGGTCGGCGGCGGCCTTCGATTATGTCGGTGACAAGGTCGTCCTTGACCATCGCTTGCCAGTCGACCGGCGGCGGCGGCGGAATGAGTTCTTCGGCGGGCTGCTCGGCCGGCGCCGCGTCGCCAGCGACAGGCGGCCCCTCGGGCGCGGGCGGCGGCGGTGTGACATCGGCTCCCGGCGCGCCCTGCGCCGCGAGTGTCGCGATGATCGGCCAAAGGCTGCCCCCCGTCATCATCACCTATAGCCCGTTGCAAACATTCTGGTTCGCCGTGTCGAGGAACGGGGCGAACGGGCAGCTGATATAACGCAGGCGCACCCCGGCGCCGACGGCGACGACCACCGTGTCCGAGCGGATCGCGGCCGGCGCATTGCCGATGCCGCCGACGCGCGCGCCGCCGTTGTGTGCGCCGAGGAAACTGATCATGTCATCCTGATCGATACCGTCACCCGACACGCCGATCGCGCCGACCAGCTGGTTGCCGCGATAGATGGGGACCGAGCCGGGGAAGATCTGGATGCCGTTCTGGAGCCGGTTCTGTCCCGCTGCAACGTCGGGCAAGGTCGTGCAGCGCGCCGGCGTATCGGTAGCGCTCGCCCCCGAGACGAAGCCAAGATGCGCACCGAGATTGCCGATGATCAGCGCCGATTGCAGCCCGGTCGAGAAGGGATTGAACTGCGCGATCGGGCGCGACAGCGGGCCCGGCGGACGCCCGACCTCGCCGTCGGGAAAATAGGGCCGCGACAGATTGCCGACGGCGCGGTCGGCGTAGGCGACATTGCCCGTCAGGGACGCGGGATCGTTCAGGAAGGTCCGCATGGCCGGAACGAAGGCACGGACATCGGCGCTGGCATTGGCAGAGAGCTGAGTTCCCGCCTGCCCACCCGAGAAAAAGGCTGCGGTGCGCGCTTTCTGCAAGCTGACATCCGTGCCGAAGATCGGCGCATCGGGCGATCGCACGATACCGAGCACCGAACCGTGCGTGTCGACGATGCTGATCGTCACCTGCGCGCGGCTGTCGAGCGGGCGGCGGATTTGCGCGCGCGCGCGGCTCATCACCGTGAAGGCGTCTTCGAGCACCGCGCGCGCCTCGGCCTGCGTCAGCGGCGCGCTGTTCGTCGCGCCGTCGGTGCCCGCGCGCAGCGGATAGCGGTTAGTACCGCTGCCGTCGGTCAGCACGAAGGCGTCGCGGTTCGAAAATTCGGCGGCGGTCGAGGCACGCACGCCCGACGCTTCGCTGCCATAGGCGACCCCGGCCGTGACCGCGGCATTGGCATAGCCAATCACCGCGACGAGATTGCCCGCCGTACCGTTAAGGCTCGCGAAGCTGGCGCCGCCGCTCGACATCACACCCGCAAAGGTCGCATCGGAGAAACGCAGCGACGTGCCATCGACGGTGATCTTGTCGGCCGTGATCGTGCTGGGCGCCTCGAACCCGCGCGTGCCGGCGAGCGCAATGAATTCCTCGGGGTCATTGTCGATATCGAGGATATTCGGATCGCTGCCGTAAACGCCGTCACCCATCACGCCGATGCCGCCGACGAGTACGCCATTCTTGTAGAGCGGCAGTCCGCCCGGATCGGCGGCGAGGCCGAGCGGCGAGCGTTTCGGTCCGATCAGTGCCGCCGCGCCCGGCGCACCGAAGCGCGCCGACAGGTCGCTGCACGGCAGCTGGCTGAACTGCACCCCGAACAAGGGTCCGCTTTCGAGGCCGACGGTGGTCGGCGCGGGCGGAAAATGTTCCTGCACGATCTGGCTCGCGGTGCGGGTCGAAAAGGCGTTGCCGCCGCTCGAGAGATACGCACCCGTCACCGCCTTGGCGATCGCGCCGCCCTCGGCGGGGAAGATGACATTCTGCGCGTCGATATTCACCCCATTGGGGGCGGGCGCGGTCGTCGCGGTCGCGCGCGCGCCGTTCATGCGGAAGACGCCGAGGACGTTGCCGACGCGGTCGGTCACCGCGATCACCGACGGCAGGCTGCGCGCCTGCGCTTCGGATATGGCCTGCGCGAGGACGCGTTCAACGTCGGCCGTGCTCAGCGCCTCGGCCGCGGGCGGCGTGTAAACCGTCGTCGGTGTGGGGGTCGGAGTCGGCGTGGGGGTCGGGGTCGGCGTCCCGCCACCGCCACCACCACCGCCGCACGAGGTGAGCAGCAGCGCGCCCATCGCAGCAAAGGCGGCCGAGCGGAAAAGATGGGTCTTGCTCTGCATGATCTTACCGCAGCGCCCCGATCGCGCGCACTGCGCTGCCGAACGACGCCTGGAATTCGGATGGCTTGTACGCGTTGGGGTCCTTCACCGCCGCATAGGCGCGGTCGATATCGCCGCGGATGCCCGCCGCCGCGCCGACGGTGACCCGTCCAGACGACACCATCGCGTTGAGCAAGGTGTCGACCCCCATGACCGCCTGCTGCGATCCTGAATAGTCGGTGTAGCGATCGCTGATTGCCTTCGCCGAGATGGCATCGACCATCGAGAAGGCGTCGGCGCCCGAGAAACTACGCGACGCAAAGGCACTCTTGAGCGCCGCGACCGTCTGCGACAGCTGCGCTGCGGCAGCGACCGCGCTCGGCCGATCGGTCGCCATCGCCTTGTGAAAGGCCGCGGTGCGTGCCGCGAGCTGGTCTGCGAGCGCAGGCGCCGCGAGCCGCGCGGCGGCGGCGAGCATGATCAGATTCTCGTCATTATAGGGCGGCATACCCTCGGGAATCTGACGCCCCACATTGTCGAGCCCGGTGCGCACCGGCTTCGCCTGATCGAAGATGCGGCGATGGCAGCTGTGGCAATCGAGGAAATAGAATTCGGGAAACATGCCCTCGGTCCCGCGGCGCGTCTGGAACAAGGCCAGGCTGCGTTCGATCGCGGTCGCCTGCCCGACCGCCCACATCTGGACATGATCGGTGCGCCGGTTCGCGGCGCCGAATTTACGCCAGCCATAGTCGGCATCTTCCTGATGATGCGCCTGCAGCGACGAGAAGAGGTCGAGTTCGAACGAAACGCGCGGGTGGCCCGCAGCCATGATCCGGTGGGTAACGAATTGGCCGTCGGCGGCCGAGCCGAAGTGACAGTCGACGCACACACCCGCGCGGACGACCGGATCCTCGAGCTTCTTGAGCCCCGCCGACAGGTTGGCGAGATGCTTGTCGCGCATTTCGCGGTCGGGATCGGCGTTCGTGCCGACGCCGGCATAATGGCTTGCTAGCCATCCGCCCGCGGGGCCGTGGCACGATTCGCAGCCGACGCCGTCCTCGGCCGGCACCGCGCGTGCGGTACCTGCAGTGCTGTGGCAACCGAGGCACATCTGCGCCTTCGCCGGATCGCCGATGCCGAGATTGCGCGCGATGAACTGGCTGCGGTTGTTGCTGAGCACCGCCCAGGCGCGGCTATGCGCGCCGCCGGGGGTCGAGGGCTCCTGCCATTTCATCAGCTCGTCCTGGCGGACGACTATGCCGTCGCCCTCCATCCGGCCGTGGCAGGTCGAGCCCGCACACGACGCGACGCCGGTGTAGCGCGCGCCGCTTTCGCCCTGCGAGCGCGCCGGGGGGGCGAAGACGAACGCCGCTATAGCGAGCGCGAAGAGCATCGCCCCCAGAACGGCAAATGCCGCCCAAGGCCGATCGCCGCGCTCTTTTCCAGCGTGCGTGGTCATCCGCAGAACCCCTTTTCCCCAACCCGGCGCTTTTACGCCTTGAGCCGATTTACACCACCCCGAATGCCAGCATCGCGTCGGCCACCTTCTTGAAGCCGGCGATGTTCGCGCCCTTCACATAATCGATGTAGCCGCCGCCTCGGTCGCCATAGGTCAGGCAGCTCTTGTGGATGCCGTCCATGATGTCCTTCAGCATCTGCTGCAGTTCGGGCTCACTCCAGGCGCGGCGCCCGCTGTTCTGGCTCATTTCGAGGCCCGAGACTGCAACCCCGCCGGCATTCGCGGCCTTGCCCGGCGCGAACATGATCTTCGCATCCTTGAAGACATGCACGCCCTCAAGGTTCGTCGGCATGTTGGCGCCCTCGCTGACCGCGATACAGCCGTTGGCGACGAGCGCCTTGGCATCGTCGCCGAGCAGCTCGTTCTGCGTCGCGCACGGCAAGGCCACGTCGCATTTGACGCCCCACGGCGTCTTGCCTGCCGTGAAGCTCGCACCTTTGAATTCGTCGCAATATTCCTCGATCCGGCCGCGGCGATGCGTCTTGTGCGCCTTCACCCAGTCGATCTTTTCCTGCGTGATGCCGTCGGGATCGTGGATGAAGCCGCCCGAATCGGACAA
>Ga0209676_1000414_pt1 | contig 76877 bp, 89 predicted proteins | sample AraplaCvi_mLB_r2_FD_184282 | JGI IMG/M metagenome (GOLD analysis project Ga0209676, IMG submission 184282) | Arabidopsis root microbial communities from North Carolina, USA - plate scrape MF_Cvi_mLB_r2 (SPAdes) (version 2) | ecosystem: Host-associated > Plants > Roots > Endosphere | place: USA...
GGAGAGAGTAGCGCCGAATGGCCAGCTTGAAGGAAATGCGCAATCGGATCTCGAGCGTCAAGGCGACGCAAAAGATCACGAAAGCGATGCAGATGGTGGCGGCGGCCAAGCTGCGCCGGAGCCAGGACGCGGCGGAATCCGCCCGTCCTTACGCCCGGCGACTGGCCAGCGTCATCGCCAACCTCGCCGCCGGCGTGTCCGGGGACGGCGCGCCGAAGCTCCTGGCCGGCACGGGCCGTGACGACCGCCACCTGGTGGTGGTCGCCGCCGCCGACCGTGGCCTGGCGGGCGGCTTCACCTCGTCGATCGTCCGGGCCGCGCGCCAGCACATCGATGGCCTGATCGCTCAGGGCAAGACCGTCCAGGTGATCTGCGTCGGCAAGAAGGTGACGGCGCAGCTCGCCCGTCCCTATGCCGGCAAGATCGTCGAGACGTTCGACCTCTCGGCCTATCGCCAGCTGACGCTGTCGGTGGCCCAGCCGATCGCCGACACTGTCACGCGCCTGTACGAGGCCGGCGAGACTGACGTGGTCACGCTGTTCTACAGCCGCTTCAAGTCGGTGGTGCAGCAGATCCCGACGGGCCTGCAGCTGATCCCCGCGACGGTCGAGGGTGTCGAAACCCCGACCGGCCCGGCGGCGGTCTACGAGTACGAGCCCTCGGAAGAGGCCATCCTCGAGACCCTGCTGCCGCGCAACCTGACGGTTCAGATCCTGTCGGCCCTGCTGGACAACATGGCCGGCTTCTACGCCAGCCAGATGACCGCCATGGACAACGCCACGCGCAACGCCGGCGACATGATCAAGCGCTACACCCTCGAGTACAATCGTTCCCGCCAGGCCCAGATCACCAAGGAGCTGATCGAGATCATCTCCGGCGCCGAAGCCGTCTGATCTAGCCTAACGACACAAGCACGCAGAGACCGAAAGACCGCACCGCCATGGCCAAGACCCCCGCTGAAAAGCCGGCCGCCGCCGCCGCCAAGAAGCCCGCCGCCCCCAAGGCCGCGGCTGCTCCGAAGGCCGCCGTCGCCGCGAAGGCTCCCGCCGCCGCCGCTAAGGCTCCGGCCGCCAAGAAGCCGGCCGCCCCGAAGGCCGCCGTTGCTCCGAAGGCTCCGGCCGCCAACCTGGATGGCGCCACCGGCCGCCTTGTCCAGATCATCGGCGCCGTCGTCGACATCGAGTTCGACGGCGCTCTGCCGGCGATTCTGAACGCCGTCGAGACCACCAACGCAGCCACCGGCCAACGCCTGGTGTTCGAAGTCGCCCAGCACCTGGGCCAGAACACCGTCCGCGCCATCGCCATGGACGCTACCGAAGGTCTCGTCCGCGGCCAGGCCGTGCGCGACACCGGCGAAGCCATCCGCGTGCCGGTCGGTCCGGGCACCCTGGGCCGCATCATGAACGTCATCGGCGAGCCGATCGACGAGCAGGGCCCGATCCAATCGACCCTGTCGCGCCCGATCCACCGCGACGCCCCGACCTTCGCCGAGCAGACCAACACTGCTGAAGTGCTGGTCACGGGCATCAAGGTCATCGACCTGATGTGCCCCTACACCAAGGGCGGCAAGATCGGCCTGTTCGGCGGCGCCGGCGTCGGCAAGACCGTGACGATGCAAGAGCTGATCAACAACATCGCCAAGGCCTATGGCGGTTACTCGGTTCTGGCCGGCGTGGGCGAACGCACCCGCGAAGGCAACGATCTGTATCACGAGATGATCGAGTCGAACGTCAACGTCGACCCGAAGGCCAACAACGGCTCGACCGAAGGCTCGCGTTGCGCCCTCGTCTACGGCCAGATGAACGAACCGCCGGGCGCCCGCGCCCGCGTCGCCCTGACGGGCCTCTCGATCGCGGAATACTTCCGTGACGAGGAAGGCAAGGACGTGCTGCTGTTCGTCGACAACATCTTCCGCTTCACCCAAGCCGGCGCCGAAGTGTCGGCTCTGCTGGGCCGCATCCCCTCGGCCGTGGGCTATCAGCCCACCCTGGCCACCGAGATGGGCAATCTGCAGGAGCGCATCACCTCGACGAACAAGGGCTCGATCACCTCGGTCCAGGCCATCTACGTGCCCGCCGACGACCTGACCGACCCGGCTCCGGCCACCTCGTTCGCCCACTTGGACGCCACCACCGTTCTGTCGCGCGACATCGCGGCCCAGGCCATCTTCCCGGCCGTGGACCCGCTGGACTCGACCTCGCGGATCATGGATCCGCTGATCATCGGCGAGGAGCACTACACGGTCGCTCGCCGCGTCCAGGAAGTCCTGCAGCAGTACAAGGCCCTGAAGGACATCATCGCCATCCTGGGCATGGACGAGCTGTCGGAAGAGGACAAGCTGATCGTGTCGCGCGCTCGCAAGATCTCGCGCTTCCTGAGCCAGCCCTTCCACGTCGCAGAGCAGTTCACCAACACGCCGGGCGCCTTCGTCCAGCTGAAGGACACCATCCGCTCGTTCAAGGGCATCGTGGACGGCGAGTACGACCACCTGCCGGAAGGCGCGTTCTACATGGTCGGTCCGATCGAGGAAGCCGTGGCCAAGGCCGAGAAGATGGCGGCCGAAGCCTGATGACCGACGACGCCGATCTGGGCCATTTCTGCTGCGACGAGCTGGCGGAGGCCGTGTCTCCGGACACGACCGCCAGCCTCATCGAGCATGACAGCGGCCTGATCCTGCTGAATCTCGGCGAACGCGAGGAAGAGGGCGAGACGGGCCTGGTGCTGGCCACCATCCGCTTCTGCCCCTTCTGCGGGACCGAGATCCAGACCGACGAAGACATCGAAGCCGCCCTGGGCGGCGTCGAGGAGACCTTCAACTGATGGCCAAGCTGCACTTTTCCCTGGTCGCGCCCGAACGCGAACTGTTCTCCGGCGATGTGGACCTGGTCCAGGCCCCGGGCTCGGAAGGCGACTTCGGCGTCCTGGCCGGCCACGCCCCGTTCATGACCACCCTGCGCGAAGGCAAGGTGACCGTGAAGGACGGCGCCACGACCAAGGTGTTCGACATCCAGGGCGGCTTCGCCGACGTCGGGCCCGATGGCCTGACGATTCTGGCCGAACACGCCGTCGAAGCGGCCTGATCCCCCCCGGACGCACGCTTTCGAAACGCCCTCGTTCCGCCCGGATCGGGGGCGTTTTTGTGAGCACTTCGTGTCCAGGGTGAAAAAATTACACTTGTGACCCAATCTCCGCCTCAATCGGCAGCCATAAGGGTTGCGAGGGACTGCCTGTCGGTTTTAATGCCGACCTCTCGTCTAGTTGGGGATATCCAGCCTATGCGCCTTGCGCTCGCCAGCCTGATCGCTCTCGGTGCGGTCTCGACCGCCGCCGTCGCCCAGGAGCAAACCGCTCCGGCTCCCGCCACGCCCGCGCCGGCGCCCGCCGCGGCGCCGGCTCCGGCTCCGGCTCAAGCCGCCCCGGCCGCTCCGGCTGATCAAGCTGCTCCGCCCGTCGCCGCGCCGACCGCCGGCGCGCCCGCCGACACCTATACGGCCCCGGTTCGCGGTCCGAAGACCACCGACCCGGTGACCCTGCGTCTGCTCGACGTGCTGGACAAGGTCTGCAAGCCGCAGGTCGCCGGCGGCGACTTCGCCCAGCTGGTCAAGGACTACGGTCTGAAGAAGAAGAAGGAACAGTGGGTTCTGGACCTGGGCAAGCCGTACAACATCACCCTGGACAACCCCGGCTCGAACAAGAACGTCTGCACGGTCACCATCGACTACGCCCAGACCCCGGAACAGGCTCAAGAGCTGGCCAACGGCCTGCACGACTGGGCGACCTGGGAAAACAGCCCGCAGCTGCGCCTGATCCGCAACGACCAGACGGTCGGCAGCGACTATCGCCGCTTCACCGTGTCGTGGGACGACGCCTGGGCCGGCGGCCACGCCGGTCTGGTCTATATGCGCCTGAAGAAGCTGGACGAGACCTCGGTCGGCAAGAACTTCGAACGCGCTCAGATCCTGTACAGCACCAGCAGCCGCTAATCCGGCTGTTGCCCCGCCTTCGAGGCGGACCTATCTAGCGAAGGCGCGGGGACGACCCCGCGCCTTTTGCGTTTCGGGGACGACCCCAGTTTTCAGGGGCTCGCCATGGCCTGGATCATTCTCCTCATCGCCGGACTGTTCGAAGTAGGCTGGGCCGTGGGCCTGAAGTTCACCGAGGGTTTCACCAGGCCGGTTCCGATCGTGTTGACCGCCGTCAGCCTGGTGCTGTCGATGGGCCTCTTGGGCTGGGCCGTGAAGACCTTGCCGCTGGGCACGGCCTACGCCGTCTGGACGGGCGTGGGCGCGGTCGGCACGGCCATCGTCGGCATCGTGCTGTTCAAGGAACCCGCGACCGCCGCGCGGCTCGTCTGCCTGGGCCTGATCGTGGCGGGCATCCTGGGGCTGAAGGTGTTCAGCGCTAGCCCCGCAGCTTAGGCGGCGGCGCGGCCTTCCGCGCCGATGAAGTCAAGGCACCGCTGGGCCACCCGCTCCCAGCCGGGCTCCCCGGGCAGCCAGTGGCTCATCTCGGGGAACACCTCGACGGCGCCGCCCAGGCGCGCGGCCGTTTGGCGGACCGTCGCGGGCGGGTGGATCACGTCTCGGCCGCCCGCGACGGCCAACACCGGACAGCCTGGCGAGGACACCGAGGTGGTCATGAAAGGGTCCAGCCACCAGTTCAGCGTTTCCCATAGCGCCCGACCGCTCTCGGCCGTCATGCGGGCGAAGATCGCCTTGCGCTGGGCCTTCTCCAGCCGGTCGACGCTGTAGCGCCGCACGACGCCGTAGTCCGGCGCGATGGCCTGCAGCCAGTAAGGGCCGAAGGTGTAGAGGCTGACGGCCGACACGGCCTCCTCCAGGCTGGCGCCGGAGACGCCCCAGGGCGCGGACGGGGCCAGCAGGATCAGCTTGGAGATTTTGGCCCGCGACGCGGCCATCTGGGCGACAAGTCCGCCCAGGGAATGGCCGATCAGGATCGGCGGCGTCTCGCAACCTTGGGCCACACGGGCGATCTGGCGGGCGTAGTCGGCCATCGAGACGCCGGCGGCGCTGCTCTGGCCATCATGGCCGATCAGGTCGGGCGTCAGCACGCGGTGTCCGGCGGCCTCGAACGGCTGGCGGAAGGCGTCGAAGGTCCAGCCGCCGCAGAAAGCGCCGTGGACCATGATCACGGGTGCGCGCATGGACGCCCTAAAAACCAAACCCCGCCGACGAAGCAGCCGGCGGGGTTCAGCCTACACTTACTTCGCCGCCTTGGGCGAGGTTTTGGCGGCCGCCTTTGTCGCAGGCTTCTTGGCGGCCGGAGTCTTGGCTGCGGGGGCCTTGGCGGCGGCGGCCGGCTTGGCCTCGGCCTTCGGCTTCGCGGCGGCCTTCGGGGCAGCGGCCTTGGCCGGAGCCTTGGCGGCGGGGGCGGCCTTCGCGGCGGGCTTCACAGCCGCCTTGGCGGGCGCGGCGGCCTTCTTCGGCGCGGTGACGGCTTCAGCAGCGGCCTTCGGTTTCGCCGAAGCCTTGGCGGCGGGTTTGGCGGCCGGCGCAGCGACCGACTTCGGAGCGGCGGCGGCCTTGGGCGCGGCCGCGGCCTTCTCGGCGGCCGGGGCCTTGGCCTTGGGCGCGGGCTTGGCTTTCGCTTCAGCGGGCGCCTTGACGGCCGGCGCGGCGGCCTTCGGCTTCGCGGCCGCTTTCGGCTTGGTTTCGGCCTTCGGCTTGGCCGGGGCCTTGGCGGAGGGCGCCGCAGCCGGAGCAGCGGCGACCGGAGCGGGCTCGGCGGCCTTCACGGGTTCGGACGCAGGAGGCGGAGTTGGCGCAGGCGCGGGGGCGGGAGCCGGGGCAGCGGCCTTGGCCGGCTCCGGCGCGGGCGCGGCGGCCGGCTTCTTGCCGCTCAGCCAGGCGATCAGGTCGTCGAGGATCTTCATCGTGTTCGGCTCGTCTATGAGATAATGGGCGTTGGTGGGGTATTCTCGATACTCGGCGCCGGCGTACTTCTTGCCGACGAGGCGCACGTCCTCGACGGGTGTCGTGCGATCCAGCGCGCCCGCCATCACCAGCACCGGGACGGTGACCTTGCTGGCGTCGACGTGGGCGGTCTTGTGGGGATCCTTGTGCGGCCAGGCCAGATCGGCCAGCACCTGGCCGCTGTCATGCACCATCTTGGCGTAGAGCGCATCGTGACGCGCGGCTGGAACGACGTTGGCCACGCCGAACTTGAAGCCGGTCTTCCACATCTTGCCCGCCCGGGTCTCGGGTCTGGACTGCAGGGCCAGGTTCAGGAAGGTGAAGATCGGGGTCAGCTTGGGCTTGCCGCGCGCGTCGGCCGGCGAGGCGGGGGCGAACAGGGCCAGGGCTGACGCATGGCCGGCCTCGGCGACCTTCTGGGCGATCAGCCCGCCCATCGAATGGCCGATGACGATCGGCTTCTTGCCGGTCTCCTTGGCCAGGGTCTGGGCCAGGGCGCTCATCTCGGCCACGTAGTCAGCCAGGGTCAGGCCGGCCAGGCCGGCGCGCGGGCCTTCAACGGTGCGCACCGCCGACCGGATCGTCGGCGCCTCCACGCGGTATCCCTCGGCGCGCAGGCGCGTGGCGACGGGATCCCACACGTCCCCTCCGCACCCGTAGCCGTGTATCAGCAGAACCGTGTCCGCCATCCTGTTCTCCCCAGCGCGACGGACGACAGATTCAGACGCCGCGCGCGAACCCCGCAAAGGCGGCGGCCACGGTTTCGTAGACGCCACGCTTGAAGGGTACGATCAGTTCGGGCGTTTCGTCGAGCCTGCCCCATTTCCAGGCGTCGAACTCGATGTGCTCATCCGCCTCCAGATCGATCTCCGACTCCTCGCCGATGAAGCGATAGGCGAACCAGACCTGCTTTTGTCCAAGCCATCCGCGCGAGCGCTTCTCATTGGCCAGCACTTCGGGCGGGAAGTCATATCTCACCCATCCTTCCGTGCGGCCCAGCAGTTCGACGGAGGTGACGCCGGTCTCTTCGGCCAGCTCGCGGCGGGCGGCGGCTTCCAGGTCCTCGCCCTCGTCGACGCCGCCTTGCGGAAACTGCCAGTTGTAGGGCGGCGCCTGTTTGTGGCGGCGGCCCAGCCACACCCGCCCGTCCGGATGGAACAGGACCACGCCGACGTTCGGGCGGTGCTGGGGATAGTCACGCTCGCTCATGCGCAGCGTTGTTCCACGACTTGTCGCGGCGCGCCAGTACGCCCGAGGTTATAAGCCTATCGGTGCGCAAGCGCCGAGGCCGGAGCCAGCTGCAGGCCACGCGCCTGCAGGCCGGCGGCCCAGACGCGGACCTGGGTGATGGTCACCGGATAGGCGAAGCCCGAGCCCAGCGACTGGCCGCGGCCGGCGGCGCCGTTCTCCAGCGCGCGCAGCTGGGCGTCGATGGCGGTGGCCGACAGTTCGTCGTCGATCACCCGGTCGGCCGAGGCGCGCGGGATCGGCCCGGCTCGACGCGAGGCCAGGCCGTCGTCGACGAAGGCCAGACCGCGGGCCTTGAGCACGGCGTTGAAGGTGGTCATCGCCGTGTCGCTCTCGACGAAACGGGCGCCCAGATAGTTCGACAGGCCGAAATAGCCGGTGGCGCGCGACATCAGCCACTCCAGCTTGCGGACCGTGTCCTCAGGCCGGTTGGCGGCGATCAGGGTGTAGGGGCCCGGATCGTTGGCCGGGTAGTCGGCGGGCTCCATCGGGGTCTCGAGCAGAACCTCGTGACCGTGGGCGCGGGCCAGGTCGATCCAGCCTTGCAGGCCCTCGGCATAGGGGGCGAAGGACAGGGTGATCTCGCCCGGCAGGGTCTCGATCGCCGCACGGGTGGTCTGGGCGTTCAGACCGAGGCCGCCGATGACCACCGACACCTTGGGACGACCGTTCGGCGTGAACGGACGGGCATAGGCCTCGGCGGCGGTGCGGCCATCGGCGCCGATGATCGGCAGCGGGCCGCCGCCGGGACCCGGAGCGGTCAGGCCGGCGATCGGGGCCTGGGCCAGGCCGGGTCCCTGCTGAATCGGCGGCAGGTTCGCCAAGCCCTCGGCGGGAGGCGCCTCGCCCTCCTGCGCCTGAACCGGCGCGAACGGGTTGCGCGACAGGCCCAGTTCTCCCGGCACGAAATCGGCTTCGTGGCCCGGATCGCCGCCCAGCGCCTCGCGCCAGCCTTCGGGCGCATTCTTGGTCGCGCCGATCTTGGTCAGTTCCAGCCGAATCACCGGCGAGCCGGCGTGGGGGTCGCTGGTGATCAGGACCAGGGTCGCCAGGGAGGCCAGGAACAGGCAGGCCGCGCCGCTGGCGCTGATATAGGGATTGCTGAGGGCGGCCATCAGCTTGGCGCGCAGATCGACCGACCCGCCCGGAGCGGGCGCGGCGGCGGCATAGGCGGGCTTACGCGAGAAGGTGACGGCCATGACCCCCGCAGGCTAGCGAGGAAGCTTCGAATATATGGTTAACAAGATGCTGCCGAACCGGGGCGGCGGCGCGGCGCGACGTCGCGGCGTTCCTTACGAAAAACGCCGCCCCGGCTTCCCGGAGCGGCGTTGATCAGAAATGGCAGAGAAGCCTTACTTGTTTTCGGTGACCGGCGCCTTGCCAGCCGCCGCGGCGGCCTTGGCGGTGACTTCGGCCACCTTGGCCGCCGGCTTGGGCAGCTTGGGCGTGGCGGCGACCGAGCCGGCGTTCAGCACCGCGATGGCGCGTTGGAGCTGGAAGTCGCCCTTCTTGTCGTCGAAGCCCGTCGGCGGGGCTTCGGCCGGGGTGTGGACGCCCAGGCGGGTCTTGCCCTCGTCGGCGTTCAAGGCGTTCTTGAAGCTGGCTTCGCTGAACCAGACGCGGTTGGCGATGTCCTGGGCCTGGTCGCGGGTCTGGGCGACCTCGAGGTCCGGCGCGATGCCGGTCTTCTGGATCGAGCGGCCCGACGGCGTGAAATAGCGCGCCGTGGTCAGCTTCAGGGCGCCGTCGGCCCCGCCGCGCAGCGGGATGACCGTCTGCACCGAACCCTTGCCGAAGCTGGTCAGGCCGACCAGTTCGGCGCGATGGCGGTCCTGCAGCGCGCCGGCGACGATCTCGGCGGCCGAGGCCGAGCCCTGGTTGATCAGCACGACCATCTTCATGCCGTTCAGCAGGTCGCCGGGACGGGCGTTGTAGCGCTGGATGTTGCGCGGATCGCGGCCGCGCTGGCTAACCACCTCGCCGCCGTCCAGGAACACGTCGGCCACGCCGACCGCCTGGTCCAGCAGGCCGCCGGGGTTGTTGCGCAGATCCAGGATCAGGCCCTTCATGTGCGGATTCTTGGCCTTCAGATCGTTGATCGAGGCGACCACGGCGTCGGTGGCCTTCTCGTTGAAGCCGGGCAGGCGGACATAGCCGTAGTCGCCTTCCATGCGGGCGATGGCGGCCTTGGGCTTGATCACCTCGCGGACCAGCTTCACGTCGAACGGATCGGTCTTGTCGCGGGCGATGGTCAGGGTGACCGCCTCGCCGGCCGTGCCGCGCATCTGCTTGACGGCCTCGGTGACCGTCAGGCCCAGCACGCTCTGGCCGTTCACGGCGGTGATGTAGTCGCCGGCCTGGATGCCCGCGCGCGAGGCCGGGGTGCCGTCCATCGGCGAGATGACCTTGACGACGCCGTCCTCGCTGGTGACCTCGATCCCGAGGCCGCCGTACTCGCCGCGCGTGGTGTCCTGCATGTCCTCGTAGCTGTCGGGCGACAGGTAGCCCGAGTGCGGGTCCAGGCTGGTCAGCATGCCGTCCAGCGCCGCCTCGATCAGCTTTTTGTCGTCGACCTCGGTGACATACTGGTCTTCGACCGTGCCCAGCACGTCGCCGAAGAGCTCCAGCATCTTGTAGGTCTTGGTCTTCGGCGCGTTGTTCGCCTGGGCGATGGGGCTGAAGTAGGCCATGGTCCCCGCGCCGAGGACGAAGGCGGATACGCCGATGAGCAGGTACTTGCGCATTAGGCCCAGAAGGCTCCCTGGCGACGCGCGGCGTCGCAAACCGTGTTTAGCCCCGTCCAACCCTGACGATGGCCGTAGGTGTAATTACGACCACCATTACTGAAAAAGTCGACTATCGCGACTCTTGTTTGAGCCAGCGCTCCGGGTCCGCCGGTTCGCCGTTCTCCCGGACCTCCAGGTAGAGTTCCGGATCGGAAGATACACGATCCGGCATCTTCCCGATGGGGGCGCCGGCCGCGACAGATTGTCCGGGTGACGCCGTGATCTGGTCCAGGCCGGCCAGGACCAGGTGATAGGCGCCTTGCGAGCGCAGGATCAGCACCGCGCCCCAGCCGTTCAGCGCGCCGGCGTATTCGACCGTCCCCGCGGCGGGGGCGGTGACGGTCAGGCCCTTGTCGGTGCGGATGGTCAGGCCCGGCGACTTTCCGCCGGCCGGCAGCTCGGCCCCGAACCGGCGAACGATGGCTCCGGCGGCCGGCGAGCGCAGGTGCAGCGGACCTGTCGGCTCGACCCGTCCTAGGCCGTCCGTCAGGGCCCCCAGGGTGCGCAGCTCGCTCTCCTCGGCCAGGGCTTCCTGGGCGTAGGCGCGCTCCAGCCGGGTCTTCTCGATGATCAGACGCTCGATCTCGCCCTTGCGATCGGCGACCACGCTCTCGGCGGTGAACAGCTCGGCCGAGGCGGCGGCGGCTTCGCGGCGCAGGGTCCCGACGGCTGAGGCCTGGCGGGCATAGGTTTCGGCGCGGTGCTGCAGCTCCGGCGTCATGGCCCGGATCAGGATCGCCGCCCGCACCGCGTCGCGGGCGTTGTTCGGCGACACCAGGAGGGCCGGCGGCGGATCGCGGCGGAACAGCTGCAGGGCCGACAGCAGCAGCGACAGCCGTTGCCGGTTGACGCCCAGATCGGCCAGGATCGAGCGCTCGCGGGCGTTCAGGGCTTCCAGCCGGGCGCGCTTGGCGTCGACATCGGCGCCGGCGGCGATGCGGGCGTGGTCCAGGCGGTCCAGCTCGGCCCGCAGGTCCTGGATCTCGCGACGGGTGTCGGCGGCTTGCTGGCGGTCCTTGGCGCGCTGGGCTTCCGCCGCCCGGTCGGCGCGCTGCCAACCGACCACGGCCGTCGGGACGGCGAGGGCGGCGACCAGAAGACCAATGACCAGAGGGCGGCGAAGCATCGAGCTCTTGATGCCCTAATCTCTGTGATAGGGCGAGCCCGACAGGATGGTGGCGGCGCGATAGATCTGCTCGGCCAGCATGGCGCGGGCCAGGGCGTGCGGCCAGGTCTGGACCCCGAAGGCCATGGTCTCGTGGGCGGCCGACAGGATCGAGGAATCCAGGCCGTCGGCGCCGCCGATCAGGAACGCCATGCGCCTGTGGCCGTCGTCGCGCAGCCGGGCCAGGTGATCGGCGAAGGCGCGGCTCTTCCAGGCCTTGCCGTGCTCGTCGCAGGCGACGATGTAGGCGCCCTCCAGATGCGGGCGCAGCACCTCGGCCTCGGCGGCCTTGCCGGGCTTGCGGGCCTCGACCTCGACGATCTCGACGGGACCGAGCGCCAGGGCGCGGCCGGAGGCGGTGGCGCGGGACGCATAGTCCAGGGCCAGCTGCGCCTCGACCATGCGGCCGAGCTTTCCGACGGTGAGGATGGTGATCTTCATCGGGACAGAAGCGTGGCAGCCGAAAGTGTGAGCGGTTTCGGCGTCCGCCACGCGCGATTAAAGAGATGCTCCAGGCCGCCGCTCCTGGGGAGCGGCGGCCGAGCGCGCGATATCAGTTCGCAGCCGTGCGGTGCGGGGCGTCGACCGCCCAGATCTTCTCGATGTTGTAGAAGCTGCGCACTTCGGGGCGGAACAGGTGGATGACGACGTCGCCGGCGTCGATCAGCACCCAGTCGCAATGCGGCAGGCCTTCGACCCGCGCCTTGCCGAAGCCGTTTTCCTTCAGCGCCCGCAGGATATGGTCGGCCAGGGCGCCCACGTGACGGTGCGAACGGCCGGACGCCACGATCAGGCTGTCGGCGACCGAGCTCTTGTCCGTCAGGTCGATGTGGACGATGTCCTGGGCCTTGTCGTCATCAAGGCGGGTGAGGATCAGGCGCTCCAGCGCCTTCACGTCGAGGGCCGGACTCAGGCCCGGGGATTCAGTCGAGGACTCGGCGCCGGCCGGGCCTTCGTGCGCACTGTGCGCGGGGTCGCTACGCAGCGGATTGCTCCTTATGGGGTCGCTGTGGATATCCCTCATAGCACGGAATTGGGCGGAAAGTGAGGGGGTGATGGCCGAACGCCGATCGCCGACCGCATCTGCGGCCTTCGCGCAACGCCTGAAAGCTGGGCCTTCAGCCTTTCTGCCGCGCCCGCATCGCCGTGGAAGAGGCGAAATTCAGCGGTCCCGTCAGATAGACCCAGGCCGGGGCGGTGGCGTTGGGCAAGCGCGCGGCGGCGCTGGCCGGCCAGCGCGCGAAGGCGAAGCGGCGGGCCGCCGGCGAGGTCCGGGCTTTCAGCGAGACCCACGGGCGGGAGATCACCGCGACGGGCGCCTCGCGCATGATCTGAGTCCAGCCGCGCCAGCGGTGGAAGGTGGCCAGGCTGTCGGCGCCCATGACCCAGACGAACTTTACGCCCGGAAAACGGGCCCGCAGCACCCGCAGGGTGTCGATGGTGTACTGGGAGCCCAGCCGCGTCTCGGCGTCGGACACGATCATGCCCGAGCCGCGGGCCCAGCGGCGGGCGGCCGCCATCCGTTCAGGCAAGGGGGCCGTCTCGTGCGATGACTTCAGCGGGTTCTGCGGCGACACCAGCCAGATGACGCGGTCCAGCTCCAGGCGGCGCATGGCCGTTTCGGCCACGTGGGCGTGGCCCTCGTGCGCCGGGTTGAAGCTGCCGCCGAACAGGCCGACGCGCATCCCGGGCTCCAGGTGGAACCCGAGGCGTTGCGCGCTTGGCCGGCCGGCCTCAGGGACGAGTCTGGCCGGTCCCGCGAACCACATATTTGAACGTCGTCAGCTGCTCGGCCCCTACCGGACCGCGGGCGTGAAGCTTGTCGGTGGCGATGCCGATCTCGGCCCCGAAACCGAACTCGCCGCCATCGGCGAACTGTGTCGAGGCGTTGACCAGCACGATGGCGCTATCGACCGCCGCCACGAAGGCGTCGGCGGCGGCCGCGTCCTCGGTGACGATCGCGTCGGTGTGGCCCGAGCCGTAGGCGGCGATGTGGGCGGCCGCGCCGTCGACGCCGTCGACCACGGCCACGGCCAGGATCGGCGCCAGATATTCAGTGGTCCAGTCCTCGGCCGTCGCCTTCTTCATGGTCGGCTCGATCGTCCGGGCGGCGGCGTCGCCGCGCAGCTCGCAGCCGGCCCGGATCAGGGCGTCGGCGATCGGCGGCAGCAACGTGTCGGCGGCGGCCCTGTCGACCAGCAGGGTCTCGGCCGAACCGCAGACCGACACCCGGCGCAGCTTGGCGTTGACGACGATGTCCACAGCCTTCTTCACGTCGGCGCCGGCATGGACGAACACGTGGTTGAGGCCTTCCAGGTGACCCAGCACGGGGGCGCGGGCCTCGGCCTGGACGCGGGCGACCAGGCTCTTGCCGCCGCGCGGGATGATCAGGTCGACCGCCTTGTCGAGGCCCTGCAGGATCATGCCGACGGCGGCGCGGTCCGGCGTCTTCACGGCCTGGACGGCGGCGGCGGGCAGGCCGGCGGCCTTCAGGCCCCGCTCGATCGCGGCGTGGATGGCCAGGTTGGAATGGATGCACTCCGAACCGCCGCGCAGGATCACCGCATTGCCCGAACGCACGCACAGCGCCGCGGCGTCGGCGGTCACATTGGGGCGGCTCTCATAGATCATGGCGATCACGCCGATAGGCGTGCGCACGCGGCTGATGTCCAGGCCGTTGGGCCGGGTCCAGCGCGAGGTGGCGACGCCGACGGGGTCGGGGATCGCGGCCACGGCCTCGACCCCGTCGGCCACGCCTTCGAGACGCTTCTCGTCCAGCGCCAGGCGATCCAGCATCGGGCCGGTGACGCCGTTGGCTGCAGCGCGGGCCAGGTCCTTGGCGTTGGCGGCCAGGATGGCGGCGGCGTCCTTGCGGATCTCGGCGGCCATGGCCTGGATGGCGGCGGTGCGCTGCTCTGGCGAGGCGAGGCGAAGCGCGCGCGCGCCCTCACGGGCCGTCCGGCCCATCCCCGCCATCGTCGCCTGCAAGCTCGCGCCCGCGTCGTCCATTGTCCCGATCCTAATCCTAGTGACCCTGGCAAGTTATGCTCAGGTTGAGACTTACCTAGAGCGCGTTAGGCGAAAGTGTAAGCGGTTTCGCCGCCGAACGCGCTCCAGGCAAGAAACGAGAGCCTGTTTATCCCGCTCGGATGGGACATCCGAACGGGACAGGCTCTAGGCTCTTTCGGGGCAGGATGAAACCGGCTTCGTCTGAAAACGGATGGAGTTTCGCTGCGGCGGATCAGCCGTTCCGCGCCATGTAGAAGGCGTTGAAGCCGAAGAAGATGACCAGCGCCAGGATGACGATCATCGCGGCCGCGAAGCCCAGGCCTTTCAGCCCGCGACGCGGGGGCGGCTTGTTCGTGGGGGTTTCGTCGAGGTCCATGGCGCCATCCAAGCCGTTCGGTCGCTGAACGCCTCGCGCCAGGCGACCGGTTCGGCCTGAGGCAAATGATGGTCGCGGGCTATTCGGCGTCCCAGCGATAGGCCTTGTCCAGCCAGTCGCCGAGGCGGCCGTCCGGACGCGCCAGGCCGTGGATGCGGGTCATTTCCTCGTCGGTCAGGCTGAAGTCGAGGATGTCGAAGTTCTCCTCGACGCGCTTGGGATTGCTGGTGCGCGGGATGGCGATGACGCCCTGCTGGATCAGCCAGCGCAGGGTGACCTGGCCCGGCGTCTTGCCGTGGGCGCGGCCGATCTCGATCAGCACCGGATCTGTTGCGACCTTGCCCTGGGCCAGCGGCGACCAGGCGGTGATCGAGGTTCCGAGGGCGTCGGCCTTGGCCTTCAGGGTCTTGAGCGACAGATAGGGGTGGTACTCGACCTGGTCAGTGGCGATCGGCGCTTCCGACAGCTTGGCGGCTTCCTCAAGCAGGGCCGAGGGAAAGTTCGACAGGCCGATGGCGCGGGTCCAGCCGCGCGAGCGCACCTCGTTCAGGGCCTTCAAGGTTTCGGCGAGCGGTACGTCGGGCTTTGGCCAGTGCAGCAGCAGCAGGTCGACGTGGTCGACGCCCAGGCGCTCCAGGCTCTTTTCGGCCGAGCGCTGCAAGTCGCCGTCAGCGAACTTGTCGATCCAGACCTTGGTGGTCAGGAAGATCTCGTCGCGCTTGATCCCGCTGTTCCGGATGCCCGCGCCGACGTCGCGCTCGTTGCCATAGATCTGGGCGGTGTCGATGTGGCGGTAGCCGACCTCCAGGGCCTTCTCGACCAATGGGACGGCCGAGCCGTTCTCCAGCTGCCAGGTGCCAAAGCCGAGGGCGGGCATCAGGACGTCGCCCGAACGGACGGCGGGAACGAGCTTGGACATGGATAACTCCGGAAATGGCGCTCAGGCGGATATGGGGACGAGGCGGTTCAAGGCCACCCTGGCCCCAACGCGCGACAGGGCGACGAACACCAAAGCGATCGCATGAGGGTCACGCGGCGAGCGGGCCCCTTCATGCGATCGTCGTCGGGTGGGCGTCGTCCCAGGCCTTCAGCACCCTCTTGGGCGCGGTGGCGCGCCATTGGCGCAGGACCAGCCGCTCGACCGTGCTAGGGTGGGCCAGCGGCAGGCGGACCAAGACGTAGGGATAATTCCTGAAGTGGTCCGTGAAATGGAAGGTCTCCGGCTCGGCCTCGACCAGCATGTCGCGCTCGTCGAACGGCACGGCGGGGCAGACCAGGCTCTCGCCATCCTCGAACAGGCGGGTCAGGAACTTGCCGTGCGCTTTCAGGCATGGGCGGCCGTAGGACGTCCCGTCCTCGACGCCGGGCAGCGTGAATGCGAAGGCTCTCACGTCTTCGTAAGTCATGGGCAAGCTCTCTCCGGCGCGACTATATCTAGCGAATGGACACCGAGAACACCCTGAAGACGCCCGTTCTGGTGCTGGGCGCGACCAGCCTGATCGGCGGCCATCTGCTGGCGCGGCTGAAAGCTGAGGACCTGGACCCGGTGGCGTTCAGCCGGCGACCGCCGACCGAAGACGCCTGCTGGATCGGCGGCGATCTCAAGGACGCCGACCTGGGTGAGCGCCTGCCTGTGGCGACAACAGTGTTTTCGCTGTCGCCGATCTGGCTGCTGCCGGCCGCCCTGCCGGCCCTGAAGGCGCGGGGCATGGAACGGCTGATCGCCTTCTCCTCGACCAGCCGCTTCACCAAGACCGACTCCCCGGAGGCCGGCGAGCGCGCCGTGGCCCTGGCGCTGGCCGGCGCCGAAGCCGCGGTCGAGGCCTGGTGCGCCGAGCACGGCGTGGCGTGGACGATCCTGCGGCCGACCCTGATCTATGACGAGGGTCATGACGAGAACGTCAGCCGCATCGCCCGCCTGGTGAAGCGGTTCCACGTCATGCCGCTGTCGGGCCGAGGCGACGGCCTGCGCCAGCCGGTTCACGCCGCCGACCTGGCGGCCGGCGCCCTGGCGGCGGCCCACGCGCCGACGACACGCAACAAGGCCTACAACCTGGTGGGCGGCGAGACGGTGACCTATCGGGTGATGGTCGACCGGGTGTTCGAAGGGCTCTCCAAGCCGCCGCGCAGCCTGCCGATGCCGACATGGCTGTTTGGCCTCGTCATGCGCTTGGCCAAACCCTTCTATCCGGGCGCAACCGTCGCCATGGGGACGCGGATGGGCCAGGATCTGACGTTCGACAGCTCGGACGCCATACGGGACTTCGGGTGGAGCCCGCGCGCTTTCCACCCCCGCTTCTAGTCCGCGTCCGCCAGCACCATGGCGAAGGGTGTCAAACCCCCGTCCTTCTCGACATAACCGCTGACCAGCTTGCGGTCCGGAGGCAAGACGCCCAGGTCGATCTCCTCGCTGGGAAAAACCACGATCCGCCGGTCGCCGATGCAGACCACCAGTTCGTAGCCGTCGAAGGCCCGGCGGGACATGGCCTTGATATAGGAATAGTACGGTTCGCGCCGCCAGGCGGCCGGTTTGCCGGGATCGATGACGACGTTCAGGCGCTTGCCGTCGCGGTCGGAATACATGACGAAGCCGGCCTTGTCGGGCCGCCACGCCTCGCCCAGCTTGTCCGACGTCAGCCATAGGCACATGAAGCTGCGACAAGCGGGCGGGCGCTGTTCGTAGTGGCCGCAGCCGCCGCCCTTCTTGAAGTGCGCGCACCAGACGCCGTCGGCCTTGTCCAGGGCCTCAATCGCCAGAACCTTGCAGCACAGGCCGCACGACCCGCAGGCCTTGCCGGCGGAGGGTTGCGCGAAGACGAGTTCGGTCATGCCGCGAAGCTCCGCACCAGCCCCAGGTCGAGGTCGCGGTCGGGGCGAACCTCGAAGCCGCGCTGACCGACCAGTACATTCAGGGTCAGGCCGTCGGCGGCCCCGCGCGCGGCCCAGGCGCGGAGGGTGGCGTGGTAGGGGGCCTTGCGCCACGCCTCGGGGCTGGCCGGGTCGACCTCGACCACCATGCGGCGACCCTGGTCCTCGCGGTGCAAAACAAAGCGCGCCCGGTCCGGTCGCCATTCGTCGCCCAGGCCCTCGCTCTTAAGCCAGTAGCAGGCGAAGTCGGCGCAGGCGGTCGGACGATCGGCGTAGATCGCGCAGCCCGCGCCCTTATTGAAATGGCCGCACCAGGCGTGCGGCGGCTTCCGCAGCGCCTCCACGCCCATCAGCTTGCAGCACATGCCGCAATCGCCGCAGCTCCTGTCGCTCATGTCGCCCCTGCCCAAAATGGGCTCTGATCGTCAGGGAGCGGACATTACCGACGCTGTGTGACGGTTTGATGGGGAATCGGTTCACGCCTATCCGACGCCCGTCGCGCTCCAAACGCCCAGCTCATTGCCGGACGGGTCGGTGAAGTGGAAGCGGCGACCGCCGGGGAAGCTGAAGATCGGGGCGGTGATCACGCCGCCGGCCTTCACCACCTTGTCCTGCATGGCCTCCAGGTCGTGGGCGTAAAGGATCACCAGCGGTCGGTCGGTCGCGCCTTCCTGCGGCTTGGCGAAACCGCCGTCGGCGCCCTGGCCCTCGAAGGCGGCATAGTCGGGACCGTAGTCGACGAAGCTCCAGCCGAAAGCGGCCGTGTAGAAGGCTTTCGTGCCGGGCAGGTCGCCGCCGGGCCACTCGATGTAGTCGATCTTGCCGTCCTCGCGCATGGCGCTCTCCTAAAATGTGTTCGCTATTTGTTCTAGTTCGCCGTCATGGCAGAGTCCAGACGCTGGTGCGCTTGATGGCCAGGTCCTCAAGCTCGCGCGTCGTGGGCACCTGATACTCGGCCAGCTTCGTAAGACCGTCCTTGGGGAAGTAGGTGCGGCCCGGATCGCCGATGAACACGCGCGCGCCGGCGTCGCGGCCCTGGCGCAGCCAGGCCATCACCGCCTCGGCCATCGGCCGTTCGTAGCAGATGTCGCCAGCCAGCAGCACATCGGCTTCCGGCGGCGGAGCGTCCAGCAGGTTGACGTCGGTGAAGCCGACCGCGACCCCGTTGGCCTCGGCGTTCAGGCCGACGGCCGCCTCGCAGAAGACGTCAATGTCGGCCGCCAGCACGCTCGCCGCGCCCGCTTTCATGGCCGCGATGGCGACGACGCCCGAGCCGGTGGCGAAGTCGATGACCCGCTTGCCGGCGACGACCTCGGGATGGTCGAGAATGTAGCGCGCCAGGGCTTGGCCGCCGGCCCAGGCGAAGGCCCAGAAGGGCGGCGGCAGGCCGATCTCCTCTAGCGCCTCCTCGGTCAGCTTCCAGATCGGCGTAACCTCGTCGGCCAGATGCAGCGACAGCTCCGGCGCATGCGGCGTCGGCTGGAATCGCGTGTTCTCGCGGATGAAGGCCCGGCGGCCTTCCAGGGTCTGGACGATCATGCCGGGCTTTAGAGCATGGCGCGCGTCAGGCGGCGACCATCGGTTTGCTCGAGGCGGCCTTCAGCACGGTCAGATAGCCCGGCGCGGTCAGCATGCCGCCGGTCAGACCCTTCTTCTCCAGCAACCGGTGCGCCAGCGGCAGGTTCCAGCACGGGGTGTGCATGAACATATGGTGCTCGGCGTGGAAGTTGACGTGATAGGGCGCGATGAGGGCGCGTTCTAGCCAGTTGGCCTGGGTCGTGCGGGCGTGGCGGAACGGGTCCGGCTCGTCCTTGGCGACCAGGGCGTGCTCGGCGATGTTGCGCAGGCGGGTGACCAAGGGAAACCAGGTGGCCATCGGCACAATCCAGAGGGCCAGCCAGGCCCACCACAGGCCCATCGCGCTCAGCACGATCAGGATGCCCAGGTTCCACAGCAGGAACGGCCGCTGGCGGGCGACTTCGCCGGCGAAGATCGCGCTCTTCGGCTGCCCGATGGATGTCGAGCCCTTCATCTTGCCAAACAACGGCCCGAAACGCTGCTTGAAGAAGGTCTGACCGGTCAGGTCGCGGATGATCTTGCGGCGTAAGCTGGCCCGCGTGGTCGGGAAGGGCGCGGAGAGGATCAGGTCCGGATCCTCGGCCTGCTGAGCGTACTTGTGATGGGTCAGGTGATAGGGGCGGTACTTGGCCAGGGACGCGCCCGTGGGGGCGGCGCACAGCCACTCGCCCAGCCAGTCATTGACCTTGAGGTTCGGATGCAGCCCGCCATGGGCCGCCTCGTGCATCAGGATCGCCAGGCCCAGCTGCCGCGCGCCGATCAGCATGATGGCCAGCAGGTAGGTCAGCGGGTTGGGGAAGGCGACGAACAGCGCGCCCGAGGCGATGATCACGGCCCAGGCGTGGGCGACCATGGCGATCCCTCGCCAGGACGAGCGCGCGGAAATGCGCGTCCATTCCTCGGGCGTGAAGAGATCCTGGGGTTTGACACGCGCGGCGACGGCCATGGAACGATCATCGCACATTCAGCTTAGACCCGACAGCATGACCCGACGTCACATTCTGGAGCCGCCGATGCGCCGCCTGATCCCCGCTATCGCCCTCGCCGTCGCATGCGCGGCCGCGTCCCTGCCGGCTGCGGCCGCCAGCTTCGATTGCCGCAAGGCCCGCACCGCCGACGAGAAGGCGATCTGCGCCAACCGTGACCTGAATGACCAGGACGTGCGGATGGACCAGCTGTATGGCATCACCCGCCATCTCGTGCCGATGGGCGGGCGTGGCGCGATCATGGACGACCAGCGCGCGTGGCTCTCGGCCCGCAAGGCGTGCGGCGCCAACCAGGCCTGCCTGCGCCGCAGCTATGACGACCGCATCCGCCAGCTGAACACCGTCATGGACCGCGTCTATCAGCAGGGTCCCTTCTAGGCGGCTAGAAGCTGACGCCCGGCTTCCACAGCCCCGCGACCAGGCCGGCGAAGACGAGCAGCCCGGCGATGGCGTTGGACTTGAAGAGCTTCAGCGCGGCGGCGCCGTCGTCCACGCGGACGGCGGCGGCCTGGCGCGACAGGTGCAGGGCGAACAGGGCCGCCAGCGGCAGGAACAGCGGGCCGATGTTTCCGACCCAGCCGGCCACGATGACGAAGCAGAACGAGGCCAGGTAGAAGCCCGCCACGCCGATCTGGACGTGCTGGCCCAGCCGCCGGGTCGAGGACTTGATCCCGGCCAGGGCGTCGTCCTCGATGTCCTGGATCGCGTAGATCGTGTCGTAGCCCAGGGTCCAGAAGACGCCCGACGCGTAGAGCAGGGCGGCTGACCACGAGAGGTGATGGGTGGCGGCGGCATACCCCAGCAGGGCGCCCCAGTTGAAGGTCAGGCCCAGCCACGCCTGCGGCCACCACGTGATCCGCTTCATGAACGGATAGGCCGCGACCAGGCCCAGCGACAGCACGCCCAAGAGGATCGCCACCCAGCCCAGGGTCAGCAGGATCAGCAGGCTGACCAGGCTGCAGCCGACCAGGAACATCCAGGCCTGCTTGACGGTGATCAGGCCGGCCGGGATGGGGCGCATCGCGGTTCGAGCGACTTGCGCGTCGAAGTCGCGGTCGACGATGTCGTTGAAGGCGCAGCCGGCCGCCCGCATCAGGGCCGCGCCGACGAACACCGCCAGGAGCAGCAGCGGATTGGGCCAGCGGCCCTGCTCGGCGGCGGCCAGGGCGACGCCCTGCCAGCCGGGCAGCATCAGCAGCCAGATTCCCGCCGGCCGATCGAACCGGCCCAGCTTCAGCCAGGGCCGCAGCCGTTCGGGCGCGTGGCGGTCGACCCAGTTGGTCGCGACGGCGTCGGGCAGGATGGTGGTGCTGGTCATGGCGCGAGGCTTAACCCGCAATCGCCGGACGGGGGAAGGGCGCCGCCTCGGGCGCGATATAGGCAAATCCGATCACGTCAAAAGGAACGATCAATTGGATTTATCTCGCCTCAGCAGCGAAGGTCTTCTTGCAATCAGTTCGCAGGAGAAACGCTCATGACCACCGCCGCCATCCGCCTGTCCGGCTGGAGCCTGATCGTTGCCGGCGTGGGGGCGGGAATCGTCCTGCCCCATCCCGTGACGACCACCCTGTGGATCGCCGCCGCCAAGCTGTTTGACCGCGTCGGCGACCGCGCCATGGTCCGGCGCCTGACCTCGGCGACCAAGTTCGGACCTCGCGTCGCACGCGGCGTCGAACGCCGGGCCGCCCGCCGCGTCGGCGGCGTGGCCGAGGCGTTCTGAGTCTTTCGGCCGCCGCGCCGAAGCGCTACCGTCTGCGAATGAGTCTCAAGCCCCGTCGCAAGCCGCGTCGCCCCCTGACCCGCGTAGAGCGGTGGGCGCTGGACGGCGTCGGCGGGGCGCTGCTGGCCACGGGCGCCGTGGGCGTCGTCACGCCGGGCCTGCCGACGACGGTCTTCTGGATCGGGGCGGTGCTCTGCTTCCTGAAGACCCGTCCCCACACCGTCCGACCGATGCTGCGTGCGCCGGTCATCGGCCCGGCCATCATCTGGTTCCTGCGCTGGCGACCGTTCGGCGGCGGCCGCAAGCGGCGAAGGTGACGCCGGGGCGCTGACGCACTATCTCCCCGGCCATGACCGACGAGATCGAGGACGAGACCGAAACCGGGGCCCGCAAGCGCGCCCTGTCCAACCGCCAGGTGCTGGCTTTCGTGGCCCGGTTCTGGAAGCGGCGGCCGGTGCTGTTCGGCCTGGGCGTCACCCTGACCCTGGTGGCGATCGCCTTCGACCTGGCCCTGCCTTACGCCGCTGGCCACCTGACCGACACGATCAGCAGCAAGCCGCGCGGCGACGTCTCCGCTTGGCGGGCTCTGGGCCTGTTCGTCGGCGTCTATTTCGCCTTCGCCCTGGTGCGCAACATCGCCCACCGCTTCTGGATCCCGCTGGCGGCCCGGAACATGGAGGAAATGACCAACGAGGGCTTCGCCAAGGTCCAGGCCTTCTCGTCCGACTGGCACGCCGACAGTTTCGCCGGCGCGACGGTGCGCAAGCTGACCCGGGCCATGTGGGGCTATGACAGCGTCACCGACGCGGTGACCATCTGGCTGGGGCCGGGGATCATCGTCCTGGTCGGCCTGTCGATCGGCATGCTGCTGCGCCAGCCGGTGGCGGGCGTGATTTCGCTGGTGGTGGTCGTGGCCTATCTCTCGGTGAACCTGTGGATCACCGAGCGCTACGTGCGACCCAGCAACCTGCGCTCCAACGCCCTGGACTCAGCGATCGGCGGGGCCCTGGCCGACGCCGTCACCTCGAACCCGACCGTGAAGAGCTTCGGCGCCGAGCAGCGCGAGGCCGCGCGCCTGGCGCAGGTCACCGCCGCCTGGCGCGACGCGGTGATGGTCACCTGGAGCCGCTTCACCGACGTGTGGCTGGGCCAGAACCTGCTGCTCGTCCTGTTGCAGGCGGGTCTGACCGGCTCGATGGTCTGGGGCTGGGCCAGGGGCACGGCCACGCCGGGCGACGTGGTCTTCGCGATCACCGCCTTCATGCTGATGAGCGGCTATCTGCGGAACCTGGGCGAGAACATACGCATGCTGCAGAAGGGCATCGACGACACCGTCGACGTCGCCGCCTGGACCAGCCTGGCGCCGCAGATCGCCGACATCCCCGGCGCGCCGGACTTCAAGCCGGGCCCCGGCGCCATCGAATTCCGTGACGTCACCTTCCGCTACAAGGCGGCCGGCGCGCCGCTGTACGACCACTTCAGCCTGAAGATCGCGCCCGGCGAGCGTGTCGCCCTGGTCGGGCCGACGGGCTCGGGCAAATCTACCTTCGTCAAGCTGGTCCAGCGCCTGCACGACCTGCAGGACGGCGCGGTGATCATTGACGGCCAGGACGTCTCGCGCGTGACGCAGACCAGCCTGCGCCGGGCCATCGCGGTGGTGCCGCAGGATCCGGCCCTTTTCCACCGCAGCCTGTTCGAGAACATCGCCTACGCCAAGCCGGACGCCACCCGCGAGGAGGTCGAGGCGGCCGCCAGGAAGGCTCGCGCCCACGACTTCATCCTGCGCCTGCCCAAGGGCTACGACACCCTGGTCGGCGAGCGGGGCGTCAAGCTGTCGGGCGGCGAGCGCCAGCGGGTGGCCATCGCCCGCGCCTTCCTGGCCGATGCGCCCATTCTCGTTTTGGACGAGGCGACCTCGTCGCTGGACGTTGAAACCGAGGGCCAGGTCCAGGCGGCCGCCGAGGCGCTGATGGACGGACGGACCACGATCGTCATCGCCCACCGCCTGTCGACCGTGCGCGGCGCCGACCGCATCCTGGTCTTCCAGGGCGGCAGGGTCGTCGAAGAAGGGCGTCACGCCGATCTCGCCGCCATGGGCGGAGTCTATGCCCGCCTGAACGCGATCAGCGCCGGGGTGGCGTAGGCCTGATGTCCGTGGGCAGCCAGACCCCGGCCTTGCCGGACTGGGCGCCCGCGCAGCCGTCGCCAGTCGGCGCCAGCACCAGGCGCTGATCGCCGACCAGGAGGTCGCGGCGGGCCGTCGGCTGGTCGGTCCGCACCGTTCCGGCCTTCAGCGCCGCGTCGATGTCCAGGCCCGGGCAGGACGAGCTGGTCTGGGCGATCCGTCGCCAGCCGCGCTCGGTCGATTTGAAGACGTCGAAGCTGCCGCCGCTGACCAGCAGCACCTCGTCGGTTCCGTCGCCGTCGACGTCCAGCACCAGGGCCGAACACTGCATGCCGGCGAAGGTGCAGACCGAATCCGAATCGCTGGCCGTCCAGTCCTGGGTGCGGAAGCTGACGGGCAGGGCCTTGCCGGCCGGATAGACCGGCATCTTGGCAAAGTCCGGCCCGCGATTGACCGGAGCGCGGGTCTTTTCCTTCATGACGCCGGCCTCGCCGGCGCGGCGGGCGATCTCGGCGTCGCGGCTGGCCTTCAGCCGCTGCAAGGCGTTGCGGCCATAGCGGCCGCTGTCGAAGCGCAGGAACTGGAAGTCGAACTGGTCGGGCGCGACCTTGCCGGCTTCCAAGCGCTTCACCTGGCTGGCCACCGACAGACGGGCCGGGTCGGCGATCGGGGTGAAGAGACCCACCAGCAGCAGCACGGCGACCACGGCCATCAGCAGGTTGGTCGGCTCCAGCGTCTTCATCCAGGCGCCGGGCCGCGCGGCGGCGATCGCGTAGCCGATCGCATAGCCGGCCGCGACGATCACGAACGCCACAGCGAACACCCGCTCGGGCGTCAGGCCGTACTGGTCGACGCGCAGATGCAGGGCGTAGCCGGCCAGCAGGGCGATGGGGATCAGCAGCACGCCGGCGATCCGCGCGGCCCATCGCAGCACCACGGGCCCCGGCTCGGTTCCATCCTGATAGGCGGCGTTGATCAGCACGATCAGGTGGGCGGCGGCCGATAGCAACAGGGCGGTGGCGGCCTTGGTCTTCCACAATGGCGCGAGACCGGTGAACGGCAGGCTGGCCAGGAAACCGGCCGCGATCAGGGTCATCAGCGGCAGCAGCCAGGCCAGCAGGGTCAGGGCGACCGACCGCACCCCGCGCACCAGGCCGGCGCGGACGTCGGTCAGCTGTACGGCGGCGGCGAACATCACGCAGGTGGCCGGCATGGCGAAGGCGGCCTCGCCGATCAGCTTCTGGATGGCGTCGATGCCGATCAGCTTGAACAGCGCTCCGCCTAAGAACAGCACGATCCAGAACACGCCAGTGAAGGCGATCGACAGGGCCAGCTGCACGCCATGCATCCAGGCCAGATCGAAATAATCCGCATAGGGCGCCACGGGCTTGCGGGCGCCCTCGGCCGGCTGGATCAGGTGATGGGCGATGAACAGCAGGGCCGCCACGGCCGGGAACACCGGCGGCGACAGGGCGCCCGCGCCGATTCGCCCCGGCTCGGCCCCGGTCCAGGCCGCGTGCGTGGCTAGCACCGCCGCCAGGCCGCACGCGACCAGGCTCCAGCCGATCAAGGACGAGCGCCGCATGGCCGACAGGCCGGCCAGCGGGATCAGCGGGACCATCAGCGCGCAGACCAGCAGGGGCCCGAACAGCAGCGGCGTCGTCGCTGGCCAGCTCTTAGTGTCGTCGGCCTTGTGCAGCAGGAACAGCAGCACGCCCTGGGCGAGGCCGATGGCCAGCCGTGTCACGGCGGCGGCGCGAACCGTCTTGGCGTCGTCCATGCGGCGTGTTTCCTCCAGTCTCCGGCACAGCACCACGCCGAGGCCTGGTTGTGAAGCTGAACCCGTGGCGATGTCGGGAAAGGAGCCTATCGAACGTCCTTGTGGCGCGGTCGCAGGACCGTGCTCCGGAGATCCGACCGATGATGAAGCCGCCCGCCGCCTCGATCGACGCCTACTTGGCTGCGTTGCCGCCCGACCAACGCGAGGCGCTGGAGACCCTGCGCGGCCAGATCCGCGCCCTGGTCCCTCAGGCCGAGGAGGGGATCAGCTACGGCCTGCCAACCTTCAAGCTGAACGGCGCCCTGGTGCACTTCGGCGCGGCCGCCAAGCACTGCGCCTTCTATCCCGGCGCGGTGATCGAGGCGTTCGCCGATCGCCTGAAAGGCTTCGAGACCGCCAAGGGCACGATCCGTTTCCAGCCCGACCGCCCGCTGCCGCCGGACCTGATCGCCGACATCGTCCGGCATCGGGCGGCGCAGAACCTGAAGATCGCGACCGAACGCGCGGCGCGCAAGGCGCGGTGAGGTTCGGCGGATGCGCCGGCGAAGGCGCGGCGCATCCCGAGAGACCTAGGCCTTGGCGGCGACCGGCAGGCGGAACGGCGCGCCTAGCCGGTTGAAGGCGTTCATCGCCGCGATGGCGATGGTCAGATCCACCAGGGCCTTCGGCGCGAAGGTCGCGGCGGCGGCCGCATAGGCCTCGTCCGAGGCATGGGTCTCGCTGACGCGGGTCACTTCCTCGGCCCACGCCAGGGCGGCGCGCTCCTGCTCGGAGAAGAGGTGCGGAACCTCGTCCCACACCGGGACCAGCACCAGCTTGTCGACCGACGTGGTCTTGAGCAGGTCGCGGCTGTGGAGATCGATGCAGTGAGCGCAGCCGTTGATCTGCGAGACGCGAAGGAACACCAGATGGACCAGCTCCGCCGGCAGGTCGCTGTTCCGCGTGACGTAGTGGTGGACCCCGAACAGGGCCTTCGCGCCTTCGGGCGCGATTTCGGACCAATTCAAGCGCGTCATGTTCGTCTTCTCCTCTTAGCGCCGATGGGCGTCGAGGATGAGACGGAGCGCGGATGGTTGATGTGACGGCGGCGGCGAACTTTTTCACGAGGCTGCGCTAGCGCGCCAGCCGCCCGTCCTCCAGCGCCAGCGGCTCGAACGAGAAGATCACGCTGGGATCAGGCTTGGCCACGCCCTTGACCAGCTTCTTGTCGCCGGCCGCGTGCAGCAGCCAGCGGATGACGTTGAGGCGCGCTTCCTTCTTGTGGTCGGCGCGGACGCAGATCCACGGCGCGATGTCGCTGTGGGTGCGCATCAGCATCTCGTCGCGGGCCTTAGTGTAGTCATCCCACTTGTCCTCGGCGACCTTGTCCAGGTCGCTGGTCTTGAAGGCCTTCAGCGGGTCCTCGCGGCGGGCCTTCAGGCGCTTGGCCTGCTCCTCGCGGCTGATGTCCAGCCAGAACTTGACGTAGCGCAGGCCGTTCTCGACCAGCATCCGTTCGAAGGCTGGCACGTCGCGCAGGAACTGCTCTTGCTGCTCAGGGGTGGAGAAATCCATCACCCGCTCGACCCCGGCGCGATTGTACCAGGAGCGGTTGAAGATCACCGCCTCGCCGCAGGCCGGCAGATAGTCGACATAGCGCTGGAAGTACCACTCGCTGCGCTCTCGCTCGTTGGGCTTGGGCAAGGCGACGACCGTGGTGGCGCGCTTGGACAGGTGCTCGGTCACCCGGGCGATCGTCCCGTCCTTGCCGGCCGAGTCGCGGCCCTCGAAGATCACCAGGATCTTCCAGCTGTCCTTGATGGCCTTCTTCTGCATCTCGATCAGGGCGAGCTGCAGCTGGCGAAGTTCGTTGTCGTAGTCGTCTTGCTTGCTCATGCGTGGAGCCTACCCCCGGAAGGACCTGTTGAGCTAGAAGGACGCCATGATCCGTCTTTTCGTTCCCAACGACCTCTCCGCCGGGGCCGGCGTCGTGCCGACCGTCGACCAGTCGCGCTACCTGACCTCGGTCATGCGCCTAGCCATCGGCGCCGAGCTCCTGCTGTTCAACGGCCGCGACGGCGAGTGGCGGGCGACCATCGTCGAGGCCACCAAACGCGGCTGCCTGCTGAAGGCCGAGGAACAGATCCGGCCGATGGAGACCGGTCCCGACCTCGACCTGATCGTCGCCATGGTCAAGCGCGGCCGGGTCGAGACGATCGTCGAAAAGGCCGCCGAGCTGGGCGCCCGCCGCGTGCGCCTGACGATCACCCGCCGAACGAACGTCGACTTCGTCAAGCTGGGGCGCTTGGACGCCATCGCCATGGAAGCCGCCGAGCAGACCGGTCGACTGGACGTGCCCGAAATTCTGGATCCCGAGAAGCTGGACAGGATCCTGGACGCCTGGGATCCCGCGCGGCGCCTTGTTTTCTGCGACGAGGGCGGCGACGCCAGGCCCGCCATCGAGGCGCTGACGGGCACAGGCGGTCCGGCCGCGATCCTGATCGGGCCGGAAGGCGGTTTCGCCCCCGAGGAACGCGAGCGGCTGCGGGGGCTTTCCTTCGTCACGCCGGTGTCGCTGGGACCCCGCATCCTGCGCGCCGACACCGCGGCGATTTCCGCCATGACGCTATGGCAGGCCGCGGCGGGTGACTGGCGCTAGACATTTATGCTCAAGGTGACCCCTTGAGGTTCGCAAAGAAAACGCCCAACTGGGCGTGACCGAGTTTCGCCGTCGGCGGAGAGAATGGGCCCTCTCCTCCCTCAGCTTCGCAACCCCTGGGGAGGGACGGCTTGCATGGCCGACACCGCTAACGTCCAGGAGCGTCCGCTGACGCTCGCCGATCTGACCGAATATTTCGCCCGGGGCAGCAAGCCCAAGGATGCGTTCCGCGTGGGCGCCGAGCACGAGAAGTTCGGCTTCTACCTGGGCTCGCATGCGCCCGTGCCGTACGAGGGCGACAAGGGCGTCCACGCCCTGCTCACGGGACTTCAGCGCTTCGGCTGGAAGCCGGTGATGGAAGGCCCGACGATCATTGGCCTGGAGCGCAACGGCGCCAATATCAGCCTGGAGCCGGGCGGCCAGTTCGAGCTGTCGGGCGCGCCGCTGGCGACCATGCACGACATCTGCGACGAGACCGGCAAGCATCTGGACGAGGTCAAGGCCGTCGCCGACGAGTTGGGCCTGGGCTTCCTGGGCCTGGGCTTCTCGCCGCTGTGGAAGCGGGAAGAGGTGCCGGTCATGCCCAAGGGCCGGTACGTGATCATGCGCAACTACATGCCCAGGGTCGGCAATCTCGGCCTGGACATGATGCTGCGGACCTGCACCGTGCAGGCCAATCTGGATTTCTCCAGCGAAGCCGACATGGTCGCCAAGTTCCGGATGAGCCTGGCTCTGCAGCCGATCGCCACGGCCCTGTTCGCCAACTCTCCGTTCACGGAAGGCAAGCCGAACGGCTTCCTGTCGGCCCGGGCCAATGTCTGGACCGACACCGACCCGAACCGTACGGGCCTGCTAGACTTCGTGTTCGAGGACGGCTTCGACTTCGAGCGCTACGCCCGCTACGCCCTCGACGTGCCGATGTATTTCGTCAAGCGCGGCGACCAGTATATCGACGTCGCCGGCCGGTCCTTCCGAGACTTCATCGAGGGCAAGCTGCCTGAGCTGCCGGGCGAGATCGCCACGATCAAGGACTGGGCCGACCACACCACCACGGCCTTTCCCGAAGTACGGCTGAAGACCTATCTGGAGATGCGCGGCGCCGACGCCGGCCCTTGGAGCCGCCTGTGCGCCCTGCCGGCGCTATGGACCGGCGTCTTCTACGATGATGCGGCCCTGGCGGCGGCCTGGGACCTCTGCAAGGTCTGGACGATCGAAGACCGCGAGGGTCTGCGTCGCGACGTGCCGAAGCTGGGTCTGAAGGCCAAGGTCGCCGGCCGCACGGTCCAGGACGTGGCCAGGGATTTCGTCGCCATCGCCAAGTTGGGCCTTAAGAACCGCGCTCAGCTGAACGGCGGCTTCCTGGACGAGACGATCTATCTGGGCGAGCTGGAGCAGATCGCCGATAGCGGGATCACCCCGGCCGAACGCCTGCTGTCGCTCTATGAGGGCGAATGGCAGGGCGACATCAGCCGCGTCTTCACCGACTGCGCGTACTAGGTTCGGCTTAGAAGATCGCCCTCGCCGCCGCGATGATCCCCGCCCACAGGGCGAGGGTCGCCGCCAGGGCGAACAGGCGGCCCCAGGCGAGCTTGCGGTGAAGCCGGGCATTGGTCGTCGCGTGAACAGCGTCCGTCCGAAAAGAGACGTAGGCCATGGTTTCCTCCGCGCCCCTCTGATGGGAGCTAGACCTTATGGTCACGCTCCCAGCGGTTAACGCGGGCTTAAGCCCGAGATCCTCCCTCCCTCGACGTTTCTAAATCGCGCCGACGCCCTTGTAGGGCTGGTCGACGTCGCGCTCGGTTCGCTCCGGAGCGGGCGTCTCGACATTGGGCGCCCAGTGTTCGCGTTGGCTGGTCCCTGCGCCGCTGTCGGTGTGCTGGATGACCTCGTCGACATCGGTCGCCTCGGTCTCGGCGGCGGTGCGATCGCCCAGCTCAAAGGCCACGTGCTCGGGATAGAAGGCCAGGCGGCCGGCGATCTGGCCGACGGCGGCATAGGGGTCCTCGTAGGACCAGACCGCGTCGTCGATGATCTTGCGGTCGCGATAGATCGTGAAATACGAGGCGTCGCCCTTGTAGGGGCAATGGGTCACCTTGTCGGTCCTGCGCAGAAACTCGGTCCGCACGTGGTCGCGCGGAAAGTAGAAGACCGGCGGATAGTTGGCCTCCTTCAGCACCAGCACATCGTCGCTGTCGGCGATCTCGTGGCCCTCGAACAGCACGCGCACCGTGTTTGGCGCGCGGGTGACGGTGATCGGATGGGTTTGGTCGGGGATCTTCATCGGGCGCTCCCGCGTCAAAGAGGTTCGTGCTGCAAACGCGCGAGCCGCCGGCCAAGCTTCACGTCGACACGGATGACGCGAAGGCCCCGGCAAGCCGTTGCTTGTGAAACCCTCTGACGCGTGATCTTCTCCCCGCCAAATTGGGGCCGGCGGGCTGATTTGACCAAGGGGGGTCGAAGCCGCGCCACTCGTCACGTTTCAAGGCTAGCGTATGAACATCGTTATCGCCGCGGGCATTCTGGTCACGCTGGTGACCGGCATTCCCGTCGTCCTCCAGATCCTGAAGGGCCATCCGCGCGGCCTGATCATCTGCTTCCTGGCCGAGATGTGGGAGCGCTTCTCCTACTACGGCATGCGGGGTCTGCTGATCTTCTACCTGACCCAGCACTTCCTGTTCGATCCCAAGGTCGCCAGCGGCCACTACGGCGCCTACACCTCGCTGGTCTATATCGTGCCGCTGCTGGGCGGCTTCTTGGCCGACCGCTATCTGGGCACCCGCAAGGCCGTGGCCTTCGGGGCCATCCTGCTGGTCGCTGGCCACCTGGCCATGGCGGTCGAGGGCAAGCCGGCCGTCCAGACCCTGACCTATGCCGGCCAGACCTACCAGTTCCAGGCCGACGGTCGCGGCGAGGAACGGGTGGCCAAAATGATCGTGGCGGGCAAGCCCTACGACGTGGCCGCCACCGAGGCGGGCGATTTCGCGATCAAGAACCTGCCCGCCGACGCGGGCCTGCCCGCCGTGCTGCCCAAGGGCGCCTACAAGCTGGACGTCGCCGATCGCGACCCGATGTACCTGAACATCTTCTGGCTGGCCCTGTCGCTGATCATCGTCGGCGTCGGCTTCATGAAGTCCAACGTCGCGGCCCTGGTCGGCCAGCTGTATCCGCAGGGCGATCCGCGTCGAGACCCGGGCTTCACGCTCTACTATTTCGGCATCAATCTGGGCTCGTTCTGGGCCTCGATCCTGTGCGGCATCCTGGGCGTCAACATCGGCTGGTGGGCCGGCTTCGGCGCGGCGGGCCTGGGGATGCTGGCCGGTTTCGTGATCTTCGTGCTGGGCAAGCCCTGGCTGCTGGGCAAGGGCGAGCCGCCCGAGGGCGCGAGGCTGAAGGAGAAGGTCGCCGGACCGATCACCCGCGAGCTGGTGATCTACGGCGTTTCGCTGCTGGCGGTGGTCGCGGTGTTCCTGGTCGTCCAGCGCACCCCGGTGGTCAATGTCACCCTGCTGGCCGGCATGTTCGGCTCGCTCGGCTACATCCTGTGGTTCGCCTTTGCGAAATGCGACAAGGTCGATCGCGAACGCCTGCTGCTGGCCACCGTGCTGGTGCTGGGCGCGGTGGTGTTCTGGACCCTGTTCGAGCAGGCCGGGTCGTCGCTGAACCTGTTCGCCGCCACCAATGTCGATCTCAAGCTGCTGTCCAGGCCGGTCGAGTGGTTCGGCGGTTCGGTGGTGCTGGGCGCACCCAGCCAGCTGACGGCGGCCGGAATCTCGACGGCCGGCAAGTTCTGGATCAACACCGACTTCAACGCCGCCCAGACCCAGGCGATCAACGCCGGCTGGATCCTGATCTTCGCCCCGGTCTTCGCTGCTCTCTGGACGGTGCTGACTGCACGAGGGATCAACCCCAACCCGATGATCAAGTTCGGCTTGTCGCTGATCCAGGTCGGGGCCGGTTTCCTGATTCTGCTGATCGGCGCCAACTTCGCCGACGGCGCCTTCCGCATGCCGCTGATCTTCCTGGTGCTGATGTACATGCTGCACACGGGCGGCGAGATGTGCATGTCGCCTGTGGGGCTGTCGCAGATGACCAAGCTGTCGCCGGTGCAGATGGTCTCGTTCGTCATGGCCGTCTGGTACATGGCTCTCGCCATGGCCAATCTGTTCGGCAGCTGGATCGCCGCCATCGCCTCGACCGAGACCATCGGCGGCCAGGTCCTGAATCCCGCCGCCGCCCTGGCCCAGTCGCTGCTGGTCTTCAAGGTGATCGGCCTGGCCGCCATCGGCCTCGGCGTGCTGTTCCTGGCCCTGTCGCCGGTCCTCAAGAAATGGTCGCACGGCGCGGACGAGACCGATCCTCCGCCGATCGCGGATCCTACCGTCCAGGGCCAGGCGTAAACCGAAAGAAGGGCCCCCGGCGGCTTGCCGGGGGCCCTTCGCGAGGCGTGGAGGGGCCACGCCTCTTTCGGCTAGGGACGGTTCCGCCGGAGGCTCAGACCGTCGGGACCGTTTCCGCTCCCTAGCCGAAACTCTTGCGCACCTTGACGAACAGGTACGGTTCGAACGGCAGCTCGCGGGTCTCGACCTGGGTGACGATCCCCGAGGCGCGGCTGCCGGCGTACATCACCCGGGTGCGGGTCTTGTGGCGGCTGGTCCAGTTGGCCAGCTCGGTGCGGATGGTCAGGTCCCTGCGCGGCCGCCATTCGACGAAGCCTTCCAGCCATTGCTCGAACGCGAAGGTCCGGACCTCGCCGATCCGGTAGTAGCGCTGCTCGTTCTGGCAGTTGGTGGTGACGCCCCAGCTCCACTGGCCGCCGGGCATGTCGCGCGTGAAGCTGACATTGCAGGTGAACGGCGTCTGGCCCGAGATCCGCCGCTTGGCGTGGGTGACGGGGTCTCGCACCTGGCTTTCCGCCCACGACAGCCGCGCCTTCAGCTGGCCTCCGCTGATCTTCAGCCGGTCGGTCGGCAGGGTCAGGTTGGCCTGGTAGAGGTCGCTCCTGCCGTCGCCGATGTTGCCCGGCGCTTCGAACACCGTGTTGATCGGGATGACGTCGACGACGTCCTGCAGCTCGGCGTGACGCCAGCTCAGCACCAGCGCTCCACCGCCCCAGAAGCGCTTCTCCCACGCCGCCTCGGCCACCCAACTGCGCTCAGGCGCCAGGTCGGGATTGCCGGCGTCGACCGTGCCCGTCTCGGTGCCCGCCGACGAGACGAAGTCGCCGAAGTCCAGCTGGCCGACCTCGCGCTCGAGGCGGAGGCGCAATTGGTCGGTGGCGGTGGGCGACCACGTGGCGAGCAGTCGGGGCTTGGGATAGAAGAATGACTTCGAAAGGTCCGTGTCGCCGCTCTGGCTGATGCGCGAGACCTCCATCCGCGCCCCCGCCTCGATGTTCAGCTTGGGGCTGGCGCGCCAGATCGCCTTGCCCGACAGCTCGCCGCGCAGCTCCTCGACCTTGACCTGGGCCGCCGGGAGCGGAAGGGCGAGGCCGTTCTCGAAATAGCGGGTGTCGCCGTCCAGGACGTTGTAGGCGCCTTCCAGTCCGGCCTCGAACGACAGGCTGTCGCTGCGGCGGTGCTTGAGCTCCGAGCGCAGGATGGTCTCGCCGGTGTCGGTGCGGGCCTTGTAGTCCACGAACAGGCGCGGATCCTCGAAGGTCGAGCCGTAGATCTCGCGCTCCAGGTTCTGCAGCAGGACCAGCTGCAGGTCCGAGCGCGCCGACAGCGAGCGATCATAACGCGCGCCGAACTCGCCCTTCCAGTCGTGCAGCTTCTCGCCCGTGACCTCGCGACCGGGAGCCGGGAACACCCGCGTGGCCGTCACGTCGCGGTCGTAGCCGAAGTACTCCAGCTTGGCGTTCACCCGCGTCTTGCCGCCCAGCAGCGGCTGCTGCGCCGCGCCGCGCAGGATGTAGTTGTAGATCGTGTCGTAGCCCTTCAACGCGTCCTTGGCCGTCGAGACCCCCGCGCCGTTGGTTCGCAGGCGCACGCCGCCGTCATAGGTGTTGTCGGTGCGATCCTGGGTGGCCTTCAGCGAGCCTTCGATGGCGCGGTCGCCCTCGCGGCGCGAACCTTCCAGCTCGACGATCGGGCCGAACAGCCCGTCCGGATAGACGTAGGTCTGCAGGTTCATGACCTTCTGGACCTGCACCGTGCGCTTGAGCACGATGTTGGCCATCACGGTGCGGCCCTGCATGTCGATCCCCAGCGCGCCCCCGCGGATCAGGTCGATGCGCTCGACCGCCGGCGCCGCGATCCGGCGAAGCATGTCCTCCAGCGATTCGCTCTTGGTGGGGGGCCGCTCGCCGTTGATCAGCACATTGCCCGCCGCGCCCGCGAAGCCTCTCACCTCGTCGCCCTGGTCCAGGGTGAAGCCGGGCAGGCGCGCGATCATGTCCAGCGCCGTGCGGGGCTGGGCGGCGGCGAAGAACTCGGGCGGGTAGGCGATGACGCCACGCTGGGCGGGATCGGGATCCTGGGCGTCGGCGGCGAGGGCGGCGGCCGCGGTCGAGGTCGCGGCCGTGCTGACGGCCTGGTCCTCGTCGAACGGAGCCAGGCTGGCCAGGGTCATCAGCAGCGCGGTCGCCAGCATCGCGTTCCTCCCCTTGAAGGGCCCTCCCCAGGCCCGCTTCTCCGTCGAGGGGACGGTGGCGCTGGCGGTCGCGCGATGAAAGTTACAAGCGTGAAATGTGGATTAAATCGCGGACATGTTGCCGGCGATCACCTGGAAACGACGGTTCTAGACCGCCGTCCCGCCCACGGTCAGGCCGGTGATTTTCAGGCTGGGCTGGCCCACGCCGACCGGCACGCCCTGGCCGGACTTGCCGCAGACCCCGATGCCGGGGTCGAAGTCGAAGTCGTTGCCGATCATCGTCACCCGGGTCAAGGCTGACGGACCGTCGCCGATCAGGGTCGCGCCCTTGACCGGCGCGGTGATCTTGCCGTCCTCGACCAGATAGGCCTCGGTGCACTGGAAGACGAACTTGCCATTGGTGATGTCGACCTGGCCGCCCCCGAAATTGGCGCAGTAGAGGCCGCGCTTCAGCGAAGCGATCATTTCCTGGGGATCGTCATGGCCGGCCAGCATGCCGGTGTTGGTCATGCGCGGCATCGGCATGTGGGCATAGGACTGGCGGCGGCCGTTGCCGGTGGCCTTCATCCCCATCAGACGCGCGCTCATTCGATCGTGCATGTAGCCCACCAGGACGCCATCCTCGATCAGGATGGTGCGCTCCGTAGGCGTGCCCTCGTCGTCGACGGTCAGCGAACCGCGGCGGCCGGGGATCGAGCCGTCGTCGAAGACGGTGACGCCCTTGGCGGCCACGCGCTCTCCGATGCGGCCCGAGAAGGCGCTGATGCCCTTGCGGTTGAAATCGCCTTCCAGGCCGTGGCCGACGGCCTCGTGCAGCAGCACGCCATTCCAGCCCGGGCCCAGGACCACGTCCATCTCGCCGGCCGGACAGGCGACGGCGTCGAGGTTGACCAGCGCCATGCGCAGGGCCTCGTCGACCTGGCTCTGCCACTTGTCGGGGCTGATCCAGGCCGAGAAGCCGGCGCGGCCGCCGGCGCCCGAACTGCCGGTTTCGCGGCGGCCGTCCTTCTCGACGGTGACCTGGACATTGACCCGCACCAGCGGGCGCACGTCGCGGATCAGCTTGCCGTCGGCGCGCAGGATCTCGACCACGCGGCGTTCGCCGGCCAGAGAGGCCATCACCTGCACGACGCGCGGGTCGCGACCGCGAGCGAAGGCGTCGATCTCCTGCAGCAGGGCGACCTTGTCGGAGAACGCGGGCGCGCTGACCGGATCGTCCTCCCCGTAGAGCTTTTCGTTGGTGGCGCGCGGGCCTTCGGCGCTGACGCCGGCGTGGCCGCGCTTGGCCAGGCTGGCCGAATCGGCGGCGCGGCGAATGGCGGCTTCGCTGATCTCTGCAGCGTGGGCGTAGCCGGCCGTCTCACCGGCCACCACGCGCAGGCCGAAGCCCTCGCCGCTGTCGTAGGAGGCGCTCTTGAGGCGTCCGTCGTCGAAGACGAAGGCCTCGCTTTCGGAGCGTTCGAGGAACAGCTCGCCGTCGTCGGCGCCGGCCAGCGCCTCGCCCAGGATCGTCCGGGCGTTGTCGGGATCGACGCCGGCGGCGTCCAGCAGCGAAAGGGAAGAGGCGGGGATCGGAGCGTTCATGCCTTACAGGTAGGCTTTCCGAACGCGTCCGTCACCCCGCCCCTTTTGTCGCAACGGCTATTCCGTCGCCGGATCAGTACTCCCGGCGGACCTCGCCGGAGCCGGTGATCTCGCTGCTGACCGACTTGGGTTCGGTGCGCAGCTCGACATCGCCGCTGCCAGAGATGTCGATCTTGGCCTTGTTGGTGGCGAACACCGCGCCGCCGCCGCTGCCCGAGACGTCGACGACGGCGTCCTTGGCCTTCAGGTCGCCGAGATTGACGTAGCCCGAGCCGGAGTTGTCGATCGCCGCCGTCTCGACCCGGCCGGCGGCGTTGACGTCGCCGCTGCCGCTGACCTGGACCGCGAAGCTGGGATGGTCGTAGCGGCGGATGTCCAGATCGCCCGAGCCGCGCACGTCGAACTTGGTGACGTCCGGGGCGATGACCGTGATCTTCACCCGCTCGGACTCACTCTCGTAATGCACGCCCATGGCGTTGATCGTGATGCTGCCCTCGCCGTCGCCATTGTCGCCATCGGCCAGGCTGATGCGACCGCCGTCGACGCGCAGGCGGTCGATATAGGCTCTGGGGCCCGAGGCGACGATCTTGGCGTCGGCGCCCTGGACGAACACCACGTCGACCGGCAGGTCGATGCGCAGCTCGTCCTTGCCGGTCCAGGCAAAGGTGCGGTCGACGTTCGGCGCGGTCGGCTGGCCCTGGATGCTCAGGTGGCGTCCGGTGCGGATGACCTTGCCGTTGTCGCGGATGACGATGGTGTCGTCTCCGTTTATCGGGAAGGTCCAGCCGTTCTTGATGATCTCCGGACCGGCGATGGCCGCCACCCCGGCGAAGCAGCCGACGGCGAGCGCGAAACTGGCCCCGGCGACGATGAGCGTATTGCGGATCAACATGGTCCCCTCCTCAAGGCTCAGGCTTGTTCGATGGCCGGCTTCAGCAGCCGGTAGTGCAGGCGGGCGTACCAGACGACCGCATTGAACACCCCGACGGTGACCAGCGTCAGCAGGGCGCCCAGGGTGGTGGCCAGGCCCATCAGGCCGATACCGGTCAGAAAGGCGACGATCGGGCCGCCGGGCGGTCCGGTCAGCGGGCCGACGGCGAAGACGAAGCCGCCGGCGACGAAGACCGCGACCACGGCCACCAGGACGCCAAACAGCGCGCCCAGCACGCCCATCAGCAGCGGCAGCAGGAACATCACGTCCAGCGCGCCCAGGCCGATCAGAGCGATGATCGCCCCTAGGGCGTTGGAGGGCGTCTTCTTCTCCTCCCAGGACTTCAGGCCGTTCTCGGCGCGCAGCTCGCGGGCCAGGCGGTCGGGGTCGCCGAGGGCGGCGGCCGTCTCGGCCTCACTGCGGCCGGCCGCCTGGGCGTCGGCGAAGTGGGCCTCGTGATCGGCGACGATGTCGGCGATCTGGGTCACCGGCAGGCCGGCCAGGCCGCGGCGCAGGCGGGCGATGAACTCGGCGCGGGTCATGCGGCGGCTCCCACGATGTCGTTGACCGCTGTCGAGAAGGCGTTCCATTCGGCCGTCTGCTGCGTAAGGCTTTCGCGCCCGGCGGCGGTCAGGCGGTAGTATTTGCGCGGCGGACCGCTCTGGCTCTCCACCAGATAGGTCTCGACCAGCCCGTCCGACTGCATGCGGCGCATCAGCGGATAGATCGTCCCTTCCCCCATATCGATGTCCCTCGTGAGCCTGCTGGCGATCTCGTAGGCGTAGCTGTCGGCGCGCGAGAGCAAGGCCAGCACGCACAGCGCCAGCACGCCTTTCTTCAGTTGGATCTCAATCGTTTCCGGCACGGCTTCCCTGCCTCCGTTGATACGCTCTATTTATCGCCAGGTACTGAGTATCGCAAGGTACCTGGCCATGAACTATACGTAATGCGCCGGAGCGCCCTTCCAGCGTTTTTTGAGAGGCGTTCTTAATTGGGGCGCCCCGTTCGCGCTCAAGGCGGGGAGGCGCGCGCAATCCCATGTCGCACGCGTGGTCTCTGCGGCTTGGCAACCGCGGGCGATGCGCGTATGCAGCCTGCGGACCGATCATCGGGCGGACTGGGCGTCGACGTGCGACTCACTATGAGCCAAGTCGATCGCAGGGGGCCGTATCGGGGATCGTAATACGCAGACTCGGCGCGGCGTGGCTTTGATCGTGGTCAAACGATCGAGGTCAAATCGCCGCCGAAACGGGCCGTGAGGGATATGAAGGCGCAATTTTCGGGGATTCGGCGGATCATGTCGGGCGCGTCCGCGCTCGCCGCCATGACGATGTTCGCGGGGAACGCCCTCGCCGAGGATCTGCTGGGCCAGCCGACGCCAGGGGCGATCGACCTTCAGCCGGCCGCTTCGGAGCTGAAGCACCACGCGATCCAGTTCCACAACCTGGTCCTGATGCCGATCATCACGTTCATCACCCTGCTGGTGCTGGGCCTGCTGATCTGGATCGTGGTCCGCTACAACAAGAAGGCGAACCCGGTTCCGGCCAAGTTCAGCCACAACACCACGGTCGAGATCATCTGGACGGTCGTTCCCGTCCTGATCCTGATGGTCATCGCCATCTTCTCGTTCCGCCTGCTGTTCCACTACAACAACATGCCCAAGCCCTACATGACCGTGAAAGCCACGGGCTATCAGTGGTACTGGGGCTACGAATATCCCGACCAGAAGATCAGCGAGATCGTGTCGCTGCCGCTGACCAAGGAGCAGGCCGACGCCAAGAAGGTCCCGTACCTGCTGGCCGCCGACAACGCGATGGTCGTGCCGGTGGGCAAGGTCGTCCGCGTCCAGGTCACCGGCGCTGACGTGATCCACGCCTTCGCCCTGCCGGCCTTCGGTCTGAAGACCGACGCCATCCCGGGCCGTCTGAACGAAACCTGGTTCAAGGCCGAGAAGACCGGCGTCTACTACGGCCAGTGCTCGGAACTGTGCGGCGTCGATCACTCGAACATGCCGATCGAGATCCAGGTCGTGAGCCAGGCCCAGTTCGACGCTTGGGTTAAGCAGAAGGTCGCCCCGCCGGCCCCGGCCGCCGCGCCGGCCGCCGCCGCGCCCGCCGCGACCCCCGCTTCGGCTCCGGCCGCCGCCCCCGCTTCCGCTCCGGCCGCGGCTCCCGCCGCGCCGGCGGCCTAAGACTACGTAGGATAGAAGTCCGATGGCTCACGCCGCAGACACTCATGGCCACGGCGGTCACGACGACGCCGACCACAAGCCGCCCTTCTTCGCCCGTTGGTTCTTCTCGACCAACCACAAGGACATCGGCACGCTGTACATTCTGTTCGCCATCATGGCGGGCATCGTCGGCGGCGCCCTGTCGGGTCTGATCCGCTGGGAGCTGATGCACCCGGGCATCCAAGTGTTCACCGACAACGGCCTGCTGGCTCAGCTGGGCGTGTTCAAGGGCAAGCACGGCTTCAACGCCGTGGTCACCGCCCACGCCCTGATCATGATCTTCTTCATGGTCATGCCCGCCATGATTGGCGGCTATGGCAACTGGTTCGTGCCGATCATGATCGGCGCGCCGGACATGGCCTTCCCGCGAATGAACAACATCTCGTTCTGGCTGCTGGTCGCCGCCTGGATCCTGCTGGTCACCTCGATGTTCGTCGACGGCGGCCCGGGCCACGGCTTCGGCGGCGGCTGGACGATCTATCCGCCGCTGTCGACCATCGGCCACAAGGGTCCGGCCATGGACCTGGCGATCCTGTCGCTCCACCTGGCCGGCGCTTCGTCGATCCTGGGCGCGATCAACTTCATCACCACGATCTTCAACATGCGCGCGCCGGGCATGACCCTGCACCGCATGCCGCTGTTCGCCTGGTCGGTGCTGATCACCGCCTTCCTGCTGCTGCTGTCGCTGCCCGTCCTGGCCGGCGCCATCACCATGCTGCTGACCGACCGCAACTTCGGCACCCATTTCTTCGACCCGGCCGCCGGCGGCGACCCCGTCATGTTCCAGCACCTGTTCTGGTTCTTCGGTCACCCGGAAGTGTACATCCTGATCCTGCCGGGCTTCGGCATCATCAGCCACATCGTCTCGACCTTCTCCAAGAAGCCGGTCTTCGGCTATCTGGCGATGGCCTATGCGATGGTCGCCATCGGCTTCGTCGGCTTCGTCGTGTGGGCGCACCACATGTACACCGTCGGCATGAGCATCAATCTGCGCGCCTATTTCGTGGCCGCCACGATGATCATCGCCGTCCCGACCGGCGTGAAGATCTTCAGCTGGATCGCCACGATGTGGGGCGGTTCGATCAGCTTCAAGACGCCCATGCTGTGGGCGATCGGCTTCATCTTCCTGTTCACGGTCGGCGGCGTCACGGGCGTCGTCCTGTCGAACGCCGGCATCGACTACAGCCTGCACGACACCTACTACGTGGTGGCCCACTTCCACTACGTGCTGTCGCTGGGCGCCGTCTTCGCCATCTTCGCGGGCTTCTACTACTGGTTCGAGAAGATGTGGGGCGTGAAGTACAACGAGTTCCTCGGCGCGACCCACTTCTGGATCATGTTCGTCGGCGTGAACCTGATCTTCTTCCCGCAGCACTTCCTGGGCCTGCAAGGCATGCCGCGTCGCTATGTCGACTATCCGGAAGCCTTCGCGAAGTGGAACTACGTCTCGTCGGTCGGCTACATGATCACGGTCGTCGGCGTCGCCGTCTTCCTGCTGGTCCTGATCGAGGCGGCGATCCGTCGCCGCAAGGCCGAGGCCAATCCGTGGGGCGAAGGCGCCACCACGCTGGAATGGACCCTGTCCTCGCCGCCGCCGTTCCACCAGTTCAGCGAACCGCCGGTGATCAAGGAAGACAGCCACCACTAAGCGGCTGACTTCACTGGACTAAACGGGGGCGCGGCCGGGATCCTTAAGGGTCTGGGCCGCGCCCTTCGCCCATTAGAGACCGATATATTCCACTCACCATGTCGAAGACCGCCGCCATGACTCCGGACAGCGTTCAGCCGGACGCTTCAGAGACCGCCCGCTGGCAGGACTATTTCCAGCTGATGAAGCCGCGCGTCATGTCGCTGGTTGTGTTCACCGGCCTGACCGGCCTCCTGGCCGCGCGCGCGCCGATCCATCCGGTGCTGGGGGCGATCGCGGTGCTGTGCATCGCCATCGGAGCCGGCGCCTCCGGCGCGCTCAACATGTGGTACGACGCCGACATCGACCGCCAGATGCGCCGCACGCGCGGCCGCCCGGTCCCGGCCGGTAAGGTCAAGGGCGAGGAGGCCGCCTCGCTGGGCGTCGTACTCAGCCTGCTGTCAGTGATGTTCCTGGGCTTCGCGATCAACTGGTTCGCCGCGGGCCTGCTGGCCTTCACCATCGTCTTCTACGCCGTTGTCTATACGATGTGGCTCAAGCGCTGGACCGCGCAGAACATCGTGATCGGCGGCCTGGCCGGCGCCCTGCCGCCCGCCATCGGCTGGGCCGCGGCGACAGGCCATGCGCCCCTGAACGCATGGCTAATGGTGGCGATCATCTTCTTCTGGACCCCGCCCCACTTCTGGGCCCTGTCGCTGTACGTCACCACCGACTACGCCAAGGTCGGCGTGCCGATGCTGCCGGTGGTCAAGGGCGCCAAGGAGACCCGCAAGCAGATCCTGCTCTACAGCCTGCTCCTGATCCCGATCTGTCTGTCGCCGGTGCTGACCGGCCTGGGCGGCCCGATCTATCTGGCCGTCGCCGCCCTGGGCGGGGCGGTGTTCCTGGTCCTGGCCTGGCGGGTCTTCGCCAGCAAGGCCGGCGACGCCGCCGATCCGCGCGTGGCCGATCGGGCTCTCTACGACGTCACCGAGGACGAGAAGGCGGCCGGCTCCAAAGCCGCCCGCAACCTGTTCGCCTTCTCGATTCTCTATCTCTTCGCCCTGTTCGCCGCCCTGCTGGGCGAAGCGGTCGCGGGCGTGCATCCCCTGGAGCTGCTGAAGTGAACAAGTCGGTGGACAAGGACGACGCCCGCACCGCCGCCAAGAAGGCGCGCGACGGGCGTAACATCGCCCTGGCCCTGGGGCTGGTCGCCTTCGTGGTCCTGGTTTTCGTGGTCACCCTCGTGAGGCTCGGCGGCAATGTCGCGCACCCGCACTAAGAAACCCGGCAAGAAAGCCATCGGCGAGTTCACCCCGCAGGAACTGGCCGCCCGCCGCAACGGCAAGGTGGCCCTGATCTGCGCCGCGGCGTTCTTCGGCATGGTTGGCGCGGCCTATGCCGCCGTGCCGCTGTACAAGCTGTTCTGCCAGGCGACCGGCTTCGACGGCACCGTCCGCAAGGCCGAGGCCAAGCCGACCAGGATCCTCGACCGCAAGGTCACCATCCGCTTCGACGCCAACATTCGCGAGCTGCCCTGGCAGTTCCAGACGATGCAGGCCAGCCAGGACGTCCGCATCGGCGACACGGGCCTGGCCTTCTTCAAGGTCACCAACCCGACCGACAAGCCCCAGACCGGCCGCGCGCTGTACAATGTGGTGCCGGAGTCGGCGGGGCCGTACTTCCAGAAGCTGGAGTGCTTCTGCTTCTCCAGCCAAACGATCCAGCCCCATCAGACGGTGGAATTCCCGGTCGTCTACTTCGTGGATCCCCAATTCGCGGACGATCCCGAGACCAAGGGCAAGACCGAGATCACGCTCTCGTACACGTTCTTCCCGGCCGTCGATGGGGACAAGAACAGTAAAGTTGCGGCGGCGGCGACGCCTCGCATCGTGGAACCTCTTGGCGGCAAGCCGTCGAGAGGGCTATAGCGTTTCACAAGGATAGCGGCGCGGGGGGACCAGCGCCGCATCCAGAGGGATATAAGGGTTAGCAGCAACATGGCCGGCGCCGTCAAACACGACTACCACATCCTTCCGCCCAGCCCGTGGCCGTTCGTCGGTTCGATGGCCGCCACCGTCATGGCGATCGGCCTGATCGGCTGGATCAAGGGCGGCGTCCTTGGCATCGAGAAGGGCAACTGGGCCATCTTCGCCGCCGGCATCGCGGGCGTGCTCTACACCATGTTCGGCTGGTGGTCGGACGTGGCCAAGGAAGCCAAGGCCGGCGACCACACCCCGGTCGTCTCGATCGGCCTGCGCTACGGCATGATCCTGTTCATCGCCTCGGAAGTGATGTTCTTCGTGGCGTGGTTCTGGATGTTCTTCGAGATGGCGCTGTTCCATCATCACCGCACTCTGTCGTCGATCGAGGAAGTCCGCACCGCCTGGGCCACCTGGCCGCCCGCCGGCGTCGAGACCGTCTCGCCCTGGCACCTGCCGCTGGTCAACACCCTGACCCTGCTGCTCTCGGGCACGACCGTGACCTGGGCGCACCACGCCCTGCAGGTCGGCGACCGCAAGGGCGCCAAGTGGGGGTTGATCCTGACCATCCTGCTGGGCGTGCTGTTCACGACCATCCAGGTCTATGAGTACAGCCACATCAACCACGAGCACCTGTTCTACTCGGAAGCCGCCGCGAACTCGGGCCTCTATGGTTCCACCTTCTTCCTGGCCACCGGCTTCCACGGCTTCCACGTGTTCGTCGGCACCCTGTTCCTGATCGTCTGCCTGATCCGCCTGCTGAACGGCGCCTTCACGCCCAAGCAGCACTTCGGCTTCGAAGCGGCCGCCTGGTACTGGCACTTCGTGGACGTGGTCTGGCTGTTCCTGTTCGCGTTCATCTACGTGATCTTCGGGGCCTCGGCCCACTAGATCGTAAGATCCCGAGGGGCCCGGAACGCAGACCAGCGTTCCGGGCCTTTTTCGTTTAAGGCCTACCCTCCATGACCAAGACCAACCCCTATGCCGCCGGCGCGCGCGGCCTGTGCCCCCACTGCGGCGAGGGCTATCTATTCGACGGCTTTCTCAAGATCGCCCCGACCTGCGAGGCCTGCGGCTTCGAGCTGGGCAAGTTCGAGACCGGCGACGGCGCGGCGACCTTCGTGATCCTGATCGCCGGCGCGATCTGCGCGTTCGGCGCGCTATTCTCGATGTTCGCCTGGAACTGGCCGGTCTGGGCCGTGCTGCTGGTCTGGCTGCCGGCGGTGGTGATCATCAGCCTCGGTTTGATGCGGCCGGCCAAGGGCCTGATGATCGCCGCCCAGATCGCCCAGAAGGCCTCGGAAGCGGGGCGGCGGAATGTCTGACGCGCCTGAAGAGAAGAATGGGGCCAAGAAACCCGGCTTTCCGATTGGCCTGACGATCGCCACGGGTATTTCCTTCGCCATCCTGTGCGGTCTCGGTTCCTGGCAGGTCCAGCGGCTGCACTGGAAGGAAGACCTGCTGGCCCGCGTCGAGAAGCTGAAGACCGCGCCCGCCGTGCCGCTGGCCAGCGTCCTGACCGCGACCGCCAAGCCGGAGGACCTGGCCTGGGAGCGGGTCAGCGTCGACTGCGCCGATGTCCCTGGCCAGCCGCTGCCGCTGGTCTATGGCGTGCGCGACGGCGACATGGTCTGGCGAGCCCAGGCGGCCTGCGGGATCCAGGCGGGGCCGTATGACATGATCCTGGTCGATCGCGGCGTCGTCGCCGGCCTGACGGGCCAGGTCAGCGCGCCGGACGAGGCATTCGCCCCGCCGCGTGCGGTCATCGGCGTGCTGACGCCGATCAAGCAGCTGGGTGGCGACCGGGCGAAAGTCCTGGACCGCTTCCCCGGCCGCAAGGCCGCGCCGCTGGTGCTGATGGCCGAAAGCGAGGCCCCCGCGCCGACCGGAATCACGCCTGCGCCGCTGCCGGTAGAAATTTCCAATCGGCACCTGGAATACGCTCTTACGTGGTTCGGTCTTGCCGTAACCCTGCTGTTTATCTATGCCGCCATGCTCTGGCGGAGAGTGAGATCCTGATGCGCTACGTGTCGACCCGCGGCGAGTCCGCGCCCATCGGCTTCCTGGATGCGGTGCTGGCCGGCCTGGCCCCCGACGGCGGCCTCTATGTGCCGGCCGAGTGGCCCAGCTTCACCACCAAGGAAATCGCCGCCTTCGCCGGCAAGCCCTACGCCCAGGTGGCCGCCGCCGTGGTCGGCAAGTTCGTCGGGAACGACATTCCGGCCGACGACCTGCTGCACATGTGCGAGGAGGCCTATGCCAGCTTCGCCCACACGGCCGTGGTCCCGGTGAAGCAGCTGACGCCGAACCGCTACCTGCTGGAGCTGTTCCACGGCCCGACCCTGGCGTTCAAGGACGTCGCCATGCAGCTGCTCGGCCGGCTGTACGACTATGTGCTGGAGCGCCAGTCGCGGAAGATGACCATCATCTGCGCCACCTCGGGCGACACCGGCGGCGCGGCCGTCGAGGCGTTCCGCGGCCGCAAGAACGCCCGCATCGTCGCCCTCTTCCCGGAAGGCCGCATCAGCGAGGTGCAGCGCCGGTTCATGACCACGGCCGTCGACGGCAATGTGGCCTGCGTCTCGATCCTGGGCTCGTTCGACGATTGCCAGCACATCGTCAAGCAGGCCTTCCAGGACGACCAGTTCCGCCACGCGGTGGACCTGTCGGGCGTCAACTCGATCAACTGGGCCCGCATCGCGGCCCAGAGCGTCTACTATTTCACCTCGGCCGTCGCCCTGGGCGCGCCCGAGCGGGACGTGGCCTTTGTGGTGCCGACCGGCAATTTCGGCGACGCCTACGCCGCCTTCGTGGCCAAGAAACTGGGCCTGCCGATCCATTCGGTGACCGCCGCCACCAACTCCAACGACATCCTGGCCCGCGCCATGGAGACCGGCCGTTATGCGCGCGGCGCCGTGGCCGCGACCCAGAGCCCGGCCATGGACATCCAGGTCGCGAGCAACTTCGAGCGCCTCTATTTCGAAGCCGTCCGCCGCGACGGCGCCGAGACCGGCCGCGCCTTCCGCGCCTTCGCCGCCACGGGCATGCTGGACATCCCGCCGGGCGCTCACGCCTGGATGCGCGAGCTGTTCCGCGGCGCGTCGGTCAGTGAGGCCGACACCGCCAAGACCATGCTCTCGACCCTGAACGAGACCGGCGAGGTCATCGATCCGCACACCGCCGTCGGCCTGGCCGCCGCGCAAGGCGTGGACGTTCCGGCCTCGGTCCCGGTGGTGGTGCTGTCGACCGCCCACCCGGCCAAGTTCCCCGAGGCGGTCCAGGCCGCCACGGGCCTGCTGCCGAGCACGCCGCGCGCCACGCCGGACCTCTCCAAGAAGCCGGAGAAGTTCGAACGCCTGCCCGCCGACGGCTCGTCGGTGAAGGCCTTCGTGCGCACCTTCGCGGCCAATACTTGAGCGTGGACTGGTGTTTAGGCGCGCAAGCGCCTAGATACCGCGCCTCATGACCACGATCCTCCGCACCCTGCCCAACGGCGTCCGCGTCGTCTGCGACCCGATGCCGGGTCTGGAAACCCTGGCCCTCACGGTCGTAGCGGGACGGGGAGCGGCCTACGAGGATCCGGCGCGCTCGGGCTGGTCGCACCTTCTTGAGCACATGGTGTTCAAGGGCGCGGGCGGCCGCTCGGCCCGCGACATCGTCGAGGTCATCGAGAACCAGGGCGGCTCGATCAACGCCGCCACCGGCTATGAGCGCACCAGCTTTCAGGTCCGCGCCCTGAAGGGCGGCCTGGACCTGGGCATGGACGTCATCGCCGACCTGGTGCGCCGTCCGACCTGTGACCCCGCCGACCTGACCCGCGAGAAGCAGGTGGTGAAGCAGGAGATCGCCGAGGCCGCCGACGCGCCCGACGACTATGTCTTTGACCTGATCCAGCGCGCCAGCTGGGGCGACCATCCGGTGGGCCGTCCGATCCTGGGCAGCGACGCCACGGTCGACGCGGCCACGGTGGAGGCGCTCTCCGACTGGCGCGCCCAGCTCTACGCCGCCGACCGCCTGGTGATCAGCGCCACGGGCGCGGTGAACGAGGCCGAACTGATGGCGGCCGCCGAGCGCGCGTTCGGCGACTTGCCCGCCACGCCCGGCGCGGCCGTGCCGCAGCCGGCGACCTTCATCGGCGGCCCACAGGCCGAAGCCCGCAAGCTGGAGCAGGCGCACCTGGTCTTCATGCTGCCGGCCTGCGGCTCGCGCCACGACGACTATTTCGCCCTGCGCATCTTCGCCGAGACCCTGGGTGGCGGCATGTCCTCGCGCCTGTTCCAGGAAGCCCGCGAGAAGCGCGGCCTGGCCTACAATATCGACGCCTATGCCGACACCTACGCTGATCATGGGGCGCTTGGCATATACGCCGGCTGTGCGGCCGGCGACGCGATCGAGACCGCCAAGGTCTGCGCCGAGGAAGTCGCCAAGCTGGCCCAGCGCATCGACGAAGCCGAACTGGCGCGCGCCAAGGCCCAGCTGAAGGCCCACATGTTCATGGCTCGCGAACAACCTCTGTCGCGCGCCGAGCAGGGCGCCGGACAGGTGCTGCTGTTCGACCGCCTGTATCCGCCGGCCGAGCTGGCCGCCGAGGTCGACGCGGTCACCCCCGCCGACGTCGCCCGCCTGGGCCAGCGTCTTCTGTCCGGCCAGGCCGCCACCGCCGTGCTCGGCGCAAAGTCGGCGCTGAAGGCCGGCGAGGCGTTTGCCAAAGCGTTGTCCTCCGCCGCGTGAGGATGGAAGGTGGCGCGGTGATCGATTCAGAGCTTCGTTCGTGTCCGCCCTGCTGCCGTTCCTGAAACCCCGCCCCCGTCTGCGCCTCGAAGGCCGCGAGGTCTATCTCCGCCCGCCGCGCCCCGGCGACCATCGGGCCTGGGCGACCCTGCGCGCCAAGTCCCGGCCGTTTCTGGAGCCCTGGGAGCCGACCTGGCCTGAGCACGACCTGACCCGCGCGGCCTTTCGCGCCCGCCTGTCGGCCTATGCTCGCGAACTGGAGCTGGGCGAGGCCTATCCGTTCTTCATCTTCCGTCGGAGAGACGACGCTTTGGTCGGGGCCGTGCGTCTTTTCCACGTGCGACGTGGTGTCGCCCAGACCGGCTCGGTCGGGTACTGGATCGGACAGTCCTATACGCGCCAAGGACACATGCGCGACGCCGTGACCACCTTGATCCGCTTTGCTTTTACGGGTCTTGGCCTTCACAGACTTGAGGCCGCGTGCATGCCGGAAAACCACGCCTCGGCCGCGCTTTTGCTGAAATGCGGCTTTTCGGAAGAAGGATATGCGCCCGCTTATTTGAAAATTAACGGCGGTTGGCGAGATCATCGTCTGTTCGGCATGGTCGCGCCTGAGTAGCGCGTGGGGACCATCGCCGGCGAGTTTGGGACGGGCATGTCTTTTCGTACCGGTGAGCGACGCATCTGGGACACCACGGCCACGCTTGAAGCGCTGGGCGGGGCCGATGTCGCGCTGTGGATCTGGGAACCGGAAGCCGACCGTCTGCGCCTGAACGGCGCTGCTCGTGCTTTGGGTTTGGGGCCGCTGGCCCCCGAGTGCTCTTCCGCCGCCTTCCGGGCCCTGGCCCTGCCGCAGGATCGCGCTCAGGCCGAAGAGGTCCTGAAGACCCGGGTTCCCGGTTCCGAGGTCGTCGCCCGCTTTCGCGTGCGCGGCGGCGAGACCTGCCTCTGGCGGGGCGTCTGGCTGGAAGAGGGCGTCCGCGCCGCCGGCGTCGTCGCCCCCGAAACGAAATTCACCGCGTCCGAGCGCTGCGACCTCACGGGCCTGCTGGACCGCCGCAGCTTCATCGCCCGCGCCCGCGAGCGCCTGGGCCGTGAGGGCGTGCACGAGCTGGTCGTCGCCGATCTGGACCGCCTGCGCCGTCTGAACGAGGCCCTTGGCCACGAGCGCGCCGACCTCGTGCTGGCCGCCCTCGGCTCGCGCCTGGCCGCCGCCTTCCCGGCCGACGCCGTGCTGGGCCGCATTGGCGAGGACGAGTTCGCCGTGCTGTGCGAGCCCAACGGCTACGAGCCGGCCGAAACGTTGCGCGCCGCCCTGGAGCAGCCGCTGCGCGTGGCGGGCTTCGACATTCACCCGACCCTGTCGGTCGGCGCCGTCTCGGCTGAAGGCGGACTCGATGCGCCCGACGCCGCCGAACTGCTGCGCCGCGCCGAGCTGGCCGTCGAGGCCGCCGCCGCCGCCGGCCGTGGCGGCGCCGCCGCCTATGGTCGCTCGATGGAGACCGACGGCCTTTCGCGCCTGGCTCTGGAAGCCGACCTGCGTGGCGCCATCGGCCGTGGCGAGATCACGCCGTACTTCCAGCCCGTCGTGCGTTTGTCGACCGGCGCCCTGTCGGGCTTCGAGGCTCTGGCCCGTTGGATCCACCCGCGCCGGGGTATGCTGCCGCCGGACGAGTTCCTGCCGCTGATCGAAGAGATGGGCCTGATGAGCGAGCTGGGGGCGCACATGATGCACACCTCGGCCAAGCAGCTGGCTGCGTGGCGCGACGCTCACCCGGCGATGGGCGCCTTGACCGTCAGCGTGAACCTGTCGACCGGCGAGATCGATCGCCCGGGCCTGGTCGCCGACGTGGCCGAGACCCTGCGCATCAACCGCCTGCCGCGCGGCGCCCTGAAGCTGGAAGTCACCGAAAGCGACATCATGCGCGATCCCGAGCGGGCCGCCGTGATCCTCAAGACGCTGCGCGAAGCGGGCGCCGGCCTGGCGCTGGACGATTTCGGCACCGGCTTCTCGTCGCTGTCGTACCTGACGCGCCTGCCGTTCGACACGCTGAAGATCGACCGCTACTTCGTCCGCACCATGGGCGGCAACGCCGGCTCGGCCAAGATCGTCCGCTCGGTCGTCAAGCTGGGCCAGGACCTGGATCTAGAGGTCGTCGCCGAGGGCGTCGAGAACGCCGAGATGGCCCGCGCCCTGCAATCCCTGGGCTGCGACTATGGCCAAGGCTTCGGCTATGCGCCCGCCTTGTCGCCGCAGGAGGCCGAGGTCTATCTCAACGAGGCCTATGTCGACGGCGCCGCGCCTGTGAAGGCCAGAGGCTGATCTAAGCTCTACCGGCCGTCGCCGACAGGTGGTCGGCGGTGATTCCCAGCTTCGCCAGGGCCCGGGTCCATTTGTGCTCGTGGTCCTCGTCGAACAGGATGCCCTCGTCGGCGTCGCAGATCAGCCAGATGTTGTCGCGCAGCTCCTGCTCCAGCTGGCCGGGACCCCAGCCGGCATAGCCCAAGGCCAGGATCGCCTTGCGCGGGCGGCGCATGGGGCTGGCCATGGCGTCCAGCACGTCGCGGGTGGCGGTCAGGCCCACGCCGTCGGCCACGGGCAGGGTCGAGTCCGGCGAGTTGAAGTCGTCGGTGTGCAGGACGAAGCCGCGCTCGCGCTCGATCGGCCCGCCCAGCAGGACGAGATCGCCCGGCGCCTGGATGTCGGACTTCACGCCCAGCCGCTCCAGGAGTTCGAACACGGTCAGACCGTCGACCGGCCGGTTCACCGCCAGGCCCATGGCCTGCTCCTCGTCGTGGGCGCACAGATACAGCACCGTGCGTTCGAATCTCGGATCCTCGATGCCCGGCATGGCGACCAGGAGGCGCCCCGTCAGAAATTCGCCGTCATCGTCCTCGTTGAGGTCTTCGTCGTCGATCAAGCTGGCCATGAAACGGAGCATTGGCCTTCGGTGTGACGGTTTCAAGTCGGACAACGTATCAAACCCCGCTTGGCGGGCGCTTCGGCGAGGGATATTCGAGCAGTCGCAATTCAAACGCACACGAGGAAACTCCGCCCATGGCGATCAAGGTTGGCGACACGCTGCCCGCGGCGACTTTCATGACCAGCACGGCCGAGGGGCCGGCGCCGATCACTTCGGACGACATCTTCAAGGGCAAGACCGTCGCCCTGTTCGCCGTCCCTGGCGCCTTCACCCCGACCTGCTCGGCCAAGCACCTGCCGGGCTTCAAGGAGAAGGCGGCCGAGCTGAAGGCCAAGGGCGTCGACACGATCGCCTGCGTCTCGGTCAACGACGTCTTCGTGATGAAGGCCTGGGGCAAGGACCAGGGCATCGACGGTGAAGTGCTGCTGCTGGCCGACGGCAACGGCGACTTCACCAAGACCATCGGCCTGGACTTCGACGGTTCGAAGTTCGGCATGGGTCCGCGCTCGCAGCGCTACTCCCTGATCGCCAAGGACGGCGTCGTGACCCAGCTGAACGTCGAGGAAGCCGGCCAGTTCAAGGTCTCGTCGGCCGAGTACCTGCTGGAACAGCTGTAAGACCCGAGGGGGCGGCCCGGTCGCCCCCTTACGCCTTTACGATCGCGGCGTGCAGCGCCTGGATTCGCTGGTTCAGCGCCCCCAGGTCCTCGCCTGCCATGCCCGAGCGCTCCAGCAGCGTGTCGTTCAGGCATCCCGAGCGGCCCAGCAGGGCTCGCCCTTCTTCCGTCATCGTCACCTCGACCCGGCGCTCGTCCTCGAGCCCCCGCCGCCGCGCGACCAGGCCGGCGGCCTCCAGGCGCTTGACCAGGGGCGTCACCGTGCTGGACTCCAGGTCCAGCCGTGCGGCGATGCCGCCCACCGTGAGGCCTTCGGCCGTCTCGCCCAGCACGTTGAGCACCAGATACTGCGGATAGGTCAGACCCAGGGCGTCGAGCAGGGGCTTGTAGGCGCGCGTGATCGCCATGCTGGTGGCGTACAGCGTGAAGCAGAGCTGCTGGTTCAGCGGGTAGGGCTGGGTGGCTTTCGTCGTCATGAATCCTTCTTATCACGAAAAATGATATCGCGATAAAGAAATCGGTGGACAAGGGTTCGGCGCGTGCTTATGGGGAATTTAGTTATTGCGATAACGATTATCGCAATCCAGAAATGAGGGATGATCATGAGCTCGTCGAACCAAGCTTCTCGCCGCGGTCTGATGACCGCTGGTTTCGGTCTGGCCGCCGTCACGGCCGCCGCGTTGGGCTCGTCAGCCCAGGCCGCCGCCCCCAAGGCGACCGCCGCGCCACACGCCGCCAACCGCGCCGACAGCGGCTTCGTCACCGTCCAGGACGGCGTGCAGATCTTCTACAAGGACTGGGGCCCCAAGGACGCCCAGCCGATCGTGTTCCACCACGGCTGGCCGCTGTCGGCCGACGACTGGGACGCCCAGATGATGTTCTTCCGGCTGAAGGGCTATCGCGTCGTCGCCCATGATCGTCGCGGCCACGGTCGCTCGACCCAGACCGACACCGGCAACGAGATGGACACCTACGCCGCCGACGTCATCGCCTTGGCCGACCATCTGGATCTGAAGAACGCCATCCATGTCGGTCACTCGACCGGCGGCGGCGAGGCCATCCACTACGCCGCCCGCGCCAAGCCCGGTCGTGTGGCCAAGGTCGTGCTGATGGGGGCGGTGCCGCCGATCATGCTGAAGACCCCCGCCAATCCCGGCGGCCTGCCGCTCGAGCTGTTCGATGGCTTCCGCGCCTCGCTGGTCGCCAACCGCGCCCAGTTCTTCCGCGACATCGCCGCTGGCCCGTTCTTTGGCTTCAACCGTCCCGGCGCCAAGGTCAGCCAGGGCCTGGTCGACAACTGGTGGCGCCAGGGCATGGCAGGCGGCGCCAAGGCCCACTACGATTGCATCAAGGCCTTCTCCGAGACCGACTTCACCGAAGACCTGAAGCGAGTCGACGTCCCGGTCCTGATCATGCACGGCGAAGACGATCAGCTGGTGCCGATCGCCAACAGCGCCCACCTGGCCATCAAGCTGGTCAAGAAGGGCGTGCTCAAGACCTATCCGGGCCTGCCGCACGGCATGGCGCAGACGCATCCGGACGTCATCAACGCCGACCTGCTGGCGTTCTTCAAGGCTTAGGCGCCGAATCTGCTGGGGGCTCTAAGCCCCCAGCACCTCGGGCGTCATCGCTTCCAGGTCCGCCGCGCCGATCATCACTCCCGCGGCCGCGCCCGGGATCTGGGCCAGGACCGCTTCGGCGAACACCCGAGCCAGGGCGCGCTTGCTTTCGGCCCAGGCCGTATCTGTTTCGCCCGAGGCCGCCAGGGCGCCCTTGGCCAGCATCCAGCCGCCGACCACGTCGCCCAGCAGCTTCTGATAGGCCGTGGCCCCCGAGAGGGCGTCCGGCATCGACTTGGCGCGGCGTTCGATCAGCCAGGCGGTGGCGCTGGCGGCGGCGTCCAGGGCCGCTTCCAGGCGCAGGCCGACGGCCTTGAGGTCGCCGGCGAGCAGGACCTCGATCGTGTCGCGGATGTCGTCCATCAGGTCGCCCACGGCCTGGCCCTCGCCCAGCATCAGCTTGCGACCGACCAGATCGATGGCCTGGATGCCGTTCGTGCCCTCGTAGATCGGGGCGATCCGGGCGTCGCGATAGTGCTGCGCGGCGCCGGTCTCCTCGATGAAGCCCATGCCGCCGTGAATCTGCACCCCCTGCGAAGCCACCCAGACGCCCACATCGGTCGACCAGGCCTTGGCGATCGGGGTGAGCAGCTCCTCGCGCAGCTTGGCGGCGGTGCGGGTCGCCTCATCCGAGGCGGCGCGCGACAGGTCGGCGGCCACGGCGGTCGACAGGCAGATGCCGCGCGCGGCCTCGATGTGGGCCTTCATCAAGACGAGCGTGCGGCGGATGTCCGGATGGTCGAACAGCCGCGAGGGATAGGCGCCGGTCCAGGCCGAGCGGCCCTGGACGCGCTCCTGGCTGAAGGCGAGCGCCTGCTGGTAGGCGCGCTCGGCGATGGCGGTTCCCTGCGTGCCGACCTGCAGTCGCGCGGCGTTCATCATGGTGAACATGTTGGGCAGGCCCTGACCCAGGCCGCCGACCAGTTCGGCCTTGGCGCCCTCGAACAGCATCACGCAGGTGGGCGAGCCGTGAATGCCCAGCTTGTGCTCCAGTCCGCCGACGCGCACGCCATTGGCCTCGCCCAGCGCGCCGTCGGCGCCGACCAGCACCTTGGGCGCCAGGAACAGCGAGACGCCCTTCACGCCCGGAGGGGCGTCGGGCGTGCGGGCCAGCACCAGGTGGACGATGTTGTCGGCGGCGTCGTGGTCGCCCCAGGTGATGAAGATCTTCTGGCCGGTGATCCGCCAGCCGCCGTCGCCATCCGGGATCGCCACCGTGGTCAGGGCCGCCAGGTCCGAGCCGGCCTGGGGTTCGGTCAGGTTCATGGTGCCGGTCCACTCGCCCGAGACCAGTTTGGGCAAGTAGGTCGCCTTCTGGCTCTCCGAGCCGTGATGCTCCAGCGCCTCGATCGCGCCGAGGCTCAGCATGGGGCACAGGCCGAAGGCCATGTTGGCGGCCTGGACCATCTCCAGCACCGCCACTTCCAGCGTCTTGGGCAGGCCCTGGCCGCCGTGCTCGACCGGCGCGGCCAGGCTGGCCCAGCCGCCCTCGGCGAACTGCTTGTAGGCGTCGGCGAAACCTGGGGCGCTGCGGACCACACCGTTCTCGAGCTTGGCGCCCACCAGGTCGCCCTGGCGGTTCAGCGGGGCCAGCACGTCGGCGGCGAAGGCGCCGGCCGCCTCCAGCACCGCCGCCACCGTGTCCGCGTCGGCCTCGGGGAAGGCGTCGGCCAGCCGCCCGAAATCCGCCGCGTGGCGCAGCGAGAAGGCGAGATCACGAACGGGCGCGCGATAGGTCATGGCCGGGGAAGCTCCAAAATCTGGGCCACTCTTTAGGCGGGGTGACGTGGCGTCACCAAGCCGCTCACATCTTTATGGGCCAGATCACGGTCTCGTGATCTGCGCGCTCTTCAACGGCATGGCTTAGTTCCTAAGTCGGGGGAACCGTAACTGGTGCTGTTTTAGTTTTCCTGGAGCCTACGCCCCGATGATCCGTCCCTACGCTCATGCCGCGCTCGCCGTGGCCCTCTTCACGGCCCCCGCCGCGCTGGCCGCGCCGGGCGTCTCCTCGACCAAGCCGGCCGACCTGCCGGCCGGCCACTACGTGCTGGACAAGACCCACGCCTCGGTCGTGGCCAAGATCAAGCACATGGGTTTCTCGAACTATCAGTTCCGCTTCACCAAGGTGGACGCCAGCTTCGACTACGATCCCAAGGCGCCAGAAGCCTCGAAGATCAATGTCACCATCGATCCGGGCTCGGTCGACACCGCCACCGGGGCCGACGCCTTCGGCCTGAAGTTCAACAAGGAACTGGCCGGCGACGGCTGGCTGGAAGCCAACAAGTTCCCGACCGCCACCTTTGTCTCGACCAAGGTCGAGCCGGGCGCCGGCCAGACCGGTAAGGTCTATGGCGACCTGACCCTGCACGGCGTCACCAAGCCGGTCGTGCTGGACGTTACCTTCAACGGCGTCGGTTCGGGTTTCGTGCCGCTCAGCGTCAAGACCGGCTTCTCGGCCGTGACGACGATCAAACGCTCGGACTTCGGCGTGAGTAAATATGTCCCGCTGGTCGGAGACGACGTGCAGCTGAACATCGAAGTCGAGTTCGACAAGAAATAATCTCGACAAGGGATCTGGGAGAACCGCATGGCCGCAAGCCGGACGCGTTACACGACGGTGGCGATCGTCATTCACTGGCTGATCGCCGCGGCCATCATCTTCCAGATCATCCTGGGTTGGCGGATGGGGGACGGTCCCAAGGGGCCGGCCACCTACGCCCTGTTCCAGCTGCACAAGTCGATCGGCATCACCATCCTGCTGCTGAGCGTGCTGCGGCTGGCCTGGCGTCTGTTCAACAACCCGCCGCTGGCTCCCGAGGGACAGCCGAAGTGGGAGCAGACAGCCTCCAAGCTGGTCCATGTCGGGTTCTACGTCATCATGATCGGCCTGCCGCTGACAGGTTGGATCATGGTCTCGGCCAGCCGCGTGCCGATCCCGACCCTGCTGTATGGAACCGTGCCGTGGCCGCACCTGCCGCTGTTGCCGGAACTTGCCGAGGGTGCCAAGCACGCCTGGCGTGAAGCCGGCGAGATCGGCCACGGCGTGCTGGTCAAGCTGACCTATCTGCTGCTGGTCCTGCACCTGGGCGCGGTCGCCAAGCACCAGGTCCTCGACAAGGACGAGGTGTTCGGGAACATGGCCCCCGGCGCCAAGCCTGGGATCAAGGAGCCGCGCGCCTGGCTGGCCGCCGCCGGTCTCGTCGCCGTGGTCGCCGCCGGCTACCTCTACACCCCGGCCGTGAAGGCCAAGCCCGCCGTCCCCGCGCCGGCCGCCGAAGCGGCGCCTGCCGAAGCGCCGGCATCGACGGCCGTCGCGCCGACCGACGCTGCTGCTCCGGCCGCGACCGAGGCCGCGGCGCCGGAGGCCGCGCTCAGGGATCCGGTCGCCTGGGTCGTCCAGAAGGGCTCGACGCTGACCTTCACCGCCAGCTGGTCGGGTGAAGCCGTCGAGGGTCAGTTCAAGACCTGGAAGGCCGACATCCTGTTCTCGCCGCAGGCCCTGGACCGCTCGAAGGTCACCGTCGCCATCGACATGGCCTCGGCCAGCACCGGCGACGGCCAGCGCGACGAGAGCCTGCCCAGCGGCGACTTCTTCGACACCGCCGAGCACCCGAAGGCGACCTTCACCGCCACAAAGTTCCGCAAGACCGGCGAGGACAAGTACGTCGCCGACGGAACCCTGGACCTGCGCGGCGTGAAAAAGCCGCTCAGCCTGCCGTTCACCCTGAAGATCGACGGCGACACGGCCACTGCGCGCGGTGTAACCACCCTCGACCGGACGACGTTCGGAGTTGGACAGGGCGAATGGGCGTCGACGGATCAGATCGCGGCGAGCGTGAAGGTGGGCTTCTCCCTAACGGCGAAGCGCAAATAAGCGACCGCCAAGACGAAATAGCGGCGGCCGCTCGCGCCCTGCGCGCGGGCGGGCTCGTCCTGCTGCCGACCGAGACCGTCTACGGGCTCGGGGCCGACGCTGCGAACCCGGCGGCCGTGGCGGCGATCTTCGAGGCCAAGGGCCGGCCGCGCTTCAACCCGCTGATCGCCCACGTCGCCGACCTGGCGACCGCCGCGCGGATCGCCGACCTCGACGACCGCGCCTGGGCCCTGGCCCGCGAATTCTGGCCGGGGCCCCTGACCATCGTCGCGCCGATCAAGGACACGGCCGCCGTCTGCGACCTGGCCCGCGCCGGCCTCGACACCGTGGCCATCCGCGTGCCGGGCCATCCGGTCTCGCACGCCGTGCTGGAGGCCTTCGGCGGCGCGGTCGTGGCCCCCTCGGCCAACCGCTCGGGCCGGCCCAGCCCGACCACCTTTGCCGACGCCGTCGCCGAGACGGGCGACAAGGCCGCCGCCGCTCTCGACGGCGGGCCCTGCGCGGTCGGACTGGAATCTACTGTCGTCTCGGTGCTGGACGGTCAGCCGCGCCTGCTGCGCCCTGGCGCCGTGACCCGCGTGCAGTTGCAGCAGATCGTCGGTCCGCTGGCGGAAGCCGACGACGACGCCAAGCGCTCGCCCGGCCGTCTGGCCCTGCACTACGCCCCCGACGCCCCGGTGCGGATCAACGCCAAGTCGGCCCAGGCGGGCGAGGCCTATCTGGCCTTTGGCGGTGGCGTCAGCGGCGAGGGGGTGTTCAATCTCAGTCCATCCGGCGATCTGGCCGAGGCGGCCGCGAACCTGTTCTCGTTCCTGCGCGCCGCCGACCGCACCAGGCCCTCGGCCATCGCCGTCGCGCCGATTCCGGAAGACGGCCTGGGCGAGGCGATCAACGATCGTCTGCGCCGCGCCGCCGGCTTCATCGGCTGACCTTTCGAGCGTAGGATCCGCGCATGACCAAGCCCGTCCCCGCAGATGTCGTCTCCCGCCTGAAGGCCGTGCTCGGCGAGGGCGGCTGGAGCCAGGATCCTGACGTGATCACCCCGCTGCTGGTCGAGTGGCGCGGCCGCTGGCAGGGCGAGACGCCGCTGCTGGTCACCCCGCGCTCGACCGCCGAGGTCGCCGCCGTCGTGGGCGTCTGCGCGGCCGAGGGCGTGGCCATCACGCCCCAAGGCGGTAACACCGGCCTGGTCGCCGGCCAGATCCCGCGCGGCGAGATCCTGCTCTCGACCCAGAAGCTGAAAGCCGTGCGCGACGTCGACCCGATCGACGACGCCATGGTGCTGGAGGCCGGCGTGACGCTCCACGAGGCTCACCAGCAGGCCGCCAGGGTCGGCCGCCGCTTCACGGTCGGCGTGGCCTCGGAAGGCTCGTGCACCATTGGCGGGCTGATCTCGACCAACGCCGGCGGCACGGCCGTCCTGCGCTACGGGATGATGCGCGAGCAGGTGCTGGGCATCGAGGCGGTGCTACCCAACGGCGAGATCTGGAATGGCCTCAAGCGCCTGCGCAAGGACAACACCGGCTACGACCTCAAGCAGCTGCTGATCGGGGCCGAGGGCACGCTGGGCATCGTCACCGCCGCCTCCCTCAAGCTGCACGCGCGCCTGGCCTCGCGGGCCGTGGCGATCGTGGGCGTGGCCTCGCCGGCCGAGGCCATCCAGCTCCTGGCCCGCGCCAAGGACGAGACCGGCGGCGCGGTCGAAGCCTTCGAGCTGATGGGCCGGCTGGGCTTCGCGCTGACGGTGCGCAACGTGCCGGGCCTGCGCGACCCGCTGCCGACCGAGCATCCGTGGTACGTGCTGATCGAGATCGCCAGCGGCGAGCCCGGCGCGGCCGAAGCGGCGCTGGAGCGTCTGCTGGCCGGCGCTCTGGAGAGCGGCCTGATCGCCGACGCGGCCGTCGCCCAGACCGAGACCCAGATGAAGGCCTTCTGGCACATCCGCGAGGGCCACTCGGCGGGGCAGAAGCCGGAGGGCGCGGTCTGGAAGCATGACGTGTCGGTGCCGGTCTCGAAGATCCCGGACTTCATCGGCCAGGCCAACGCCGCGATCGAGAAGACCTTCCCGGGAGCGCGCATCGTCGCCTTCGGCCATGTCGGCGACGGCAATGTCCACTACGACGTGCTGCAGCCCGTCGGCGGCGACGGCGACGCCCACGAGGCCCAGCGCGAGGCCGGGGCCAAGATCGTCCACGACATCACCGCAACGTTCTCGGGCTCGATCAGCGCCGAGCACGGCCTGGGGGCGATGAAGACGGCCGAGGCCCTGACCTACAAGGACCCTATCGAGGTCACGGCCCTGCGGGCGATCCGCCAGGCCCTGGACCCCAAGCGGATCATGAACCCTAGAGTGCTGTTCTGAGGATCCTGTTCTAGAGGCTGGCGCGCTTGCGGGCGCGCAGCCACAGCAGGATCAGCACGGCGATGGCGCCGGCGGGAAAGGTCGCCTTGTAGAAGCCGGGCTGCGAGCCGGGGCCCAGCAGGTTGACCGCGACGGGAATGAAGCCCCAGCGGCCGGTCGTCTGTTCCATCCAGAACGCCCCTATCCCGACGAAACAGACCACGGCCCAGAGGATGCGGAACTTCAGCGTCCGGTCGCGCGCGACGAGGAACAGGGCCACGATCATCGGGATCGGCCAAGCGAGGGCGGCGGCGAGGCCGAGGAACTGGGTCATGCCTCGCTGATAGCCGCGCCGGGCGCCGGGGTCGAGGTCCCCGCGCCTGGCCTGTCGGTCGTCGGAGGGCGGTTCGGCGGAAGGCCATCTCGACTCGACAGGGAGGACTCAGGCGCGCCTGATGTCGGGATGAGCAAGCTTTTCCGCTTCTCCGGCGCCGTCCGCCGCCATCCCGATGTCGAGGTCTGGTTCGCGGCCGCCGATCCCCTGCGCCAGCTGGTGGCGGCCTGGTTCGAGCGGCTGCGCGACGGCGGTCCCGACGTCCGCGAGCTGCTGCATGACGGTCATCCCACCGTTTGCGTCGAGGACGCCGCCTTCGCCTATGTCGATGCGTTCAGCGCCCACGCCGCTATCGGCTTCTACGAGGGGGCGTCGCTGCCCGATCCGGCAGGCCTGCTGGAAGGCGCCGGCAAGCGGATGCGACACGTCAAGCTGCGCTGGGGCCAGGCGATCGACGAGGCGGCTCTGGCCGGCCTGGTGGCCGCCGCCCATAGGGACATGCGGCGACGTGTCGACTCCGGGGAATGACATAGCTGGCGCCGCGACGCCTAAGCCTCTATCTCCCCGGCCATGCTGATGGTCATCTCGCCCGCCAAGTCGCTGGACTTCACCGCCGCCAAGACGGTGCTGCCGCTCACCACGCCGGCGCTCAAGGCCCAGATCGCCGAGCTGGCCAAGGTGACGCGCAAACTGACCGCCGCCGACCTCAAGCGCCTGATGCACATCTCCGACGCCCTGGCCAAGCTGAACCGCGAGCGGTTCCAGGCCTTCGACTCCGAGCTGGAAGACGGCCTTCAGGCCGTGATCGCCTTCAACGGCGACGTCTATGCAGGCTTGGCCGCCCGCGAACTGGATCGCCCGGCCCTGGAGTGGGCGCAGGATCACCTGCGGATCCTGTCGGGCCTCTATGGCGTGCTGCGCCCGTTCGACGCCCTGCAGCCCTATCGCCTGGAGATGGGCACGCGCTTGAAGACCAAGAAGGGTTCCAATCTCTACGACTACTGGGGCGAGACGATCTCCAAGACCCTGAACGAAGCCGCCGAGGGCCACGCCGACCCGACCCTGGTGAACCTGGCCAGCCAGGAATATTTCGGCGCCGTCGACGCCAAGGCCCTGAAGCTGCCGGTCGTGACCTGCCACTTCAAGGAAGAGAAGCACGGCGAACTGCGTGTGCTGGGCTTCTTCGCCAAGAAGGCGCGCGGCCGCATGGCCCGCTACATCATCGACAACCGCATCGACCGCGCCGAGGGGCTGAAGGGCTTCGACCTGGACGGCTACCGCTTCCAGCCGACGCTCTCGACTGAAGCCGACTGGGTTTTCGCTCGCCCGCAACCCTGAATTCATCTACTGGTGAATTTAATAAAAGCTCGCCTCTCGCAATGGCGAGTTATATGCTGCGCTGCAGCATCAATGGGGCGTCATCCAGGAGCGTTCGCATGGCCGTCGATTTCGGTTTGCAGGGTCAGGTCGCCATCGTCACCGGTTCGACCAGCGGCATTGGCCATGCCTTGGCCGATGGTTTGGCGGCCCAGGGCGTCAACATCGTCATGAACGGCCTGGGCGAGATGAACGCCATCGAACGGGCCCGCGCCGAGATGGCCGAGAAGCATGGCGTCGAGGTTCTGTACCACGGCGCCGACATGACCAAGCCGATCGAGATCGCCGACATGGTCCGCGCCGCCAAGGCCGAGTTCGGCGAACTCGACATCCTGGTCAACAACGCCGGCGTCCAGCATGTGGCGCCGATCGAGGACTTCCCGGACGACAAGTGGGACCTGATCATCGCGATCAACCTGTCCTCGGCCTTCCACGCCACCAAGGCGGCGGTGCCGATCATGAAGGAGCAGGGCCGCGGGCGGATCGTCAACATCGCCTCGGCCCATGGCCTGGTCGCCTCGCCGTTCAAGTCGGCCTATGTCGCCGCCAAGCATGGCATTCTCGGTTTGACCAAGACGGTAGCCCTGGAAGTCGCCCAGTCGGGCATCACCTGCAACGCCATCTGCCCCGGTTTCGTGAAGACCCCGCTGGTGGAAGCTCAGATCGCCGACCAGGCCAAGGCGCGCGGCATCAGCGAAGAGGCGGTGATGAAGGACGTGATCCTGGCCGCCCAGCCGACCAAGCAGTTCGTCACCTTCGATCAACTGAGCGGTATGCTGCTCTATCTGGTCTCCGACGCCGGGGCCTCAGCCAACGGCGCGGCCTTCCAGATCGACGGCGGCTGGGTCGCGCAATAGGCCACATTAAAGCCGGAGGAAGCGCTACCGTTCGAAGGACCATCCTTCGGGAGTTCGCATGCCGATTCCGCCGTTCAAGAAAAAGGCCTCCGGGCCCAAGACGCTGAGCCTGGCCCTGCAGGGCGGCGGCGCTCACGGGGCGTTCGAGTGGGGCATCCTCGACCGCCTGCTGGAAGAGGACGACATCGAGATCCGCGCCGTCACGGCCGCCTCGGCCGGCGCGATGAATGCGGTGTGCCTGGCCCAGGGGCTGATCGACGATGGCAAGGCCGGGGCCCGCAAGCGCCTGGCCTCATTCTGGAAGCAGGTGAACCGTCAGGGCGGCCGGAATGTCTTCGGCGACACCTCGATCTGGACCAGTGCGTTCGGCGGCGGCGCCGACTGGCTGAAGAACACGCCAGGCTGGCGCATGGCCGAGACCCTGGCCCTGTCGTTCAGCCCCTACGAATTCAATCCGTTCAACCTGAACCCGCTGCACGATACGCTCGAAGCCGAGATCACCTTCAGGCAGATCCGCGAGAAGAGCCCGATCAAGCTCTACATCGCCGCGACGGCGATCAGGACCAGCAAGTCGGTGATCTTCCGCGAGACCGAACTGACGGCCCGGCACATCATGGCCAGCGCCTGCCTGCCGCAGGTCTTTCAGGCCGTGGAGATCGACGGCGAGCCCTACTGGGACGGCGGCTTTCTGGCCAACCCGCCCTTGTGGCCGCTGTTCTACGACGACACTCCCGACGACATCCTGATCGTCAGCCTGAACCCCTTCGTCCGCGACGAGACGCCCAAGACGCCGGGCGAGATCATGGACCGGCTGAACGAGATCACCTTCAATGCGTCGCTGGCGTCGGAACTGCGGGCCATCGGTTTCGTACAGAAGCTGCTGGACGAGGGCCTTTTGAAGGACAACGCCCGGGGGCGTTATCGCCGGATGCTGGTCCACGCCATCACCGCCGACAAGCCGCTGGCCGACCTGTCGCTCTCCACCAAGTTCGACACCGAATGGAGCTTTCTGACCGACCTCAAGGAACGCGGCCGCACGGCCGCGGAGGCTTGGCTGACCGACTGCGGAAACTGTATCGGTGTGCGCTCCTCCGTCGATCTGAAGGCCGGGTTTCCCTGATGGCGAGCATGAGCAGTAATCCCGTGCCGACCGTCGGTGTCGTCTGCCTCAAGGGCGACCTGGTGCTGCTGATCCGGCGTGGCCAGCCGCCTCGTCTGAACCAGTGGAGCCTGCCCGGCGGCCGCCTGGAGTGGGGCGAGACCCTGGAGGTCGCCGCCCTGCGCGAACTGAAGGAAGAGACCGGCGTCGACGCTGAGCTGCTGGGCCTGCTGGACGTGGTCGACGGCGTCTTCCCGGCGCGGCCGGGTGGGGAAATCACCCGCCACTACGTGATGATCGACTACGCCGCCCGTTGGACCGGCGGCGAGCCCGAGGCGGGCGACGATGCGGCCGACGCGCGGTTCGTGACCCTGGACGAGGCCATGGCCCTGGTGGAGTGGGACGAGACGCGGCGCGTGATCCAGGAAGCCTTCGCGGCGCACGCGGCGGGTTGACCGCGCCGGCCTAACCGCTTCTTCTTCAAACAAATGTTTCAAGAAGGTCGAGGGAGGTTCGCCATGGGCTACGCACCGTTCAACCTGTCGGGCAAGGTGGCCCTGGTCACCGGCGGCAATCGCGGCATCGGCCTCGGCATGGCCAGGGCCATGGCCCTGGCGGGCGCCGACATCGTCATCTGGGGCTCGAACCCCGAGCGTAATCTGGAGGCCGAGACGCAGCTGACCGCCCTGGGCGTTCGGGTGAAGGCCCAGACGGTGGACGTCTCCGACGAGGCCCAGGTGCGCGAAGGCATGGAAGAGGCCGTTGCCGCCATGGGCCGAGTCGACAGCGTCTTCGCCAATGCCGGGATCGGCTACGGCTCGCCCTCGTTCGTCGAGATGAAGACCGAGACCTATCGCAAGGTGCTGTCGGTCAATCTGGACGGCGTGTTCTTCACCCTGCGCGAGGCCTGCCGTCACATGGTCGAGCGGGCCAAGACCGGCGACGCCGGCGGTTCGCTGGTCGGCATCGCCTCGCTGGCCGCCATCGAGGGCGCGGCGCGCAACGAGGCCTACGCCGCCACCAAGGGCGCGGTGATCTCGATGATCAAGTCGGTGGCCGTCGAGCACGCCCGCTACGGCGTCCGGGCCAACGCCATCCTGCCGGGCTGGATCGCCACCGACATGACCGCCGGCGCCCAGGGCAACGCCGCCTTCGCCGAGAAGGTCATCCCCCGCGTTCCCGCCCGCCGCTGGGGTGAGCCCGAGGACTTCGGCGGCATGGCCGTCTACCTGGCCTCGGACGCGTCGAGCTATCAGTCGGGAACGACGATCGTCATCGACGGCGGATACTCGATCTTCTAGAGACGGGTTTCTTGGACTCTGAAGTCCAAGAAAAGGCTTTTGAAAACAGCCTCTTGCGGAACCCCGCGAGCGGTGGGAAGCTTTTCTTGAGGCAGCCTGGACATCAGATCCGGGCGCCGACGAGGAAACGAAAACGATGACGCCCCAAGACGTTGTCAGTCTGGCCCCGCCGCGCGGGTTCCTGACTCTGGTCGCCCTGGTCTTGACGGCCATGGCCAGCTGCTTTTGGACCTGCGAGACGGACGTCGAGACCGAGCTGGCCAAGCACGGCTAGCCCCGTATCGGGCTGACCTCGCGGCACGCTTGCCGCGCCGGCCATGCGCCTGAATCCTCCTGGAAAACACGGGAGGATGGACCATGGGCCTGCGTACGCCGCTCTGCGATCTTCTGGACATTCAGCACCCGATCCTGCTGGCCGGCATGGGTGGGGTCTCGTACGCGCCGCTGGCGGCGGCCGTGTCGAACGCCGGCGGCTATGGCGTGCTGGGCATGGCCGGAACCTCGCCGGACTTCATCCGGGCCCAGATGCGCGAGGTCCGCCAGCTGACCGACAAGCCGTTCGGCGTCGACCTGCTGGCCGCCACGCCCGACGCCCTGACCGCCAGCGTCGAGGTCATCATCGAAGAGGGGGCCAGTTCTTTCATCGCCGGCCTGGGCGTGCCCCTGCCGATCATCGAGCGGCTGAAGAGCGCCGGCCTCAAGGTCATGGTCGTCTGCGGAGCGGTGAAGCACGCAGTGAAGGCCGAGCAGGCCGGCTGCGACGCCGTCATCTGCCAGGGCGGCGAGGGCGGCGGCCATACGGGCCTCGTCGGGACCTTGCCGCTGGTGGCCCAGGCCGTGGAGGCGGTGAAGATTCCCGTCGTCGCGGCCGGCGGCCTGCATGACGGCCGAGGCCTTGCGGCCTCGCTGGCCCTGGGCGCGCAAGGCGTCTGGATGGGCACCCGCTTCATCGCCTCGAGCGAAGCGCATGCTGGGGACCTCTATCGCCAGGCGGTGGTCGAGGCCGCCGACGAGGACACCGTCCGCACCCGCTGCTACTCGGGCAAGCCGATGCGGGTGAGGAAGAACCCCTATGTCGACGACTGGGAGAGCCGTCCGGCCGATATCCAGCCCTTCCCGCAGCAGGCCATGGTCTCGATCCGGAACGGCGCGATGGGCGGGATCGGCGGCCAGATCGAGGGGCTGGACCCGGAGAAGTCCTGTTTCGCCATGGGCCAGAGCGCCGGCGGCGTGCGCGAGGTGCTGCCGGCCGGCGAGATCGTCGCCCGGCTGGTCCGCGAAGCCGAGGACGCCCTGGCGCGGGCGGCGCGCTATCGGACCTAACGCTCGATCTTCGGCAGCACCCGCTTGAAGTGGGTCTCGACCGCCGCGTGGCACTCGCAGGCGCGCTTCTCCAGGCCCGGACGGTCCAGCACCGTGACCTTGCCGCGGCCGATGTCGATGACCCCGGCGTCCTGCAGCACGCGGGCCACGGCGCTGATCGTCGTACGCTGGACGCCCAGCATCTGGGCCAGGGTCTCCTGGGTCAGGCGGATCGGCTCCTTGCCCGAGCGGTCGTGGGCGAACAACAGCCAGCGGCAGGCGCGCTGCTCGATCGGGTGCAGGGCGTTGCAGGCGGCGACCTGCATCATCTGGGCGATGAAGACGTCGGCGGCGCGATCAAAGAGATCGGCGACCGCGGGCTGGCGGGTCTTGACGTCCTCCAGGCGCGCGGTGGGAACGCAGAAGGCTTGGCCCGGCACCCGGACCACGGCGCGGCCATAGGCTGGCTTGAAGCCGGCGCTGACCACGCCGCCGATCGCGCCCTCGAAGCCGATGCTGGCGGCCTCGATCTCCTGGCCGTCCGACGTGACGACCAGCAGCGACACCTGGGTGGGGCCACAGGGCAGGTAGGTGTGCTCGACGTCGTCGCCGGCGTCGAACAGCACCGCGTCCACCGGCAGGTCGACCAGCACCAGATGCGGCGCCAGGTCGACCAAGGCGTCGGCTCGGAGCGCCGCCAGCAGGCGGTTGGAAGCGTAGGGCGGGGCCGCGTCGCCTTCGACGGCGCTGCGGACGATGCGGGCGAAGGCGGTCATGCTTATCTCCCGGTGAAGGTCGAATGCTTAAGCGCGCGGCGAACGGCTTAGTTTCCCGTGGACGGCGAGACTCTTCCAAAGCACCCTCTCGCCGATTGGGATCGGGGGGAGTGGGCGATGATCGCCAGGCGGCATCTGAGGTGGCGGCTCAGCCAGTATGGAGCCTTGTGGCTGGGTGGTTTCGTCGTCACCCTGCTGGTGATGTCGCTGATGGTTTTCGCGGTTGGCATGCCCGTGGCCGAGACGGCGGACCTGACCTTGCCGATCGCCTTCGCTGTGCTGGGACTGGCGGTGATCGCGGGCGTCGGAATCAGCGTGGTCAAGGACGTGAGCCTGACCACCAAGTCGCTGATCACCGCCCTGGCCCTGCTGCTGATCCTGCCGCTGCTGTGGGCCCCGGTGTTGGCTGTGGTGGTCACGGCCGCCGTCGCCGGGGCGTCGGTGGAATACTCGACCGCCTACGCCCAGTTCCGGATCACCGTCAGCCACCTGATCTATCCGCTGGTCGCCCTGCTGGGCGAGGATCCCCTGATCAGCTTCGTCTGGCAGGCCTTCCAGGTGGTCGCCTCCGTCGTCGGCGCGGTAGCCTCGGCCCTGCAGGTCTGGCGCGTGGTCAAGCCGCTGCTGTACGGGGATGAGGAGGATGAGACAGTCAACGCCTGACCGCTCCCCACCGCCGCTCATCCCCCGCTTTCGCGGGATGAGCGGAGATCAGCTGAGCGGCGTAGGCCGAGGCAGCACCCAGTCCTCTTCCTGGACATGCAGCATCACGGGCAGGCCCAGGCCGGCCGGATGTTCGGCCAGGCGACAGGCCGCCTCGCGCGCTTCGCCGCGCGTCTGGTAGGCGCCGAAGCGCAGGTTTTCTCCGATGATCGACCAGCGGTCACCGACGCGCACGACGCCGTAATGCACCTCAGTCATGGTTAGACCTCCTTGCAGTATCCACAGGAAAGACCCGAACCGTGGCGATCGCAAGGCCTTTATCGCCAAAGCTTTTTTGACACCGAGGGACATTTTGTCCCCAAGCTTGCCCCCAAGCTTCGGCGGCCCGATGTTCGCCTGCTGGGCGCGGGCTCGTGACAGGGGCGGGGGCTTTGATAATAACTGACGCCATGTCGCGTCCGTTCCTTCTCGGCGTCATCCTGACCGCCCTCGTCGCCGCGCCCGTCCTGGCTCAGGAGCGGGATGCGCGCGAGCGTCAGCGCCTGCTGGACCTGGCCTATGCGCTGGGCGAGAGCCACGCCCTGCGCCAGGCCTGCGAAGGCGAGGGCGACCAGTACTGGCGGGCCCGCATGGTGCGCCTGACCGAGGTCGAGCAGGCCGACCAGGCCTTCGACGTCCAGCTGCGCGAGCGGTTCAACACCGGCTTCGCGGCGCGGCGCAGCGAGTATCCGACCTGCGACGACTCCAGCCGCAAGGCCGAGCAGCAGGCCGCCCGTCGGGGTCAGGCCCTGGCCCAGCGGCTCTCGCAGTCGGTGCGCCAGGCGCGCCATGCGCCGGATTCCATGGCGGACGGTGAAGGCGCGCGCTAAGCTCCACCCCAGGTTATTGGGGAGCACTGTCGTGGGCGGCATCATCGTACTGGTTTTCCTGGGCTTCGCGTTCGTGCTGCTGTTCGGCGCGATCAAGATCGTGCCGCAGGGACGCGAGTTCACCGTCGAGCGCTTCGGCCGCTACACCCGGACCCTCAAGCCCGGCATCTCGTTCCTGACCCCGTTCTTCGAGACCATCGGCCGCAAGGTCAACATGATGGAACAGGTCCTGGAGGTGCCCCAGCAGGAGGTCATCACCAAGGACAACGTGTCGGTGAAGGTCGACGCCATCGTCTTCATCCAGGTGATGGACGCCGCCGCGGCCGCCTATCGCGTCGACAACCTGATCTACGCCATCACCCAGCTGGCGCAGACCAACCTGCGCACCGTCGTGGGCGCGCTGGAGCTGGACGAGGTGCTGAGCCAGCGTGACCAGATCAACACCCGCCTGCTGTCGACCATCGACCACGCGACCGGCCCTTGGGGCGTGAAGGTGGCGCGGATCGAGATCAAGGACCTGACACCGCCGCAGGACATCACCAACGCCATGGCCCGCCAGATGAAGGCCGAGCGCGAGCGTCGCGCGGTCATCACCGAGGCCGAGGGCGAGAAGCAGGCTCAGATCGCCCGCGCCGAGGGCCAGAAGCAGTCGGCCATCCTGCAGGCCGAGGGCCGCCGCGAGGCCGCCTTCCGCGACGCCGAGGCCCGCGAGCGGGAAGCCGAGGCCGAAGCCAAGGCGACGACCGCCGTGTCGGAAGCCATCGCCAAGGGCGACGTCAACGCCATCAACTATTTCGTGGCCCAGAAGTACGTCGAGGCCTTCGCCGAACTGGCCAGGAGCCCGCAGCAGAAGACCGTCATCGTGCCGGCCGACTTCGCCGGTCTGACGGGCACGGTCGCGGGCGTGGGCGAGCTGGTCAAGAGCCTGAGCGCCGACGCGCCGCGCGCCCCGACCGTGACGCCCGCCGGCGGCAAGCGGGGAGCCTGATCCCATGTACGCCGTGATGGGTTTCCACGCGCTGCATCCGTTCTGGGTCTGGCTGGCGATCGCCGCCGCCCTGCTGGCCGTCGAGGTGGCGACCGGCACGGGCTGGCTGCTGTGGCCCGCCGCCAGCGCCTTCGTGGTCGGCGCGATCGGGCAGCTGCTGCATCCGGGGCTGCTGATCGAGTTCGGCCTGTTCGCGGCCCTGACCATCGCCTCGACCCTGCTGGCCAAGCGCTATCTGCGGCCGGTTCTGGAGCCCAAGACACCCGACCTCAACGACCCCCTGCAGCGGCTGGTGGGCCAGCGCGGCCAGGTCCTGTCGACCTTCGAGCAGGGACGCGGCCGGGTCTTCGTCGACGGCAAGGACTGGGCGGCGCAGACCGACGAGCCGATCCCGGCGATCAGCCAGGAGGTGGTGGTCATCGGCGTCGAGGGCAGCACGCTGAAGGTCCGCAAGATCCCGACCTGACACGGTGTTCGAAAGGGACTGCTGACAGAACCCGGCGACTCCCCCTGTTATCCGCCGCGAGCGACACCATTTAGGCCCGCATCAGCCACCGACAGGGCATGCGCTGCGTGAGCCTCGCCTTGAGGCCATCGTCGCGTTCAGGGGAGACGGCGTGACATCCATCATATCGGTACAGGGTCTGACCAAGACCTATGCGTCTGGCCATCAGGCGCTGAAGACCATCGACCTGGACATCCGACAGGGCGAGATCTTCGCCCTGCTGGGTCCGAACGGGGCGGGCAAGACTACCCTGATCAGCATCATCTGCGGGATCGTGAACCCCAGCCAGGGCCTGGTCCTGGCGGACGGCCACGACGTGGTGAAGGACTACCGCGCCGCCCGTTCCAAGATCGGCCTGGTGCCGCAGGAACTGAACACCGACGCCTTCGAGACGGTATGGGCCACGGTCAGCTTCTCGCGCGGCCTGTTCGGCAAGCCGCGCAACGACGCCCTGATCGAGAAGATCCTTCGCGACCTCTCCTTGTGGGACAAGAAGGACAGCAAGATCATGGCGCTGTCGGGCGGCATGAAGCGCCGGGTGATGATCGCCAAGGCGTTGAGCCATGAGCCGACCATCCTGTTCCTGGACGAGCCCACCGCCGGCGTCGACGTCGAGCTGCGCCGCGACATGTGGGAGATGGTCCGTCAGCTGCGCGAGAGCGGCGTCACCATCATCCTGACCACCCACTACATCGAGGAGGCCGAGGAGATGGCCGACCGGATCGGGGTGATCAACAAGGGCGAGATCATTCTGGTCGAGGACAAGACCGTCCTGATGCGCAAGCTGGGCAAGAAGCAGCTGACCGTGCACCTGAAGGAGCCGCTGTCGGCCCTGCCAGCGGCCCTGTCGGACCCGCACCTGGCCCTGGCCAATGACGGCGCCGACCTCGTCTACACCTTCGACGCTCAGGCCGAGGACACCGGCATCGCCGAGCTGCTGGGGCGTCTGTCCGAACAGGGGGTCGAGTTCAAGGACCTCAAGACCGACCAGAGCTCTCTGGAAGACATCTTCGTCAGCCTGGTGAGGGCCCCGCAATGAACCTCTACGCGATCAAGGCCATCTACCGCTTCGAGATGGCGCGGTGGTTCCGCACCCTGCTGCAGAGCATCCTGGCGCCGGTCATCTCGACCTCGCTGTACTTCGTGGTGTTCGGCTCGGCGATCGGCTCGCGCATGCAGGCCATCGACGGCGTCACCTACGGCGCCTTCATCATCCCGGGCCTGATCATGCTGTCGCTGCTCAGCGAGAGCATCTCCAACGCCTCGTTCGGCATCTACATGCCCAAGTGGGCCGGCACGATCTACGAGCTGCTCTCGGCGCCCGTCGCCTGGTTCGAGGCGGTCACCGGCTATGTCGGGGCGGCGGCGACCAAGTCGATCTGCCTGGGCCTGCTGATCCTGGCCACCGCGCGGATCTTCGTGCCGTTCGAGATCGCCCACCCGGCCGTGATGGTGCTGTTCCTGGTCCTGACCTCGGTGACTTTCAGCCTGTTCGGCTTCATCATCGGCGTCTGGGCCGACAACTTCCAGAAGCTGCAGATCGTCCCGGCCCTGATCGTGACGCCGCTGACCTTCCTGGGCGGCAGCTTCTACTCAATCAAGATGCTGCCGCCGATCTGGCAGAAGATCACCCTGTTCAACCCGGTGGTCTATCTGATCAGCGGCTTCCGCTGGAGCTTCTACGGCCAGTCGGACGTGGGCGTCGGCGTCAGCCTGGGCATGACCGCCGTGTTCCTGGTGATCTGTCTGACGGCCGTGGGCTGGATCTTCAAGACCGGCTACCGCCTGAAAGTCTAGATCGAAGGTCTAATCCTCGTCGGACTCTTCCGCTTCGGCGGCGTCCTCGACCTCGGCCGGGGACGCCGTCTTCAGCCCCTTCATGCCGCCGGCCTTGGCGCCCTTGGCGACCAGGGCCGCCTCGGCGGCGCGAACCATCGGCCGCTCGCGGCTGAAGCCGGCCAGCGCCTGGCAGGTCTCGTAGAAGCCGGCGTTGGTCCGGGTGTCGACCTCGGGCTGGTGGACGACCAGATGCAGGCCGCGCGCCTTGATCTTCAGCACCGCGTCGACCAGGCCGGCCATGTCGCCGCCCAGGGCGTGGAAGGTCGGCACGGCCAGGGCTCCGCCATCCTCCAGCGCATCGAGCGCCCGCGCCAGGCCCGGCCGCACGACGCCCGAAGCCAGGCACCGGTCGCTGAACACTTCCTCGCAGCCCAGCAGCAGCAGGCGCTCCTCCTGGGCGGGGCTGAAGAAGATCCCGCGCACGGGCGGCACGCGGTAATAGCCGACGAGTTTCATCCAGGCTGACTCGCAGACCCGGCGAGCCCTGGCGAGGAGATTTCGCGGGCGTCCACAGAAGCCTGCCTTAGGCTCTGGCGAAGCGAGCGCGATAGGCGCCCGGCGTTGTCGAGAACTGCCGCCGGAAGTGATGGCGCAGGGCGGGGGCGCCCAGGCCGACCGCCTCGGCGATCTGCTCGATGCCAGCGGGCGAGGTCTCCAGCAGGTCCCGCGCCCGGTTCATCCGCTCGGCCAGCAGCCAGCGGGCCGGGGTGTCGCCGGTGGCGGCCTCGAACCGCCGCAGGAAGGTCCGCTCGCTCATCCCCGCCGCGCCGGCCAGGGCCTTGATGGTGTGGGACCCGGCGAGGTCGGCGCGCATGCGGTCCAGGATGGGCGAGAGGCGCGAGGCCTCGTGGGCGACCGGCACCGGTCGCTGGACGAACTGGGCCTGACCGCCGTCGCGATGCGGCGGCACGACCAGCCGGCGGGCGACGATGTTGGCCGCCTCGGGCCCGAAGTCGCGGCGGATCAGGTGCAGGCCCAGATCGATCCCCGCCGCACTGCCGGCCGAGGTCAGGAGGTCGCCCTCGTCGACATACAGCACGTCCGGCTGGACCTGGATCGCCGGGTAGCGCTCGCCCAGCGCCTCCGCGTACCGCCAATGCGTGGTGGCCCGCCGGCCGTCCAGCAGGCCCGTGGCCGCCAGCACGAAGACGCCCGAGCAGATCGACATCAGCCGTGCGCCCCGGGCGTGGGCCCTGCGCAGGGCCTCGACCAGCGGGGCGGGCACGGGCGCGTCCATGCCCCGCCAGCCGGGAGCGACGATGACGCTCGCGTCCTCCAGCAGCGCCAGCCCGCCATCGCCGACGATCCTCACCCCGCCCAGGCCCTTCAGGTCGCCCGGCTCCACGGCGGCGGTGGCGAAACGATACCAGTCCGCGCCCATCTCGGGCCGGGGCAGGGCGAACAGCTCGACCGCCACACCGTACTCGAAGGTGCAGAGGCCGTCATAGGCGAGGGCGACGACGAGGCGGCCATTGGGAAGAGGGTTTGGCATGATCTTTACGCTGGGTGTCGATCTTGCCAGCTAACGCGAGTGGGAAGGATGCGGCAAGTCTCTCGGCGTCAAACCGCTGGAGAGCGCCATGAGCTTCGTATCCGAGATCCCCGCCGCCCCGTCCCAGGTCGCCGACGCCTACTTCGCCGCGCGCCTGTCGCTGGAGACCGACTGCAGCGACGTCGCCGCCGCCATGAAGGCCGGCCAGGTCGACTTCGTCCTGCTGCATGTGGTCGGCTCGCCCGAGGCCTATGCCCGCCGCCACGTGCCCGGCGCGCTCCATCTGCGCCACGCCGAGATCAGCGCCGAGCGCATGGCGCAATGGCCTGCCGACACCCTGTTCGTCGTCTATTGCGCGGGTCCGCACTGCAACGGCGCCGATCGCGCGGCGCTGAAGCTGGCCCGGCTGGGACGCCCGGTGAAGCTGATGATCGGCGGCGTCACGGGCTGGGAAGACGAAGGCCTGGCCTTCGCCACCGGTTCGGAGCCGGGCAACCTGGCGGCCTAGACGAAGCGCGGATTGGCCTTGCGCAGGCCTTCATTGGCCAGGGCGTCGGCGCGTTCGTTCAGCGGATGGCCGGCGTGGCCCTTGACCCAGCGCCAGTCGACGTCGTGCCGCTCGCGCGCGGCGTCGAGCCGCTTCCAGAGGTCGTCGTTCTTGACCGGGCTCTTGTCGGCCGTCTTCCAGCCGCGGGCCTTCCAGCCGCGGATCCACTCCTGGATGCCCTTCATCACGTACTGGCTGTCGGTGTGCAGCTCGACCTTGCAGGGACGGTTCAGCAGTTCCAGCGCCTGGATGGCGGCCATCAGCTCCATGCGATTGTTGGTCGTCCCCGGCTCGCCGCCGCAGATTTCCTTCTTCTTGTCGCCATAGAACAGGATGGCGCCCCAGCCGCCTGGGCCGGGGTTCCCCTTGCAGGCGCCGTCCGTGTAGATCGTGACCTTGGGCGTCATCAGAAGAGCACGAGACCTTCGCGGTGGACGGCCAGCTTGCGCTCGTACTCCAGCGGATCCTTGGGCTTGACCAGCGCGCCGGCAGGCGTCGCGCCCCAGTCGGCCAGGCGGGTCAGGAAGAAGCGCATGGCCGCGCCACGCGCCAGGATCGGCAGGGCTTCCTTTTCGGCCGGGCTCAACGGACGGCGGCGCTCATAGCCGGCGATCAACGCCTTGGCGGCGGTGATGTTGAAGCTGCCGTCGGCCTCGAAGCACCAGGCGTTCAGGGTGATGGCCACGTCGTATGCATAGCTGTCGTCGCAGGCGAAGTAGAAGTCGATCGCCGCGGCGAACTTGCCGTTCGAGTGGAAGAAGACGTTGTCGGGGAAATAGTCCGCGTGGATCACGCCCGACGGCAGGTTCCGCGGCCACATCAGCGCCAGTTGGGCCAGGTCCTGATCGATGGTCGCCGACAGGCCCGGCTTGAGGCCCTCGGCCGCCTTGCGGTGCTTGGAGAACAACGGGGCCCAGGCCGTCTGGCCCAGGTCGTTGGCGCGGCGGCCCGGATAGCCCTCGCCGGCCAGATGCAGCCAGGCCAGGCCCTCGCCGGCCTCGCGGCAATGGGCGACGGACGGCTTGCGCGCCGACAGGCCGGGCAGGAACTCGACGATCGCCGCCGCCTTGCCATGCAGGGTCGATAGGGTCGCGCCCTTACGGTCCGGGATCGGCCGCGCGCTGGGATAACCCTTGTCGGCCAGCCAGGTCAGCATGTTCAGGAAGTAGGGCAGGTCCTCCGCCTTCACCCGCCGCTCGTAGACGGTCAGGATGTAGCGGCCCTTCTCCGTCTCCAGCAGGAAGTTGGAGTTCTCCACGCCCTCGGCGATGCCCTTGAACGCCAGCGGGGCGCCCAGGTCATAGCCTTCCAGGAAGGTCGCGAGTTCGTCGTCGGTGATGTCGGTATAGACGGCCATGGCGCCGGATTGCTCGACGCGAGGCCTTCGGTCAAGCGGCCCTTACGCCGTCAACAGCCGGGGCAGCTTGAACGTGATGGTCTCGCGGGCCTCGACCAGTTCCTCCACCGTGGTGTCGAAGCGGGCCGAGATGGCGTCGATGACGCCCTGCACCAGGTCTTCCGGGGCCGAGGCGCCGGCGGTCAGGCCCACGCGCTGGACGCCCTCGAACCAGGTCCAGTCAATGCCGTGGGCGTCGTCGATCAGATAGGCCTCGCGGGCGCCGGCCTTCAGGCCGACCTCCTTCAGGCGCACCGAGTTGGACGAGTTCTTCGAACCGACCACCAGGACCAGCTCGGTCTGCTCGGCCAGGTGCTTGACCGCGTCCTGGCGGTTGGTGGTGGCGTAGCAGATGTCTTCCTTGTGCGGGGCGGCGATGTCGGGGAAGCGCTCGCGCAGCAGGGCGATCATGTCGGCGGTGTCGTCGACCGACAGGGTGGTCTGGGTCAGGAAGGCGACGTTGGAGACGTTCTTGGGCGTCCAGGCGGCGGCGTCCTTGATGTCCTCGATCAGGGTGACCGAACCTTCGGGCAGCTGGCCCATGGTGCCGATGACTTCCGGGTGGCCGGCGTGACCGATCAGCACGATCTCGCGGCCGGCGTCGTAGTGCTTCTGGGCCTCGACATGGACCTTTGAGACCAGCGGGCAGGTGGCGTCCAGATAGATCATCTGGCGCGACTGGGCCTCGGCCGGCACCGACTTGGGCACGCCGTGGGCCGAGAACACCACCGGTCGGTCGTCGGGGGCTTCGGACAGCTCCTCGATGAACACTGCGCCCAGGGCCTTCAGGCGATCGACCACGTGGCGGTTGTGCACGATCTCGTGACGCACATAGACCGGGGCGCCGAACTTCTCGACAGCGCGCTCGACGATCTGGATGGCGCGATCGACGCCGGCGCAGAAGCCGCGCGGGCTGGCCAGCACGAGCGAGATGGGGCGTCGGATCGGAGTCTGGACGTTCATGGCGCGGAACCTAGTCTCTCAGGCGGGCCGGCGCCAGGAGTCTGCGTCGTTGCGACGTCACGCATATGCCTTTATCAGGCTGCATGACGCCGAAGGGGCTCCATGGTCCCGCTTGGCTCTTCTTGTCCGGAATCGACGTTTCATGCGCCGCACCTTCTCGCTCGCCCTCAGCGCCCTGATGGCCGTCTCGATCGCCGCCACGACGGCGACGATCGCTCACGCGCAAGGCCCGGGCGGTGGCGGTGGCCAGGACGACGGCGACCAGGCCGCCAAGAAGAAGAAGCGCGATGCGGAGTGGAACCAGCCCAAGGCTCCGCTGCTGCAGCTGCGCAATGCCGGCCCGTGCCCCTATGTGAAGGTGCTGTACGACGCCAGCCGCTACGTCGAATTCAAGGACGCCAAGGAGTCGGCCGGTCAGGCCGGCTTCACCGGCGAGATCCAGAGCCTGAGCTCGGGCTGCGCCTATAAAAGCGACGAGCCGATCAAGATCCGCGCCGAGGTCCTGTTCCAGCTGGGCCGTGGCCCGCAGGCCCAGGGCGACAAGCACGTCTACCGCTACTGGGTGGCGGTGACCGAGCGGAACCAGGCCGTGATCGCCAAGGAATATTTCGACCTGCCGGTGACCTTCGCCGCCGGCCAGGACCGCGCCTATGCGCGGGAGACCATCGAGCAGATCACCATTCCGCGCGCCGACGCCAAGGTCAGCGGCGGCAATTTCGAGGTGCTGATCGGCTTCGACGTGACGCCGGAAATGGCGGCCTTCAACCGTGAGGGCAAGCGCTTCCGGGTCAACGCCGGCCAGACGGCCCAAGCAGGCCAGACCCAAACAGGGACGACCACTAAACAATGAACGATTTGAAGCGGTCCTTGAGCGAGGCGGCCGCGGCCGCTTTCCAGGCCGCCGGACTTCCTCCCGAGTTCGGACGCGTCACCGCCTCCGACCGACCCGACCTGGCCGATTTCCAGTGCAACGGCGCCCTCGCGGCGGCCAAGAGCGCCAAGCGCAATCCGCGCGAGATCGCCGTGCAGGTCGTCGACATCCTGAAGGGCGACCCGCGGCTGGCTTCGGTCGAGATCGCCGGGGTCGGCTTCATCAACATGCGCGTCAGCGACGAGGCCCTGTCGGCCCGCGTTCGCGAGATCGCTTCGGATGACCGCGTCGGCGCTCAGCTGCTGGACACGCCGCGCCGCGTCCTGATCGACTATGCCGGCCCGAACGTGGCCAAGCCGATGCACGTGGGCCACCTGCGCGCCTCGATCATCGGCGAGTCGATCAAGCGCCTGTACCGCTTCCGCGGCGACGACGT
>Ga0209676_1000417_pt1 | contig 75569 bp, 57 predicted proteins | sample AraplaCvi_mLB_r2_FD_184282 | JGI IMG/M metagenome (GOLD analysis project Ga0209676, IMG submission 184282) | Arabidopsis root microbial communities from North Carolina, USA - plate scrape MF_Cvi_mLB_r2 (SPAdes) (version 2) | ecosystem: Host-associated > Plants > Roots > Endosphere | place: USA...
CAAAGTAGTAACTTTATCAAGGCTATACCCTAGAAATTTTAGACTAATAATTTTTTGTAATGTAATAATATCTTGATGATTGTAAATGCGATGCCCTGAAGAAGGATTTTTTCAGGTTGTAATATACCAATTTCATCATAGTAATGCAAAGTAGGAATTGGTATTCCTGTCCTTTCTGAAAATTCTCCAATAGAAAACTTTTTATTATTCATTAAAATTCCTCCTATTAATAGGTATAAGCTAATCATAATACATCAAGTAACTAGAGGTTCAAGAGGGAAATTTAAAGTTTGAGGTGATAGATAAATGGTAAATGTATAAAAAATGAGATTGTCTGTTACAGATACCGAGACGATATGGGGAGGTCTAATTTCCACACACCAATATTTGTGAATATGTTACACTAGACATAATAACTGATTATTCTGTTATTAAGTTGAACTTTGGGTAGGTTAGTGAATGATGGAATAAGAATAATGTTGCGTATGGACGCGATGCAATGGGGGAGTAGTATGTTTATAGTTAGAACAGCTATTTTATGGATTATTATATCAACGATTATTAATGCATATTTAATGACATTACCCATACCTGTTTTACGAAAAAGAGATTATCCAGCTAACTATCTAATTAAACGAAATAATAGGATAGATATACAAAACAATAGGGAATGTGCAGCATTTTCAACAGCATATGTGCTTCTTCAAGGCCGATTTCGCCATCTATTTCATATTTGTAGTTCCATTCTTCAATCGTTCTATAAGAAACTTGAAATATAGTAGCTAATTCTGAAATTGTTTGTTGTCCCTTGTGGTGAAGACTAAGAATCACTAATTTTTCATCTTTTGAGTAGTTACTTCGAGCCATAAAAAATGCCCCCCTAGATAAACAGATTTTTATTTTTAAGTCTATCTACCTAATGGGGAGCATTTCAAAGTTTGGGGGTTGTTTTATATGAAAAAAATAAATCATTCAACAAATTGCTGAAAAAAAGATGCAATAGTATGTAAAGAAATTTGTTCGATCGCATTCGCTTCAATTTTCTCATTGGAACAGCAAGCTATAGAATACTGCTGTTCAACACTGGTTGATAAAAAATATAGAGAATCCAATTGGTTTGTAGCATATAAATGAATGCCGCCACCATTAATTTTAAAAAAGAAGGATTGAAGCGGCAAAGACAAGCCTACACCACAATATTTAGTATAGGCTTCCTTCAATGTCCATAGTTTATAAAAATAATCTAATTGATTTCTGTCAGATAAAGCTATTAAATCTTGATATTCCTCTGGAGCAAAAATATGCTGAGCGAGGTTGAGATCCATTATTTTTTGTTTTTCAATATCGACACCGATTTCCTTATTACTGATACCACAAAGAACATAATTTCCTGAATGTGAAATATTAAAAAAGGCGTAAGATAGATTTTTTACATATGGTTTACCATATGGATTATTGTCAAATTCAATAGCTGATGGGGATATATTAAAATTTGTTGAAATTAAATATCTAACTAATATGTCAGCCAATAAACCTCGCTTATAGTCATCTTCGAAATGGAATCGCTGAAGTTTATGTTGTTTGTCATCTGAAATGAAATTTGTAAGTTTTGAATGATATTTATCGAAATATGAATCTGTAATGGAAAGTATGGCAAGTTTTATGATGATTAGTAACCCCCTTTTATGTTTATCCTCTAAATATTTGCTGCCTATACTCTTTCGGTGTTAAATCGGCATAGCGTTTAAATAACTCTGAAAATCTACCTGCACTTTGATAGCCTACTGTTCGAGCAATTTCGTTAATAGGGAGCTCTGTATGAGCTAGTAATTTCTCAGCATGATGAACACGTTGTTTTTGAATATATTCGGTAATTGTGCAATGATACACTTCCTTAAATAATTTTTTTAATTTTGTAGCACCCATGCAAGAAATTTTAGTTAAATGATCTAATGTTAGTTGTAGGGCGTAGTACTTTTCTATATGAGTGGCTACATGCTCAATTTGGTGAATATCTTCTTTAGAAATTTGTGAGCAATGACAAGTTTCATTGAAAAGTACACGTTCCATTATAAGGGCTAATGCTTCATATACTTTCCCTTCATAAAAAAGTGCAGAGGTCAGATCAGCACCACGATAAGCCGCTATTTGTCGAAGTAGGATTACCATTTCTGGAAAAGTAGTTGTGGCTTTTAGTGTTGTTAATGCTTGACGTGGATTCACATATTTTTCACCATATTTATGTGCTAGAAATTGATCACAAAAAATAGGGGTAAACTCAATACCTATTGATTGTACTGGAATATTTTTATGAATAATAGCGCTATATTTTTCTCCTTTTCCCCAATAACTCCTTATATAACCTGGCTTTAATGGTTGGTAAGGGTTAAGCTCCTCACCTGAAATAGATTCATAGTATGTGACGGTTAAAAGCTCAGGCATTGTTAATTCTAACTGATAATCTTCAAAAAAATAAAAATCATGAATGAGAATAGAAAACATCCCCTGATAATGATATATCCAATAATAACCTTTACCTAAGGCTGGATCGATTGTATATGTAGTACCTACTGAGTTATATTTGCTCATTTGATCAAATTTTGAAAAACCATTTTCTAATAATAGAGGTTTAAAATGATGAGATGTCATCTGATTTCTCCTTTCCTCAATTAGACTTTCCTCTTCCTTGATTAGACGTAAACATAGTGTTGTTATTCTTTTGTGTACTACAATTCATTATAATGGATAATGATAATCATTATCAATAAAATAAAGCAAATAATAGTAATAAATACTATCGAAAGGAAGAGTAGTATAAAAATGTATTATAGTTCAATACAACAAAAAACTCTAAGTATTAAAGATTTAATTACAGTCGGTATTTTCTCAGCACTATTTTTTATATTCATGATGATCGGATCAGCCTTTTTTGCTCCCAATCCTGTATTAACGTTTTTAATGCCAGCTGGCGCGGCTCTATTAACAGGACCTATTTATTTATTAATGATTGCTAAAGTACCGAAATTTGGTCCTATTCTTATTTTAGGAATAGTGTTAGCGATTATTACATTCGTTACAGGAATGTACTGGCTGTGGTCATTAGCTTGTATAGGATTAGCTTTAATTGGTGAATTAATAGCATCGATTGGTAAGTATAAAAATATATCAATTAATATTATAAGCTATATTGTTTTTTCACTTCACCCAATGGGTTCTTACGTAATGCTGTGGTTTAATCAACAAGCGTATAAGGAGTATTTGGTAGGTCAAGGAACAGAACAGGCTTATATGGATACGATGTTAACAACTGCCCAAAATTGGATGTTACCAACAATGATTATTGGCACAATGATATGTGCTTTGATTAGTGGTTTATTGGGGAAAAAATTATTGAGAAAACAGTTTGAGAAATCTGGAGTGCTAGCATAGGTAGGGAGGTGAACTAATGAATAAGGGAGAAGAATTGCAGAGCAATATGCATATACATGTTTTCACCGTCAAACTTGATCCAAGAACGAAAATATTTCTGTTACTGTTAGTAAATACAGCGGTTTTTTTGTCACATTCTTTTCAATATGAACTAATATTAATGGCCATAATATTTAGTCTTTGCTTACTGATGGGCAAGTTTTCTTTTTCGGTGAAAATGATGCTTGGTTATGTGTTTATTCTAGGGATTCACGTAGTAAGTGAAACATTTTTGTCAGGCGTATGGGAGCTAATGTTTGTGTCATTTGCAATGTTTATCAGAAAAATTTTCCCTTGTGTTGTAATGGGCGGATTATTAGTTGGAACAACAAGAATTAATGAATTTATGACAGCCCTAGAAAAAATACGTATTTCAAAAAAGGTAATTATTCCATTAGCCGTAATGTTACGTTATTTTCCAATGATTGGTGAGGATTGGCGATATATAAAAGATGCTATGAAGCTGAGAGGTATCTCGCCCTCCCCAATAGGCTTTCTAAAAAAACCTGTGCAAACAGTTGAATGTATTTACGTTCCTTTAATGATGGCAGCCTCAAAAATTGCTGATGAATTATCTGCTGCAAGCATAGCAAGAGGGATTGAAAACCCGAAAGAGCGTTCTTGCTTTCAACATGTGTCATTCCAATTCAGTGATAGTATTGTAATATTTATATTTACATTTTTTGTGTTTGGAGGAGTGTTCATATGTTGAAAATCGAGCAATATTCATTTCATTATACAGATGAGAAAAGTGAGGGTATAAAAAATATAAATATTCATGTCAAAAAGGGACAGTGCATTTTACTATGTGGTAAAAGCGGCTGTGGTAAAACAACTATTATCCGAGCAATTAACGGTTTAATTCCTTATTTTTATTCTGGAAAACTTAAAGGGCAAGTGTTGTTAAATAATCAACCTGTAGAAAATAGGGAAATGTATGAATTAAGCGAACAGGTTGGGACGGTTTTCCAAAATCCGAAGTCACAATTCTTTAATGTGGATACTGATAGTGAGATTGTCTTTGGAATGGAAAATATGGCATATTCAAAAGAAATGATGGAAGAACGAATGCGGCAAATTACGTCTGAGCTTCGTTTAGAAAGGCTTCGTCGACGTAATATTTTTCATTTATCAGGGGGAGAAAAGCAAAAGATTGCTTTTGCAAGTGTGTATGCTGTAGCTCCGGATATTTTTGTATTAGATGAGCCTTCCTCTAATTTAGATGCGGCTGCTATTGAGGATTTAAAAGACATGATTGCATTACTAAAAATGCAAGGTAAAACAATTATTGTATCGGAGCATAGACTTTACTATTTAAAAGAATTAATTGATAGAGCCATTGTATTAAATAAGGGACAAATTGTATCAGCTTACTCACAAAAGGATTTTTTACAGCTTTCAGATTTTCAACTGAGGCAATTAGGACTCCGCACACTTTATTTAGACAATGTACAGTTTCAACATAAACCGCTACCTGCTGAACAAAATGTTCATGAGCTTGTTGTGAAGGATGTCACTATATCGCACAAAAAAAGAAAGGTATTAGAAAATATTCAATTTACAGCGAAGAGTGGCGAAATTATTGCAATCACAGGACATAATGGAGCAGGAAAAACGACCTTTGCTAGAGCGATATGCGGTCTACATAAACTATCATCAGGAAATATTTATTTTAATAAACAAAAACTAACCTTGAAAAAACAGGCTCAGCTTTCCTATATGGTGATGCAGGATGTCAATTATCAGTTGTTCGCAGAAACGGTAGAAAAAGAATGTGTATTTGGGGTGAAAAATCCCAATCCGAATTTAGTACGACAAACATTGGAGGAAATGGATTTATTAGAGCTGGTCAATCGACACCCGAATACATTATCTGGAGGACAAAAACAGAGACTTGCTGTAGCTGCAAGTTTAATAAGTGAAAATGAAATTATAGTGTTTGATGAACCGACAAGTGGATTAGATTTTGACAGTATGCAAAAGGTGTCTAGTGTTTTACAGAATTTAGCAGAGGCTAATAAAATTATTTTTGTCATTACACATGACCTAGAATTTATAGCATCCTGCTGTCATCGTATACTTCGCTTCGGAGATGGAAAGAAGCAAGAGGATTATAAGTTAAATAAAGAAAATCATCAGTATACAATTGAAACTTTCACTACATAGCAGGAAATGGATACTAACGTAACTGACCTGCAATGTGCAGAGAAATGTACAATACAAAATTACGATGCATAGGAAAGGGTTGAACAATAATGGGGAAAATTGTAAAACTAAATAAAAATCCGATCTTTGTGCTTCTTTCTTGGGCAGGAAAGGATAAAAAATATTTATATTTGTCTGTTTTATGTTCTTTAATTAGTGGTCTTTCGACAATTGTACCTTATTTCATTATTTATCAAATAATTGAGCAAGTCTATCACAATAATTTAACAGAAGCTTTGTTAATTCAAAATTTATTGATTTTGGCTATTTCGATAATTGTTCGATTTGGGCTCTTTGCTATTTCCGGTACTCTATCGCATAAGGGCGCCTATCGAACGTTATTTAAAGTACGTTGTCAAGTAACAGAGCATATGGCGCAAGTTTCACTAGGTTCTTTACATGAACGAAATACAGGAGAAATTAAAACACTATTAAATGAAGAAATTGAAAAGCTAGAGTTATTTTTAGCACACCATTTACCAGAGTTAGTGTTTTACTTGAGTGGTCCAATTGCTGTCTTCATCTATTTGTGTACAGTTAACGTACCGTTAGCGCTTATTTCTTTTATTCCTCTAATTGTTGCAGTGGCAGTAATGGTCATAATGTTTCGGGGGACGAATCAAATAATGGATCGAGCAGCGCGTTCCATAGCCAATCTAAATGCAATCATTATCGAATATATTCAAGGAATGCGTTTAATTAAGGCATATAACATGAGTAGTTCATCATTTAAAAAGTTTACATACGCAGTAGATGATGAATTTAACATCTGGAAAGAAATGTCTTTAAGGATGGGTCCACCATATGCGAGCTATGTCATTATTATAGAATGTGGCTTACTCCTTATGGTACCTATTGGTGGAATGTGGTTTTTAAATGGTAGTTTAACAGGAAGTGTCTTTATTCTTTTTGCATTTGTAGGCTCATTGTATTTAACAGAATTACGGCCTTTACAGGAATTAGGTTCAAACTTTGCACAGGTTTTAAATGCTGTAAAGAAATGCGTAGCCTTTTTAGAAACACCTGTTTTTGGGCAAGGGCAAGCATTTCCAAACAATTACAATATCGAACTAAGAAATGTCAATTACTCTTATGATGGGCAAAAAGAACATTTAAAGAATGTGAATCTGTCTATTGCTGAAAATGAAAAAATAGCTATTGTAGGTGCCTCAGGTTCTGGGAAAAGCACCATTGTACAGTTGATTTCACGCTTTAATGATGTTCAGCAAGGAGAAGTTTTGATTGGTAATCAAAATGTGAAGGATATTGATTATGAGGAATTATTGAAAAATATAACAATAGTATTCCAAAAGACCTTTTTAACAAGTGGTACAGTGTTTGAAAACATTGTCATGGGCTCTAATGCCACACTTGATGAGGTAAGGAGTGCGGCGAAAAAAGCACAAATAGATGATTTTATTATTTCATTACCAGATGGTTACGATACGAAGGTAGGGAGTTTTGGAACTAGATTTTCTGGTGGAGAAAAACAGCGAATTGCTATTGCACGTGCCATTTTAAAAAATGCACCGATTTTAATATTAGATGAAGCAACATCTGCAGCAGACCCAGAAAATCAGGCCGAGATTGATCAAGCCATTGCTGAACTTTGTGTTGGTAAAACAGTAATTATCATTGCACACCGTCTTGGTATTATTAAGCATTGTGATCGAGTGGCAATTGTAGAAAATCAAACACTACAAGCATGTGGAACGCATCAAGAAATGCTAGAAGAAAGCCCTTCATATAAAAAGACTTGGCAAGATTATAGTAAAGCTAGAGAAATTACGTATGAATTTTAAGATGTTGTACTTGTAGAAAGAGAAGGGTCTTTCAAGGGAAAGCCCATTTATGAAGGAGACTTAAGTATGGACAAAAAAAATGCATTTACAAAAAATGCTTCTTTTTATCTTTCTGTTGTTTTCAATGTCATCGAGGGTATGCTAGCTGGTTTTAATTTTATCGTACTATATTACACGATTAATGCTTTAATAACAGAGCAACTAACGATGAGCATGTTAACGCGAATTCTATCATTGATAGGCGCCGTATTTATTATTCGATTAATCATCTATGCATTTGGTTATACAAGAGGGCAAATTGGAGGTGCCCAGATTAGTAGAATTCTTCGCTTGACATTGGGTGATAAAATGAAAAAAATACCGCTTTCCTCCTTTACGAAGGCACAAACAGGAGAGTACATTAATGCAACGACAACAAGTGTCAATAATTATGAAAATATTTTGACTCATAAAATAGGAGATATTATAAAAAATACTGCATTTACTTTACTGCTAATCGGCTTTATTTCAACTATTTATATACCAGCTGGAGTAGTTCTGTTATGTTCAGGTTTATTATTAATACCAACACTTTACTTGTCCTTTTTAATGGTAAAAAAATACGGAAACCAGAAGAAAAACATTATGACAAGTAATACAAGTGCTGTAGTTGAGTATATAAATGGTATTCAAACGTTGCGATCATTTGGTTTGGGTGGTGTTAAAAACAAAGCAACAACCTCATCAATGAAGGACTATAGTGATGTTAGTTATTTATATGAGATTAAAGTAATTCCAATCGGTACAACGTTTAGTATTTTATGTTGGATGAGTTTACCAATCGTTCTTTATTTAGCAGGACATCTATGGCTGGAAGGGAATTTAGATGCGCCTTCTTTCTTTCTGATTAGCATTTCCCCTTTATTCACATGCAAATTATTTGGCACACTTTTTATTGATTTAACCTCTTATAAAAACTTAATGATTGCGAAAAGACAAATTGAATGTGTCATAGACGAGGTGGAGGAGTTACCAATTGAGGCCTCTTTTGAACCTAAACAGTATAGTATAGCTTTTCAAAATGTGAATTTTGCTTACAACCAAGGGGAACCTATACTACGTAATATCAATTTTGAAGTTGATTCTTCACAATTTGTGGCGATTGTTGGACCATCGGGTTCGGGAAAATCAACTATTTTAAATTTAATAACAAAATACTATGAGCCTGTCCGTGGAGATATATTAATCGGTCAGCAAGCTATTCAATCGATTACTTCTGAAAAAGTATTGCAGAAAATTTCAATAGTCGATCAAGATATATTTTTGTTTAATGATACGATTTTAAATAATATTCGTTATGCAAAGCCAGAAGCGACAGAACAAGAAATTATTAATGCTGCGAAAGAGGCTAATTGCCATGATTTTATTGAGAATTTGGAGTATGGCTATGACACGATAGTTGGAGAAAATGGTAATAAGCTATCGGGCGGTGAAAGACAACGTCTATCTATTGCACGTGCCATTTTAAAGGACAGCCCAATACTTTTATTAGATGAAGCGACAGCATCGTTAGATATCGAGAATGAGCTGGCTGTAAAAGAAGCGATTAAAAATCTTTTGAAAAAGAAAAAAACGGTTGTGATGATTGCCCATACACTTTCCATTATTAAAAATGCAGATAAAATCCTAGTTATTAATGAAGGACAAATCGTAGAAGAAGGTTCCCATCAAAAGCTTATTGCTAAAGAAGGCAAATATGCAGCAATGTGGAAAAAGGAACATCAATTAAGTAGCGTATAACAATTGTATTTTGTAGATGAGAGGATGGGAGTGAAAAGCATGTCTCCACAAATGGATTGGTATTTACATGAGGTTGAACGATATGAGCAATTGGGTTATTTAAGAAAGAAAACATTAATGGAGGAGCTAGAAATAATTGCTGAACAATTTCCTCATAACATAGCAGTTGTGGAAGGAAATCGACGCCTAACTTATCAAGAACTGCTTCAAGAAATTGAGCAATTATCGATAGGCTTTTTATCTTTAGGTTGGCAGCAGGGTGATCGGGTTTTATTACAATTACCAAATACAATTGAGTTTATTACTGTATTATTTAGTCTACTAAAAATAGGTGTGCAGCCTGTTCTGATGTTACCTTCTCATAGAGAAATAGAAATTGATACAATCGCTAAGATGGTACAGCCAATAGCTTATATATGTTGCAACGCTCATCTTGGTTTCCAGTATGAATGTATGGCTGCGCAGGTGATCCCACAGCATAAAAGCATTCGATATGTTGTTGCAGTTGAGGATTCCACTGTGCAATGGCCTACATACTTTACACATGTAACTTTAAATCAGCTTAAAGAAAGAAACTATACATTAACGGCTAGCGTTTCACCACACTATAGAGATACCGCATTATATTTATTGTCTGGTGGTACAACAGGTGTTCCGAAAATTATTCCGAAAATTCACGAAGCATATGCATATAATGCGTTAGCCTGTGCAGAAAAATGTGGAGTGACAACTGAAACTGTATACATGGCTGTGTTATCTATTTCACATGATTATCCGTTATGCTCGCCAGGTATATTAGGCACTCTTTTTACAGGAGGAACAGTTGTACTATGTCAAACTTCTAGCTTTGATGAAGCATTTCATGAAATAGAAAAAGAACGTGTGACACATACCTCAATTGTACCGACAATAGCTAGTTTATGGTTAGAAGCATCAGAATGGTATGAAGATTTGGATATGTCCAGTTTAGAGGTTGTTTTAATTGGGGCTGCTCACATAGCGCAAGAAACAGCTGTTCAATTTATTGATAAATTTCAATGTAAAATACAACAAGGGTATGGACTAGGTGAAGGAATTACTTGCTTTACAGCATTAAATGATCCCGTAGAAATTGTCACAAGCTGTCAAGGACAAGCAATCTCGGTAGGGGATGCAATAAAGATTATAGATGAACTGGGAAGAGAAGTTCCGCAAGGTGAGCTCGGGGAATTGGTGGCCAAAGGTCCGTATACATTTGGGGGCTACTATCAAGCGCCTACATTAAATGCTGAGAGTTTTACAGTGGATTATTTTTTACGTACGGGTGATAAAGCACGGATAACTTCGGAAGGGAATATACAGATTGTCGGTAGAGTGAGGGAGCAAATTAATCGTGCAGGTGAAAATGTTATACCTTCTGAAATCGAAAGTTTTCTTCGTACACATCCGGTTTTAAAAGATGCCGCTGTTATCGGTTTGCCAGATAAAGAGTTGGGAGAGAGAATTTGTGCGTTTTTAGTTACGGACGGACAAAGAATAGAACGAGATGAGATCTGTAGTTATCTATTTCATATGGGCGTTGCACAATATAAACTTCCAGATCAAGTCATATATGCTGAGCGGTTACCGTTTATAAATGTAGGGAAGGTTGATAAGAACAAATTAAAACAGATTGCTATGGAAAGTGAGGCGTCTATGCATTGAAATTAGAAAATGATCTAGATAATATCCGAAATCTAGCATTAGAAGTCAATCAATTACTCGGGATAAAGACTGAAATACATGAGGATCAAAATTTATTAGAATTAGGTTTAAACTCCTTACAAGTAATGAAATTAGTCGGCAAGCTAAAAAAAGCTGGGATAACAATTACCTTCAAAGAATTAATATCTAACCCGTATTTAAGTGCTTGGAACAAATTAATAAATAGAGATTATGTATATACGATTAATAATGATAATGAATTATTAGAAAATCAAGATGAAGCAGTATCTAATATGTATGAACCTTTTCCATTAACAGATGTACAGTATGCTTATTGGGTTGGACGACAAAGCGGTCAATATTTAGGTGGAAATGGCTGTCATGGATATATGGAAATTGATGGTCAAAATATTGATAAAAAGCGGCTTGAAGGGGCATGGGCATTAATAATTCAGCATCATCCTATGCTTCGTGTCAAATATACAGAAGATGGTCAACAGCAAATTTTAAAAGAATCACCTTTTACAACTATTGATGTCCACGATTTTACAACTTGCTCGCAAGTCGAGATTAGCAAAAAGCTAGAAACTATTCGCGCTAATACCTCACACCGGCTATTGGCAATTGATCAAGGGGAAGTAGCTCGCTTACAGCTATCTCTATTACCAAATGGTAAAACTCGTCTCCATTTCGATATAGACTTACTTGTAGCGGATGTTCAAAGTTTCCAAATCATTTTAAGTGATTTAGCGGCAGCTTATTCTAGGCAGCAAAAACCAAAGGCGTCTGAAAATTGGAACTTTGCAAAATATCTACATGATAAAGTACTAGCAAATGCCAATGAAGAAAGCTACGCTGAGGCTTATTGGAAAAACAGGTTAACTACTTTGCCATTAGGTCCCAAACTACCGTTAGCAAACAATGCAGAGTTGATACAACACAATCCTAAATTTACAAGAAGGGAACACTTTTTAGAAGATACATCGTGGAGCAAGCTCAAATTTATTGCCTCGCGCCATAACGTCACACCTGCGATGGTATTGTTAGCTACGTATGCTTATACATTAAGTAAATGGAGTAGCGAATCTCGTTTTATTATCAATATGCCTCTATTTAATCGGGATACTTTGTCTGAAGAGCTAGAACATGTTGTAGCTGATTTTACTACGCTACTATTATTGGAAATTGATAGTGAAACACCACAACATTTTCTAGCATTTGTGAAAAGTTTACAACAGCGATTTCATCAAGATTTGAACTATACTGCCTATTCAGGTGTGAAAATTCAACGAGATTTGGCTAAGCATTATCCAGATGAAAAAGTGTTTGCTCCAATAGTTTTTTCATGTAATTTAGGTGTACCACTTATTAATGAAGAGTTTAAAGATGCATTTGGTACTATTCATTATATGATTTCACAAACGCCACAAGTTTGGTTAGACTTCCAAATGTTTGATATGGATGATGGTTTGTTATGTATTTGGGATGGTTTAGATGAATTATTCCCTTCAGGTTTGTTGGATGACATGTTTGAACTGTTTATCAAAACTATTGATTGGTTAATTGAAGATGAACAGCATTGGCTTCAACAGCCAGCTATCGAAACAAAAGCACAAGAAGTAAGACGTCAATTAATTGATAATGCCACAATAGAAGATCATGCTCAATGCTTGCACACATCTTTCTTCGAAAAGGCAAAGCAACAACCACAAGCTATAGCGCTTATAGATGGTATAAGTCATAGAGAAGTAAGTTATAAACAATTGTCATTACAAGCGGAAAAGGTTGCTGCGGCCCTATTACATAATGGTTTTAAACAAGGTGATCGAGTAGCGATTTCTTTGCCAAGGGGATTAGAGCAAATACAAGCGATTTTAGGAGTACTAGCTATTGGAGGTTGTTATGTTCCTGTACATGTGACACAGCCGAGTGACCGTTATAAAAAAATTATTGAGAAGGCAAATGTTTCTTTTATTCTAACAACAACCTCCTACGAAGAAAAGTACAAAGATATTGAACAAGTACAAGTTATTATGATGGACCAGATACATCAATTTGGTCATGTGAAGTTTCCTAAAGTAGATGTAAACAGTTCTGCTTATATTATTTTTACATCAGGTTCAACGGGAGAACCAAAAGGTGTAGAAATCAGTCATAAGGCTGCTTGGAATACAATTGCAGATATCAATGAAAAATATGACATAAGCAAAGAAGATCGTATTCTAGCATTATCATCATTAGATTTTGATTTATCTATATATGATATTTTTGGTCTTTTAAGTGTTGGTGGCAGCCTTGTCCTTATATCAGACGATACGGCTCGAAACGCTGATATTTGGTTAAAGCTAATATGTAAATACCGTATTACATTATGGAATTCCGTACCTGCTTTATTGAAGATGCTTTTAATAGAAGCCGAGAGCGTAAAAATGATTTGTCAAAATTTACGTATTGTGATGTTGTCAGGAGATTGGATTAACTTAGATATTCCAGAAAGACTGTTAAAAGTAGCACCGAAAGGATTATTAGTAGCAATGGGTGGTGCGACAGAAGCGGCAATTTGGTCCAATTATTATGATGTCAATCATCCAATACCAGCAAGGTGGCACTCAATACCTTATGGAAGACCACTGAAAAATCAGTTTTATAGAATTATTGATAAAAATGGGAAAGACTGTCCGAGTTGGAAAGCAGGAGAGCTGTGGATAGGAGGCGCCGGTATAGCCAAAGGATACGTAGGAGAGCCGCAATTAACTACTGAACGCTTTATAGAAGAGAAAGGTATTCGTTGGTATAAGACCGGGGATATTGGACGATTTTGGAACGATGGGATAATCGAGTTTCTAGGAAGAAATGATTCACAGGTAAAGGTGCGGGGTCACCGTATTGAATTAGGTGAAATCGAAAGTGTTGTTAGAAGTTATGAGAAAGTTGAGGATGCTGTTGTTACGGTCAGAGGAGAGGAAAACCGATATTTAGCCGCTTATATTGTAAGTTGTTCTGAAAAAAGGCAAGCACTAACTATAAAGAATAATAAACCAATGATTGATTGGTCTTACATTGATCAATTGAAAGCATACGGGCATTTTATTAAAAAAAATAATGAGAATGAAAATCGTTTTCGATTATTTAATAGTTATTGTGAACAGCTCACTATGAAAACGATAGGTAAAATACTTGTCAAATTAGGTTTTCCGATAGAAAAAGATGCTTGTTACAATATTTTAAATTTAATAGAGCGAGAAAAGATTAGCAGTAGGTATCAAAGTTTAATACATCAATGGTTTAGCTTTTTAGAAAAAAACAGACTAGTTTCATGTGAAGGATCAACTATTCATAATAAACAGTGCTTAATCTTTGATATTGAAGAACCGTTTGATAGTTTAGAAAAAGTGCAAATAGCATATATAAAGGGATTTGTTTCTGACTTTTTCGAAAAAAGTTATGCGCTTTTAACTGGTGAACTACAGCCTTTAGAATTATTGCTTCATCATAACATACAGCCTTTAGAGCAATTGACGGAAAAGATGTCTGATGGAAAAAAACAGCAGAAATTACTAGCTACCTTGATTCAAACGGTCTTAAAAAATCGAATAGAACATCGAGCACCACTCAAAATATTAGAGGTAGGAGCTCGTCATATGAACACACTTCATATGCTAGTAGAGACATTTTCCATAGAAGAGATTCACTATACTGTTACAGATTCGTCAAACTACTTTTTAAATCATGCACAACAAATAATAGGATCACAGCCCAATATTCATTTTAAAACACTTGATATCAATAAGTGTCCAATTTCTCAAGGCTTTAATGATGGGGAATACGATTTGATTGTGGCGTCCCACTCTTTGCACAGAGCAGTCCATATTAGAGATTCACTTAAAGATTTAAAAAAGCTATTAATGCATGGAGGATTATTCATTAATTTAGAAATGACGGAGAATAATCCTCTGCAACTAGTCAGTACAGCATTTTTAGAGGATGGCTTTACACATTATGAGGATGAACGGGCAAAAACATGCCTGCCATTACTTTCAGAAGATCGTTGGCTTTCTATGTTGGAAGAAGAGGGCTTCACAAATATTACGATGCAGCCTAATGATACTGCCTTTACTCAGTATTTTTTTGTAGCGCAAGTTGAAAGACAATCGTCATTAGATTTCCAGGTAGAGCCACTTAAAAGGTATTTAGAAAAACAATTACCAAACTATATGATTCCACAGGTAATTCTTCAATTAGAGCAGTTACCTATTACCGCTAATGGAAAAGTAGATCGAGCCGCTTTACCAATCTCTCAAATAGAGCAAGTTGATCTAGCTAAAAAGGATTTTATTGCACCAGCAACTTCGATCGAATTAAGGTTAGCACAAATATGGAAAGAAGTATTAGGGAAAGAAGCGATTAGCATACACGATCATTACTTTGAACTTGGTGGAGATTCGTTATTAGCTACTCAGCTTAGTGCAAAAATAAAAGAGCAATTTGCTGTCAAGATAAGTTTAGAAGCAATCTTCAACCAACCTGTGTTTCAACAGATGGCACTGCTGTTAGAGGAATTAGTGCAGCAAAAGACAAATGAGGGGACTGAGAAAAAGCTACCAACTATAGTGCCTAATGAGCAGGATCGTTTTAAGCCATTCCCGTTAACAGAAGTTCAACAAGCCTATTGGCTAGGTCGTAGTGGTATTTATGCTTACGGGGATGTATCCACGCATTGCTATTTTGAAATGGATTGCCCAGCACTAAATCATGCAAGGGTGGAACAAACATGGAATCGACTTATAGAACATCATGATATGATGAGAGCCGTTATTTTAAATGATGGACAACATCAACAAGTCCAAGAGGTTGTGGAATATTATTCTATTACACCCTACAATCTTACGAATCTTTCAACAGAACAGCAAAAAGAACAGCTTACGTTAGTGCGCAGTGAGATGGAACACCAAACATTTAATCCAAATAAGTGGCCATTGTTTGATATTCGAATGTCAATCATTAATGAACATAAAACAAGGCTACATATTAGTTTTGACAATATTATTTTTGATGGCTTTAGTATGTTCAATTTATTTAAAGAATGGAAGCGGCTATATGATGATTCTTCAGCCAACCTACAAGCACTCCGAACTACATTCAGAGATTATATATTGGCTTATCAAAAAATTCAGGAGACAGAAATATACGAGCAGGATATTCAATATTGGCATCAACGTATTGACAATATGTACCCTGCACCAGATTTACCACTGGTAGATTATAAAGAAGATTTAACTAACGGTAAGTTTACAAGATATGAGGATAAGCTATCATCACAAGAATGGCTAGCATTAAAGCAATTAGCTGCCAAAATGAACTTGTCTACAGCTTCTTTGTTAATAGCTGCTTATGCTGAAACTTTAGCAAGATGGAGTAGTCAACCAAAATTTACAATTAACCTAACTCGTTTCCATCGTGTGTTATTCGAACCGGGTGTTGAACAGCTTATAGGAGATTTTACGTCACTTAATCTTTTATCTATTGATATGTCAAAAGGAGAATCTTTTTTAGAGCGTGCTAGTACTGTTCAAAAGCAATTATTACAGGATTTAGAGCATCCGTATGTGAGTGGTGTTTATGTCGAGCGAGCACTAGCTAAAAAATGGAACCGGCAAATGGGCATAATGATGCCATTTGTATTTACAAGTGGGTTAGGACTTGAAAAAAATAATGGGACTTCAACAAACGGTGGCTATTTAGGAGATATTGTGTATGGATTATCTCAAACTCCCCAAGTTTGGCTTGATCATCAAGTTTCAGAGCAAAAGGGTGAACTATGGTTAAGCTGGGATGCAATCGAGGAGCTTTTCCCACAGCATTTAGTCCGTGACATGTTTGAAGCATACTGTCGTATTTTAAAAGAGCTTGCTATGAAAGAAGACTTATGGCAACAACGAATTGGAAGTCTTGTGCGTTTACCTTCTCAAGAGAAAGAAGGGAAAATTAAAGGGCAAGACACAGTTATATCTAATGAGACGTTAATAAGTCTTGTTGAAAAACAAATGGTTGAAAATCCTACTAATGTCGCAGTGATCTCAGAAGAAAAAAATATTACGTATCAACAGTTATGTTATTTAAAAAATCATGTTGCCCAAGCAATACTTGAAAGGGATGGTAGTAAAGGAAAATTAGTCGCTATTGTAATGGAAAAAGGATGGGAACAAATAGTTGCAGTTTTGGGGATTATAAAGGCAGGGAAGGCATATTTACCGATCGATTGTACAACACCGATTGAAAGGATGGAATTTCTTTTAAAAGAAGGAGAAGTTCAATCAATTGTGACACAAGCACATTTACTTAAACAGCTACCTTTTCTAAATGAATATCATGTGACGGTCGTTGATCCTGAATGGGCACATCGAGAATGTCTTATTAATAGTCCTGAGTTATTGCCTTCAGATTTAGCGTATGTCATTTATACTTCTGGTTCTACTGGTAAGCCGAAGGGGGTAATGATTGATCATAGAGGTGCAGTGAATACGATATTAGATATTAATCATCGACTTTCGGTTTGTTCAGAGGATCGTATTCTTGCGTTATCTAACCTGACGTTTGATTTATCCGTTTATGATATTTTTGGCTTACTTGCTGTTGGTGGTGGCATAGTTCTACCACGAGCCGGGGATGTAAAAGACCCAGCTTATTGGGGAAAATTATTACAAAATCATCACATCTCCATTTGGAATACTGTGCCGGCCTTTATGCAAATGTTGACAGAATATAGTAGAAATATAGAGTCTACTCAATACACAACATTAAGGGCAGTATTGTTGAGCGGTGACTGGATTCCATTAAGCTTGCCTACAGATGTTTGGGAAGTTGCGCCAAAGACACGAATTCTAGGACTAGGTGGTGCAACGGAGGCGTCTATCTGGTCAAATATTTTCGATATAGAAACAGTAGTTAATACTTGGAAGAGCATTCCCTATGGAAAACCTTTAGCAAATCAATATTACTATATTTTAAATGATCAAATGGCGGCCTGTCCTGTGAATGTACCAGGGAAATTATATATCGGCGGATTAGGACTTGCTAAAGGGTATTGGAAAAATAAAGAGCGTACAAATGAGCAATTTTTAATTCATCCAATGACAAAAGAACGCCTATATGCTACTGGCGATTTAGGGCGATATTTACCTGATGGAAATATTGAATTTTTAGGAAGAGCAGATTCACAAATTAAATTAAATGGCTATCGGATTGAGATTGGTGAAATTGACTATCATCTAGCTAGTTTGCCTTATGTGAAGGAAGCGGCAACGATCGTTCATGAACGTAATGGAATATCAATATTAGTGGCGTTTGTAGTATTAGAAGAAAAAGATGGACTAACTATTGAACAATTTAAAAATTTACTAGCACAAAAATTGCCTAATTATATGATGCCTGCCATGTACAAATATATTGAGAAAATGCCTCTATCAGAGAATGGAAAAGTTAATCGTAAACTTTTACAACAGTTACCACTAGATGAGCAAGAGGAGTCACCTAAGTATAGAGAGCCTTTTACAGAGATGCAAAAAGAAATAGCAAACATTTGGGAAGAAATACTGTCCTACTCGCATCCTGGAATGGATGATGACTTTTTTGCATGTGGAGGTAATTCTTTAATGGCTATACAATTTATCGGAAAAATAAAAGACAGATTTAATGTAGCGCTCTCCATTCAAACATTATTCACCCATTCGAGGCTTGAACAACTGGCAGCAGTGGTTGAGGCGAACAGTGTGGCAATGGAGGAAGGTGCTCTATGAGACAATATCTTCTTTCTCGGTTATTTTTTTTGATAGTCATTATAGCTTGTATTAGTGGATGTAGTGAAGATACAAAAATGGCCGAGCATTCTTCACTAAAAATAGGTGTGTTGCGTATCGATGATAGCTTGCCTCTTTATGTTGCAGAGAAGGATCAACTTTTTCAAAAATATGGTGTCGACGTTGAGCTTATAGAATTTGGCAGTGCTTCTGATCAATCGAAGGCGATGGAGGCTGGTGAGCTCGATGGCATGATGACAGATATGATTGTCCAAAATTTAATAAAAAAGGGAGGTATTGATGTTAAGACTATTGCATTAGCATTAGGTGCTACGGAGAAGGAAGGAAGATTTTTAGTCGTTTCTTCCCCTCATAGCTCTATTGTTGAACCAAAGCAATTAGAAGGAAAATCGGTCATGATTGCTGAAAATACAATGATGGATTACTTAATGGAGCAATATGAACGACACTTAAATCTAGAATCATCTCAAATAAAGAAAATTCATCTTCCGAATCTTTCATTACGTGTAGATACAGTATTAGCGGGAAAAGAGGCGCAAGCAGCCATATTACCTGAACCATTGGCAAGCTATGCTGTTGCACAGGGTGCAAATATAGTAATTGATGATACAACACTTGGAGTGAATTTTTCCCAATCAGTAATCGCCGTGACGCAAAAAAGCATAACAGAAAATAGAACTGAGATTGAAAAATTCTTGAATGCCTACAACGAAGCTATTAAACAGGTAAATCATCAGCCAGAAAAATACTTTGAACTTGCTTTGGAAGTGGCAAACGTACCAGAAATTTTAAAAGAACATTATGCTGTTCCAGTCTATACTCCTAATCGTGTACCGGCACAAGAAACCATTGAGCGTATATCCGATTGGTTAGTTTCTAGAGGATTATTGGATAAAGCTTTTCAATATGAAGAGCTAGTAGAGACGTCTTTGGAAGAACAATAAAAGGAGGATATGCCGTGTATAGAATTCAGCATGTTGACTTAGCATACAAGACACCCTCAGGTATGGTTAGTGTTTTGCAAAACATTAATTTCAATATATCTTCCGGCGAATGTGTAGCTATTGTCGGTGTTTCAGGTAGTGGAAAATCCTCTTTATTAAATATTGTAGCTGGCTTGGCGATACCGAGCAATGGAACCGTTTATTTTGATAGCACGGAATTGAAAGGACCACGGCCGGAGATAGCGATTATTTTTCAAAATTACGGCTTGTTTCCATGGAAAAACGTGAAAGATAATATAGCTCTTCCTTTAAAGCTTGCTAAACGCTCTAAGCAAGAGCGGGAAAGAGAAACACATTTTATTTTATCACAATTGAATATTCACAATCAGCAGTACTACTACCCTTTCCAGCTATCTGGGGGGCAGCAGCAACGCGTTGCAATAGGACGAGCTTTAATTCAAAGGCCAAAAGTTTTATTAATGGACGAGCCATTCTCAGCGTTAGATATATTAACGAAGGAACAATTAATGCAGACATTGCAGAAAATACGTCAAGAAAGAAATTTAACACTATTATTTGTGACACATAACATTGAAGAAGCGTTGATGATGAGCGATCGAATTGTCGTATTTCACGCGAATGGAAAATCAATTGCAGGTGTTATTAAGAATCATTATCAAACGGAGGGTCGTCATAATCCTGCATTCATGTATCGTCAACAACAGCGGATTAAACAATTGTTAAAGGGAGAGCCATGTGAAGAAGATATATAGTATAGGGGTCGCTGCCATCACCATTATTTTATTATGGCACTTGTTTAGCATCGCGTTGAGCAAAGCCTTTTTACCTACACCTTTTGAAGCGGGACAAGCATTTCTAACAGTAATAATGAAGGGTGAATTAACACCGCATTTTTTCATTAGTAGTTATCGAGTGGTTATCGGAATAAGTTGTGCTCTCTTATTAGCGATTCCAACAGGATTACTTATGGGAGGGAATAAAAAGATAGATCTTTTATTAAGTCCTTTATTATATGTGCTATATCCTATCCCGAAAGTTGTTTTTTTACCAATTATTCTCGTGTTGTTTGGATTAGGTGATTTCCCAAAAATCATGTTAATTGCCTTTGTTCTTTACTTTCAATTAGTGGTAGTTATTCGTGATGCCGCAAAGGGAATTCCTTATGCTCAGAAGCAAGTCATTCAGTCGTTAAATGCTACAAAACTGCAAACATTGTATCATTTGACATTACCCTATTGCTTACCGAGTGTGATGACTTCCTTGCGAGCTTCATTAGGAACAGCACTAGCAATCCTATTTATAGCAGAAACCTTTGCATCATTTAGTGGATTAGGTTATTACATTTTAAATCGAATGGATAGTAGAGATTACTTAGCTATGTATGCAGGTGTAATAGGGCTAGCTTTATTAGGTGGAGGGCTATATGCCCTTATTAATATCGCAGAAAATACTATTTGTAGATGGTATAAATTGATGGCAGATAGCAACAGTAATTAATAAGGAGATTAACTATGGATATACAAGAAAGTATGATACGTTCAACGATTCAAGGCTTTTCTACTTCTTATTTGCTATATACAGCTTGTGAATTGGGAATATTTGATGCCTTATTCGATGAACGAAAGCATGTAACGTTATTGGCACAGGAATTAGCGCTTGACGAAGAAATGCTCTTTCGCTTTATGAGACCGTTAGTAACTTTAAAGTATGTGAATGAAGAAAAAAAATATTTTAATCTACTTCCTTTAGGGGAGCGATTAGCTGGACAAGCAAGTGAATCATTAAAGGATTTTCTATTATTCACAGGTCGACAAGCAATGCCTTATTGGTCGAAGCTTTGTGAGGCCATGAAAACGGAGAAAATCCCTTATCAATTAGTAGAGCAACAGCCGTATTTTCATGCGCAAGTACAGCAAAGAGAAAAATTTGAAGTGTTTAATAATATGATGAGTAAAACGAGTGAGCGAATTCAATTAGATACGTATTTTGCAGAAAAAAAGAATTGGTACGGTGTTAAAAAAATTATCGATGTTGGTGGAGGATCTGGAGAGATAATTGCGAAATTTTTGGAATTTTATCGCAATGCTCAAGGGTTTGTATTAGATCTACAACATGTACAACAAAAGGCAGAAGAAAAATTGAAGCTTTACGGTTTCAACAATCGTTGTTCATTTAAGGCAGGAGATTTTTTTAAAGAGGTACCAAGATGGGGTGATCTCTATATTCTTTCGCGAATTCTCCATGATTGGGGAGATGAAGAAGCAATTACCATTTTAAGTACTGTCGCTCAAAGTATGGGCGGAAATTCTACACTGACTATCATTGAAAAATTATTACCAGAAGTCATTGAAGGGAATGCCACACATTTATATATGACGGATTTAAATATTTGGACGATGTGTGGAGGCAAGGAAAGAACACAATCCCAGTTTGAGGCGTTATTCCACCAAAGCGGATTAACGATAAAAGCACTTTATCCATTAAAAGAAGATGACTATCTAATTGAAGTTGTGAAAAAAGACTTCGAATATCAGGAGGGGATTTTATAATATGAAAAAATTATTAGAAGAGTATCGTGAATTGGGAGTGATCCTTTGGGTAGAAGACGGAAAATTACATTTTAAAGCTCCAACCGGTGTACTCACAAATGAACGTAAAGAGCGATTAAGAGAATATAAAGAACAACTTATTGAATATTTACAGAAAGAACAACAGCCAATTATCCATGATGCAGAAAAACGCTACGATTCCTTTCCACTTACTGATATCCAATCAGCCTATTTAGTAGGGAGAAGCAACAATTATCATTATGGTGGAGTAGGTTGTAAAGTGTATGCTGAACTTGTTGGTACTAGTTTTGATCCTACACGGCTTGAAAAGGCATGGCATCATGTCATCCAACGACATGATATGCTCCGTGCGATAGTGCATCAGGAAGGTTATCAGCAAGTATTAAAAACTGTAGAGCCCCCATCTTTACAGGTGATTGATTTATCAGAGGAAGAAAATGAAGCAGCAAATCAACGATTATTACAAATAAGAAATGAGCTATCTGTTAAACAGTATACTCCTGATAAATGGCCGTTGTATGACCTAGTCCTTACACAACAAAAGGATCAAAGTACTGTTCATCTATCCATTGATATGTTAATTGCTGATTTTGTCAGTATCAATGTATTAATAGCTGAATTAGAACATTATTATTATAAAGAAAATATATTACCAGCTTTAGATATTCAATTTAGAGATGTCATGATGCAACAATATGAACTAAAACAACAACATAATAGCTCGACTGCCTATGAAAAAGCTAAAAATTATTGGACTAGTCGCTTAGAGACTTTTCCAGAGGCGCCAGAGTTACCGGTTCTAAGTGACAAAATAGATAGTAATACAGTTCGATTTGAACAATTTAATTTCTTGTTACCTAAACATAAATGGCAGAGTTTAAGTCAGAAGGCAAAAGATCATCGACTAACTCCTTCTAATATTATTTTGACAGCCTTTGCTGAAATTATCGGTTTATGGTCAAAACAATCTCATTATTGTATAAATATAACGATGCTTAATCGTCCTAATATTCATGCTCAAATTCATGATATGATAGGAGATTTTACAACTATCAATCTATTAGAAATATATGCAAAAAGAGATAGAGCCTTTTATGAGCATGCGGCTGAGATACAACAGCAGCTATGGACAGATTTAGAGTATCGTGATTTTTCAGGAATTGAAGTATTGCGTGAATTAAAGCGACAACGTAATCGAGATGTACTTATTCCAGTTGTTTATACAAGTACATTAGGTGCAGAAGCTAATAGCCATATGTCAGGGAATGAGCCTAAGTTGAAATTAGCGTATAAAATTAGCCAAACACCTCAAGTATGGATTGATTGTCAAGTATCTGAACAACCAGATGGAGTATTAATAAATTGGGATGTACGAGAAGGTATTTTTCCAAATGGGTTAATCGATTCAGCCTTTCAATTTTTTGTAGATCATTTAACAAAACTTGCAACTAACGAAACAGCATGGACAGAACGTCAATTATTAGGTTTACCTGAAGCAATGCAAAAGATTAGAAATGAAGTTAATAATACAACAGTTAATCTACCTAAAGGATTACTTTATGACAAAGTGTTAGATGCTATTGCGCAATATCCTAAAAATAAAGCTATTTACGCAGATGGTAAATATTTTACATATGAGGAGCTCGGTCGTTATGTCAATGCCATTCAACAGGCATTGATTAATAAGGGGGTGAAGCAGGGAGATCTTGTAGCAATTGACTTACAGAAGGGTATTTGGCAAATTGCTGCTGTAATAGGGACGTTAACAGCAGGTGGCGTGTATTTACCTTTAGATATTGAGCAACCGATTGCTCGTAAAAAAAATATTATAAGTGAATCACAAACCACTTTTGTTTTAGGTCATGCTATCCATAGTGATTTATACGAACAAGAATCTCTTTCCTTTATTAAGGTTGAGCAATTAAACACTGCTTTAGAAGCACAATTAATTCCTGTACGTGTAGATGTAGAACAGCCAGCTTATATTATTCATACGTCTGGCAGTACAGGAAAAGCGAAAGGCGTTATTGTCAGTCATAGAGCAGCACTGAATACAATAATGGATATGAATCATCGTTTCCGTGTAACAGAGCATGATCGAGTTTTAGCCATTGCCAATTTAGCTTTTGATTTATCGGTATACGATATTTTTGGATTATTAAGTGTTGGTGGTAGCGTTATATTACCAGAGCATAAACGTCTTAAAGATCCAAAACATTGGTTGGAGCTTTTAACATATCATCAAGCCACTATTTGGAACTCAGTACCAGCCCAACTACAACTTCTTCATGCATACATGCAGGATACGACAACAGCTCTTCATAAAAAGTTACGTTTAGTATTTTTATCTGGAGATTGGATACCTGTTACATTACCAAAACAAATGGCACATTATTTTGAACAAGCGAAATTTATCAGCCTTGGTGGAGCAACAGAAGCAGCAATCTGGTCTATTTATTATCCAATAGATATAAATACTACCTATAAGAACAGTATTCCTTATGGTAAGCCATTAGCAAATCAATATTTTTATGTGTTGAATAAGGAGCTAGAGCTATGCCCTGATTGGACAATTGGTGATTTATATATTGGGGGAGAAGGGCTTGCCACTGGCTACCTACAGGATGAAAAAAATACTACAGCTAAATTTATAGTCCATCCTTACACTGGAGAACGTTTATATGTAACTGGAGATATAGGGAGATACCGACAAGATGGTATGATTGAATTTTTAGGGAGAGAGGATACTCAAGTAAAAATTAATGGGCATCGCATTGAGTTAAGTGAAATAGAAAGTTCTATGCAACGTATGCAGCAGATAGAGCATGCAGCGGTTATTGCAAGTAAAGATTTGGCAAGTAAAGAATTTAACATATCAGCATTCGTGCAAGCAAAGAAAAATACAAATCAAGTAAAAACATTGGTTTCTTCAGAAAGATTAACAACTGTAGTTAAAAACGCTGGAGATCAAGCGACCCATAATGTAGATCGAGAGCTATTTGCACAATGGTCTACAATTTCAAATTGGACAGCCGTCCTAGATATTATGAAAACATTCCAAGACTTAGATATTTTTATAGATAATCAAGAATTTTCTTTAAGTGATATTCAGCAAATAGTCAAAGTACATCCATACTACCATCAGCTACTAAGAAGATGGCTAAATGTTATATGTAAAGAAAATCTTATTAAGCAAAATCCAGCAACGTCAAACTATTATCTAGTCAATAAAGATTTAGCACATAATGCTTCCGAAATCTCTTGGCTAAAATGGAGAGAGATTGAAGAAAAAATGCAGTATGGTAAAAAACTTGTGGATTACTTTGAAGATTCAAGTAAGCATCTTTTAGGGTTACTTCGCGGGGAGATTGATTCGTTAGATTTATTTTTCCCAAAAGGAAGCTTTGATATTGCTTTAGCGGCATACAAAGACAACCTAATTAGTCGTTCATTAAATCAAGTTACAATTCAAGCTGTCCATACAATTGTAGATGAATTTAGAAAGGTTTATCCAGATAAAACGTTCCGAATTTTAGAGGTAGGAGCTGGCGTAGGTGGTGTAAGTTTAGAGTTAATACCAACATTAGATCATAAAAATGTAGAGTATGTTTTTACAGATTTATCACAATTCTTTTTAAATGAAGCGCGAAAATCTTTTGAACCTTATAAGTGGGTTACATATGGTTTGTATGATATCAATCAATCCTATTGGTCTCAAGGAATTCAAGCATCTTCCTTTGATTTGATTTTATGTAATAATGTTTTACACAACGCTAAGAAAGCTCCACAAGTGTTACAAACCTTTAAGGAAATGACAGTTGAAGGTGGCGCATTAATAGTAGCAGATACGACTGGGGAAAATTATTCACTTCTTACATCAATGGAATTTCATGCTGGTCTAAATGATTTTGAAGATTTCAGAAAAAACAATGATCAGGTATTTTTCAATCGTGAACAGTGGCATGAGTTATTTGCAGCAACAGATGTGGAGATAGCCGGTGTATATCCTACAAAAAATGATCCATTATCGGCTGCAAATCAGGCGGTATTTGTCGGTCAGTTTATAGGTGAACGTAAGAGGCTTTATGCAAGTGAGGTTCAGCAGCATTTAGAAAGACAACTACCAAAATATATGATACCAGCGCATATTGAAGTGCTTCGTGAGCTACCGTTATCTGAAAACGGCAAAGTGGATCGAGTTGCATTACAAAGTCGACTAGAAGCATCCAATCCATTTATTGCACAATCCGGTGAATCTCCGCAGGGTGACTTAGAGAAAAGAATTGCAGAAATTTGGGCGAAAGCACTAAATAGAGAAAGTATTTGGCGCAATGAAAACTTCTATCAAGCAGGTGGCGATTCATTACTAGTCGCACAAGTTGTGGCAGCAATGAGAGATACGCTTTCAGAAGTGGAGCATTGGGAGTGGGATCAATTAATGGTAGAGATTTTACAAACGCCGACAATTGCAGAAATTGCAGAAAAGATAAGTAACTCGCTTGAAAATCATCAAACCGTGCGGGATGATATTGCCTCAGATACGAAAACATCTTTCGTTATTTTAGCTGAAGGAGAAGTTGGCGGAAAAATTAAAGTACTATTCCACGATGGAACAGGAACACTTACACCGTACAATCAATTGCTCCCTTATTTAATAGATGAACCTAACCGCAAAGACACGATAGCAGGATTTATTTTTGGTGATGAAGCAGATTATTTAGCCTATACACCTGAAACACTTATTCAAAATTTAGGGCAAAAATATGCACAACAATTGTTAAAGCTAAACGCTTCGAGCTTTGAATTAATAGGATACTGTATGGGTGGGCTTATTGCTGTTGAAACGGCAAAGGTGTTACTTGCAGAAGGTGCTCAAGTTGAACCAGTCATTACAATAGATACTACGCCTTGTGATGCAAAGCTTCGAAATGATCTATTAATGGAAAGAACATTTGGTTTATTAATAGGTGCTGATCTTGTAAAAAGTGGTCACGATATCGAGGATAAATTACTTAAAAAAGCACTACATGATTTAATCAAAAAAGAAGCGAATACCATTACAATTGAAGATTTATGTAATCTAACCGGAGAGTTTGCACCAATTTCACAATGTTATCAAAAGCTTGCTAGTAAGTCTCCTAAACAGAGATTAGTAGATTTATATACTACCGTTCCAGCTTTGCAAGGTGGTATTTCAGCTTTTCAAAAGCAACGAATGGTAACGCTATATCAAATCTTCTGTCAAAGCTTTAAAGGTGTTGTATCGTATGGAACTGAGCCTTTCATGGGAGATGTAGTTGCGTTTAGTTGTATTGATAAAACATCGTCCTTTTTACCAGTAATGGGTACAAGAAACGAAGAATTTTGGAGAGATATTACATTTGGTCATTTAAATATCATTCCTATAAATGGTAATCATATTACATGTTTGCAGGAACCTAATGTGAAAGAGACTGCTCTATTGTTACTTAAAGGGGTAAGCCATGAACCATCAATTTAAAATAGGAATTATTGGCTACAATGGGGCTGTTGGACAAGCAGCTGTACGATATTTAAAAGATAGATATCCACTACGCTGTGGCAGTAGAAGTGAGCATAAAGAACGTTCTCAATTAGACAAATTTATCGAATATATGCAGGTAGATATATATGACCAAATAGCGCTAGAGACATTTTGTACAGGTTGTACAATCGTGTTAAATTGTGCAGGCCCTTCGTATAGCATTATTGATAGAGTGGCGCAAGCTGCCAAAAAAGCTGGGGCCCATTATGTTGATGCATTTGGAGCAGATTTGTTGGAGAAGAAATTTATGCAACAAGAGCTAACAAATATAATGATTCTTTCAGCAGGAAGTTTTCCCGGTTTATCTGGGATTCTTCCTCGCCTTTTAGCTCAAGAAGGATTTGATCAAATAGATAAAATAATCGGCTATGCAGGAGGAGAAGAAACTTATAGTAAAGGTGCAGCTGCTGATATAATGCTTAGCTCCATCCATGGTTTTGGTACAGCGAATGCCTTTTATAAGGATGAAAAAATAGTACGTGAAATAGCACAGACAGAAAAAATAAATGTGACAATTAATGGTGAGGAAAAAGCAGTCTATGCTCAAAGGTATATAACAAATGAAACAATTCGCCTTGCAAAAAAGCTATATATAGCTGAAGCACATTGGCATAATATTTATCCAAATAAAGCTGTTTTTTCGTTATTACAACAGGCATGTATACAATTAGCGATGAGAAATATGCCTGAACATTTACATCAAATTGTAGATGATTTGATGGAGAAACTTACCATTTTTCCTGTTCGACAAACATGGTACACACTTGTCATAGAGATGGTCGGAAAATATATGGGACGATCGATACGACGACAAGCTCAATTACTTTGTCAAAATAGCTTTACGATTAGCGGAATTATTTGTGCGCTATCAGTAGAAGCCATCATAGAAGGGATAATTCAAGAAAATGGGATTTATTGGGCTTGCGACATATTGAATCCAAGTAATGTCATGCGTGAATTGCATGAACAGTGTGTGATAGAAGATTTCATCATTACCTCAAAGACAGAAAATCACGTAGACTTGGAGGAAGGGATATTATGAGGCCTTTAAGAGTAGTCGTTTGTGGTACGAAATTCGGTGCGTATTATTTGCAGGCAATTTTAAATTTACCATCTCATTATAAGCTATTAGGTATTTTATCTAAGGGTAGTAAACAGTCGCAAGAATTCGCCAATACATTGAATGTTCCACTTTACACAAATGTAGAAGATATAACAAATGAACAGGCGGATGTTGCGTGTGTTGTTGTTAAATCAACAATCGTGGGTGGAGAAGGGACAAGTATAGCACAAGCATTTTTAGAGAAAGGCATACATGTTATACAGGAGCATCCTGTTCATGAAGATGACTATTTAAAGTTAATTAAAAGTGCGAAAGTAGGTAATTGTAAGTATCAATTAAATAGTTTTTATCCAAATGTAGATGCCGTACATGCCTTTTTACAAACGGCGAAAACATTAAGAGAAGTTAGCGATATTATTTATTTAGATGCAGCTTGTAGTGTCCAAGTATTATTTCCAATGCTAGATATTATAGGGCAAGCTCTTGGCAGTTTACAATCCTGTATATTTGAACCAGTTAATGACCCTACAGAGCATAATCCTTTTTATATGCTATCTGGACAAATACGGGACACCCCTGTGACGTTACGTGTTTTCAATCAAATGGATTTAGCTAATCCAGAAAGTAACATTTATTTATTGCACAGAGTGACTTTAGGAACGAATAGAGGAACATTGTATTTACCGGACACGCATGGTTCAGTGCATTGGTTGCCGTGTATGAGTTCGTCATTAAACGAAACGTCTATATTAAATAAGAGAATAGACAATAAATTTTTAAGCTATCCAGTAGAGGAGATTGTCTTTACTGCACAACACAATAGCTTTGAAGATCTATATAAAAAGGTATGGCCAAAAAGCGTTGAACGCTCTCTTCTAACATTTTATGAAGATATTTGGAGACGTTCTTACTTTAATCAAACAACACAATATTATTTAACAGCTTGTAAATTGTGGAATGATATTGGTAAAAAAATAGGGCCCTCCCAAAAAGTTTGCATAGGGGAACGTGAACCATTAAGAATGAAGGATATCAAGGAGGATGAGGAATGGGTGTGATAGATGTTAAAAAATGGTTCCCTTTTGTGGACGAGTTAGATTACGAACATAGTAATAAGCTTTTCTGCTTCCATCATGCTGGAGGTAGTGCAGCCGCTTTTAGAAATTGGAAAACATGGGAGCAGAACTTAGCTGTATTTCCGATAGAGCTACCTGGTAAATCAACAAGAATAAAAGAACAGTATATTGCAGATTATCTTCATGTGATGCCTCAAATTGCAGAAGCAATTCACAAAGTAACAAACCAAACGCAAATATATTTTTATGGACATAGCATGGGAGCTATTCTTGCTTTTAAAACAGCCTGTTTGCTAGAAGAAAAATATAAGAAAAAAGTGAATTTATTAATAGTAGCAGGTCGCCATGCACCTCAAGATCATTTCCCTGATGACTATCAAACATATATGGACGATAGTGAATTAGTTAAAGAATTAAAACGAGTAGGCGGTACACCGAAAGAGCTTTTGGAAAATAAAGAAGTTTTACAATGTATTTTACCAATAGTGAAAAATGATTATCGTTTGAATGAATCTTTTGACTATCATAATGAATTATTTCATGGTCCGATTGTTGCTCATTGCGGAACTAATGATTCAGACGCACCAGCCAGTAGTATGAAAAATTGGGAAAATGTCACGACAAATTCTTTTAACTTGAAAGAGTTTTCAGGAAGTCACTTTTTTCCATATGAAAATAAACAGAATTATTATAAGGATTTGGAGCAGAACTGTATTCAGAGTTCTTCTAAGATTTGTATTTAATAAAAAAATACTTTTAAAATGAGGGTATCTTATAATTAGAGATACCCCGTTTTTTATTTATAAAGTATCTATTGAACCTGTAAAAGCTGCAATATATCTTTACCAATTTGACTAGGGTTTGCCGCTAATATAGGAGATCGATAATTTGATAAAACAACGACGCCCGTTTGTTGTGTTTTATCAAACCCTAAATAACTTGAAAAAGCTTTCGTCGAACCATTATGCCAAATGATATTGTGATCGAGTTGCCATCCTAGACCAATACCTACATTTTCTGAAAAAGTTTCAGTCGCTTGATGTGTTAATGTATAACCTAAATTTTCATCACTTAAATGTACTTTCGTAAACTTTAAAAGATCATTAACAGTTGAACGGACTGCCCCTGCTGCCATAAATTCATTCATTTGGAGAGGTGGCTTTTTATGTCCGAGGATCGTGTATCCTTGTAATACTGCCTCTGCTTGATCGGTAGGGATAGAGATAAACGTATTTGGCATATTTAAAGGAGCTGTTAATCTTTGTTTGATAGCAGTTTCATAATCAGTATGAAGTGTATTAGCTAAAATATATCCTAAAAGCCCCATCCCTACATTAGAATATCGAAATTTAACTTTAGGCTCGTCTGTATTCGTTTTAAAATAATGTATAGTCTCGTCCAGTGAATATTGACAAAAAGGATCACGAGGTGTTTGCGCATCAAAAACATTGTAAATGTTTTTCAGCACACCTATTCCTGGTAGTCCAGAAGTATGATTGGCTAAACGTTTGAGTGTAACAGGGTGAGTATCGGGAATTGCGGAAAAGTATTTGCCTATAGAATCTTCGACATGGACTTTCCCTTCCTGAATCATTTCCCCTAATATGGATGTAGTAAAAACTTTAGAAATCGATCCAACTTCATATATATAAGGCTTTTCTTCCAACATAAAATTCGAGCCACCGAAAGTAAAAGTAGCTTCCTGACCTTGAGAAATGATACCAATGGATAAAGCAACATTTGGGCGAGTTTTTATATAAGGATAAGCAATTTTAAAAATGTCCTTTTTTAAATTATGTAAATCCACAAGAATACCTCCATTATGAACGCTTATTTTTTTCCTGCTCCTCTGAAATAATAGAATGTAATTTTGAAAGTATGTCCTTTAATTGTAACAAGTCCTCTCGATTAAGCTTTGAATAATATTTATAAATAATAGCAAGCTCAATTTCCTCCTGCTTTTGAAAATAAAGATGCCCTCGTTCATCTAGCTCTATAATCACTTCTCTACGATCCTTTTTACTCATTGTTCTTTTTATAAAACTTTCTTGCTCCAGCCTGTTTACTAACTGGCTAACAGCGCTCGCGGATGTCCCCATTAACTTTGCTAATTTATAAGTTTGAAGAGGGCCGTTCGTCTGAAGAAGATTTAAAAATACTGCTTGTTTTGTAGTTAACGTTTCATCCAACAAAGAGGAAAATTCTTCGGTTAACCTTAAATTGGTTTCATATTCAACTTGATTAATCTCCTTAATAAGATGTACCAATTCCTTATCCATACGTTTAACCACCTAAATAATTAATATATATTAATTATAAATATGTATTAACAATAATGCAATTTTCTTGAATATGCATAAATATTCAATTGTTCGCATTTTTGACATATTGATATAGAAAATTCTAACTTTTGAAAATAAACATAAAAATTCAGTTGATTTTATAATTATGCATTGTTATACTAATCCCAACAGCAACGAAACAAGGAGTGAAGGCTATGAAATTACTTGAGGAAGTACAGCTAAAGTTAGTAACTAGCTTAAAAGATAAGGACTTATTAACCTTGCTAGACTATACAAGTGAAGAGGTTCAGCAGTTAGTTGAATTATCGACACAGCTGAAAATGATTACTAAAGAAGGAAAATGTCCGAAGCTACTAGAAGGTAAGACACTTGGCATGATTTTTGAAAAACATTCAACTCGTACTCGTATTTCATTTGAAGTAGGGATGAACCAATTGGGCGGAAAAGGTATGTTTATGCATGCGCGTGATTTACAAATTGGTCGCGGTGAATCTGTTTATGATACGGCACATGTGCTATCAGGCTATTTAGATGGCATTATGATTCGAGCGAACTCTCATGCAATGGTTGCAGAGCTTGCAAAACATGCATCTATACCAGTAATAAATGGATTAACGGATATTTATCACCCATGCCAAGCTCTAGCGGATTTAGAAACAATCTTTGAACATAAAGGTGAACTAAAAGGACTTAAAACTGCGTATGTTGGAGATGGCAACAACGTGGCGCAATCATTAATAGTCGCTTCAGCGCATGTAGGAATGAATGTGGCAGTGGCAACACCGGTTGGCTATGAATGTGACGCAGAAGTAATCGCGAAGGCACAGGCTATTGCAGCAGCAAATGGTAGTATAATTACAATTACAAATGATCCTGTAGAAGCAGTTTTAAACGCGGACGTAGTATACGCTGATGTATGGACGTCAATGGGGCAAGAAGAAGAAACTGCAAAACGTCTACAAGATTTTGCTGGGTACCAAATTAATGATGTGCTTGTGGCATACGCAAAGCCGAATTATATGTTCTTGCACTGTTTACCAGCCCATCGTGAAGAAGAAGTAGCGTCATCTGTTATTGATGGCCCAAATTCCTATATTTTTGAGCAAGCAGAAAACAGGCTTCATGCGCAAAAAGCGGTACTTGCATCAATTCTAGCATAGAACTTTAATTGCCCTACATTGAGTAAGCACAAATTTGCTTTATTGCTATACTTCTCGATTTGAGAAGTACTATATAGACAGAGTTCACATGGGCAACAGGGGGTGTCAATGTGAACAGCATAACGGTGGTTGCAGACAGCGGGCTGTAAACCACGTGCGATGTATGTGATCAAGATGGATGACCACATCGCTACATAATAAAGTAACCTGGGAGACGCTAGGTTGCTTTTTTCTTGTTACGCTGTCTTTCAAGGGCGCTATTCGAATGAACAGTTACTTTGTAAAAATATAAAACCTAGTTTTCCAATCTTTTATAGAGAATTAAAACAAATATCTATATAATAGGATAAATAAGTAATTTGAGGAGGGCTCCGGTTGAACATTGATCATATCGAGGCATTTTTATATGTCGTGCATTATAAAAGTATTCATAAGGCCGCTAATGCATTGTTTTTATCTCAACCGACTGTGACGGCTCGTATTAAATCATTGGAGCGAGAGTTGAATGTCGAGTTATTCCATCGCGATGGACGAAGTGTAATATTATCGGATAAAGGGAAGGACTTTGTTCCGTTTGCGACACAGATTGTGGAAACCTTTCAACGAGGGAAAAAACAATTAGAGGAAACGCAGGAGTCTGATAGGGTGTGTATCGGTACAAATGGAGTCACAGCACAATATTTTTTAGCTTATGCTTTGCCGAAATGGAAGAAAGACTTTCCGCATTTGTATTTCCAGATTATTACAGGTTCAACAGCGGTGATTTTAGAGAAACTGCAAAGCCATCAAATCAATATGGGTCTTATTCAATATGTTCATAGTGAAGGAATTTACAATGAGCTATTGCTAAGTAATGCGGTTAAACTTGTGATGCATCGGGAGCACCCCTTTATACAAAAAAATGTAATGAATGCAAAAGAACTGGCACGACAGAAAATGGTGTTTTTTGAATGTGGAGCTTTTGATTGGAATTATGTGCATAAAATGTTTGAGGTAGAGGGCGTATCGGCAAATATTGAAGTGCGAACGGATCATTTAGAAGTAGCGAAAGAATTTATTCGTACGAGGGAGTATATGAGCTTCTTACCACATCTCTGTGTAAAAAAAGAGCTTGAAAGTGGTGAATTTGTTGAGGTTGATGTTAAGCATTTACTTGATATGAATCAACATATTTTTTTAACGTATAAAAATAAAGAGACGCTTGCACCAGCTTTTTGGAAAACAATAGTAGAGACAGCGGTACAATTTGAAAGCATGCAAGAAAATTTAACTACCTTCAACGGTGGTCAACCACTTCTATAGAGGGTGAGATGCATGCGGATTTAAGTGTTACTTTCCAAGGGTGCCCAAACATCCGCTGAAAGGAGTTCACAGAGGATGTTAACCAAAAATCATCGCATCCATGCGATAATGGCTAACTGACCTGCATCGATAAAAACGCCACGTCCTTTGGCATTACCGAATTGACCGACCTCGTGTTGTTGCTGTCGCTATGTTAGCGCTGCGCTTTCGCACAAAAAACATCTGCAGGCCTAAGCACATAGCCGAATCCGGACACAAATATGCCGAGACATAATTGATACTGATAAAATATTTTATAAGACAGTAAAATTTTTTCTATTATGTAGCCCATTGCAAATTGTAAAAATGAACGGTATTATCTTCCTCAATCCTATTTTATTTATGGTTCCATAAATAAAGTATTTTTTTAAATCTAAAACATACTTAACCACTAAGTTTAGTAAAAATAAAATTTGAGGAGGAGTAAATATGGTGAGACAGGACAAAATTCGATTCGGGGCTATTATTCATGGTGTAGGTGGTAATATTTCAAGTTGGCGTCATCCTAAGGTTGCTAGCAATCAAAGTGTAAGCTTGCCGTTTTATATTCAACAGGCACAAAAGGCTGAGCACGGGAAATTTGATGTTGCTTTTATTGCGGATGGTTTGTTCATCAATGAAAAATCGATTCCTCATTTTTTAAATCGTTTCGAGCCACTAACTATTCTTTCGGCGCTAGCAGTAGCAACTAAAAACATCGGGTTAGTAGGCACTGTATCAACCTCCTATAGCGAACCATTTACAGTGGCGCGTCAATTTGCCTCTTTAGATCACATTAGTGGGGGGCGTGCAGGATGGAATGTTGTCACGACACCGTTAGAAAGCACTGCCTTAAACTACAATAAAACAATTGAGCAGCATCCGAGTCACTCGGAGCGCTATCAAATTGCTGAGGAATATTTAGAAGTGGCAAGGGGATTATGGGATTCATGGGAAGACGATGCTTTCGTTGCAGATGTAGAAAATGATGTATTTTTTGATTCAACTAAGCTACACACATTAAATCATCAGGGCCAATATTTTTCAGTACAAGGTCCGCTAAATATTGCACGCTCTAAGCAAGGGCAGCCCGTTATTTTCCAAGCAGGTTCTTCAGATGCAGGAATTCGATTAGCCGCAAAGGATGCAGACGCAATCTTTACACATGGTACGTCATTAGAAGAGTCACAGAAATTTTATAAAAGAGTAAAGACTGAGGTTGCTGCATTTGGACGCAATCCAGATGAAGTTAAAATTTTCCCAGGAATTTCTCCGATTATTGGCGATACGCTTGAGGAAGCAGAAGCGAAGTATCAGGAAATCGTTGAGCTCGTTTCGATAGAACGTGCACTTGCTTATCTTGGTCGATATTTCGATCATCATGATTTTACACAATATGATGTAGATGCTCCGTTCCCAGAGCTTGGTGATATAGGAGCAAATAGCTTTAGAAGTACGACTGATTATATTAAAAAATATGCCAAACAAGAAGAGCTAACATTGCGACAAGTTGCTTTACGTGAAGCAACCCCAAAAACAGCGTTCTTTGGTACAGCAGAGCATGTTGCTGATCTCGTGCAGGAATGGTTTGAACAAGAGGCGGCTGATGGCTTTATTATAGGTGTTACTGTACCTGGAGCACTGGAGGATTTTGTAGATAAGGTTGTGCCGATTTTACAGGATAGAGGGCTATATCGTGAAGAATACGAGGCAGACACATTACGTGGTAACTTAGGATTACCATTTAAAGAAAGCCGTTATGTCAAACAATCTGTCTAAAAACCTAGTAAATATATATGAATAAGTGTATTTGGAGGAGGAAAGTGTATGAGCTATTCATTAGGTATATTAGATCAAAGTCCTATTATTGAGGGTGCTACAAATGAGCAGACCTTACAAAAAACAGTGGCTCTAGCACAAAAAGCAGAGAAATTGGGTTACTCACGTTTTTGGGTGTCAGAGCACCATAATACAGATACATTAGCGGGGTCATCTCCAGAGGTATTAGTATCTTATCTACTTGCTAAAACAAAGTCTATCAATATCGGGTCGGGTGGAGTGATGCTTCAGCACTACAGCCCATACAAAGTAGCAGAAAATTTCCACGTTCTCGCTTCGTTGGAGCCAGGGCGAGTTGATTTAGGCATAGGGAAGGCACCGGGCGGTTTACCCCTCTCTACAAAGGCGTTGCAATATGGCACGCTCAATCAAGGCGAAGATTTTGAGGGAAGATTAACATTTTTACAGCAATTAATTGATCAAACTGTACCATCGGAACACGAGTTATATGGAGTACAGGCAACGCCGATTCCAAAGGTAAAGCCAGCATTATTTTTACTAGGGGCAAGTCCACAAAGTGCCGCTCTTGCAGGCACATTAGGCATTGCGTTCGTCTTTGCTCGATTTATTAATAGTGACAATGACGTGTTAGCACAAGCAGTTACAACATATCGCAAGCATTATCCAAACGGTCATTTCGCCGTTTCTATCGCAGCCTTTGCAGCCCCTACAAAAGAAGAGGCGAAAGAGTTAATTGGTGATCAAAAAATTACGAAGGTGCATTTAGCGAGTGGTAGAAGCCTAACATTACAATCGGTAGAACTTGCAGAGAAATTTGGTCAGGAATCTGGAGAGACATTTTCGGTGAAGCAATATGATGCAGATATTGTATACGGTACTCCAGAAGACATTAAAACGGTATTAGATGACTATCATGTGCGCTATCAAATTGATGAGTTTATTTTGCATACGCCTGTGTTGAAGGAATTTGAACGGGAACGATCATTTGAACTTTTAAGTCCAGTAAATTTGCAGCAAAAAGAAGCGGTAAGCTAAGGAGGAAATGAACATGGCAAAAAATATAGATGTAATTGTTTGGTCTAAGCAAGGCTGTAGTTATTGTGATGAAGTGAAAACATATTTACAACAACAAGGCATTTCATACAAAACAGTGGATGTAACACATCAGGATGCATTCCGTGACATTCTTGAAATAAAATATGGGGTCCGATATGTCCCGGTTGTCGAAATTGGAGCAAATGGCGTCTTTAAAGCAGTAACAGAAATTGGGTTGGAGCATTTAAAAGCAGTACTTGCTGTGGATCTACCATCGCATGCATAAGAAGAGAGGGACTTTATGAAAAAAATATCGTTTTATTTACTAATATTGCTAGCTTTACTTTTAACAGCTTGTTCAAATACGGAAAAGTCCGAATGGGATACTAGTGAAAATAATGCAGCACAAGGTGGCAAGGACGTTCAAAAAATCATTGTTGGTACAGGAACCCAATTTCCAAATATCTGTTTTATTGATGATAAGGGGAATTTAACAGGATATGATGTAGAGCTTGTACGTGCCCTTGATGAGAAGCTACCAGAATATGAATTTGAATTTAAAACAATGGAATTTTCAAATTTATTATTAAGTTTAGAGACAAGGAAAATTGACTTTATTGCCCATCAAATGGAGGTCAATAGTGAACGAGAGCAGAAATTCCTCTTTAATAAAGAGCCTTATAATGTATTCCCCTTGCAAGTAACAGTCAATGCAAAAAACAATTCTATTCAATCCATTGATGATTTGAAGGGGAAAAACATTAGTGTTTCACCAACTAGTAACTCGGCTGTCTATATAGAGAAATACAATAAGGAACATAATTTAGGCGCTAATATTATCTATTCTTCCGGCTCGGTTGATATTCACAATCAACTTGCGACAGGTCGAATCGATGCAATCATTACAACACCATTTGCAGTAAAGTACTATAACGAAAGTAATGAGGCGCAGGAGAAGGTTGTAGGAGATGCTTTATTAAATTCAAAAGTTTACTTCTTATTAAATAAAGACGAGGCTGTCTTACAGGAGCGGCTTGATGATGCAATTCGAGAATTGAAGGCAGAAGGCGTCATTAGTAAGCTAAGTAAGAAATGGCTAGGTGACGATTATACGGTAGACTTCTAAACGAAATAGGAGAGGGAGAAGGAAGTATGGCTAATGACTTTGACTTCACACTAATTGCAAAAGTACTTCCAATATTGCTTCAGTATTTACCAGTAACACTTGAAATTTTAGTGTTCGCTACTATTTTTGGCATGCTGCTTGGTATAGTGATCGCTATACCAAAGCTGCTACGCATACCAGTTTTGAAACAAATCATAACGATTTATATTTCGTTTATTCGAGGTACGCCGATTTTAGTGCAATTGTTTTTAGTGTTTTACGGTATACCAGCATTATTGAAACTTGTGCATATTGATGTAACAAGAATGGATGCTATGTATTTTGTAATTATTACTTACACGTTGAGCAATGCTGCATCGTTTGCAGAGATTTTTAGAGCGGCAATTTTAACAGTTGATCGTGGACAAATGGAGGCAGCTTATTCAGTTGGATTAAGTGGAATACAGGGCTTTATTCGCATAATTCTCCCTCAGGCGATTCGTGTGGCCTTTCCCAATATGGCAAATACGATGATAAGTTCATTAAAGGATACGTCTTTAGCATTTTCAATTGGTGTTATGGATATGGTGGGACGCGGAGAAACACTAATTGCTTCAACGACAAGAGCACTGGAAATATATTTGGCGCTGGCCATCGTTTATTATGTCATTGTTATTTTGTTAGAAAATATATTAAAGCGCAATGAACGGTATCTTAATCGATATATGCCTAAGGAAACTGTATCTAGTTAGGGGGGAATGGCTATGACAATAGATATTGCTTTTATTTTTGAAGCGTTAAAAGAAATTAGTAAAGTATTGCCGTTAACGTTGTTCATGGCAGTTACACCTGTCTTATTGGGCACTTTAATCGGCATTATTGTTGCATTTATTCGGATACAACAAACTAAATTTCTCGCACCATTGTTGAATTTTTACGTATCTTTTTTTAGAGGCACACCTATCATTATGCATATTATGCTTGTTTATTTTGGCATACCAATTGTTGTTGATGTCTTTGCCAAGGCTTTAAAACTTGAGATTCAATCTAGCTCTATTCCTATTTTATTTTTTGTTATTTTGGCTTTGACGCTGAGTGCAGGAGCTTATGCTTCCGAAATAATTCGGTCCGGTATTTTAAGTGTACCAAAGGGACAGTTAGAAGCAGCATATGCAGTCGGTTTAACATTTTCACAGGCGATGCGACGCTATATATTACCCCAAGCATTTAGTAAATCCATCCCTAACTTCACAAATGTCTTTATTGGTTTCTTACATGCCACGTCACTAGCATTTTTCCTTTCGGTTAAAGAGTTAACCGGGGTTGCGAATATCGTTGCTTCTATTAATTTAAAGTTTTTGGAGGCATTTATCGCTGTCGGACTAATTTATTGGGGTGTTTCAGTTATCGTTGAATGGCTTGCACATCGTATTGAGAAAAGAGTAACTGCCTATAGTAAGGGCGGCATTTAATTTCTTTTCGGCGAATGTCTTTTGTACCGAATGCGTAGCGACAGGTACAGATATCCAAACATCCGATGAAAAGAGGATTTCAAGCTAAGAGACTTAATTATGCTGAGGCATAATGGATATATTGTTGATTAAATAGAAAAGGGGATTAAACAATGGTAGTAGCTGAAATAGTGATTGAGCATTTGAAAGAGGAAGACTATGCCCGGTATTTAGAGGTTCTAGTAGAGAGTTATGCACAATATGAAAAAGAATATGAAAACCCAGAGAACTGGGCAGCGTACTTAAGTGATATTCGCGCATCTGTAGGTAATCCAAATGCAGAAACCATTTTAGTAGCAAAACGTGGCAATGAGATTTTAGGGGGACTGCAATTATTTACAGATTCCGAAAAAGCGTATGGTTTGCCGGAGCTTGACATAAAGTCTACCATTGTGCGCTTACTGGGCGTCCATCCTAAAGGAAGAGGGCTTGGCATTGCTAAAAAATTATTGCAAGAAAGCTTCGGCTTTGCTCGCAATCGTCAGGATCAAGCATTATATTTGCACTCAGGTGATATTATGCAGGCTGCTATTAATCTTTATTTATCGCTGGGCTTCGTAAGAGATGAATCTAAAGAGTTTTATAAGGGAGGTAAGCTTGTAAAAAGTTTCCGCTATGATTTATAAATTCCCGTAAAATTTTTTATGCTATAGGAAAGGGTTGATTCACCCTTTTCTATGGCATTTAAACTGCAAAAGAAAAAGGCGTCATCTACGGTAAAGTATAAGAGGTAATGACAGAAGTAAGGATGAAGGAATTTTTCGGTATTGAGTTGAAAAAATAATATTTGATGAAGGAGATTATCTGGTTGAAACGATGATACCAAGCGCATTAGGGTCGGAGCGTAACAATCGATAATCTCCAAAAATAAACACGGTCTCTCCTTTCATGGCGAGATCGTGTTTTAAGTATCTATTTTATAACTTGAAAATTTTCCCTGGATTCATAATATTATGTGGATCAAGTGCTGCCTTTATGCTCTTCATCACTATTAAAGAGGTTCCATGCTCTGCAGACTGATACTTCATTTTCCCAATACCAACACCATGTTCACCGGTACAAGTGCCACCACGCAGTAAAGCAAATTGGACGATATGTTCATTGAAGCGGTTGGCTTTTGCTTGCTCCTTTGCATCGTTTGGATCTAACATTAACAAGGCATGGAAGTTACCGTCTCCTACATGTCCTACAATTCCGCCTGCAAGACCTACATCCTCAAGCTGTTCACGAGCATACAAAACGGACTCAGCAAGCATAGATATCGGCACACAAACATCAGTCGACATAAGCTTTTTCCCTGGATAGGCATGGATATATGCATAGGCCAATGAATGGCGCGTCTCCCATAGCTTATTACGAGCTGCATTGTCATGTTCAAATTCAACAGAAAGACAGTCAAAGTCCACGAAAATTTCTCTAGCAAATTCTATATCTGCATGCATACCAGCTTCATTTCCGTGAAATTCTAAAAATAGTGTTGGTTTCTCGTCATAGGATGTTTCATTATAAATATTTGCTTGTTTAATAGAGGCTTCATCGACCAGTTCAACACGGCCAATTGAAATGCCCGCTTGCAGCAATGCGGTTACTGCACTGACAGCATCGCCAACTGTCGCAAAAACTGCACGTCCTGCCGCTACAAATTCGGGTATACCATAGACTTGTAAAGTTAACTCTGTAAAGCAACCAAGCGTACCCTCAGAGCCAATGAAAAGGCCATTCAAGTGATAACCAGAAGAAGACTTTGCAGCTAAGCTACCGGTATGAATGACTGAACCATCTGCGAGTACAACCTCTAAATCTCTTACTTGATCGCGCATAACACCATAACGCACTGCGGTTGTTCCACTGGCATTCGTTGCTGCCATTCCACCCAGTGTAGCATCAGCACCCGGGTCAACTGTGAATTGAAGTCCATGTTTTTTTAATTCTTTATTCAATTGGGCACGTGTTACACCCGGTTGTACTTTTACTAGCAGGTCATCTGGTCGAATTTCTAAAATAGCATTCATTTCAGAGAAATCGATAGAAATGCCATTTGCAATGGGAATTGCATTACCTTCTAAACTTGAGCCAACACCAAAAGGTACGACTGGTACACGTTCCGCATGCGCAATTTTTAAGATGGCACTGACATCGGCCGTGGAACGAGGAAAGGCAACGACATCTGGTAAGCTCATTGTATGATGAGATTCATCCTTTCCATGTAGCTGTCGCACCGTTTCGTTTGTTGACACCTGTTCTTCAGATAAAACTTTTTTTAGTTGATTTACTATTAATTCTACAGCAACAGTCATTCCAATCCCTCCTAATTTTCTGATAAATTAAACTTTATCATGCATTTATTGGAAATGGAATGACTGCTATAAAAAATTAGTGAGCAAATGCTTTTTCTAATTTTTGAGTAAATGCATCCTGCTCAGCAGGACTAGATTGCTGCCACCATTTTTCGAAAAACACACCAAGCCCTGGAAGTAAATGCTCTTCACCACGGCTAATTGCATCCTCGACAATATCTTTAAATTCAGCCGCTGATTGTCCATGTACGTTTGTCGTAATCGCATCTCTTATTTGAAAATTCATCTATTTCGCCTCCTTAGTAGTAATTTGTCCAACCATTTAAGAAATATGTATAGAATTACAGTTAAAACATAGATTTTTTAAATATCACACTATTGTTACGTATAAATATAAAAATGTGCTTATAAAAACTTGTTGATCATTTTGATAAAAGGGCTGTTCGACACCCTTGTAGCCTATTAACTAAGATAGAGGCACCTAGGAATAATGGACTGTGCACAGTCGACAGGACAATAGGATGACACCACAGCATAATAAAAAGTTATCACCTGAACTACCATTTGATGAAGTATTAGAATTAGTCCAGCCGATGATCACGTCAATTTTGTTAAAGTGCCGAATTTATAAGGATTTTGATTATTATCGTCATATAGCATCCATAGCCGTGTGGAATGCTTGGCGTAAAGCAGATCAAACAAAAGGACTGTTTTCTGCTTATCTCTATACAACCGTTAAAGGAGAAATTTTAAAAGAACTTTCAAAGGAAAAGAGTTTTGAAAATATGAATACACCTATGGATCATGAAACGATAAATTATATTCGAGATCATGATATAAGTGAAAGAAATCCAGCTCTTTTAGAATGGTGTATGTCTTATTTGAAATTAGAGGAAAGAAAAATAGTACTACTTTTTTATGTAGAAGGTTATAGTTACTTGGAAATTGCTAAAGAACTAGGTGTATCTGTAAAAGCAGTTAAAAAAAGACGTACAAGAATAATGATTAAGCTTCGCAAGTTGTTAAATTCTAAAGAAGAATAGTGCTATAAAGCATTAAAGGTATGCTAATATCAGTAAAAAATGAATATTGGCATACTTTTAAATTTGCACACAACTTCCGATAAAAATGCTATGATTTGTAAGAAGTCAAAGAAAAATACAATTTTTAATTTTATATTTCCTTTGGATAGAACATATTACCTATCTAATTTGATATATATTGGTATGGAGGGTTTCTGTTGGAGAATGGGTTGAATCAATTTGAGATAAATAAGAAAGAGATTTGGTATATAGTATTGCCACTTTTACTAGTGTTGCCATTGTTAGGTTTAAGTAATCAAGTACTTGGTTCTTTTAATGAAGAAAGTTTTATTTGTTTAAACTTGATTATACAAGTACTAATTATTGTATTTACAATGGCAATCGCTATTCAATCGTGGCTCGTTTTTTCACATTTATTATCAAATCAAACATTATACATAGGTAACTTATTTTTAATCATCGCCTTGTTTGAATTAGTGAACTTGGCATTGGCTCAATATCCAATGGCTGAAACACTATATTTGGAAATATGGTTGGATTTAATCATGCGTTTATGCTTATCAATCGGTTTTCTCTTTATTATTTTAAAGCGAAAAAAACGCTTATCGATGAAAAATCGTATTTATACATATAGCAGTTCCTTATTGTTTGTACTACTAAGTTTTTTACTAGTATATCTCTCTTCAAAATATTTTTTACTCGAAGAACAATTGTTACTGGAAGCAAGCGCTATTGTTTATTTATTGTCTGCTGTCTTACAAGGTATAACGATAGTGATTTTAAGTAAGTATAAAAAAGAGTTGCCTAAACGAGTTATGTGGCTTATTAGCGCAGCAATGTATTTAATTATTAGTGATATTTTCTTTGCGTTCATCAAAGATTTGAAATCAATTTGGGGGTTTTCAGCATTAATTTATCAATTTTTTGCATTCTTCTTTTTCCTAAAAGCCATTTACTATACTACTGTTGAAAAACCATTTCAGCAACTTTTAAAAATAAAGCAAGATCTTGAGCATTCGCAGCAGGAGCTTCATTTTCAAGCTTTTCACGATGATATTACAAAGCTTCCAAATGAACATTTATTATTGAAAACCTTAAAAGAGGATTTTCATGACACTAGTCGTCAAAAAGCAATCATTGCGATTGAGATTGATCGCCTTGCCGCTATCCGCTCATCTATAGGTATTAATTATTCTAATACAATGATGAAGCTCGTAGCAGAGAGAATTCAAGCTATATTACCACCTCATTATTTTGCAACAAAGCTTCTTGAGGGGCAGTTTATTATTTATATTAATCATGTGAAGACGAGAGAAGAGTTAGTACAATTTTGCTTGAATTTGAAGAGAGCTATGAAAAGACCATTACAAGTACAACTATTCACACTCACTGGGAATCTTAATATTGGGATTGCCCCGCATGAAAAAAATTGCTCAGGTGAAGAGCTTTTAATGCATGCTCAGTTAGCAATGAGAGAAGCGAGCCTAATACCACAAAGAGTTCTTTTTTATAAGCCGTATATGTCAAATGGTCTTGCTGATCGTCTATTGCTTGAACAAGAGCTCCATAGAGCATTGGCTAATGAAGAATTTTACTTAGATTTTCAGCCACAAGTAAATTTAAAAACGGATAAAATTGACTCTGTAGAAGCACTAGTACGTTGGCGTCATCCAACCCGTGGCTTTGTTTCACCTGAGCTGTTTATCCCGATTGCAGAAGAATCTGGCCTTATTATTCCTTTAGGGAAATGGATTTTAGAGACGGCATGCGCTCAAGCAAAAATATGGAGGGAGCAAGGTTTACCACCAATGAAGGTTGCCGTAAATTTATCTATTGGACAATTATTCCAGCAAGACTTAGTGCATATGGTACAAGAAATTTTACAATGTACAAAATTAGAACCAAAATACTTACAATTAGAAATTACGGAAAGTATGACGATGAACATCGATCAAATAACACAGCTACTTCATGAATTAAAGGCAATTGGTATTCAAATCGCTGTTGATGATTTTGGGACAGGGTATTCGTCGCTTTCATATTTAAAAGATTTTCCGATTGATTGTTTGAAAATCGACCGGGCGTTCGTACGGAATATTCAACATAATCCAAATGATGAAGCTCTCGTTTCTATGATTTTATCCATGGCAAAGCATTTAAGATTAAAGGTTGTTGCCGAAGGAATTGAAGAAGTGGAGCAGCTTGCTTTCCTCATAAACGGTGGTTGCGATTATATTCAGGGCTATTTATTTAGTAAGCCGATTTCCGCAGAAGAGATTTACAATAACTTTAACGAGTTACATATTCGAGCAAGAGATGTTTTAAAAGAGTTTAAATATGAAGAGGATTTCGTAATATAAAGTTAGGTTTATCAGAAGCGAGAAATAGAGCGATGGATGGAAGGGCGATGGAAATAAGAGCCAGGGCGACGGAAAGACGATCCAAAGCAACGGATAGAACAGCAAATCGTGGATAGAATCGTCAAAATCGTGGATAGAATCACCAAAGCGACGGATAGAAATTAGAATGACATGCCGGAAAATCAACCTTCTTTTTGCAGAAGAGACTTAATATGCCCGACATATTAGTTTTTCACAACATAAAAACTGCTCACTTCAATTTCATCATCGAAAGTTGAAGTAGCAGTTTTTTATTTAATGTGCGAGGTACTCTTCCTTTAATTCTCCTATGTCCACTTCGGATCGTTCCTCTAAAGAACGCCGTAAATGAACAGTTGCTGTTTTACCATCATCGTGAAGCTTGTCAATCCAGATTGATACGCCATTATAGCTTACTTCATATTCTTTTGGTGAGGCGACAATTTCTTGTGCACGTTCAAAATCCACTTGAAGCCCCCCTTATTTTTTTGTTTTACCTTCTTTAGTAACCGTATTAATCAGGTTCATAAACTCTTGAGAAAATTCTTCACTAACTTTGTTTGGTGCTATTTTTTGGTTTTTTGGTGTTTGAGGCAATGCCCCTTTGTTAGCGCTTTGACCTTGCTTATTGTCTCTTCCCATGTTTAGTTTCTCCTTTCGTTTTGATATTTCTTAATATGGCCTTGATTTGATTTTTTATCATGGGAAAAACTAGGGAAAGGTAAGAATTTATTGTAGAAATGTTTAGAACTTTTTGGGTTAATAATAAAGCCTTAAATGCGCAAACTAAGCCAATAAAACGGCTCATTGGACATCCTAGAAAGCGTCTAGTCTAGCGAAATCACCCTCACGTTTTATAATGAAACTTTTTTAATGGAAAAATCATTATTTAATAGCGCCCAGTTTTGAGGGAAAGGAAAACCTAATGCCCAATAACTTATACCTCGAAGATTATATTGCTTCGTCATGTCAAACTTAGCTTGTGCACTTCTAGCATCTTCAAACCATACCTCATGATTTCTACCTTGTTCATCAATATAACGGAAATACGGTGACTGTGCGGTCCTATCATATTGAATAGTTGCGCCATATTTTTTTGCTCTGTTAAGTGCCTCTTGAGAGCTAAATGTTTCTGCCTCTTGACCTTTAACATGCGGTAGAAGCCAATCGCGAGCATAAATTTCAAAGCCTAAATATATTTTGTCAGCAGGCATAACTGATAATGCATATTCCACAACTTTTCTCATTTCGTTAATAGGTGAAATTGCTTGTGGTGGACCAAGCCGATATCCCCACTCATATGTCATCAAAATAACAAAGTCTGCAATTCTTCCGTGTGCTTCATAATCATGTGCCTCATACAAAGTGCCTGCCTGCGTTCCACTCGTTTTTGGCGCAAGTGCCGTTGATACTAGGAATCCTTTTGGATGAAGAGTATCAACAGCTAATTGGAGGAAAGTGTTATAATTTTCCCGATCTGCTGGAAGAACGTTTTCAAAATCGACGTTTAGAACTTTATAGCCCTTTTCCTGCATCACTTGTAAAGTGTTGTCGATAACCTTTTTCCTTAATTCTGCACTAGATAAAATAACATGTGATAAGTTAGAACCGGCCTCTGTGGAAGAGAAATTCGTAAGTGTCAACATAGGAGTGACGTTTTTGGCAATGGCAGCATCAATCATTTCTTTATCCTTTATAGACTGTAGTGTTCCATCCTCCTTCACCATATAAGCAAAGGGGCTAAAATAAGTTAGTAGATGACCAACTGCGTTTATCGACTGCACAGCTTCTTTAGGATCTTCATACGTATAAGCATTTACTTCAATGGAAGGCTTTGCTCTCGGAATAATCAAATGCGTACCAGCGTAAATCATGTTTGGATTTGAAATTTCATTTTCTAAAACAATTGCTTGCACAGTCGTTCCATATTGCGTGGCAATTTGCGATAAAGTCTCCCCTGGTAGCACAATATGTGTAGTGGGTGGGATAATTAGTCTAGTGCAAGGTGTTAAAACATCTGGATTCGTTAAATGGTTTTCTGTGATTATCGATTGCATGGTCACCCCATATTGTTGGGAGATTGACCATAAAGTATCACCCCTTTTTACTATATGGGTTGTGTAAGGAGAAGGGATAACGAGTGATTGTCCGATTACTAATTGGTTTGGATTAGATAAAGCGTTTAATTGGATAATAGAATTAATAGGTACAGAATAGCTGTTTGCAATTTGCCAAAGCGTTTCACCAGCGCTCACCACATGAATAATCATTAGGACACCTCCTTAGTGGTTTCAATATATCATCATATGTATGAATAAAGGGAATGAGCATTTATCTTTCATTTTTACGTGATAAAAATCGCAAACTTCAAATTCTTTCCAAGTGATATGCATAGGATAAAACATATGCAATGCATCATTTGAGAGAGGAGCTGTATGTTGAAGAAAGTAAAGCTCACAGGAAGAATTGTTACCCCTAAAGATCCGGACTATGAGCAAGCAAGAACAAATAATAATTTAAATGATACTAAATTTCCGAGTATCATTGTATTTTGTCAAAAGACGAAAGACGTTATCCATGCATTAAGATGGGCGAGAGAAAATAACGAACCATTTCGAATCAGAAGTGGGAGACATAACTATGAAAATTATTCATTATTAAATGAAGGTCTTGTTATAGATGTTAGTGAAATGAATGAAATAACAATTAACCAGAAAGATATGACAGCGAGAATGGAAGCAGGTGCTAATTTAGGAGAAGTGTATCGAGTATTATGGGAAAATGGTTTTACAATCCCAGCAGGAACTGAAGGTAGTGTAGGGGTTGTTGGTTTGGCGCTTGGTGGAGGGGTTGGCATGCTATCTCGTCCATTTGGGTTAACATGCGACAATCTACTAGAAGTTGAAATGGTTGTTGCAAGTGGTCATGAAGGGGCTGAAGTAATCCAAGCTGATAAGCATAGAAATAGTGATTTATTTTGGGCGAGTTGTGGCGGTGGCGGTGGGAATTTTGGCATCGTTACAGCACTTACATTTAAACTACATTCTATTTCTAACGTTTCGATTTTTTCTATTACATGGGGATGGGAAGATTTTGAACGAGCCTTTGACGCATGGCAAAAATGGGCACCATATACAGATGAACGCTTGACCTCACAGATTGAGCTTAAATCTAGGGAAGTTGGAGAAATTGTAGCTCAAGGTGAGTTTATAGGTACAGCATCTGAGCTAAAGAAACTACTCCGACCTATAAGAAAAACAGGTTCACCAACGAGCATATGGATAAAGGAAGTACCGTATATTAAAGCTGTAGAATTTTTTGACTTACCGAGCGGCAATAAACCAGCTCTTCGTAAAAGGTCAGGATCCTTTATTGAAAGGCCATTCCCTCATGCTGCTATTGTACAAATGAAAGAATTTTTATCTAATGCACCCAATAGAAATGCATCCATTTGGCAGCAATCGCTTAAAGGGGCAGTAAGTCAAATTGCATCAAGTCGAACTGCTTATTATTATAGAAATGCTTTAATTGTTCAGGAGTATATTACTTCGTGGGAAAAGCCTAAAGAGGAAGAAAAAAATATTCATTGGGTAGAGAATTTAAGGCGGGTTTTATCACCGTTCACTACTGGTGATTATGTGAATTTCCCAGATCGTTTTATAAAAGATTGGCCAACTGCCTATTATGGTCGTAATCTAAGAATGCTCAGAGAAGTAAAGGGAAAATACGATCCGTTTAATGTATTTAATTTTCCTCAAAGTATTCCATCAAATAGAAAATGGCTTTAAATGAAAATCAAAAAGAGCAGAATGCAGAGATGAACCAAGCATTGCTGCTCTTTTACCTGTTTTAAACCCGATTGATGAAGACGACTACACAATGGGAGATGAAGAAAATCCCAATGAATAAATTCAATACTTTTCTGCAATTATTTTATTTATCGCTGGAATATCAGCAGGAGCAAAATTAAGATTTAGAAGTTCATGTCGAGGAACCCATCTAATGGCAGTATGTTCAAGTAGAACGGGTTCTCCTTGTATAATCGAAGCTTTAAATGTTTCTAAGCGTACTATAAATTTTTCGTATTCATAAATGGTATCCTCAACTTTATCTCCAACTTGTATAGAGCAATTAAATTCTTCTAAAATTTCACGAGTTAAAGCTTGCTCAGGTGATTCGCCATCTTCGATTTTACCACCAGGAAACTCCCAATAATTTGCTAGTACCATATTAGGATTTCTTAACGCGCAAAAAATTTCATGCTTTTCATTTTCAATAATGGCACCTACTACATGTACATTTTTTTTCATTTATTTTCATCCCCATTGTGCATTCTTAAAATATTGAAAATTATAACATATATCACTGGATTCTCCCATTATCTAGTAGGAAATAATATTGCTCATTTCCATAGCGTGGGGTTGATTTCCGTTCCGTCTAGGAGACTTTATTGTTAATAATTAGTAAACGAAGAATTAACAATTAAACTGTTTTTTGCATGACTATGTAATTGTCGTTTTCTACTGTATAATAATGAACATTATATAGGAAAAAGGCGGTACGAGGAACGATGAAAAAAATTGAATCTACGCAAAATGCGTTAGTGAAATATTGGAAGAAACTAGCGACGACACGGAAAGAGCGTGAAAGATCTGGAGAATTCATAGTAGAGGGATTCCATTTGGTTGAGGAAGCATTAAAAAATAAGGAGCAGGTGCTGCAGCTAATTGTACGTGAAGGTGTTGATTTACCAATGCTTTGGCCGATTGATAATGTAGCGACAATAGAAGTAACGGCGGCTGTTGTCAAAGAGTTTGCTGAAACGGAGACATCTCAAGGTGTATTTGCAGTTTGTAAGCAGCCTTTATTAAAAGATGATGTAATGGCTTCATGGCGCAAGGTGCTCCTAATTGATGCCGTCCAAGATCCAGGAAATATTGGGACGATGATTCGTACTGCGGATGCCGCTGGTTTGGATGCAGTAATTCTCGGCAAGGGCTGTGCTGATCTATATAATCCTAAAACACTTCGCTCTGCACAAGGATCACATTTCCATATCCCTGTCCTTCGTGGTGATTTAGAGGAATGGATTGAGCAGCTACAAGATAATGATGTACCGGTATTTGGTACTGCTTTAGATGAGGATGCAGTTGTCTATAGTGATATTGAACATACTGGTGCATTCGCTATCATGATGGGGAATGAAGGTAGTGGCATTCAACCACAACTACTTTCAATGACAGATCAAAATATGATTATCCCAATTTTGGGACAAGCAGAGTCTTTAAATGTAGCAGTAGCAACAGGAATCGTTTTATATGGATTTGTTAAGTAGTTAATAAAAGTAATCAAATCTGGAATAATAAGTATATATTAAAACTGAGCTCATCACTAAAAGTTATAGATAACATTTTTAAATATATGCATTGTATATTAGTTGAGTGGAGGCTGGTCGACTCCTTGGGGATCAGCGATATAGAGGAACGAAGGCTAAAAGCATCACGTCCTGTGATAACGCCTTCGTGACCAACATCCTGCTGGCCCGAGACCTTGTAGCGAAGCGAAGCGGCTCATCGGACGCCCGCAGGAAGCTTTGCTCTGTGTGAAAGCGAAGCGACAGCAACAACAAATGTTTTCTGTAGCGAAAGCAAAGCGTCAGCAACAAATGTTTTAACTGTGCGAAAGCGAGGCGCCAGCAACAAAGCGCCCAGCCGGAACGGAAATCAACCGCACGTATTGGTGATGAACCTAAAAATTGCCGTTAGAACCATTATTATTGATGGCAATAGGCACATGGCTCTTGATTTGAATTGGTATAGTATTGTATAATCACATGTAAAATGTATATATGAATATTAAATGCTTTGACCGGGAAGTAGTAAAGATTGTGAATGGACAACAGGGAGCGTAGGCCGGAGATTGAGAGCCAGCGCCGTACCAATGCAGTTTTGAATTCATCTCGCGAGCAGCTACCGGGACCAGCGAAATGCTGTAAAGGTTTGCCGGCTTTAATCTAGTCGTTATGTCAATGAAGTGATTGTGAGGAGTTTGCCTTGCAATAACTAGGGTGGTACCGCGAATATGTCCTCGTCCCTTTTTTAGGGGCGAGTTTTTTTGTGCCATCGAAGTATCGGAATTTATCTTCATTCAGCAAATCTTTTTGTGCGAAAGTGAAACGTCAGCTACAAATGTTTTATGTACCGAAAGCGTAGCGACAGGTACAGAAGGCTGCCACCTTTGAAGGTGGTGAGATAAATGCGGATGTGGTTCCATTTCAGTTGGTGTCCAAAAAAACTACTGAATGAAGATAAAGCCTCCGGCGGGTTTTACGGATTTTCAAAGGAATGAATTTAAGGATGTTAGCCTAAAATCTTCGCATTCTGCGAAAACGGCTAACTGACCTGCATCGGTAAAAACGCCACGTCCTGTGGCATTACCGAAATGACCGACATCGTGTCGTCCTTCGTGTAGGCCTGGGCACAATTCAAAATCCAGACGCAATTACGCCAAGGCGAAATTGATTTAATCAAGGAGGGTTTATTACATGGAAGAGCAATTAAAGCAATTAGAGCAAGAAGCACTTGCTAAAATTGAAGCGGCAGCAAATTTAAAGGAATTAAATGATGTACGAGTAGCGTATCTAGGGAAAAAAGGACCTATCACTGATTTATTAAAGGGGATGGGGAAATTATCAGCTGAGGAGCGCCCGAAAATGGGTGCCTTAGTCAATACAGTTCGTGAAATTGTAACTGCTGTATTAGAGGAAAAGGTTACGGTACTAGAGGAAGCGGCGATTGCTGAAAAATTAGCGAGTGAGTCGATTGATGTCACTTTACCTGGTCGTGAAATTAAAGTTGGGAATCGTCATCCTTTAACACGCGTTATTGAAGAAATTGAAGATTTATTTATAGGTATGGGCTATGAAATTGCAGAAGGTCCGGAAGTAGAGAAGGATTATTATAACTTCGAGGCGCTGAATTTACCGAAGGGACACCCTGCTCGTGATATGCAAGATTCGTTTTATATTTCCGAGGAAATATTATTACGTACGCATACATCTCCTGTGCAAGCTCGCACAATGGAAGAGAAAAAAGGTGAATCGATTCGCATTATTTGCCCAGGGAAAGTATTCCGTCGTGACAACGATGATGCTACACACTCTCACCAATTCATGCAAATTGAAGGGTTAGTGATTGGTGAAAACATTCGCATGAGTGACCTTAAAGGTACGCTTGATACATTAGCGAAAAAAATGTTCGGTGCAGACCGCGAAATTCGACTTCGCCCAAGCTTCTTCCCGTTCACAGAGCCATCTGTTGAAATGGATATTTCTTGCTTCAAATGTGGTGGTTCTGGCTGTAATGTATGTAAAGGTACAGGCTGGATTGAAATTTTAGGAGCTGGTATGGTGCATCCAAATGTACTTGAAATGGCTGGCTATGATCCGAAGAAAGTATCAGGCTTTGCATTCGGTATTGGTGCTGAACGTATCGCAATGTTGAAATATGGTGTCGACGATATTCGTCATTTCTATACAAGTGACACACGTTTCTTATCACAATTTGAGCGAACAGAGGCGTAAGGAGGATAAAAAATGTTAGTATCATTAGAATGGTTAAAAGATTATGTAAGTGTACAGGATTTAACGTCTGAACAGTTAGCTGAAAAAATTACGCGCTCTGGAATTGAAGTAGATGCAGTAATTGATCGTGCTAACGGAATGGATAAAATTGTTGTCGGCTATGTCGTATCTAAAGAGAAACATCCAGAAGCTGATAAATTAAATATTTGCCAAGTGGATGTTGGTGAAGCTGAGCCACAACAAATTATTTGTGGTGCTCCAAACGTTGATGCTGGTCAAAAAGTAATTGTCGCTCGTCCAGGTGCACATTTACCAGGCGGCATTAAAATAAAAAAAGCAAAACTTCGTGGACATGAATCAAACGGTATGATTTGTTCATTACAAGAGGTAGGAATCGAAGGTAAACTTGTACCTAAAGCATATTCTGAAGGGATTTATGTGCTTCCTGCCGATGCTGAGGTTGGTTCAGATGCCCTTGCTATTTTAGGTCTACGTGACACAGTATTAGAGCTTGGCCTAACACCAAACCGCTCAGATGCATTGTCTATGCTAGGTGTAGCGTACGAGGTTGGCGCAATTCTATCTGAAGAAGTGAAGTATCCAGAAATCGCCTACAGCACCTCTTCTGAAAAAGCAGAAGACATGTTAAAGCTACGAGTGGAAGATTTACAAGCAAACCCAATGTATGTAGCAAAAGTTGTGAAAAACGTAAAAATTGCAGAATCACCGATGTGGCTACAAAACCGCTTAATGGCAGCGGGTGTACGCCCGCATAATAACGTTGTCGATGTAACGAACTACATTTTAATGGAATACGGTCAACCGCTTCATGCCTTTGACTACGATAGCCTAGCAACAGGTGAAATCGTAGTGCGTAAAGCAACAGAGGGCGAAAAAATTACTACTTTAGATGAGCAAGAGCGCACATTAAAAGCTACAGATTTAGTCATTACAAATGGCAAAGAGCCGGTAGCTATCGCAGGTGTAATGGGCGGTGCAAACTCAGAAGTAAATGATTCTACAACAACAGTTGTAATCGAATCTGCTTACTTCGACGGCTTATCTGTACGTCAAACATCGCGTCATCTTGGACTTCGTTCAGATGCTTCTGCTCGCTTTGAAAAGGGTGTAGACCCTAACCGTGTGTTACCTGCTGCAGAGCGCGCTGCTGCACTACTAGCTGAATTAGCTGGTGGTGAAGTGTTAGAAGGAACGTGCATCGTTGATGAACTAGATAAATCACCAGCACGTGTTGTCGTTTCTCCAGATTTCATTAATGAACGTTTAGGTATGAAAATTTCATTAGAAGATATGTTATCTATTTTAGAGCGTCTTAAATTTGGTGTAGAAGCAGCAAATGGTTTACTAATCGTTGATGCACCAACACGTCGTCAAGATATTAAAATTGAAGAAGATATAGTAGAGGAAATTGCTCGTCTATACGGCTATGATGAAATTCCGCTGACTTTACCAGAGGGAGCAAACCAAGTAGGACGTCTAACACCATATCAAGCGAATCGTCGTGTAGTTCGTAATTATATGGAAGGCGCAGGTCTTTACCAAGCTGTAACTTACTCATTAACTTCAGAGGCATTGTCACAACGCTTTGCATTGAAAGCTGAGCCAGTAACACGTTTACTAATGCCGATGAGCGAGGACCGTTCAACTCTACGTCAAAGTCTGATCCCGCATTTAATTGAAGCTGCTGCTTATAATGTTGCTCGTAAGGCTGACAATGTGGCATTGTATGAAATTGGTTCAGTGTTCCTTGGTCAAACAGAAGAAGGGCTACCATATGAGGAAGAGCATGTGGCGGCAGTAGTAACAGGAAAATGGCTTGACCATGCTTGGCAGGGTGAGAAAAAAGCAGTTGATTTCTTCGTCTTAAAAGGCATTGTAGAAGGTGTTATCGGTAAGCTTGGTTTAGAGGACCGTATTTCATTTGTGAAAGCTGAAGTAGATGGATTACACCCAGGACGTACTGCTAGCATTCTTTTTGATGGTGAACAAGTCGGCATTATCGGTGGATTACATCCAGCAGAACAAAAAGCATGGGGTGTAAAAGACACGTATGTAATGGAGATGAATCTTGTAACATTATTAAATGCTAATGCACAAGAAGCACCTCTTGCCTATACGCCAGTGCCTCGTTTCCCAGCAATGTCTCGTGATATTGCGCTTATCATGAACCGTGCAACAACTGCTGGTGAGGTTATTACTGCGATTCGTTCTGCAGGTGTGAAATTATTGAAAGACGTTCGTGTATTCGACGTATATGAAGGTGAAAAAATGGAAGCTGGTAAAAAATCAGTGGCATTCTCTCTAACATACTTCGATCCAGAACGTACATTAACAGATGAAGAGGTTGTTGCAGCACATAATAAAGTGTTAAAAGCTATTGCAACAATTGAAGGCACAGAAGTACGCTAAATTAATAATTTTTTGTGAGCTGTCTCGTAATGAGGCAGCTTTTTGTTTTATTAACATCATCAGACTGTTACAAGTTTATTTTCGCAGGAGTATGAAAAAAAAGTCGAGAAGATATTTTAAGCTAATTCTCACATTTAAGTTTTTCTTCAATATTTAGAAATAACAAAAAATAAATTTTTGATCTTTATTATGTGTATAGTAAGTTTTGGATAGAAAATTTTACTATGGGGTGGTAGTTATTATGAAAAATCATCGAAAAAGAAGAGGCCTTTCCGTGCGAGCCCGATTAATATGGGCGTTTGCTTTGATACTTTTAATCCCAAGCATTGCTATTGGTTCGTTTTCGTATTTGAAATCTTCTGATCAATATCATAAGGAATTAAGTGAAAGCTCACGCGAAAATGTAGATTTATTAAATACACTCATCTCAAATGAGATATCACCTATTCAAAGTGATGTGGAATATTTATCTGCATCTTTTAATAAGAATCTGCAAGATGCAGATGCTTTAAAGGAATTAGAAAAATATAATGCTTTACATAGCAACGTCTCTGTAGTCAATTTGGCAATTGAGGGGCATAAATTTATGCGTGAACCACAAGCTGAATCTTCAACTGATTATGATCCGTTTACGCGACCATGGTACTTAACGGCTATTGAATCACCTGGCAAAAACGTTATGATTGATCCATATAAATCAACGATTACAGGTGAATTAATATTAGCAGTATCAGCTGGTTTACAGGATCGTTCAGGGGTTATTTCTATTGGTCTAAATTTAGACGGAATTTCCGAGCTAGTGAAATCAGTGGAAATTGGTGATAATGGCTATGCTACATTAGTAAATGCCAATAATCTTATTATTGCTGATCCACAGTTAGAGGCAGGATCGGAACTCAAAAAGTCATATATAGAAAAGATGCAAGGAAAAGAAGATGGTAGTTTTACCATTAAGGAAGATGGAAAAGAGTATCAAGTATTTTTCACTACCAATAAACTAACAGGTTGGAAAATCGTTGGTACTATGGATATAGCAGATGTAGCAACTGTCACAAAACCAATTTTAACAAACACTATGACAGTCATTGCTATTGCTCTTATCATATTTGGAATCATTGGTGCCGTCATTATAAGATCAATCATTCAGCCATTACAGAAGTTGTCAACAGTAGCTGAGCAGGTAGGAGACGGTGATTTACGCAATTTAATTGAAATTAATAGAGAAGATGAGATAGGTAAATTGGCGGGTATATTCAATAAAATGATTCTATCTTTGCGTGGCGTAGTTGGTAATATTGGTGAGGAATCAAATCAGTTAGCTTCATCCTCGGAGGAACTTACAGCAAGTACATCAGAAAATAAACGAGCTACATCACAAATTGTTGATTCCATTCAAACATTTGCTGAAACGGTTGATGTGCAAGCAGAAACAATTAATGACAGCACTAACGCTGTACTTGAAATGTCTTCATCGATTCAACAAATTGCAGTAAAGGCCGATACCGTTAATGAAATGTCGAATAAAGCAATGGAAGCTGTTATGATAGGAGACAAAACTATTCAAACAGCAATTGGCCAAATGGAAATGATTCAAAGTACTGTTCAGGAACTGGAAAGTACGGTACAAACATTAAGCGATCGTTCAAATGAAATCGGACGAATTGTAGAGGCAATTACGCAAATTGCTGATCAAACAAATCTTTTAGCTTTAAATGCTGCAATTGAAGCTGCTCGTGCTGGTGAGCATGGTAAAGGTTTTGCAGTTGTTGCTGATGAGGTACGAAAGCTTGCAGAGCAATCCGCACAATCAACAATGCAAATAAAAGATATCATTGGTTATATTCAAACCGATACAAAACTAGCAGTTGAATCAATGACTGCTGGCTCAGCTGAAGTCGAAAAGGGAATCGAAGTAACAAATATGGCAGGAAAGTCATTTAAAGAAATTAATGATAATGTACGAAGCGTAACCTATGAAATAGGAGAAATTTCAGAGACAGCAAAAGTTATTTCTGAACACTCCAATCAAGTGGCAATCGGAATTGAAAGTGTGCTTCAGCAAACAAATGAAAATACAGCAAATGCACAAAATATTTCCGCCGCAACAGAGGAACAGCTTGCTTCTATGGAAGAAATCGCTGCATCGGCTGAAGCCCTTGCTAAAATGTCTGAAAATCTACAACAAACAATTAAACAGTTTAAATATTAAGGCTAAACTAAAATCCGATTATAATAATTTTTTTATGAGCTGTCTCGTAATGAGGCAGCTTTTTTAGTTGGATGACCGTCATGCGAACGTATTATATTTTCTGAGTAAGCAGCCACTGTATACTTTTTGGATATTTCGTGTTTTTAATAATATTTTGAAATAACAAAAAAAAATTTTAAGTATTTATTATGTGTATAGTAGAAATTGGATAGAAAAAAATAGTAAGAGGAGATAATGATTTTGAAAGAGTATCGAAAACGAAAAAGCTTATCTGTGCGTGCTCGGTTAATCTGGGCGATTACAATGGCACTATTAATTCCGAGTATTGCAATTGGTACATTTTCATATATGAAATCAGATAACCTATATTATAACGAATTAAGTGATAAATCTCGTGAGAATGTCGATTTAATAAATACTTTAGTAACAAAAGAAATTTCCCCAATCATAAGTGATGCACAATATTTGGCTGCTTATTTTAATAAGGATTGGCAAGATGCTGCTGCATTAAAGGAATTAGATAAATACAATGCTTTACATAATAGTGTTTCAGTGGTTGCGTTAACTCTAGAAGGCCATGATTTTTTAAGAAATCCATATCATGAAATGCCTTCTGATTATAATCCGTTTTTGCGCCCCTGGTATTTAAAGGCTATGGAATCGCCAGGTAAAGGCGTCGTGATGGATCCATATAAATCAAATATTTCAGGTGATTTAACTTTAACTGTAGCGGCAGGATTGCGTGACAAATCCGGGGTTGTTTCCATAGATTTGAAACTTGGTGAAATTGCGGAGCTCGTAGATGCTGTAGAGATTGGGAAAAGTGGCTATGCCTCATTAGTGAATGCCAATAATTTTACGATAGCAGATCCGAATGTTGAAGTAGGAACTAAGCTGAAAGATTCGTACATAGAAAAGATGCAAGGAAAAGAAGAAGGTAACTTTACAATTCAGGAAGATGGCGAGGAGCATCAAGTATTTTTCACTACTAATAAACTAACAGGGTGGAAAATTATCGGTGTTATGGATGTAGCGGATGTCACAGCTGTCACAGCGCCAATTTTAAAATCGACAATAGCAGTCATTGTTACTGCTTTAATTATTTGTGGGATCATTGGTGGTATGATCATTGCCTCAATCATTCGTCCACTAAAAGAACTATCTACAGTTGCTGAACAAGTAGGAGACGGCGATTTACGTAACTTTATCGACATAAGAAGAAATGATGAAATAGGGAAATTAGCTACTATTTTTAATAAAATGATTTCCTCATTACGTGAAGTAGTTGGTAATATTGGTGAGAAATCGAATTTATTGGCCAACTCTTCAGAGGAGCTGACTGCAAGTACTGCAGAGAATAAGCGAGCAACATCACAAATTGTTGATTCCATTCAAACGCTTGCTGAGACGATTGATATGCAATCAGAGACTGTTAGTGAAGGTAATAGGGCTGTACTGGAAATGTCATCATCTATTCAGCATATTTCTGCAAAAGCAGGTGCAGTAAGTGATATGTCTAATAAAGCTATGGACGCTGTTATGATCGGTGATGAGACTATTCAAACAGCTGTTCAGCAAATGACCATGATTCAGAATACTGTACAAACACTAGAAAATACAGTGCAAACATTAGACAAGCGTTCTCACGAAATTGAGCACATTGTTGAGGCTATAACCCAAATTGCTGATCAAACAAATCTATTAGCTTTAAACGCAGCAATTGAAGCTGCACGTGCGGGTGAACAAGGAAAAGGTTTTGCGGTAGTAGCTGAAGAGGTACGAAAGCTAGCTGAACAATCCGCACAATCCACGCTGCAAATTAAGGATATTATTTCACAAATTCAAGAAGATACAAATCTAGCAGTTGAATCAATGGCCGCTGGATCAGCTGAGGTCGTCAAGGGGATTGATATAACAAACATGGCAGGAAAGTCATTTGAAGAGATCCGTACGAATGTACAAAGTGTAACTTTTGAAATAGGACAAATTTCAGAAACAACTAAAGTTATGTCTCAACACGCCAATCAAGTTGCGATGGGGATTGAAAGTGTTCTTGAACAAATGAATGAAACTACAGCAAGTGCGCAAAATATTTCCGCGGCAACTGAGGAACAACTTGCTTCTATGGAGGAAATCGCAGTATCAGCCGCTACCCTTGCTAAAATGTCTGAAAATCTTCAACAAACGATTCAACAATTTAAATATTAAGTTGAAACGAAAACTTTTTGATATGTTTTTTATATAAAAAATTTCGCTAACTCCAGTAGAAAGCAAGTTGTATAAAACTTGTTATCTGCGGGAGTATAGCGAAATTTTTTGTCTATAAGTTCAATTTATTTCATCTTTTTAGCTTTCTCAGTATTCGCAAAATGCCATTTCGTAATGCAACGTAAAAGTTCCTCACCTTGTTTTCTCCAAATGCGAGCTGCTAAGGCATCTACTTTTGCTGAAGCCCCCTTCAACAACTCTATCCCAGCAATCTCACTCAGTCGGTCCATTTCTTTTAAAAACGCCGCACGAGCTAATATCGATGCAGTTGCTACTGAAACATGTAATTGCTCGGCCTTCGTAGAAAATAGCACATCATCTCGAACAACATCTCGTTCATTTTTTAAATAATTGTAATACACGCCACGTTCCGCAAACTGATCTATCAAGATCTGTTCTGGTTTTTCGGGAGCCATTTTTGACAGTGTATTTTTAAGTGCCTTATTATGCATCATAGCTTTCATTTTACCTTGTGAGTAGCCTCGTGACTGTAATTCGTTGTATTTTTCATTGCGTAGTACAAGCACACTATGGACGCAAGATGCACGTAAATCGGGTGCTATTTTACGCATGTAATCATCTGTTAGCATTTTGGAGTCTTTAACACCAAGTTCGTTAATAAGCGCAATTTTTGATGAAGGGACATATACGGCTGCAACTGTAATTGGACCAAAGTAATCGCCAGTACCTGTTTCATCTGAGCCTAGCACCGACATCGTAGCAAAACCTTCTGGCAGGGCGTCACCCTTTGCTCCAATCGATGATGTTTTCTGAGTGTTTGTTACTTCTACGTCTCCCCAACGTGCAGCTTCTCGCTCAGCGCCTCCCCCTTGGAACATTAATTTCCCTGATTTGTACATCGTAATGGCTGTATCAGGGAGCTTTGCAGCAAAGATTACCCCTGGTGCTTTACGTTCTACAAAATGATTTGCGTAGTAGGACATCACCTCTTTTTGTATATTTGTTGATATTGAAAGTACAATATTTGCCATTTTCTCGTTCCTTTCTGTCCTCGTTGTTCACAATTTTATACCTTTCATGGTATGATAATAAATAGCTTTTTTGTGTAAGTTGCTCACAATCGGAAAAATCGTGAGCACAAAAATTAAAAAGGGGGGTGCGACTATGGGAAATCAAGAAAAGAATAAAATTTCTGTGGAAATATACGGTCATACATATAAAATGGTCGGCTCTGAATCCATTGGACATATGCGACTTGTCGCTTCTATTGTTGATGACCGTATGCGCGAAATGATTGTACATAATCCCTCTCTTGATAGCACAAAGCTTGCCGTTCTTACAGCAGTAAATACCGTTCACGATTATTTACTATTAAAAGAACGAATGGAGCAACTAGAAGAAGAAGTGAAAAAATTAAAGGGTTGAAGTGAATGTTAGATCTAATCATATTAGCGGTACTATTAGCCGGGCTCATCGTTGGAGCAAAACGTGGTTTCATTGTACAGATGATGCATATTGTTAGCTTTATAGTTGCCCTAATTGTTGCGTATATCTATTATAAACCATTAGCACAAAAAATGGTGTTTTGGGTCCCGTATCCAGGGGTAACGGATTCAGGTAGTCTTGGAGTAGTCATTGATAGCTTGGATATAGACCGAACTTTTTACCGTGTCATTGCATTTGCTGTCATATTCTTTGCGGTGAAAATTACAATGCAAATTGTGGCATCGATTTTTGATTTTATAGCGTATTTACCTGTATTAGGTACAGTGAATCGTTGGCTTGGAGCATTGTTAGGCATGATTGAAAACTATTTAATTATGTTTATCTTGCTTTACATTCTTGCTTTATTGCCAGTTGATTCTATCCAAAGTTTAATGTCGAAGTCGTTGTTAAGTGGTCTCATTTTGGAGCATACCCCAATTATTACGAGCATGTTCCAAAACTGGTGGTATATTTATACGCAATAGCAAACTGTGCACTTCTCTCGGTTTTGAGGGAAGTGTTTTTACGATAGGAGGAATCCTCAATGAACAAAAAAACAATTATTCGCACATTAGAAAAGATTGCATTGTATATGGAATTACAAGGGGAAAATCCATTCAAAGTGTCGGCCTTTCGAAAAGCTGCTGCTGCACTTGAGGGAGACGAGCGCTCATTGAGTGAGATGGAGGATGTAACAAAGCTTAAAGGTATAGGTAAAGGTACAGCTGCTGTTATTGAAGATCTAATAACAAATGGTGAATCGAGCTTATTAAAAGAATTAGAAGACATTGTACCAAAAGGATTGTTGCCGTTATTAAAACTTCCAGGCTTAGGTGGTAAAAAAATAGCTAAGCTTCATCAAGAGTTAGGAATTGATTCTGCCGAAAGTTTAAAGGCCGCTTGTGAAGCTTGTAAAGTTCGTGAGCTAGCAGGGTTTGCGGCAAAAACTGAAGAAAAAATTTTAAAAGAACTTGCAAATTTATCAAACCGATCAGAACGTTTACCGATTTGGCAGCTAGAGCCAGTTGTTTTACAAATTGAAGCGCTTCTAGGTAGTATGGAAGAAGTTGAGCGTTTTTCTGTTGCTGGAAGCTTCCGCCGTGCAGCGGAAACAAGTAAAGATATTGATTTTATTGTTGTAACGGAAGCAGTTGAGGCTGTACGTGAAAAGCTACTGAATAAGCTTTCTGTACAAGAAGTAGTAGCTGCTGGTGATACAAAGATTTCAGTTATTTTAGATTTAGAAGAGCCTGTAAGTGTAGATTTTCGATTAGTGAAAGATGCTGAATATGCAACGGCCTTACATCATTTCACAGGCTCGAAAGATCACAATGTCCGCATGCGTCAGATTGCAAAAGCCCGTGGTGAAAAGATTAGTGAATACGGTGTGGAACAAGCGGATGGCACTGTTTTAACGTTTAAGGATGAAGCAGAATTTTTTGCGCATTTTGATTTACCATTTATCCCACCTAGCTTGCGTACAGGAACAACGGAATTTGATAAAACGGATGACATTCAAGATCTTGTGAAATTAGAAGATATTAAAGCAGATTTACATATGCATACGACGTGGTCTGATGGTGCATACTCTGTAGCTGAAATGGGCGAGGCATTAATAGAACGTGACTATCAATATAGCGTTATTACTGACCATTCACAATTTTTAAAAGTAGCAAATGGTTTAACGCCAGAGCGTTTAACAAAGCAACGTGCTGAAATTGAGGCATTTAATGAGGCACATCCAGATTTCCATTTATATGCGGGGACAGAAATGGACATTTTGCCAGATGGTTCACTCGATTTTGAAGATGATGTGCTGAAAGAGTTAGACTTCGTCATTGCCTCTATTCACTCTAGCTTTACACAATCGCAGGACAAAATTATGGCGCGCTTACTGACGGCGATGCAAAATCCGTATGTTCATATGATTGCACATCCAACTGGCCGCATTATTGAAGATCGTACTGGCTATAATCCTGATATGGAGCAATTAATTGCTTGGGCGAAGGAGTATGGTAAAATTTTAGAGTTAAATGCGAATCCATATCGTCTTGATTTATGTGTTGAGCATTTAGAAATGGCTTTAACAGCTGGCGTGCCCGTAGCAATCAATACGGATGCCCACGATATTGCTCATTTACGCTTTATGGATATCGGAGTACGCTACGCAAACAGGGCATTGTTGAAAAAGGATATGATTGTGAATACATGGACGCGAGAACAATTTGAAGCGTTTATTCGACGAAATAAATAGGTTGAGGAGGTGTTCTCAGTGATTGCAGAACGCGCATTGAAAACACTAGAATATGATAAAGTACGTCAGCAAGTGGCTACATACTGTACTTCTTCAATCGGTAAATCTGCCGTTGATGAACTTGTACCACAGACAGACTATGAAAAGGTTGTTCAATTATTAGAAGAAATGGACGAAGGACTATCCATTTTACGTGTTAAAGGCAATGTACCAATGGGTGGGATTTTTGATGTACGACCAGCTGCAAGGCGTGCACAAATCGGGGGCATGCTTTCAGCGGTGGAATTAATGGAAGTATCAAGTACGATTCGAGCTAGTAGAATTCTTCGTAATTTTATTGAAGATATAGAATCAGAAGAAGTGATTAATATTCCTCATTTCATCGCCAAAAAGGAAGCAATGCCTGTTTTGACGGGCTTGCAGCATGAAATTAATAACTGTATTGATGAAAACGGCTCAGTTTTAGACTCTGCAAGCCAAACGTTGCGATCCATTCGCCAATCTTTGCGCGCTGAGGAAGCTAAAGTACGATCTAAGCTGGAAAGCCTTACACGCGGGAGCAATGCTTCAAAAATGCTCTCAGATACACTTGTAACGATTCGGAATGATCGCTTTGTTATCCCTGTTAAGCAAGAATACCGTCATCATTATGGTGGGATTGTGCATGATCAATCATCTTCTGGTCAAACACTATTTATCGAGCCAGATTCGGTTGTTCAAGCGAATAATGAAATTCATCGCTTAAAAATGAAAGAGCAAGCTGAAGTTGAACGCATTTTACTTGCATTAAGTGCGATGGTTGAGGAAGTAGCTCCAGATCTTTTTAACTTAGTAAAAGTACTAGGCGAGATTGACGTCATTTTAGCTAAAGGCAAGTACGGTCAAGCGAACAAATGTACAATGCCTAAAATGAATAACGATGGTTACATTCGACTTGTGCGTGCACGTCATCCACTATTACCGATTGAAACGGCCGTTGCTAATGATATTGAATTCGGGAAAGATATAACGGCAATTGTCATTACCGGACCAAACACTGGTGGTAAAACTGTCACTTTAAAAACAGTTGGATTGTGTACATTAATGGCACAAGCTGGATTACCAGTGCCTGCACTTGATGGTTCAGAACTTGCTGTTTTCAAACAGCTTTTCGCGGATATTGGGGATGAACAGTCAATTGAGCAATCACTGTCAACATTCTCTTCTCATATGGTCAACATAGTAGATATCTTACAAAAGTTTGATGACGAATCACTCGTACTATTTGATGAATTAGGTGCCGGTACAGATCCTCAGGAGGGGGCAGCTCTAGCCATCTCCATTTTAGATGAAGTACATGGTCGTGGTGCCCGCGTGATGGCAACGACGCACTATCCTGAGCTAAAAGCATATGGCTATAATCGTCCAGGAGTTGCTAATGCGAGTGTAGAGTTCGATATCGAGACATTGAGTCCAACATATCGTCTACTAATCGGAGTACCAGGTCGCTCCAATGCATTTGAAATTTCAAGTCGCTTAGGCTTACCTGAGTCGATTATTGACCGTGCGAAAAGCTTTACAGGTACAGATCGCCATGAGGTGGAGTCCATGATTGCTTCACTTGAAGAAACTCGTCGCCAATCAGAAGATGATGCTGAACGCTCTCATGAATTAATGATAGAGTCTGAAGCCCTTCGCAAAGAGCTACAAGGAAAACTACAAGCTTACGAAGACCGTAAAGAGGCACTCGATAAAAAAGCGAAAGAAAAAGCACGTAAAATTGTTGATGAAGCAAAAAGAGAAGCAGAATCAATTATTGCAGAGCTTCGAGAAATGCGCAAAAATGCAGACCAAGTTGTTAAGGAGCATGAACTCATCGAAGCTCGTAAACGATTGGAAGAAGCTACACCGCTTGAAAACAACAAAGTGCTGAAAAAAGCAGCACAAGTAAAGGCCCGTGCACAAAACTTAGTTGTCGGAGACGAGGTAAAGGTGTTAAGCTATGGACAACGGGGAACATTGCTCGAAAGAGTATCGAATTCCGAATGGGTTGTCCAAATGGGTATTTTGAAAATGAAAATCTCCGATAGTGATCTAGAGTACATTAAACCAGAAAAAGAAACTGTGCAACGTATGGCTGGTGTAAAAAATCGCAGCAACCATGTAAAATTAGAATTAGATTTACGCGGCGAACGATATGAAGACGCCATTTTACGTACAGAAAAATATATTGATGATGCCTTGCTTGCTAACTATGGGCGTGTATCAATTATTCATGGTGTCGGTACAGGTGCACTACGTCAAGGAATTCAAACCTATTTGAAAAAGCATAAGCGTGTAAAATCCTTCCGTTTTGGTGAAGCCGGCGAGGGGGGCTTAGGCGTCACAGTTGTGGAATTGAAATAAGCTGTAAAGGGGACGGAGAAAATGCTGAATTCTAGCTTTTGGCGATATCCAATTATCGAAACGGCAGGATATTTTAGTGTTGTCGTATTGTGTTTAGTCGTCTCGATGGCATTGTTCGAAGTCGTTACGAAATATAAAAATTGGGAAGAAATTAAAAAAGGTAATATCGCTGTGGCACTCGCAACAGGTGGAAAAATTCTAGGAATCTGTAATATTTTTCGCTTTTCTATTGCGCGCCATAGTACTTTAAGTGAAATGATTGGCTGGGGCCTTTTTGGTTTTACGTTATTAATTGTGGCGTATTTCTTATTTGAATTTATGACACCACGTTTTAATGTCGATCAAGAAATCGCAAATGACAATCGCTCAGTCGGCTTCATTTCCTTTACCATTTCAGTCGGTCTATCGTTTGTTATTGGGGCAAGTATTGCATAGGAGTGTAATGACATGGAGAAATTAGCAAAAGTACTAATCGTTGTCTGCATCGCATTTTTGGCAGTCGGTGTCTATTATATGATGACCGTTTAAACAAAAAACGCATCCTTTTATGAGGATGCGCTTTTTTTATTGATAGGGTGAGGAGAAGAACTGCTACTCGGATGTCTATCTACGGAAAGAAGCCGGGGCGACGGAAAGAAGAGCCAAAACGATGGATAGAAGCGTCAAAAACGTGGATAGAACAGCCGAATTCGTGGATAGAAGCGTCAAATTCCTGGATAGAACAGTCAAAGAAGCGGAAAGAAAAGCCACAGCGATAAGTACTTATTTCTAAATATCTAGAGTAGCTTCGAAAACGGCCCAGATGAGTGAAGAACTGCACAGGTCCGGAGAGGAAGCGGCCAGCTGATTGTGTCATCGCATTAATAAATAATACTCCCCGAAAAAATCATAAGTTACATCAACCTCATATGAACCATCGCAAAATACTACTAACATCTATTAACATTCCTTCATCTATCTAAAAGTTAGCATTAAAAAATTATTTTTCGAATATAGAAATATGAACTCAGTCTAGAGTATAAAAAAAGCAAGAGTGAATGAGCATTCATAAAGTATATCGATCTAAACCCCAAGAAATACAGTTATATAAATGTTGTTAATTGCATAATAATTAATCGTAAATGCATTTATTTTCTATTTTATGTTTGAAAGAGTATTTCTTTTTCATTATAATTAAAATAAGAGTTTACAAAGTTTGGAACAAAGGGGAGAGGACGTATGACAACAAAACCATGGCTATCAAATTATCCTGAAGAAGTACCATCGTCTTTAACGTTTGAGGAAATTCCTGTGCAAGAGTTTTTGACACGCGCCTATAAAAAGAATCCATCCAAAGTTGCGATTCATTTTATGGGAAAGGATTTGACGTATACTGAGTTATATGAGTCATCGCTTAGGTTCGCAAACTATTTACAAGCCCTTGGGGTGGAAAAGGGAGACCGAGTAGCGATTATGCTACCAAACTCACCACAAAGTGTAATCGCTTACTACGGGGCAATGTATGCTGGAGCGATTGTCGTACAAACAAATCCACTTTATACTGAGCGTGAACTTCAATATCAAATGGCTGATTCAGGTGCGAAAGTAATTTTATTGATGGATATTTTGTATCCACGTGTTATGAAAATTATCAAAGAAACTGCGCTTGAAAATGTAATTGTCACAGCTATTAAAGATTATTTACCATTTCCTAAAAATTTGGTATATCCATATATTCAAAAAAAGCAGTACGGTTTTAGTGTCAAGGTTGAACATAGTGGTCAAAATCATTTATTCACAGAAATTATGCGCTCCGCTCCCATCAAAATGATTGATATTCCATTTGATTTTGAAGAGGACATTGCACTGCTTCAATATACAGGTGGAACGACGGGCTTTCCTAAGGGTGTAATGCTAACTCATAAAAACTTAATTGCTAATGCAACGATGTGTGATACATGGATGTATAAATGTATACATGGAGAGGAAACCATTATGGGCATCCTACCATTCTTCCATGTCTATGGTATGACTACTGTTATGTTATTATCCGTTTTCACGCAAAATAGAATGGTGTTATTACCAAAGTTTGATGCAGAGACAGCGTTGAAAACGATAGATAAGCAAAAACCGACTCTTTTCCCGGGTGCACCGACCTTATATATTGGTCTATTAAATCATCCGGATATTGCAAAGTATGACTTATCGTCTATAAAAGCATGCTTAAGTGGTTCTGCTTCATTGCCAGTAGAGGTGCAGGAGAAATTTGAAGCGGCAACAGGGGGGAAACTTGTAGAAGGATATGGGTTAACAGAAACTTCTCCTGTCACACATGCTACACCAATTTGGGGTAAGCGTGTTATGGGCTCAATTGGTTTACCTTGGCCAAATACGGATTCAGTGATTTTACGTACAGGGGATACAGAGGCACTTCCAGTCGGTGAGGTAGGAGAGATAGCTGTAAAGGGACCACAGGTTATGAAAGGCTATTGGAATCGCCCTGAAGATACAGCAGCGTCGTTCGTAGATGGCTGGTTTTTAACAGGCGATCTGGGCTATATGGACGAAGAAGGGTATTTCTATGTAGTTGACCGTAAAAAGGATATCATTATCGCAGGTGGTTTTAATATTTACCCTCGTGAGGTAGAGGAAGTATTATATGAACGAGAAGAAATCCAAGAATGTGTAGTTGCGGGCATACCAGACCCGTATCGAGGAGAAACGGTAAAAGCTTATATTGTTTTAAAAGAAGGATATTCGATTACGGAAGACGAATTAAATAAATATTGCCGTCAAAACTTAGCCGCTTTCAAAGTTCCGCGCTATTATGAGTTTAGAGATGAGCTACCGAAAACGGCTGTTGGGAAAATTTTGCGTCGTTCGTTAGTAGACGAGGAAAAAACGAAATTGGTGAATAAAGAAGCAAAATAAATACGTGGTAAAGTATTGACAAGCAAAGTTGTAAATTATAATATGAAAATATGAATGAATGACCATTCATATTTTCATATTTTTTTAGGTTACCACGTCACATCCTTTGCAATACATCAGCATGAATGGGGCGTGTGCAAGTTTTTTTAGGTGGTGATATAAAGGTGAAACGTGATAAGCCAAAATATAAGCAAATTATTGATGCAGCTGTCATCGTTATTGCAGAAAATGGGTATCACCAAGCACAGGTATCGAAGATTGCTAAACAGGCAGGGGTGGCCGATGGAACAATCTATTTATATTTTAAAAATAAAGAAGATATATTAATTTCTGTCTTTAATGAAAAAATGGCTGTTTTTGTAGAGTCATTACAAGATATAATAGAAAATGGAAGTACGTCTAAGGACAAACTTTCACGAATGATCGCAAATCATTTTAATGTTCTAGCGACAGATCGATACCTAGCAACCGTCACACAATTGGAACTACGACAATCGAATAAAGATTTACGACTAAAGATTAATTCGGTGTTAAGAGAGTATTTAAAATTACTTGATCAAATTCTAATCGAAGGTATGCTATCAGGTGAGTTCAATCAAACGATGGATGTGCGCTTGGCGCGTCAAATGGTGTTTGGAACCATTGACGAAACCATTACGTCGTGGGTTATGAATGAATATCGATATGATTTGATAGAGCAGGTTCCAAAAGTTCAGGCATTAATCTTGAACGGTATTAAAGCTTAAAAGGATGTGGAGAAATGGAATTTCTAAGTTGGAAAGCAGTGGATGGAGTAGCGATTATTACAATTGCACGCCCACCAGCAAACGCATTATCTCGCGGAATCATCGCCGAAGTAAATGCTGTGCTAGATGAAGTAGAAAATGATGACACTGTACGTGTCCTTGTACTTCATGGCGAAGGTCGTTTCTTCTCAGCAGGTGCAGATATTAAAGAGTTTACAGAGGTTGTTTCTGGTGATGAATTTTCAAAGCTAGCGAGCAATGGTCAACAAGTTTTTGAGCGAGTTGAAACGTTCTCTAAACCTATTATTGCTGCAATTCACGGTGCTGCACTAGGCGGGGGCCTAGAATTAGCGATGAGCTGTCATCTGCGCTTTGTGACAGAATCTGCGAAATTAGGACTACCTGAATTACAATTAGGACTTATTCCAGGTTTTGGGGGTACACAACGTCTACCGCGATATGTAGGAGTTGCAAAAGCTGCAGAAATGATGTTCACAAGTGAGCCGATTTCTGGTACAGAAGCTGTACAATGGGGTTTAGCAAATCGTGCGTTTACTGATGAAGCATTACTAGAAGAAACGTTAAAGGTAGCAAAGAAAATTGCGAAGAAGAGTCCAGTTGCTTTAAAAGCAGCTATTCAAACATTGCAATATGCAAAGCATGCTTCATTCTATGAAGGGATTGAGGCGGAAGCAAAATTCTTTGGTACAGTATTCGTTTCGGAAGATGCAAAAGAGGGAATTCAAGCATTTATTGCAAAACGCGAGCCTGTGTTTACTGGTAAATAATATTCCATCAGTGTCGATAGCGACTTGAAAGAGTGTTATCGACGTTATCGACACTGAAAATATATAATATTTATAAGTTTACTTAGAAATAAAAATCGTTTCAGGGGGTATGGATATATGAATATTTTTGCATTAATTAAACGTACGTTTGATACAGAAGAAAAAATCGTTGTGTCGGGTGGTAAAATCCAAGAGGATGGCGCAGAATTCATCATCAATCCTTACGATGAGTATGCCATTGAAGAAGCTATTCAAGTACGAGACGCTGCAGGCGGTAAAGTAACAGTTGTTTCAATTGGTGGCGAAGATGCAGAGAAGCAATTACGCACAGCTCTTGCAATGGGAGCTGATGAAGCGGTTCTGATTAATACAGAAGACGATCTAGATGAATTGGATCAAAATGCAGCAGCATATATTTTAGCTGAATATTTAAAAGATAAAGACGCTGATTTAATTTTATCAGGAAACGTTGCAATTGACGGAGGCTCTGGTCAAGTAGGACCTCGTGTTGCAGATTTACTAGGCATTAACTATGTTACAACAATTACAAAGCTTGAAATTGATGGAACATCTGCGAAAATTGTACGTGATATTGAAGGTGACTCAGAAGTAATCGAGACATCTTTACCACTTTTAGTAACAGCTCAGCAAGGTTTAAACGAGCCACGTTACCCATCTTTACCAGGGATCATGAAAGCGAAGAAGAAACCGCTTGCAGAACTTGAGTTAGAAGATTTAGATATCGATGAAGATGATGTAGAAGTTAAGGTAGAAACAGTTGATATTTTCTTACCAGCTCAAAAGGCAGCAGGTCGTATTCTTGAGGGCGAACTTTCTGCTCAAGTAAAAGAGCTTGTAAACCTACTTCATACAGAGGCAAAAGTAGTTTAAGTCATCTGATGACACAAATCGAATCTTAAAGGGTAACGGAGGGAATATACTATGTCAAAAAAAGTATTAGTATTAGGTGAAGTTCGTGAAGGAAGCTTACGAAATGTTTCTTTCGAAGCAATTGCTGCTGCAAAGCAAATCGCTGATGGCGGCGAGGTTGTTGGTGTTCTTTTAGGAGATGCTGTAGCCGGTTTAACAGGTCCATTATTTGAATATGGTGCTGACCGTGTTGTAACGGTAGAGCATCCACACTTAAAACAATATACATCTGATGGCTATGGTCAAGCTTTATTAGCTGTAATTGAGGAAGAAAAGCCAACAGGTATCGTGTTTGGTCATACTGCAAACGGTAAAGATTTATCACCAAAAATTGCAAGTAAATTACAAGCAGGTCTTGTATCTGATGTAACGTCTATGGAAGGTACTGGTGATGATGTTGTATTCATCCGTCCAATTTACTCTGGTAAAGCTTTTGAAAAAGTGAAAGTAAAAGACGGCTTAGTTTTAGCTTCAGTTCGTCCAAATAATATTGCGCCGTTAGAAAAAGTAGCAGGAAAATCTGGTGACATCACTTCTCTTACTGTAGATATTACAAACCTTCGTACAATTATTAAAGAAGTTGTACGTAAATCTTCAGAAGGTGTCGATCTTTCCGAGGCAAAAGTTGTTGTAGCAGGTGGTCGTGGCGTAAAGTCGGAGGATGGCTTTGAACCATTAAAAGAACTAGCGGATTTACTTGGTGGTGCAGTTGGAGCTTCACGTGGTGCATGTGATGCTGAATATTGTGACTACTCACTTCAAATTGGTCAAACAGGTAAGGTAGTAACACCGGACCTTTATATTGCAGCGGGTATTTCTGGAGCAATTCAGCACTTAGCGGGAATGTCAAATTCAAAAGTAATAGTTGCGATTAATAAGGATCCAGAGGCAAATATTTTTAAAGTTGCGGACTACGGTATCGTAGGCGATTTATTTGAAGTAGTACCTCTTCTAATCGAAGAATTTAAAGCGTTAAAAGTGAATGCATAATAAATGTGCAGGGAGGATGTATCTTCCCTGCTTTTTTTTGTCGAATTTTTTGACTTTTTGAAGTTATTGCAAAATAAAATGTTGACATAATTAATTTTTGAACGTATAGTGATGAATATTAATTTAACTTTTTCAGCGGATCAAACACTCGCTGAAATAAAGGAACTCAGTTTAAGAACGCCACGTCCTGTGGCCACGACGGAGTGACCAACATCATGTTGGCCCAAAGCTTCCGGCGGATGTCGCGGAATCAGGAAGGAGTTCACATAGGATGTTAGCCTAAAATCATCGCATCCATGCGATAACGGCTAACTGATCTGCATCACGCAGACCTAAGCACAAAGCTGATTTCAGACGCAATTATGCCGAGGCATAATTGATTTTTATTCAAAAAAGAAACGCAAAGATTAGGAGTAGTAAAAGCTCATTATTTGGTGAAGAGAGCTGCGGGTTGGTGCAACGCAGTCCAATAAGACTTTGAACTTGCCTATGAGCGGTGAAATAAATGGAATTTGCAGAATATTCTATTTGTTGGACGGTTAACCTTCGTTACTAGGTTTTTAAGTAGGGTTCTAAAAGAACCAATTAGAGTGGTACCGCGGTTTGCTTATGGCATATCGTCTCTTCTTTCATTTGTTAATGGAGGAACAGACGATATGCCTTTTTTTCGTCTAGGCTAAAGCGCTACATCCTCGAGGTCGCTTCGATCCCTCGGGCAAAAGTGGAGGCGCGCTTACTTTTGCTTTGGGCTCTCCAGCGCTTGTCGGATGTAAACGAGCGCTTTAGCGCATTTGTTGATTTTAGGAGGTAAGGAAATGGAAAACGACAATCAGAAATTAAAAAGAACGATGACCTCACGGCATATTACGATGATGGCTTTAGGTGGTGCCATTGGTGCAGGGTTATTTAAAGGAAGTAGTGCAGCTATTGATATGGCAGGGCCATCAGTACTTATTGCGTACTTAATTGGTGGGATTATCCTGCTGTTTGTTATGCAAGGTTTAGCAGAAATGGCAGTCCGTAATAGCGAAGCCAGAACATTTAGAGACCTAGTGCAAGCTGTTTTAGGAAAGTATCCAGCTTATTTCCTAGATTGGATCTATTGGAAAATGTGGGTGTTAAATATTGCTGCAGAATCTATAGTTGCGGCCATTTTTATTCAATATTGGTTGCCAGATTACCCGATTTGGATACTTGCATTATCTGTTTCGGTGTTAGTTACAGCCGTAAACTTGTTATCAGTGAAAGTCTTTGCTGAAACTGAATATTGGCTGGCATTAATTAAAATTACCGTTATTGTGGTGTTCATTATAGCGGGATTAATTTTATTGCTTGTTACTTTTGGTAATCATACAGCGGTTGGTTTTTCTAATTTAACGGAACATGGTGGTTTCTTCCCGAACGGATCAATGGGATTGATTTCTGCAATGCTTGTAGTTATTTACTCTTATGGTGGTACTGAAATTATTGGTATTACATTAGCTGAAACGAAAAATCCTGAAAAAGTAGTGCCAGAAGCTGTTCGCAGTACATTAGTACGTATTGTAACTTTTTATTTAGTTCCTTTCTTTATTATCGTTAGCTTGATTCCTTGGAATGAAGTAAACGGGGTGCCGGAAAGTCCGTTTGTGATGGTCTTTAAAATGGTTGGGATTCCTGGTGCTGACCATATTATGAACGCTGTTGTTTTACTCGCAATTATTTCGTCAATGAACTCGGGGCTTTATGGTTCATCGCGAGTTTTGTATACACAAGCTGTAGACGGGCGTGTTCCTAAAATCTTTGCATATTTATCAAAAAGAAAAGTTCCGGTATATGCCATATTAATGTGTACCTTTGCTTTATATATAGCTGTAATATTTTCTTTATTTGCGGGAAGCAGAACTTTTGATTTCCTAATGGGTTCACTTGGATATACTGTGTTATTTATTTGGCTAATTATTGCGATTGCACATCTGAAATCGCGTAAAAAACAGCCGGAAAAAACAAGTACCTATGCAGTAAAATGGTTTCCTTACACAACTTGGATAGCTATTATTGCGTTAAGTGCAATCCTAATTGGTATTATTTTCACAACATCTATTATCGTCACAGGTATTACTTTAGCTATTTATCTCTTTATTACGTTAACCTATGTCTTTAAAGGTCGTTTTCAAGAAGATTAGGCTACACTAAAAATGAACTTAATGTCTTATTCGACCTAAATTTTCATAAATTATGCATACTAGGCAGATTGTTCGCTCAAGAGAATTTATCCATGCTATACTACAAACATAGTAAGTTTAAGGAGGATTTCAAATGGCAATTGTACATGCAACAGATGCAACTTTCCAAGATGATATTAAAGAAGGGTTAGTACTAGTAGACTTTTGGGCTGCTTGGTGCGGACCTTGTAAAATGATTGGACCAGTTCTTGAAGAAATGGATGCTGCAGGTAGTGCGGCTAAAATTGTAAAAGTAGATGTAGATAACAACCAAGGTACTGCAGCGCAATACCAAATTATGTCTATCCCATCTTTACTACTTTTCAAAGACGGTGAATTAGTAGACAAAACTGTTGGTTTCCAACCAAAAGAAGCGTTAGAAGCATTTATCGCAAAACATGCTTAACTTCTTTCAGCAAATGTCTCTTGTGCCGAAAGCGTAGCGACAGGTACAGAAGTCTCCCAATTACATAGGGTGAGACGA